>Ga0209577_10003336_pt1 | contig 15121 bp, 11 predicted proteins | sample GraSoiAngelo_109_FD_185874 | JGI IMG/M metagenome (GOLD analysis project Ga0209577, IMG submission 185874) | Grasslands soil microbial communities from the Angelo Coastal Reserve, California, USA - 14_0903_12_20cm (SPAdes) (version 2) | ecosystem: Environmental > Terrestrial > Soil > Grasslands...
TTGCGGGCGTCGCGGCCGTGTTCATCCTCTTCGCGCTCGCGTCGTCGTTCCTCTTCCCGCGCTACCGGCCGCAGTACCCGGCCGGTCGGCTCGGCTGGTTCGTCCTCGTCACGCTCGTCCTCTTCGTCGGGATGCTCGCGGCGGTGGAGATCTTCGGCCGCGAGCCGGCCGAGAAGGCGGCCGCGGGGAACGAGAAGCCAAGCCCGACGACGAGTGTCGCCAGCGGCGCGGGCCAGACGGTCCAGGTCTCCGAGAAGGAGTTCAAGATCTCGCTTCCGTCGACCTCGTTGAAGCCGGGGAGCTACACGTTCGACCTGTCGAACGACGGCCACGTGCCGCATGACCTGACCATCCAGGGCCCGGGGGTGAGCAAGGCGCACACGCCGGTGATCAACGCCGGCCAGCACGCGACGCTGAAAGTGAAGTTGGCCGCGGGCGAGTACGACTTCTACTGCTCCGTCCCCGGCCACAAGCAGCTCGGGATGGACGTGAAGGTGAAGGTCGCTTAGCGGAAGCTATTCACTCCGCTGAATCCTCCCAACTGCTGCGAGTTACGCCGACACCGAGCCCGGCTTTGGCTCACGACCGCGGCAACTCACCCCACGACCACGCGCATAGGTGTTGATCTGTCTCGACTACCACCTCTGACGGCTCGCCGTACCCGCCAGCGGCCCGAGCCACGGCTACGCGCTTACCTGGTTCGTTGAGCGCCATCGTCCGCAGCTGAGAGCTGTCGCCGTCGGTCCGCGTTGCATAGAGCACCCGCAGGCCCTCATACCTGCCGATCGCCGCCGTTAGCACAACGTCGCGTCCTCTCGCGGAGTCAATGCTGACCCATGTAACGTCGCTCTCGCTCTCTAGAGTCGCCCGAGGATCGGGCCACCGGCTCAACCTGCCGACGGCGTCAATAGTCGCGAAGTCTTCGTCCGTCGCGGCCGCCGCGCGAATCGCGCGGTCGCCGAACTGGTACTCGGTCGCGTCGCCGCCAGCGCTGAGGCGTAGGCAGAGGTTCCTCGCGCTGTCGCTGAGGAGCGCGTAAACCGCTCGACCCGCAGCGCGCGCAGCGAGCAGCCGGCAATTCGCCATCGGTGCGTCGAATCTTGCCTTGGCGTCGACCAGCCGGCCCTCGGGCGTCAGCCATGCCAGAATCAGATGTTCCTTCGTAAGCAGGAGGGCGGTCGTCCCGTCATCCGCGAGCGCAAGCCCGTCGGCAGATGAACGGATGCTCCAGCGATAAAGGGGTTTCTCGCGCGGGCGAAAACCGGTCGTGAGAACGTAAGATCCCGCTGTCTTCAACAGGACTAGCCGTCGCTCTGCCGTGACCACATGCCACGGGCCCGCGGGGACGTCGACGGCGGCGTGTGGGGCTGCGCTCTGGAGCTGACTCGCGCCCTCCGGTGTTCCGAAGCGGCGGCGAACCGCCTCGTTACGAATCAGCGCCGGCGGCTCGGTCCCCACGGCCTTCGCGATGACAACCGCCAGCCGATGGACGTCGGAATCCCAGCGGGGCTCGCTCGACCCACTCAACTCGAGCGCGTTTCTTCGCGCGAGCCGAGCCAGCGAATCTGGGAGCGCGCTCGGCGGCGGCATCTTTGCCCCCTGTACGAGGGCAGGAACGATCCGGACGCCCCGCTCCAACGCCGTCTCGAGCTCGATCCGGACATAGTCGCCTGGATGGTCGAGCCGTCGTGCGCCAGCGGCGTCCCGCGCGTCGAGCCAGCGCGGGCCGATCACCGCGATGACGAGGTCGCAACCCGCGAGCTCCGCGGATATGGCCTCGACGAAATCCTCGCCGGCGCTAATCGACGCGACGTCGAGGAAGAACTCGACCGCGGGAAGGAGCTTGGAGAGCTCCTTGCGGAGCAGCAGTGCGTGGCCGCCGCTGTCGACGCGCCGATAGCTGATGAAGATTCGCCCAGATCCGGAAACGTCAGCCATCAGCCCGGCCCTTCACCTCTCGACCTCCCACTCCCGGCCCGTCGTTAGTTTGAAGCGGGACTCACCGCGATAGGTGAAGCGGATTCCTCGGTGGGCGCTTCGAGGTATCGCATGATCAGATGCGCGACCCCGATCCACGCGAAGGCATCGGCGGCGTCGGAAGCTTCGTCCTGACGACTCAGCCGGGTTCGGTGCGCCTCTAGCGCGCCGACCACGAGCTGCTGGAATGAATGCAGGTCGTTGTTGTCGCGAAACGGGGCAACGCCCCGGCGGTCGCTGCTAAACCACTCCGCCGCTGCCGCGCTCGCGCCGTCACCGCCCGTCTCTGGCGCGAGCGCGAGCATTCGCCGCCCAACGGTGTCGAAAGCGTCCTTTACCGCTTGGCCGTATCGGCCGGCCGTCATAGCGTCCAGAGTCGCCGCTGCGACCGCGGAATCGAGTCTTGGAATCGCAACGGAACCCCACAGAGCGCCGGGACTCGTCTCGCTGAGCATTGCCGCAAGGTGAACCGCCGCCTTCGCCAGGTCGCCGCGTCGCGCGTGAGCAGCCAAGAGAAGTCTGCGGCAAAGGTCGATTCGACGCGCGTCGCCGCTTGTAAGAAGAAACTCGAGCGCGCGCTCGTATTCGTCTACGGCGGCGTCTTCGTGTCCCGCAGCTTCGGCCAGCTGACCGCGTTCGAGCCGAAGCAGCGCCTTCGCTTGCGCACTCGCGTCGTGCTGTTCAATCGCCTCCGCCGCCTCGTCGATGTTCTCCCGCGCCACGTCGTGGTGGCCGAGTTCGCGCTGGCAGCGCGCGACCCCGAGAAGAATGTCCGCGCTCAAAGCGTGGCGATCCAGGCGGCGGGCACGCCTCAGACCGTCCCGGTATGCCTTGAGCGCATCATCGAGGCGGTCGCTGCACTCGTAGACGTCGGCGAGATCGTCAAGGACTTCCGCGCGGAGCACTTCGTCATCGAGCGCCTTAGCGATTTCGAGCGCCTCGGTGAGCCGCTCGATCGCCAGCTCGTAGTCGCCCTCCATCTGATGCACTGCTCCTCTAGCGCGAAGGCACTCCGCAATTGCAGGCCGGTGCTGGATGCCTTCTGCCTCACGGTGCGCCTCGACGGCGAGCGCCCGCGCGTCGCTAATCCGTCGTTGCTCGAGACGAACGGCGACTAGCGCCGTCTTGACGCCGATGAGCTCAGGTTTGTTTTCGCGACCATGCTGATTCAGAAGCTCGAGCGCATGCTCGAGGCGCTCCTCCGCCGCTTCGATCGCACCGAGCTGCAAGAACGCTGTGCCCATGTGCCTCTGGCAGATGGCTACGCCGACGTCGTTTCCTTGATCGGTGTTGATGGTGAGCGCCTGCCTGTAGTGCTCTACTGCGGCCCGGTATTGACCCTGGTCCTCATAGAGCTTTCCCCACTGGACGCTCAGGACGCTCCGCTCGCCCGCGTCGTCGAGTTTCTCGAGGAGGCGGGCCGCGTCCTCGTAGCAGTCGCGCGCCCTCGCGTGATCTCCGCGTCGGTGGTAGGCCGCACCGAGCCGCCTGTTACCGACAGCCATTCCTAGCTCGTCGCTGTGTGCCGAGTCCAGGCGCAACGCTTCCTTGAAGGCTGTAATTGCCTTCTCGACGTTCCCCTGCTCAAGATAGATATCGCCGATGTCGCCGTGGAGCTGCGAGAGAGCTACGCCGTCTCCGATCTGCTTCGCGAGGTCGATTGCCTGCAGATACCGCTCGATCGCGGCGGCAAAATCGCCCTGCACGGCGTACGCGGAACCTATCCGGCGCAAGCTCTGAGCGCGGAGCGGTCGGGATTGGATTCGGTCGGCAAGTCGTAGCGCCTCGCGGTAGAGCGACAGCGCGTCTGCCGAGCGTCCCGCGTCCTCAAGCACGGCTCCCAGCAGGTTCATCGCCTCGATCATCTCGGGGGTGTCCTCGGCGCCCTGATCGCGAAGGATCTCCAATGCGCCGTTCAGGTCCTCCTCCGCACGAGTCAACTGTCCAAGCTGCTGGCGAGCAGCGCCCATGTGCCTGAGACAGGTCGCCTGCCCCTGCTCGTCGCCGTGGTTCTTGTAGATCTCCAAGGCCTTGTCGTAACTCTCGAGCGCCCTGGTGTAGTGACCCTGATCTGCGCGTAGTGAACCCCAGCAAATGTGGAGCTGGGCCTTCTCGTCGTCGTCCTCAGAGTCCTCGAGAAGTCGGTCAGCCTCGTTGTAGGCATCCTCGGCGCGAGCGAATTCGCCCTTCTCTTGATATGCCGATCCCAGCCGGCGCTGCGCGACGGCCATGCCGAGCCAGTCCTGATGGCGTTGGTCGAGGTCGAGCGCGTTCCTGTACTGGCGGATCGCGTCGTCGATCAAGCCCTGCTCGGCGTAGACGTCGCCGAGGTCCCCGTGCAATTGCGAGAGCGCTGCGTCATCCTTGATGTCCTTGCAGAGCGCGATTGCTTCCTCGTAGCGGTCGATCGCCGGCGACCACTCGCCCCGCGCCTTGTGGGCGGATCCCATCCGGCGTAGGCAGTCCGCTCGCGCCGGACCGAGACGGAGTCCATCGGCAAGCCTTAGCGCCTCTCGATATCGGTCGAGCGCAAGCTTGACGCTGCCTTCCTCCTCGAAAACAGCGCCCCGAAGCAGCAGGATCTGGATCAATTCCGGCACGTCGCGCTCGTTCTCCGGCTGCTGGTCGAGAAGCTCTTGGGCGCGATCGAGGTGCTCCCGCGCCCCGTCGAAGTCGCTCGCCTCACAGGCGACGCCGGCAAGGCGCCTCAGAGATGCGATCTGTTGGATGTCGTCGCCGGCCGCCTCGCTTTGGGCCAGCGCCTCCTCAAGCTTTTCCTCGGCGTTCCGGAACCGGCCGCGCTCGGTGTCGAAGGATGCTTGGGCGATCAGCAGAAGGACGTGCTGGCGGTCGGTGTCTGCTCCGGGGTCGAGCCGTCGTAGCAACTGCTCCGCCTCGCGATACGCCTCGGTCGCTCGGGTGGCGTCGCCTTTCTCCTGGTAGGCGATGCCGAGACGCCGCTGCATGGCGACGGCACCGGCGAGGTCCTGATGCGCCTCGTCGAGGCGAAGAGCTTCTCTAAACGCGTCGATCGCCTCGTCGAAGCTCCCGAGTTCGCACTGGACTTCCCCGAGGGCGCCGAGCGCTTCCGAGAGGGTCGACTCGTCGCCCACCGCCCGAGCGAGCGTGACAGCCCGGTCCAGGTGGCGCAGCGCTCCTGCCAAGTCGCCACGCGCCGCGTGCTCTTCGCCTTGCCGCTGCAGCTCAGCGATCGACGCAAGCTCGGCGCTTCCGGAGCCAGCCGTGATCCCTCTCATCGACATCCGGCGCCATCCTTGAACACCCAGTGCCCGCTGTCAAGATCGGGCTGAGATTCGGGCTGCCCTTGTCGAGAGGTTGGAGACAGAAGGATCGCTGGCGCGGCTCTCCTCAGGAGAGGAAGGAGCGGAGAGGGCGGGATTTGAACCCGCGACCCACCTTTCGGCAGGTACGCGATTTCCAGTCGCGCTCCTTAGGCCACTCGGACACCTCTCCGAGGCGCCCAGCCTAGCGTCTCAGGCGGGCTCCGGGACCTCGCGAAGCGGGGCCGCAGGCTCGGGCGACTCGGCCTCTCCGGCCTGAAAGACGGGGAGCACGAGCGAGAACGTCGACCCGTCCCCGTCGGTCGTCACCGAGCACGATCCGCCGTGCGCGCGGGCGATCGCGGCCACGATCGAGAGGCCCAGCCCGACGCCGCCGACGGAGCGGTTGCGCGCCGAGTCGGCTCGGCCGAAGCGCTCGAAGATCCGCCCCAGCGCCGCGTGTGGGATCCCCCCGCCGCCGTCGGCGACCTCGATCGCGACGCCGCCGCCCACCGCGCGAGACCGTAGCTCGACCACCTCGCCCGGCTCGGTGTGCTTCACGGCGTTCTCGAGCAGCGCGTCCAGCGCGATCCGGAGCTGCTCCGCGTCCGCCGTCAGCGTCCCGCGCGCCAGCTCGCCGAGCCGCCAGCGGCGCGGCGCTACTTCGGCGAAGCGCATGAAGACGTCCTCGAGGAACGCCTCGAGTTCGATCTCGGTCAGCGCGAGGAAGTCCGGCCGGTCGGCTTTCGCGAGCAGGAGCAGCCGCTCGACGATGCGCTCGATCCGGCCGAGCTCGTCAAGGGCGACGTCGATCTCGCCGGCGCTCGCCCCGCTCCGCCGCAGCACCTCGAGGTGGCCGCGCGCGATCGTCACCGGCGTGCGGAGCTCGTGCGACGCGTCGTGGAGGAACTGCTCCTGGCTCGCGAGGAGCGCAGCCCGCGCGTCGGCGAGCTGCTCCACCTCGCGCAGCGCGGCCTGCCGCCGCCGCGCGTGCCACACCATGGCGAGGAACATCGCCGACATGAGCGGCACCTCGGTGAGCTCGCCTCCCAGCTGCGACCCGACGTGGACGTCGTAGAGGATCAGCGAGCCCGTCGAGACGATCACGAAGCCGAGCACGCCGAGCATCGGGCCGACGCGCCAGACTCGGAACCCGTAGAGCAGCGTCAGGCTGACCCAGATGAAGTGAAACGGAATCGTCTCCCACGCCTCCCACACCGCCATCGCGACGAGGTTCGCGACTGCGAACGCGCCCCAGGCCAGCTCGAGCCCGGTGAGCCTAAGCCTCGGCAAGGCGGTACCCCGCGTGGCGGACGGTCTCGATCGGCGCGTCCGGGCCGAGCTTCTTGCGCAGGCGGCGGATGCAGACCTCGACGACGTTCGACCCCGGGTCGAAGTGGTAGCCCCAGACCTCGGCGAGGAGGCGCTCGCGGCTCACGATCTCGCCCGGGTGGAGCGCGAGGTGGTGGAGGAGCCGGAACTCGCGGTCGGAGAGGTCGGCCGAGTGGTCGTCGAGCGACGCGCGGCGGCGGGCGAGGTCGAGGGTCAGCCGACCGACGCGGACGACGTTGGCGTCGCCGGGCACGCCGCGCCGAAGGTGGGCGCGGATGCGCGCGATGAGCTCGTCGAGCGAGAAGGGCTTCGGCACGTAGTCGTTCGCGCCGAGCGCGAAGCCGCGCAGCTTCGTCGCGAGGTCGGCACGCGCCGAGAGGATCACGACCGGCAGCTCGGGCTGGGCGCGCCGCAGCTCGGAGAGGACGGTGAGTCCGTTGACGTGGGGGAGGAGGAGGTCGAGGACGACGAGGTCGTAGTGGGCGCCGCCGACGCGGCGGAGCGCCTCCGCGCCGTCGGCCGCGGAGTCGACGCAGAACCCCTCCGCCTCGAGCCCGCGCGCGAGGAACGAGAGGATTCGGGGCTCGTCCTCCGTCACCAGGATTCGCATGCCTGCCTGCCGCGCCGACCATACCCGGGGTGACGCGAAAATGACAGGCCGATGACAGGTTTGTCATCTGGCTCCTACCGAGAGCCGAGCGCACCTAGCGTCCGCGCCGATGGCACGTGCCGGCGCTGCCGTCCTCGAACCGCACGCCCCGGAAGGCGCGGAGGCGCGGCGGCGGTTCCCCTACCCCGACAGCGCCGCCCGCCACTGGATCATCTCCTCGATCGTCTGGCTGACGATCGTCGACCTCTTCGGCCTCGTCCTCGCGACCGAGTTCGTCACCCCGGAGGCCTTCGGCGGGATCTCGTGGCTCTCCTTCAGCCGCGTCCGCCCGTCGCACGTGAACGGCGTGATCCTCGCCTGGCTGACGATGATGTACTTCGGCGCGCTCTTCTACATGCTCCCGCGCCTCGTCGGCACGCGCGGGATGTGGAGCGAGCGGCTCGGCGTGATCTGTGCGTGGGCCTGGAACGTCATGTTCCTGCTGGGTGTGGTCGGGCTCCTCACCGGCCACAGCCAGGGGCGGGAGTACGGCGAGCTGATCTGGCCGATCGACATCGCGCTGCTCGTGATCTGGTGCGCGAACACCGTGAACATCCTCGCGACGGTCGCGATCCGGACGATCAGGCCGATCTACGTCTCCGTCTGGTTCTTCATCGCGAGCCCGCTCTGGCTCGCGACCGACTACGCGATCGGGAACGTGATCTGGAGGCCGGGCCACGTCTGGGGCGCTCCCTCGGGCGCCCTCACCGGGAGCCTCTCGGACGCGATGCTCAACTGGTGGTACGCGCACAACCTCTTCGGCCTCTGGCTCACGCCGATGCTGCTCGCGCTCACCTACTACATCGTCCCGCGCGTCACCAACACGCCGCTCTACAGCTACACGCTCTCGCTCGTCAGCTTCTGGGGGATGGCGTTCTTCTACACCGGCGTCGGCGACCACCACATCCTCCAGTCGCCGACGCCGGCGTGGCTGAAGACGATCGCCGAGGTGTCGTCGTGGATGCTGCTCGTCCCGGTCTTCGCCTTCACGATCAACATCCTCGGGACGATGAAGGGCAACTGGGACCGGTTCTTCACGAACCTGCCCCTGCGGTTCACGATGACCGCGTTCTTCTTCTACTTCCTGGTGAACATCCAGGGCGCGTTCGAGGCGATCCAGCCCTTCAACAAGCTGACGCACTTCACGAACTTCGTCGTCGCCCACGCCCATCTCGCGCTCCTCGGCGCGTTCACGATCCTCGGGATGGGCGTGATCGACTACATCGTCGCCCAGATCTACGCGAAGCCCCTCTTCAGCCGCAGCCTGTCCGAGTGGCAGTACTGGCTCGTCACCGTCGGCTTCACCGGGTTCTTCAGCGTGCTCACGCTGGCCGGCTTCCAGCAGGGCTTCAACTGGCAGGCCGGGATCCCCGAGGTGAACGTCCTCCCGGAGCTGCACCCGTACTACATCGCGCGCGGGATCTTCGGGGCGATGATCGTCGTCTCCGGGATCGTCCAGATGGTCAACATCGGCCTGACGATCACCACGAACACGGCCGAGCGCCGCCGCCGTGAGACGCTCGTCGTCGCCGAGGCGATCGCGCCGCCGCCGGTGACGACGTGAGCTCCGGGCCGGACGGCCGCCCTCCGATCCCGCGCGGCTGGGTCCGGCACCCGCGCGAGCGGATGCTCATCACGCCGCTCATGGCCGGCATCGGCGGGATGCTCGCCTTCTTCACGGTCGTCTTCATCGTCGTCTGGCTGCCGATCCATACGTTCGACCCGCCGGCCTCGGCGGACTGGGCGCCGCTCTCGAAGCAGGCGCTCCAGGGCCGGAACCTCTTCGCCTCGAACGGCTGCTACGTCTGCCACTCCGGCTACTCGCGCCCGCAGGACGTGCGCGCGGCGCTCAACTTCCTCTACCCGAAGGTCTCGCAGCCGGGCGACTTCTACGGCAACGACCAGTCGCCGAACATCCTCGGCACCGAGCGCACCGGGCCCGACCTCTCGCAGGAGTCCGGCTGGCATCCCGACGACTGGCAGCGGGCGCACTTCTACGACCCGCGCTTCGTCGATCCCATGTCGCTGATGCCGGACATGAAGTCGCTCTTCTCGAACGCGCAGGTCGACGACCTCGTCTCCTTCGTCGAGCAGCGGAGCGGGAAGAGCGGCCTCCTCCGCTACGCGGGCCAGCTGTACGCGAAGCACGTCGCGACGGCGAACCAGGGCTTCCCGCAGCCGTACACCGGCTTCACGGGCGCGCACAAGCCGATCGTGGGGGCGAAGCCCGACAAGGCGCTGACGCCGCCGAAGGGCCAGATCCCCGAGGTGGCCAACCTCGCCCAGATCGACCGGAGCTACTGGCTCTCGGCCGACCCGCTCCCGGTCACCGAGGCGAACCTGCTGCGCGGCAAGGAGGTCTTCCTCCAGCGCTGCGTCGGCTGCCACGGCCTGAACGGCGACGGGAAGGGGCCGGCCGCGACCTTCATGTCGCCGCCGCCGGCCGACTTCACCTCCGCCGACGACGCCTGCTGCGGCGGCGACACGGGGCCGGGCGACTTCTACTACCGCATCCTCCACGGCTGGCCCGGCACGGCGATGGAGAACTTCGGCGAGCGCCTCTCGGTGGACGACATCTGGCGCGTCGTCCTCTTCGTGAAGACGATCCCGAACCACACGCTGCGGCCGAACGTCGTCCCCGAGCCGTCCGACTACATCACCTGGCAGCCCTCGAAGGACCTCCTGACCTGGGTGAAGACGCGGCAGAAGATCGCCGACAACGCGAGCTTCCAGAAGAAGCCGCCGACGGATCCCTTCATGCAGGAGGCGATGCGGATGTTCCCGGGCCTCTCCGCGGCCGACCACTTCAAGCTCAACGACCGTAAGACGCCGCTGTCGCTCCAGGACGCGGCCGCGGGGATCAAGACGATCTACGAGGACCTGCTGAACCGGGCCTGGGCCGACGCGAAGGCGCGCGGCGAGAAGCTGCCGCCCGTCTCCCAGAGGTCCATCCCGCCGACCGTGCCGGGGCAAGAGTGAGGCGGCTCGCGCTCTGGGTGTTCGTCGCCGCCGTGGTGGCGCTGGCGTGGCCTGCCGTCGCGTTCGCCCATGACGCGCCCGAGACGAAGCAGTCGCGCTGGGTGATGACCGACTGGATGATGGACACCTTCTTCATCTTCTCGGGCTTCGCGCTGATCGCGTTCCTCGCCGCCTGGAAGGCGGGCCACTTCCAGGAGCTCGACCAGATGGGCGGCATCCCGCTGCTCGTGGAGGAGGAGGACTACTACACGCCCGAATGGGCGCTCGACGAGGAGGAGTGGGCGGAATGAGCGGAGTCGTCCCGCACTCGATGCCGAACGGCGACTCGCCGCAGCACGCGCGCGAGTACTACCACTACCTCCAGGGCCACCAGGAGACGCTGCACGTGCCGAAGACCTGGACCGTCGACTGGCTGTCGCTCGCGTGGCTGTGGGGGTTCGCGATCGTCCTCAGCCTCGCGATCGTCTGGTGGATCTGGCAGAACCGCACGACCCGGCAGCGGACCGGGATCTACCCGATCGACAGCTTCGGCGGCTACACGACCGAGCTCGCGGGGCCGGCGACCCTCTTCTTCCTCCTGATCACGCTGGTCCTCGCGGGCTTCGCGGTGGTGCTGATCGTCGGGCACCTCGTCTGGGGGCAGAAGTTCTGATGGCCGCTGCGCCTCCGTACGTGACGTACTCGACCTGCACGGTCGGGACCATCCCGGCGGAGAGCTGGCCGACCGTCTACAGCTCGATGCAGGCGCTCAAGGGACACGTCCAGGAGTACCCCGGCTGCCAGAAGCTCGAGGCGTTCGTCCAGGTCGAGGACGGCGGCGTGCGCGTCCACTGCTACACGACGTGGGACACGCCGGAGCAGCTCGAGGTCTTCCTCGAGCGTGGCTACACGTTCGAGCGCATGCTCGCCGACGTCGCCGAGCTCTCGGCGGAGCGAACCTACGTGATGGAGAAGATCTTCTGATGGCCCGCCCCCGGATGCGTGGCGCGCGCCCGCTCTTCGGCTATCGCGACGTCGGCGAGGACGTCCGCCATTCGCGGGGAGCGATCTGGCGGGGCTGGATCATCCTCGCCGTCCTCATGGCCTTCTACCTCGGCTGGACGCTCGTCGTCTACTTCTTAGAGCCTGGGCTTCGGTAGGGCGCGGCGCATGTATCTGCGCCACCTCTCGTCGCTCCAGTTCCTGACCTACGCGTCGTTCTTCGCCGTCGTCATCGCGGCGATGTTCCGGTTCATGCCGGGGAAGGCGCCGCCGGTTCGGATGATCCCCTACTCGGACGAGGAGCTCGGCGCCCACGACCGCAAGGTGGCGAAGTACTTCGTCGGGGGTGGCTTCTTCCTCGTCCTCGGGGCCGTGCACATGGTCGTGAAGAACGTGCCCTGGGTGGCCGTGGCCCTCGCACGCACCGGCTACGCGGGCCACCTCGTCCGCGACCTCTCGAACACGCACGTGATGATCGTCGGCGGCGGCACGCTGCTTGCGACCGGCCTCTGCTGGCTCGTGCTCCCGCGCATCGTCGGCCGGCCGCTCGCGAGCGAGGGCCTCGCGCAGTGCGCGTTCTGGTTCACCGCGGTCGGGCTCGCGATCTTCTACGTCTCGCTGATCGGGAACGGGATCGCGATCGGCCGCCTCGTCCAGCACGGCTGGGACTACCAGGTGGCCAAGAACCACATGGGCAAGTGGTACAAGGTGCCGACCGGCATGGGCGCCGGGATCATGGGCCTCGGCTACTGGTGCTTCGCCGCCAACGTCGGGCTCACGGTCTTCCAGTCGCGGCTCGTTCGGGTGCCGAAGCCGCAGTGGCACCTATGGAAGTTCCTCGCCACCGGCGCGGCCGCGCTCACCGTCGGGACCGTCCAGGGCGTGATCCAGGTGCAGCCGCACAACGCGGACTGGCTCTACAAGGCCGGGCACGCCGGCGAGTGGATCGACCCGATCAGCCATGCCCACATCAACCTCGTCACGGGGCTGACGATGCTCGTGGCGGGCTCCCTCTTCTCCCTCGTCCCCCTCGCCGGCGGAGAGCGGCCCTCACGGCGCGTGACGAACGCGTGCTTCTGGTCGCTCCTCGCCGGCTCGCTCGCGTTCTACGGGAGCACGCTCTACCTCGGCTTCCACGAGGGAGGGCTCGTCGTCGGGCGCGGCCTCACGCCCGAGAAGGCCGAAGAGGCGACGCCGCTGCACCCGTTCCTGATCATGGGCTCGGGGATCGCGATGTTCGCTGCGTTCTGGCTCCTGCTCGCCGTGGTCGCCCGCTCGGTGTGGCGCGCGCCCGGGCCGACGCGCGCCTTCGTCCTCGCCGGCTGCGGCGCCCTTGTCGTCGGAACCCTCCAGGGGCCGGTGCAGGCCTTCCCGGCGGTGAACGAGCTCCTCGACCGCGGCGGCGAGGCGGGCGACGTGATCGTCAACCTCCACGCCCAGCTGAACATGCTCGCGGGCCTGATGGTGGTCCTCGTCGGGCTCGCGCTGGTGACCCTCGGCGGCAGGGCGCGTGTCGTCGTGACTGCGGTACCGGCCGGGATGGCCGTCTACTACGCCGGGGGCCTCGCGTTCTCGGCGGTGGAGGCGCACCGGGTCGCGGCGGGTCGCTCCTTCGCCGACTCGGTGCGCGTGCTCGAGCCCTGGCAGGCGCTCGTCCTCGTCCCGGCGGCGCTCGCCGTCCTGGTCGGCTTCTTCGCCTTCGCCCGGGCGGTCTGGCGGCTGACCGAGCAGCAGCGCGCGGAGGGCCGTGCCGCCATCGCGGCCGCGCCGGGGCTCTACACGGGGAAGATCCCGAAGCGCGTCCGCCGCCGGAGCCCCGCCGCGCTCGCGGCCTACGAGCTCCCGCTCGGCCTGATGGGCTTTCCGGGCATGGGCTGGCTCTTCGCCGGCTTCCCGTTCACCGCCTCCATCCTCCTCTGCGCCGGGCCGGCGCTCGCCTGGGCGGTGATCCCGATCGCCTTCAGTCCTTTCGGCCAGGGCCCGCTGCGCGACGTCGGCTGGAAGGTCGAGCTCGCGTGGCTCCCGGCGAGCGCGCTCGTCTCGAGCGTCGCCCTCTACCGCGCCCATGCCCGGCGACGGGCGAAGCTCGAGGGCCGGCCGCCGCGTGGGCGGCGGCGCCTGACCCCGGCGTCGTACCGCGCCCGCGTCGGCCTGGCTGCGGGCGCGATCGCGCTCCTGCTCGTCAGCCTGCCCTTCGTGCCGGCGGTGGCGGGGATCGGCTCGAGCCCGGTTCGCTACAGCTACGAGCGGCACTTCACCCGCGACGTCACGGGCCAGTTCCTCGTCACCGCGCGCGGGTCGGTGAAGCTCTTCGCGTGGGGAGATCCCCAGTCGTCGTACCCGTCGGACGCGCTGCGCCTGCGGAGCGGCGACGTCCGCACCCTCCTGGTGCGCGCGCCGCAGGTCGACGCGGCGGCCGCGTACCAGCTCTACGACCTCGTGCGGGGCGGCAGCGTTCCGCTGCGGGTCGCGCGGCGCTCGGCGACGGTCCTGTCGCTCGCGCCGGCACGGCGGCTCCAGCCGGGGCGCTACGCCTTCGTCGCCGCGCACGAGGGCATGTTCGGCGGGCGCGACTACGACTACCTCACAGTCGTCCGCCCGGGCGAGCCGGTGACGACGATCTCGTCCTCCGGCCGGACGTCGTCTCCGGCGGTCGCGGACGCGCTCCTGCCGCTCGCAGCGGCGCTCGTGGCGCTCCTCTTCGCGGCGCGCCTCGCGTCGTCCGCCGTGCGACGCCCGGCCGGCCAGAAGTGGCTCTGGGCGCTCGGCTTCGCGTTCTTCGCCGTCGCCGCCGTGTGCGAGGCGGTCGCGCACCGCGGCGGGTGGAGCGTGCCGCTCTTCCGGGCCTACTACCTCGCCGGCGGCGTGCTCACCGTCGCCTACCTCGGCGCCGGCTCGGCATGGCTCCTCTTGGCGCGGCGCGCGCGCGACGTCATGCTCGGCGCCTTGGGGCTCGCGACGGTCGCCGCCGCGCTCGCCGTCGCTCTCGCGCCGGTAGACGCTGCAAGGGTCGTGAGCGCACCGAGCGCCCGCCCACCCTCGAACTCCGCGCTCGAGGGCCACGCGTTCCTGTGGGCGATCGGTCTGAACACCTTCGGGACGCTCTTCCTCGTCGGCGGCTCGCTGTACGCGATCGCGCGCCGTCGGCGGGTCTGGACGAACGCGTGGATCGGCGGCGGAGCGCTCGTCGTCGCCCTTGCGACAGGCCTGTCCCGGACGGGCACGTACTCCCTCGTCTACGCCGGCGAGCTGATCGGGATCACGCTGATGTTCTACGGCTTCACGTGGGCGGGAAAGCCGCAGCCGGCGCCGGCCCGAACAGCAGCGGTCGGCGCGCGGGCCCGCTAACGCGCCAAAGTCACCTTCGCGAGCCCCTCGGGCCGGTCCGGGTCGAGGCCTTTCGCGCGCGCAAGAGCCCACGCGAAGAGCTGACCCGGAACGACCGAGAGGAGGGGGGCGTGCAACGCCGAGGGGGGCTTCGGCGTGGGGAGGAGATAGGACGCGCCGGGGATCGCGTCCGCGGCATTGCCGCTCGCGACGATCGTCGCCCCCGCGTCGCGGACGCGTTCGGCGGCCTCGACGACGGCGGCGAGCGAGGCGTCGGCCGAGGCGATCGTCCACACGGGGAAGAGCGCGTCGAGCGCGGCCACCGGCCCGTGGGCGAGGTCGGTCGCGGTCAGCGGCTCGGCGGCGATGCGGCAGGTCTCGAGGAGCTTCAAGGCGATCTCGCGGGCAGTCGCGAACTCGGGGCCGCGGCCGATCACGAACATCCGGCCGACGAAGGTGAAGGCGACCGCGATCGGCGGGACGAGCTGCTCGAGCCTCGGGATCAGGTCTTCCATCTGGCCGCTCACGACGCGCAGGCTCTCGGCGAAGCGGCGGCCCTCGCCCGCGGCGTGGGCGGCGAGCAGCCCGAGGGCCG
>Ga0209577_10003337_pt1 | contig 15121 bp, 18 predicted proteins | sample GraSoiAngelo_109_FD_185874 | JGI IMG/M metagenome (GOLD analysis project Ga0209577, IMG submission 185874) | Grasslands soil microbial communities from the Angelo Coastal Reserve, California, USA - 14_0903_12_20cm (SPAdes) (version 2) | ecosystem: Environmental > Terrestrial > Soil > Grasslands...
CCGCCGCGGAGGCGGGCCAGGAGGATCTGGTCCTTCCCGGAACCTTGCAGGCCTACGTGGAATCCCCGATTTACGCGCGAACCAGCGGTTACCTGCAGAAGTGGTATCACGATATCGGCAGCCGCGTTAAAAAAGGGGATTTGCTCGTGGACATAGACACTCCCGAAGTAGATCAACAGCTCTCTCAGGCACGCGCCGATCTAAACACAGCGAAGGCCAACGCCCATCTTTCCGATATCACAGCAACGCGTTACTCCGAGCTCATAAAGACGGATGGCGTGAGCAAGCAGGAAGTGGACAATGCTATTGGCGACCTGGAGGCCAAGAAGGCGATTGTGCAATCTTCCGAAGCCAACGTCCGCCGCCTGGAGGAATTGGAATCCTTCAAGCACATCTATGCGCCTTTCAGTGGAGTCATCACGCGGCGCAACGTGGACATCGGAACGCTGATTAACGCTGGGAATGGGGGCACCTCGCAGCAGCTCTTTTCCCTGGCGCAGACTGACCCCATCCGCGTTTACGTGAGTGTTCCGGAAATAAACGCACCTTCCGTTCACTCGGGTCTTGGCGCATTTCTCGAACTTACCCAGTATCCTGGCCAGCAGTTTCAGGGAAAGGTTGTGCGGACCGCGGAGGCGATTGACCCGGCCACGCGCACCCTACTCACCGAAGTCGACGTGCCCAACCATGATGGCGCGCTGCTTCCCGGGGGCTACGCGCAGGTACATCTGCAAGTCAAGGTTACGACGGAACGCCTGACGGTTCCGGTCAACGCCCTTTTGTTCCGCTCCGAAGGCCTTCGCGCCGTTGTGGTGGATCCCAATCACAAGATTCACTTGAAGCCGCTGACCATCGGCCGCGATTACGGCACGTCGCTCGAGGTCTTGCAAGGCTTGCAACGGTCCGACTGGATCGTCCTGAATCCTGCGGACTCGCTGGACGAAGGCGAGCAAGTGAACGTGAAAGAAATGGCCGTGAACGCCGGGGCCGCACCAGGCAAGCCGCAAGCGGCCGCGCAAGGTTCCAGCAAACCATAATGAAAAGTGGCAAGAACTTCGCTGTTTTGAACAGCATGGCTGTCTTTGTTTTCGCTGCCGGTTGCACCGTCGGGCCGAAATATCAGCGCCCCTCGGCCCCGGTGCCCGCCAAATGGGATGTCCCGGAACCTTGGCGCGAAAGCACGCCCAAAGAGGGCGTGCCCAAAGGGGAGTGGTGGGGCGTTTTTCAGGACGAAGAACTGAACGCACTTGAGAAGCAGACTCTGGACGCGAACCAGACCATCAAAGTTGCCGTTGCGCGCCTGGAGCAGGCCCGCGCTTCCGCCGCCGTACAAATTGCCGCGCAGTTTCCGACGCTTTCCACCGCGCCCGCTGCGCAGCGCCAGCGTGTTCCCACGCTTCACCCGGGCGCGGGTCCCGTCGCTGTCGGCCCGGTTACGGTGAACAACCTTTCTCTCCCCTTCCAAGCCGGGTACGAAGTGGACTTGTTCGGCCGGCGGCGCCGCAGCATCGAAACCGCGCAAGCCTCCTACCAGGCTTCCGCTGCCGACCTCGAAAACGTGCGCCTGGTCATCACTTCGGAACTTGCGGGCGATTACTTCACCGTCCGCCAGCTCGATACCGAGCTGGGCATCCTGAATCGCACGGTCGAGACGCTGCAGAAAGGCTTGCAGCTGGTGGACTCGCGCCACAAAGGAGGGGTGGCCTCGGGCCTAGACGTCGCGCAAGAAGAGACGCTTCTCAATACCACGCGCACTCAAGCAATCTTGCTTCAGCAGCAACGAAAGCAGTTCGAGGACGCCATTGCCGTCCTGGTTGGAAAACCCGCGCCCGACTTTCGTCTCCCGCCGAGGGAATTGAACGCGGAGCCTCCCGGGCTCGATGCCGGGCTGCCGTCGGATCTGCTCGAGCGGCGCCCGGACATCGCCGAAGCCGAGCGCCAGATGGCCGTGGCCAACGCGCAAATCGGCATAGCCCGAGCCGCCTACTTTCCCTCGTTGAATCTTTTTGCAAACGGCGGATGGCAGGCGACCGATATCGCCAAGCTTCTGAATGTGCAAAGCACGGTCTGGGCCGTGGGAGCCGACGCCGCCGAAGCCGTTTTCACCGGCGGTTCGCGGCGCGCGCAAACGCAATTTGCGAAGGCGGATTACGATGCGAGTGTAGCCGCCTACCGCAATACCGTTCTCGCTGCATTTGGCGAAGTGCAGGATGACGTGACCGGCCTGATGATTCTCGACCAGGCGTTTCACTCGCAGGAGCAGGCCGTAGACGCCGCCCGGCGCACGCTGAATATTTCCACCGATCGCTATACCGGCGGGCTCGTCAATTACCTGGACGTCGTCACTGCCCAGCAAACTTTATTAAACAATGAGCAGCAACTCGCGGTGATCCGCGGTCAGCGCTTGGTCACAAGCGTTTTGCTCATCAAGGCGCTGGGCGGCGGCTGGGATGCTTCGAGCCTCTCGGCAGTCCACGTCAAGACGAAATTGAGAGAGGTAGTTGCCCCCTGAGCAGAGCAAGCCGGGTAGGATGGGCTCAGGGATTTCCTGTATCGTGGGGCGAAATTACACGCCCCCATTCCGATGCGCGGCTCAGGCGGTCAAACATCAGGTAGGCAGCGTCGGAAATCTTTGCGATGGCATCGCCGCCGTCCCGCTCGCGCCGCAAATATGCGGTCATCACGCTAATGACATAAGGACGTTTGCCGGTAAAAACAATCCCGGAATCGTTGCGCACGCCTTCCAGTTCTCCCGGCTTGTTTGCCACCTTCAAATCTTCCGGCAAATTTCGCGGAATGTAGCTTTCTTTGTGCACGCTGAGCAAGTTGAAAAAATCGTCTGTCATTTGCTGATCTAAAACCTTGCCCCGGTAGAGATTTTCGAGCAGCAGCGCCATCTCGCGTGGTGTCGCGAAGTTTTCTCTTCCCTCCGAAGCCGCCTCGAGGTCCATCATCTTGCGCCGCAGCCGCGTGTGCGTCAGCCCCAGCGAATCGAGCAGCGCGTTCACATTTTCCATTCCAATGCGGTCGATAACCACGTTCGTCGCCGAATTGTCGCTCACGGAAATCATCAGTCCCGCCACGTCGCGCAGCGTTAGCCGCGTCATCCCCGGCGTGAGCACTCTGGTGATCCCGCTTCCGCCGACCATGTCCGACCGCTGCAAGGTATAAAAATCCGTCAGCTTGACCTTCCCTTGTTGCGCCTGCCGGTAAAGCTCCGCGAGAATCGCGATTTTGATGGAACTCGCCGTCGGCATCGCCTCATCGGCGTGCAGCAAATATTTTTGGTCGGTGGAGAGGTCCAGGATGGCCACGGCAAGCACGCCATCGAGCTTGCCGTCTACTTCCTTGATCGTCGCCGCGAGTTTTTGCCACAGGATTTGTTCTTTCTCCTGGGAATCCTGCTGCGGACTCGCAGACAAAGGTGTGCAGGCACAGATCACCGCTACGCATGCCGCAAGGATAAGCATCTTTTTCAGCAAGGAGGACCTCCGAGTCGAGGGCATTATAAGGCTTGCAAGAAAACGAACAGAGCATTTTCCCAAGCCGGGAACGGCTTGCACTGCTCGCTCCACGAGACGTACTGAAATGAGCACCCGCGAAACCATTCCCCGCGAAATGTGTTAAACATAGCAGAGGCGCTCAAAGCCGCCTGCGATACGCCGGTCCGGTGATCCACGGGACAATCCAGTAACAGAATCCGGTTCGGCCTTACGATTCAGGAGAGAACACTCATGCGCAAATTCTTTGCGGGAATTATTTTCACGGCATTGGCAGCCACGCTGGCTCTGGCCGCGCCGCCGCAAGATCGCGACGACCACCGTGACCGCGATGAGCGGCACGATAATGGCAAGCATAAGGGCCGGGACAAACAAGGCGGTGACGACGGCGATCGCGAGGATCACGATAACGGCAAACACAAGGGTTGGGATAATCCACACAATCCCCATAACCGGGATTGGGATTCGGAGCACGAACGCATCCGCCCAGGCCGCGCGTATCCCCATGGCCGCTACGCCCATGTGAGAGAAGTCTTCGTTGCGCGCCGCTTTGATTACCGCACTCGCCACATCTTTTTGTATGACAACTCCGACTGGGTCGTGGCTCCCTACGATCTTGACCGTTGCCGCGATTGGCAGTGGGACCACGATCAAGTTTACGTCTACAACGACGACCATCATCCGGGCTGGTATCTGCTCTTCAACGCCCGCCTTGGCCGCTACGTCCACGTCGAATATTTCGGCGTGCACTAAAAGACTATTCCTCGGGTTTTTTGACAATACCTCAGCACATAAAAAAGGCCGAGCCAATGGCTCGGCCTTTTTTATGGGAATCCCATAAAGATCGAATGCACTCGAACTTAAGCGTCATCTCGTTCGTTTGTTGGAACCCCATGCTCTCATATCGTGGCCGCCCCGCCGCACTCGCGTGAAGAGACACCGCTCCGTATCCCTCGCTTCGGCACCAGTCAATCATGGCCTGCATCAATTTCCTCGCCACGCCGCAGCGCCGGGCTTCGGGCTCGGTGTACAGGTTGAGGATCCAAGCCCGCTTCGCATGATCCTCGCCTGGATAGCCTGGCCAGTCCGCCACCTTCCTCCTCCACCCACGACGTGTCCCTGCGATCAGCCATCCAACCCAGGTACATGCCGTGCCGCAACGCTTCGCCGAAGTAGTCTCGCGAAACCGCTTCCACGCGATCGAGAATCGCGGCGTCACGAGTAAGGCCCCCTACTAACCGCGGACAACGAAAACCAACAACTGCCCCTTATCCCGGCGGCCAGCGGAACCGCCTCCCGCCCAGCAAATGCAAATGCAGATGAAACACCGATTGCCCGGCGCCTTCGCCGTTATTCAGCACCGTGCGATAGCCCGCAAGGAGCTCGCGCTCGCGAGCCAGCTGCGCGGCCACGAGCTGGAGTCTACCGAGCAACGCTTGATCTTCGGGGCTTGCATCCGTCAGCGACTCGAAATGCTTCCGCGGACAGATCAGGATGTGCGTGGGAGCCTGCGGGCTGATGTCCTCAAACGCAAACACCTCGAGATCCTCATACACAATCTTCGACGGAATTTGCTTCGCCGCGATCTTGCAAAATAAGCAGTTTGCGTTCATAACTCGCTCCTCGCTTATGCGTGAAGCGCAAGAATAGCGGGAAACGAAGGCCAGGAAAAGTCAAAGGACCCATCGCTCGCGGTAAGTCTTCGCGGGCTCATCCAAAAGGGGAACCTCAAATTTGGCCTTCTCGTAGGCCATCGCATTCTTCGCCGCCTTGACAGCCCTAGCCCCTTAGCCGGACCTTCCCCATCGCTCACAGGCCGGTAACCTACACTCCCCATCTTCTTGGCTTTCTGGCGGTCGTTTTCCTTTTGCCCCTTGCTTGGGGCTATCTGAGGCAGAAAACGCAGGCGTTGTGGGCGTCTGCCCTTTTCCACGCCGGAGCGGACATACCGGTTATTCTTGGGATTTTCGCAAAGTACGGGGTAAGGAGTTAGCTGGCTCTACCCGCCTATTGCTCATCGAGCCTTACGACAAACGGTGAAAATCCTTCGCGCGAACGCAATTGCTCGGCAAATTGCTGGGCCGCATTTTCACCCGAGATTCTCCCCACTCGAACCCGGTAGAACGTCCCTTCCGGCGCGTCATATTGCTGGATGAAAATCGGCGAGTGGGAAACGTTCAGCCGATCCCGCAACCGGTCCGCATTGCCACGGTCGCGGAACGCTCCCACCTGCACCGTGAAAAAACCCGCCGTAGGATCCACGTTGCCCAGCACCTCCACACGCACAGGCGCGACCCCGGGCCCCACCAGGTCAATCTCTCGCGCGGCCGCCAGCGAAACGTCGATAATGCGATTGTCCACAAACGGCCCGCGGTCCGTGATTCGAACCGTGGTGCTCTTGCCATTATTAAGGTTTGTCACCCGCACCATGGTGTCGAATGGCAGCGTGCGATGCGCCGCGGTGAGCTTATACATGTCGTAGACTTCGCCGTTCGAAGCGCGCCGCCCATGAAAGGGCTCTCCGTACCACGAAGCGTTTCCTTGCTCGGTGTACCCGGTCGGAGCAGGCGCCGGAATGGGCCTGTCTCGTGTTGGCGTTGCTACCGGCCTACTGGAGGTTGTCTCCGGAACATCCCTCGAGCGTTTCGCCGATTCTTCGGTCCCCGGCGGCGTGCTCGTGGGCTGCGGCGGAGGTGGCTGTCGCCCTGCAATCGGCCTCCGCCCGGCGCAGCCGGCCCCAGCCAGGGCCAGCAAAAACAAAGTAGTCGAGCCAAAATAAAGAACCCTGCGCAGTCTCTGCCCGCCGGGGAAGCAGGTTGGCCGCCCGCCCCCTTTCCGCGCCCTGCGAGACCTCTTGGATGGTTTCTTCAAGGCCCGCCCGCGTTCAGGACTGGGAGGATTTTTCTGATTTCTGCGAATTGCGCGCGGCGTTGCGTTCTTCGATCCAGCTCGCCGCTTCGCTCAGTTTCTCGGACACTTCGCGCAAAAACTGTGCCGTGCGCTTCTCCGTTTCCGGCGCCACGTCTTCTTTCAAAAAGCTTCTGATGCGTGAGAGTTCTTCGTCCACGCGTTTCCCGAAATCTTCGAAGTTTTTCATTTGTTTCAGCCGGGCGATTTCGCTGTCGATGCGTCTACCGTACTCCTCGAACCGCCCCATTGGCCACCCCTTGCCCGCGACATTCCGCGCGTTTTCTGTATTATAGAAACGCCTTTTCCCGCTCGCAAGGAGGACGGTTGCCCCTACCCTACCTTTGGCAGTGGCGCTTGGAACGCTGGAAAAACTCCTTGCGCGGATTGTTCGGAGGCGAGCAGCCGCCCCGCCCGAAGCTTTGCCCTGTCTGCGGCGCACTTGTAGGAATCAACTCCACTCGCTGCCACCAATGCGGCGCCAGCCTGCGCTTTTCTCTGGCTGCCCTCAGCAAAAAACTCTCCGGCCTCTTTGGTGATAACGAAGCTCCCGTCACCACTGTTCTTCTAATTGCCAACATTTTGATGTTCGGTGTCACTTACCTAGCCATGGTTAGCGCAGGGAGTGGAGGCGGTTTGAGTATTCTTTGGGGCATACGCGGGGAAGTTGTGTACAGGCTTGGCGCAAGCTTTGGCCCCGCCATCTTTGGCCTGCACGAATGGTGGCGCCTGGTCACCGCGATGTTCCTGCACGGCGGGTTGATTCACATCGGATTCAACATGTTGGGCTTGATGCAGTTTGGCCCCGCCCTGGAAGAGCTCTACGGCTCCGCGCGCTACTTGTTCCTTTACGTCGTGACTGGCGTCTTCGGCTTTCTTGTCAGTGCGTGGTTTGGCAACTATTCACTGGGAGCCAGTGGTGCGCTGCTCGGCCTCATCGGGCTTATGCTCGCCATCACTTCGAAGCGCGGCGGAGCCTTCATGCGCGATTTGCGTGCGCGGCTGATCACTTCCGTGGCGATTCTCTTCTTTCTGGGATTTTCCGGAGTGGGGATAGATAACTATGCGCACGGCGCCGGCCTCGCCCTGGGCTTTGCCCTGGGAAAAGTCTTCGTCGACCGGAAACCCATGAACGTAAAAGAAAGTCGCATCGCTTACGGCGTGGGCTGGCTCGCTGGAATTGCGGTTATCGCGAGCTTCGTTCTGATGTTCCTGCACTTTCGCGATCCGCTCCCGGGCCCCGGATAAGCACAACTACGGTCGCTTCGACCTGCCGTTTTTGTGTTTTCTGAAATCAGTTGGTCCCTCGAGCGGGTGGTGACGGCGCGTTGAGCCGGCGCGCCATCGTGAAAGAATAGTGCACGCCGGAAAAGACGCAAATTGCAGTGACCACATAGACGAGCACACGAATCAGCCCGGCAAGATGAAACTCCGGATAGGCGGCGGCAAGCACGGCGGCAAAAACCAGAACGATCTGGAAAAAGGTGGTCCCCTTGCCGTAGATGCTCGGGGGAAAAGGCCGATAGCCGGAAGACAAAATGATGACCGCGGCAACAATCAGAATCAGCAAGTCGCGGCTCAACACCAGAATGGTGAGCCACCACGCCAGTTGCCGCTTGAACGCGAGAACCACAAACGAGGATGAAAGCAGGAGCTTGTCGGCGATGGGGTCAAGGTACGCGCCCAGCGCAGAGCGCTGGTTGAACGTGCGCGCGATCAAACCGTCGATTCCGTCAGACAAGCCTGCAAACACCAGGATCAGCAGGGCCCACTTGTATTTTTCATACGAAACAAAAATCAAAAAGAACGGCAGAATGCAAAGCCGGAGAAAGGTAATTTGATTGGGTACGGTCCAAATGCGGCCCTTCATATTCATCATTGTTTTTTACAATAGCGTAATTCACGGGCATCTTTCAGGCAACTTGGACCTTGGTCGCAAATAATTCCGCTTCGTTGCAGCTTAATACTTACAACTAGCTTGACTTAGAACTGCCCTTAGGCGAATTCGGCCAGATATTCCTGCAGCGAGCGGCCGAGTTTGCGCGCGAAAAGCTCGTTCATCGAAGGGATCGAACCGGCAGGCTCATCAAGGGAAATGCGTTCAACGCGATGCATGGGAAAGAAAACCGTGGGGAACCCTACGTGCTCGCCGTCGGGCTCATTCATCTGGCGGATGAAATGGTCAAAGGAATTCAGATCGATTCCTCGCAACGTTACACCGGACGGATTGATGGTCAGCAATTCGCCCCACACTTTTTCCTTGGGCGTGTGCAGGCTTACGATCACGATGGAATGCCGATCCATGAATTTGTTGTTGTGCTTCTCCTCCTAGCTTAGCGCAAACCCAGGCAACCCGGTTTCGGTCGTATGGAAAGAGTGACTGGTAACTGGCAATTCAGACCGATTCATTTCGTTTTCTCGTACGCCTGATTCAGCCACCACAACGCCTCGCGCAGGTCTGCCGCGGACCGCACGTCAAACGAAAACCAGCGCTTGCCCGGAGAAATGCGCTTGTCCCTCAGAGCCCGTTGCCCCAAATCCGGCGGCATGGGATCGAATCGGAAAATGACGGAATTGGGAGTGTCGAATCCCCGCGTGACCGGCAGACCGCCGAAAATTTTCTTGCGCCGGTAGAGTCCCATCATCCCAAACATGGGTTTCGTCGAGATTTGCGGCCAGCCGCTCACTTCCGTTTTCAGCATCGCCGACCACTGCTTCATTTCCTCCGAGATCGGGGGCATCTTCGGCCGCTCGCGCATGGTTCGCATTCCTTGCTTGGCCAAGCGAATCCGTTTTGCCTTCTTCGTCTTCATCGGCGTACTCAGCCTTATCTTGAAGCCGCTCCTTTCCTCAATTTATTTGCGTTGCCCTGGCATCTTTGGCCTTCCCGGGGTTTGGCCTCACTGCAATGGCCGCGCGGGGATGCCCCAGTAGCGATAAGCCAAAAAGATCAAGACTCCTGCCTCGACTGGGAAAGCCGTAAGTAAGCATTTGCAAGCCAAGCGCAATATTTCCTGTCTCAAAAACAGAAGCAACCTCGAATGGGCATAAGAATGATACATTTTGTGCGCATATTCCATCACGAATGGAACCCTAGAAATATCTAAGGCCACCCCGTAGAGACCTACAAGACCTTCCAGCAAAGTCAGAGCAGCGAGAACTCGAAAAATGATCCTGAGCCGCTTGGGCATTGGGGCTTGCGCGTCCATAACGAAAGCCCTCCGAAACTCATGTCGGCATCGCCTTGGGGCCACCAGGCGGCAAAAGCAGTTTTGGCTCGGTGAGGGATTGCACTTGCTCGAGGGTGGCGTCGGGCGCGAGTTCACGGAGAAGCAGGCCTTGCGGCGTAACGTCAATGACGGCAAGCTCGGTGACGATGTGGTCCACGACTTCAACGCCGGTGAGCGGCAGCGTGCATTGTTTCAGGATTTTCGGCTTGCTGTCGCGCGTCGCGTGCTCCATGGCGATGAAGACGCGCTTGGCTCCGGCGACGAGGTCCATGGCGCCGCCCATGCCTTTGAGCATTTTGCCGGGAATCGCCCAGTTGGCAAGCGTGCCCTTTTCGTCCACTTGCAGCGCGCCGAGAACCGTGAGGTCCACGTGGCCGCCGCGAATCATGCCGAAAGAATCGGCGGAAGAAAAATAGCAAGTGCCGGGAAGCTCGGTGACGGTTTCCTTGCCCGCGTTGATGAGGTCGGGATCAACTTCGGATTCGAGCGGATACGGCCCGACGCCGAGCATACCGTTTTCGGACTGCAGAATTACGTCCATGCCTTGGGGGACGTAGTTGGCGACGAGCGTGGGCATGCCGATGCCCAGATTGACGTAGTAGCCGTCGCGCAGCTCCAGCGCAATCCGCCGCGCAATCCGCTCTCGCTTGTGCTCTTCCGTCAGAGGCATAAGAGTTCCCTCGCCGCCTGGAGTCTCCGGATCAGAACGAAAAGAGGTAGATAAAAAACAAGCACAACCAATATCGGGGAAACCACTCCAACAAAGACAAGGACCCCATTGGCGATTCGCAGGCGGAGTTTGTCAGGCAGCGCGAATCGCTTGACGATGGTGCGCATCACCGCTCCGAGAAAGACGACCGGAAAAATCCACGAATAGCTGGCCACGAGAAAGCGCGTGGGAAATGGAATTGGAATGCCCAATCCATGGAATAATTTGGCAAAAACTGGCACAGCGGCGGCAAGGCCGCGACCGGCCAGAAGATAGTACACACAACAGGAGATGGCGAACGCCCATGGAACACGCGACTTTGGAGCGTCCGCGAGTAAATCCTTTTCATTTGTAAAGATGAGTGGCGTAAAGGACATATCAAATCTTTCTCGTGGTGCGGCGCTCGATGCGTTTCTCGTACTTGGGACCCTGGAAAACCGCATCCACGAAAATGCCGGGCGTGTGCACCCGGTCCGGCGGAAGCTGGCCGATGTCCACCAGCTCTTCCACTTCGGCGATGACGTAGTCGGCGGCGGTGGCCATCATAGGATTGAAGTTGCGCGCGGTCTTGCGATAAATGAGGTTGCCCCAGCGGTCGCCCTTCCATGCTTTGATGAACGCGAAGTCGCCGCGCAAGCCGCGCTCCATCACGTACATGCGGCCGTCGAACTCCCGGGTCTCTTTGCCTTCGGCGACCATGGTGCCGTAGCCGGTGGGCGTGTAGAACGCGGGGATGCCCGCGCCGCCGGCGCGCAGGCGTTCGCTGAGCGTGCCTTGCGGATTCAGCTCTACCTGCAGCTCGCCGCTCAGGACAAGCTGCTCGAAGAGTTTGTTTTCGCCCACGTAGGTCGAGATCATCTTCTTCACCTGGCGCTGCTGGAGTAGCAGGCCGATGCCAAAGTCGTCGACGCCGGCATTGTTACTGACGACGGTGAGGTTCTTCGTGCCTTTGCGACGGACGGCGGCGATGAGGTTTTCCGGGATACCGCAGAGGCCGAAGCCGCCCATGAGAATGGTGGCGCCGTCGGTGAGCTTGGCGATGGCCGCGTCGGCGGAAGCGATGCGTTTGTCCATAGATTTCTAAGTTGCGACTTCTAAGTTTTCAGTTTTAAGAAACAAAAAGCAAGATGTTCGAAGACAAAAGCCAGCTGAAAATCTGAATATTCGATTCGCCCCGACTCCTCGCTGAAACACCGGAATCCTTGCCCTCGCGCAATAAAGGTTTGCTCATTCACTAAGAATTCCGAATCCTCCAGCGATTTCCAGGTCTGTCGCGCTAGAATTGTATCGAGCTTGAATTTGCGAGATTCCATTTTTGGCCTGCTTCCGCATCCTGGGAAACTGGCCCGAACGGACAGAGGACAAATGTCGCAGTCTCCCTACGGCTTCCTAGTCCGGCCGCCGTTGTGGGCGCTTGCCCTGTTCCTCACACTGTCTTTTACCTGCCGCGCCCAGAACTTGGACGCCAGGCTCATGGAGGCGGTCCGCACCAGAGACACAAGCGAAGTGCGCAGACTCCTCAAGCAAGGTGCCAACGCGAACGCGGAGAACAAAAATGGTCGAACCCCGCTGATGGAGGCTGCCTTCGCGGGCTATACGGACACCGCTTTGGCCCTGCTTGAAAACGGCGCGGCTGTCAATGCCAAGAATCGCGAAGGACGGACGGCGCTCTTTTGGGCCACCTTGTCCAACCACCGGGAGACTCTGCAAGCCCTGATGGCCAGGGGCGCCGACATCAATGGCAAAGACAGCGAAGGACGGACCCCACTCTTCTGGGCGAGCCTCTCGGGCTATACCGACATCATTCGGGCCCTTCTCGCCAAAGGCGCGCATGTCAACTCCAAGGATAATTATGGCTGGACGCCTTTGATGGCCGCCGTAGACCTGGGGCAAGTGGACTCCGTCAAACTGTTGCTGCAAAAAGGCGCCGATGGGCAGGTACGCGGCAAGGACGGAAGTACAGCGTTGCGCCTGGCCCAAAAATATAAGAACGACAGCATTGTTGCTTTGCTGCGCAACGCGTCTCGGGAAGTTCCTGCCAAGAATCCCAGCGGCTCCAAAGGCAGCGCCCATGCGGCGTCCGGCAAACCTGTTTCTTCCCCTACGGCCAAGCCGGACGCTGCTAAGTCTGCGGGTTCTTCCCCCACGGCCAAGCCGGACGCTGCTAAGTCTGCAGGTTCTTCCCCCACGGCCAAGCCGGACGCTGCTAAGTCTGCGGGTTCTTCCTCGGCCACTCCGGCGGCGCCTTCCGCTGCGGGAACGCCGAAAAGTGAAATACTGAATCAGAAATTGTTGCAGGCCGCCGAAGCCGGAGACACGACCGAAGTGCTTAGCTTGATCCGCGACGGAGCGGGTGTGAATGCACGGGGATCCACAAACGGAAGCACGCCATTGATTAAGGCCGCAGCCCGAGGGTTCACAGACACGGTTCGTATATTGGTGGAAAAGGGCGCCGAGGTGGACGCCACTGACAATGCCGGCCGAACGGCGCTGATGGAGGCGGCCTTCGAAGGCTACACAGAAACTGTCCGCTTTCTGCTGCAGAAAGGCGCGAATATCAACGTCCACGATAATGAGGGTTGGACACCTCTGTTTTGGGCGGCCTTTTCGCGCCGCACGGAAACGGTTCGCCTTCTTCTGGAAAAACGGGCGGACGTGAATGCCAAAAACAAATACCAGGATACCGCCCTGATCCATGCCGCATACGCCGGTGACACGGACACCATCGGCGTCCTGCTGGAAAATCATGCCGACATCAACGCCAAGGACGACATGGGTCGGACCGCGCTGATGGAGGCGGCGCGTCAAGATCACCTAGACACCGTCCGCGTCCTGGTACAACATGGCGCGGCCACCGATGTCCACGCCAATGATGGGAGCACGGCCCTTTCCTTTGCGGAGAAACTCCATTACACAGAAATCGCCTCTCTTCTAAAGGCGACGACCGCTTCCTCCATGCCAGCCACCGGCTCTCAGACTCCGCAGGTGAATCCCCCGTCCGATCTGATTGAGCGGCCATCGCAGGCCTTGGAAAGCAAGACCAGGGCGCAGGCGCTCTACCGGATGGGACTGAGTTTGCGCATAGTGGAAGATTTGTGGCCGCAAAGTGGAGACATCGCCGAACGGGCGGCCGGTACCATCTTGGGGGATCTCGTGAAAGTAGGCGCTCCGGAAGACGCGATCAGTCTTGCGCAACAAGCCTCAGCTCGCCTCTCTGCCCCGTCGGAAGAGCGCAATGGCGCCTACCGCTCGCTAATCAACGATCTCCACAATCGCGTGAGCTCCTATTGCCTCAGCCAGCCGGAACAGTTCTTCTTCACCGCCGGCGGTTTCACCTACGACATGAATCTGCTCGGTCAGGAGGTTTCCAAGTCTCAGGGCGCCGAGGTGAAGATCGAGGAGACTCGCAAGAACATTCTCCCCATCGCTGCGCACATGGCTGCGCGGTGTGCCAACATCTCGGAATGCAATGTTCGCGCTTTGAAGTACATGTCGGACGCCGCCAATCTGCTCCGGCAATCTCCCCTTCTCCCCCCCGATGGCGCGAGCTTGCAGAAACTCTGTGATCAGATTAGCGTGGCCCTGGGCACCGACGAGGCGCCGGCTTCACCCTAAAATCCGTCAATTTAACTTTAGGCGTACGGTTTGGGGAAGCAAAGGAACCGAAACCGCGCATGAGCACGGTAGCGCGGTGAAGCTCAAATTCGGCGGGCGGCCAGCGGCGAAAGCGGAAATCGTTCTCGGGATCCCAGCTACGGCGCAACTCGGCGCTCATGTAAGCGACGCGCGGGTCGGAAGTGAACTGGCGGTCATTCATGTAGCCGAGGGCGCGAAGGACGGTGAGCGTGGGAACCTGCCAGGTCCTGTTGCTGCGGAACTGGGCGAAAAGCGCCTCGAACGCGAGAGCATTCTTGTTTTGAGATGTAAGAAAACAACGTTGTGTTTCATGGGTGCAAAGGGATTCTAGCTCATGCCGTTCGGTCGAGAGTAGAGCGGAAGGCGGCGGGAGTCATGCCGGTGATTCTGCGGAAGGAACGCGTGAAGTGGCTTTGATAGCTAGGAGGCGAAAAAGGCGAGCTCGTGAGAATGCTTGGGAAGCTTGCGGGGAGAAGAATGGCGCACATCGGTAAAAATGGCGCCGCCCTGCTCGCGTTTGCCGTGGATGGCGCCGAAGAACTGCCCGCGCCCATGTGCTGAACCGCGGGGCCGGCCGAAACGTTTGGGTTGGCTGCGGCGTTAGACATAGAGAGGCCTCACGCAGAATGGTTTGTTTATTCTAGACGCGCTGCGAGGGCGTTTGTTACCGTGATGCGTGCTGGAGGAAGGTTCCGCGGAGAAGGAGCAGGGCAAATTCGGGGGAGATTGCGATGAAACGTACATGGATATGCGTCGGCCTTTCAGTCCTAGCAGTGGCGCTGGTGACAGTAGCGCCGCAGGCGAGTTCCAACATCGAGAACAGCGCGAAGCTGCCGGTGTACACGCCGGATGGGAACCTGAAGTTCCCCACGCAATATCGCGAATGGGTGTACCTGACATCGGGCGTAGACATGAGCTACAGCCCGAACATGAGCATGGATCATTCGATGTTTGACAACGTGTTCGTGAATCCTGAGGCATACAGAGCGTTTCTGCAGACGGGTACTTGGCCGGACAAGACCATGCTAGTGCTGGAAGCGCGCATGGCGGGGAGCAAAGGCTCGATCAACAAAACTGGGCATTTTCAGACCGGAGAAATCATGGGGCGCGAGGTGCACGTGAAAGACGCGTCGCGGTTT
>Ga0209577_10003338_pt1 | contig 15118 bp, 12 predicted proteins | sample GraSoiAngelo_109_FD_185874 | JGI IMG/M metagenome (GOLD analysis project Ga0209577, IMG submission 185874) | Grasslands soil microbial communities from the Angelo Coastal Reserve, California, USA - 14_0903_12_20cm (SPAdes) (version 2) | ecosystem: Environmental > Terrestrial > Soil > Grasslands...
CCTTCAGGTGATGAAACAACTCTTCACCGAAGAGACGGTAAATTTTAGTGGGAAGTACTACACGATTACAGAGCTGAAAGGAAATATCAGGCCAGTCCAGCAGCCCCACCTGCCTCTTCTCGTGGCAGGCGCAGGAGAACGGATGCTCAGGCTGGCAGCCAGGGAAGCGAATATCATTGCGATCGGGTCAAAAATAACCGCGCAAGGTGCGGACCCGACAGACGCCACTATGGAGCAAAAAATTGCGTGGATCAAAGAAGCTGCAGGTGAGCGCTTCGCAGACCTGGAACTGAGTCAGACGATCTACGACATGATGATCACCGACAGTGGCACTGATCTCTCCACCCAGGCAGGAGGGCCGCCCATTCCAAAGAGACCAATGAGTACCGAGCAGGCGGTTACACATCTCCTTGAACAGCGCGATCGCTACGGTTTCTCCTACCTTCAGGTCTATGAAGGACAGATGGAGAACTTTGCCCCGGTGGTTGCGCGGCTCGCCGGAAAATGAAACAGAAGGGGCTGCCAGTTGTGATGACTCTCTTACAGGGATAGTCTTTTAAAGACCGGCTCAGGAATACTTCTCACGATGAGCATAATGGGGCGCCAGTACCATGGCAGGTAGACAACTTCCTTTCGATTCTTCATGGCCCGGTATATCCCCTCACCAACACCCTGTGCGCTGGCAGCCAGCAGCCCCTTCTTCACCGAAGCAGTCATAGGTGTATCGATAAGGCCGGGCTTTACAGTCACAACTGCGACTCCCGCCTTGCTCAGCCGGTTGCGTAGCCCCTGTAAGAAAACACTTAACGCGCCCTTGGCTGCTCCATACACATAGTTGCTCTGCCGGCCACGGTCACCAGCCACCGAGGAGACGACTGTGATACAGCCGCGCTTCTGCTGCTCAAAATAACCCGCCAGGATCGTCAAAAGGGAGATCACGCTGGTACAATTAGTGGTAAATTCTTTCAGTGTCTCGGAAACGCTAACCTGGCATTTTTGCTGATCCCCTAACGTACCATGGGAAATCAGCACCATGTCAAGTCCGTCGAGTGTCGAAATAGCAGTTTCGATCATCTCCTGGTGGCGGTCAAAATCCGTTACATCCAGCAAAAATGTCTCGATACGCTTCGCCCCGCGCACCTTCAGATCATTGCCGGTGTCTTCTAGTTTCTCGGGGGAGCGGGCAACCAGGAAAAACTCGGCGCCATCCTTCGCAAAGCGCTTGGCTGTTTCATGGGCGATGGCCGAGGTTGCCCCTACAATCAATATTCTCATATTCTTTTATACCATCACTAACTTTTGAGCATGACTTACACGTCGCCAAAAACTGGAGGAGAAGTGTGGATCAACATACTGGGCAAACTCTTGCCATCTAGGGAAAAACGCCTGGAAGTTCTCCGCGCTCATGCGCGCGTCTTTTGCAGGATAGACCGCCCCTCCACTCTGACGCACAACTTTATCGAGTTCGTCGAGCAATTGTAATGTCTTCTGACCACCATAGGCAAAATCCAGGGCCAGGGTTATACCTGGCCGGGGGAATGAGAGCATCCCAGGAGATCGTATCGTACCAAATGTTTTAAGAACCGTTAAAAATGACCCTTCGCCCGAGCGCCGTATGCGCCCGATAATCTCTCTCATTGCGCCAAAACCATCCTGGAAGGGCACTACAAACTGGTACTGTAAAAAGCCACGTTTGCCATAGAGGCGATTCCACTCGTGAATGGAGTCCAGCGGATAAAAGAACGGCTCGTACGGTACAACCTTGTGCACCCTTTTGCTGAGTTGCGAGTGGTAGAACAATTCGTTAAAAGACTTGACCGTCAACGAATTCAAAACAAAAGAGGGAAGATCGAAAGGAACTGTGAGCGGCAGCTTCCTCCCGGTCTTTTTCGATGCCAGTGACCTTGACTGGTCGTTATTGCCGCACATGAAAATGCCTCTACACAGGTTCTGCCCACCAATCAAGATGTCAACCCAGGACATTGTATATTCATACTGCTGGTCCGTTTCGGCGGAAATCTGCAGAAATTCGTCGAGCGATGAAAACTGGATGCGCTCCATATCGATGAAAGGATTGACGATAGGCTTCAAGCGAAATTCAGCCCACAGGATGACGCCAGTGAGACCGAGGCCCCCGATAGTAGCCTGAAACAAATTTGTGTTCTCGTGGGGGGAACAGATAAGACGCTCTCCATTCGAACGCAGGAGTTCAAAACGGGTGACATGACAGCCAAAGGTGCCCGCCTTATGATGATTCTTGCCATGCACATCGTTGGCGATCGCTCCACCAACGGAGACAAACCTCGTGCCCGGCGAGACCGGAATAAACCAGCCGCGCGGCACAATTAGCTCAAGGATTTCCGCCAGCGATACGCCCGCCTCACAGCATAAAAGGCCCTCATCTTCGTCAAAAGAGATGAAACGTCGCAGGTGACTCACATCCAGGGACACCCCGCCCTCGTTCAGGCAGCTATCGCCATAGCTTCGCCCATACGCGTAAGGCAGCACTGGCTGCTCAAAATCAGCAATATTGGGCAATTCACTGCGCCAGAAAACCGATTGTACCTCAGCGGGAGTAACCTTTGGATAGCGCCCCCATGAGCGAGGTTGATTCGTTTTACTGAGAAAAGACATACAATATTTTTTTATACCTCTACCAAGTATTTTATCATGCTAGATGATATAACGAAGGAAGAGAAGGTGTAGCTACGAAAGGTAGCCGAAAGGTATTATGAGGAGGCGGTTGTTTTGAAAGGATTAGATAATATGCACGCTGTGATATTCGCTGGAGGAGCTGTACAACCGGGAGAAGCTGTTGCCGCTGCAATTGCTTCCGCCGATCTCGTCATCGCAGCCGATAGTGGAGCAGCAACTGCGCTCCACTACGGCTGCACTCCTGCCATCATTGTTGGAGACTTCGACTCGCTGGATGCTCCTCGATTACAAGAACTGAAAACGCGGGGAAGCCGTATAGTACAGGTTGCAGTTGAAAAAAATGAGACCGATACCGAGCTTGCCGTCCAGGCAGCGATAGAGGAAGGAGCCAGCGTGATTACATTGCTCGGTGGACTTGGCGGCGAACGCTTCGATCACACGATGGCGAATATACTGCTGCTGGCAGGTTTTGAGGTTGTGCCCCTACGCATTGTTGATGGACCGGCGATCTGCTGGCTATTGCGTGGGCAAGGACAGGCAGTGATCAACGGACAGGCCGGAGATTTACTCTCCTTGCTTCCACTCACCGGAGATGCTACGGGCGTACGCACCACCGGGCTATACTATCCATTGCGCGGGGAGACGCTGCATTTTGGCAGGACACGAGGTGTGAGCAATGTCCTGGAACAGGAACAGGCCTGGGTCTCCCTTGAAAGTGGGTTATTACTTATCATACATACGAATTCGCGAGAGCTTAAGACATAATGCTCTATTGTCCATTACAGCGATACCAAATCTCGCCAAAAGCCGCTCCAACTATCGCAGCTATTACTCCTGCCAAAAGTGCGAGAGGAGCCGAAAATAATACACTCAGCCAGTCGGGCGCAAGCACTGCTGTCCCCCAGGGGAGTTTATCGAGCGGTATAAACACCATGAGAAGATGCATTACTGCAGGTGGGATCAGCAAAGCTGTCAGCCCTATGAGGATACCAGGGAACCACACCCACACCCTTTGCAGGGGTTCCTCAATTGACTTGCCTCGCCGGCGTTGCCAGTAGGCGAAGCCTTCAACCATCACTGCTGAAATCAGGTAAAGCAGTGGTAGAAGGGCAAGGACGAGGTTGTAGGTAGGTAAACGATCTGTGTAGCGAAACCTGAACCCAAACATTGATACAAAGGTATGCAATGCCCATGGTACGAAAGCCTGCGTTCCCAGCGCCAGAATCCAGACAAGCAATGCCGCCAGGATTGCAGTGCCTGGTTTGCGTATGAAATTGGTCACGCCGATTAAACAGAATCCAGCGGATAAAGCCAGCGGAAGTGGGTACGTCAGAAGAAGCCATTGCGAGGTACCTGGCGCTATAGAGTTGAACGCCGTCAATGTCGGCAGTATCAGTTCCATTAACCCGGCGAAGATTGCCAGCGCTCCCCATTCAAGCCCATTCAGCCCCAGGAAGCGACGTGGAGAAGGCTCTTTCCGCCGCTCAACCCCAACTTCTGAAGCAAAGATATAGATGATACCCAGCCCTTCAATCAACCCGCCAACAGTTCCCATCAGGTGGAAGGGAGACCACAACGTCACGTCGATCCCGTACAAGGAATGCCACCAGTTATCAAAGGGTGCGGCCACGAGGTCGATTAAGGCCCCAAAACCCAGGATAATAAAACCGATTGGCGCGTGGAATATCCAGAAGATAGACACCGTCGAAGCGTCGTCAACTCCTGGCGCCTTCCTATAGTAGCGCAGGGTATCGAGCAGTACTACACTTAGAGCCACGAGTCCTGCCGCTCCTATCCCCGTATACATCATGATATGTGGTGGTATCCAGAAGGTATCTCGTCCAATGGTATCATGCCAGTTCCTATCCCACGCCAATCCAAGTTCTGCCTGCAAAACTAGAAAGAGTAGAAACCAGGCACTCACGCGGCGCAATCTTCGCTCGGCGAGATCAACTGGTTGAGATTCCTGGCCTTGAGAAAAGCCTTCTACGTTCACTCGTAAATCAGATTGCGCCATATATATTGACCTTCACCTCTCCAGGACAACCAGTGGTTTTCCAGCCTGACTGTACCGCATGAGTGATTTCCACGAAATCACTGATTCCTTCCAACTACTGGATAGTATGACACATCCATTGCAAGAATTCAAAAGTTGAGTCTACATTTTTTCCTGCTACCGCACACATATTCCATCAAGCTAGAAACTGATTTGTGTATAGGCGGTTAAAATCCATGGAATGGATGGGGTGACCCGCTGCATCATCTATACCGTTAGAGTTGATGATAAATTGTGGATAACCGTGCCAGGCGGCAGCATCCTGCCAGCCCCATTTCCGACCCCGGTCGGCATAGCGCGGGCTGAGAAACTCCTGACTGGCAACCACCAGGCCTGGATCTGGGAATGTACCCTGCGGATTAGCGCTCAGCAACATCTGCGCTGAATCTTGTGCATGCGTTCGAGTGTATTCATATCCCTTCGCGGTCGCGGCCATAAACCTGCGCAATAGATCCGGCTTCTGTTTGATCTCGTTGGGGCTGGTGATAATATTGGGCGTATAGTAATCAGCGACGCCGTAGTTTGTGATAGGAAAGATATGTAATTTAACGCCTGCACGCTGCGCCTGGATAACTTCCCAACCCTCAAACACCCACACGAAATCGATGCGGCGCGACTCCAGCGCTTGCATAGCGTCGACATTCAACGTCACATTCTTAAATTGACCTGTTCCACCATCCTGCTTGATGATCTCACCCACTACCGCTGATTCATATGGCGCGCCAAAGCCCCCGTACACTTTGCCACTCAGGTCTCTTGGTCGCGTTATACCCGAGTCCGCCAGGGTAATCAGGGCGGAAGTGTTATGTTGAATTATTGCAGCAATCGAGACGACTGGCTGATTCACAGCAGCATCAGCAACAATTCCTTCCGTTGAGCTAATACCCACGTCGGCCTTTCCACTACTCACCAGCACGTCTGCTGAGACATTCGCCGAATAGGGCAATAGTTGGAGATTGATACCCTCATCGCGGTACCAACCCTTTTTAAGGGCCACATAGATACCTGTGTGGTTTGTGTTCGGCGTCCAGTCCAGCGCAAGTTTCATCGTCGTCATCTTTTGTGTACCATGCGGACTTGCAGCCGTACCGGCAGCACGCTGCTGCCAGATGAAAGCGCCTACAACAAGAACAATCAGTAACAGGGGTATACCTATACTTGCGAGGAGACGAAAACGAGTATTCATGACAGTTTCCTTTCTCTATGAGTTGGGCAACCCACCGGCTGCCTGGTAACAGGATATGAACTCAGAGCCTACGGATCGCAGATCCGTGATACCACGGTAAAGCAATGCGCTCGATCAAGGATACGAGGCCAAAAAGCAGGAGGCTGAGTACCGCGGTGACGAGAATTGCCGCGAAAACCAGCACAATCGCATGAGAGTTGAACGAGAGTTGCATGTAGATACCCAGACCTTGATACGCTCCCACATATTCCCCAAAGATTGCACCCGTCACGCCATATGTCGCGGCAATGCGCAGGCCAGAGAAAAACGACGGCATCGCTCCCGGTAAACGCACAAGCCAGAGAATCTGCCAGCGCGACGCGCGCATACTTCTTAAGAGGTTGATCAGTTCTGGCTCAGCATCGGCGAGCCCATCAGCGCACGCAACGGCTATAGGAAAGAAACAGTAGAGCGCGACAACAAAGACCTTCGGACCCAGGTCAATACCGAACCAGAGAAGCAACAAGGGCGCCAGGGCGATGATCGGAATCGTCTGGGATATTACCAGGACTGGATAGATTGCTCGCCGCGACCATCGTGATATTTCAAGTGTTATCGCGAGGAGCAGACCAAAAACCGTCGCCGCGGCCATGCCCAGCACCGTCTCTAAGAGAGTTTGCAGCGTATGTACGGAGATCACATCCCAGTGATCAATCAAAGCCCGCACAATGGCGATTGGTGTAGGCAGGACTTCTGCGCTGATCTGTCCAGAACGTACGTACAGTTCCCAAAACGCCAATATCGTCACACCTAACACAAATGCAGGCCCATAACCGGCCAACCAACGTAATTTCATACTTGTTGTTCCTTCATCAAAAGCGCGGTAAGCTCCTGCTCCAACTGCACAGCCTGCGCCAATGCCAGTTGCTCCGAGCGGCGCGGGCGCGGCAACTCGACTTCAACGACACGCAACACCCGTGCCGGGCGCGAGCTGAGCACGTAAATACGGTCCGACAGTAAGATTGCTTCACGCACATCATGCGTGATAAAGAGGACGCTCGAATGAAAGGTCTGCCAGACGTCGAGCAACCACATCTGGAGCGAAAGCCGGGTAAGCGCATCTAGCGCTCCGAATGGTTCATCCAGTAATAAAAATGAGGAGTTGAACAGCACTGTGCGGAGCAGCGCCACCCGCTGCCGCATTCCACCCGAGAGTGTCGCCGGATAATGTTGGGCAAAATCGGCTAGCCCGAAACGTTTGAGCAGTTCGTGAGCCTGGAATTCTGCTTTTTTGCGTGGGACACGACGCACATCCAAACCCAACATGACATTCTCAACGACGGAACGCCACGGCAAGAGAAGTGGCTGTTGAGGCATATAAGCAGCTTTCCCAGCGCGCGTTCCTTGAGCATCACCATCAATGGCAACTATACCTTCGCTGGGCTGATCCACCCCCGCAACGATATTAAAAAGTGTACTCTTGCCACAACCACTTGGTCCGATGACCGTCACAAATTCACCGTTATTGACGACCAGGTCGATCGATGCAAGGGTATCCAGGGTTTGTCGTCCATTGCGAAAGATCTTAGAGACTCCCTGTACCAATAGTTTGGGAGGTTCCATATTCCTCACCTCCAGATAGATTCCAACTCCGTTTTGAGCAAACACAACAAAAAAACCGCAATCCCGATATGGAGGATTGCGGTCTTGTAAGTACTGCTCACTGGAAAACTATTGGACAGACCGTGTGCCGCTTCCCTCCGCTGGTATTATCCAGATCAGGTTCCTTCAATATCGAATATCTCTTTGAATACAGCGAGGTTGGCGGCATCCACTATCAGCTTTCTGCTTAAGCGCATTGAGAATGCCAACCTTTCCCTGACATGCCAGAGCAACAAAGAAGGGGTGCCAGCACATGCCAGCACCCCTAAGATAAAGACTTCTTCAACATGATGTTGCTGTCCGTCCCTGCGCTGGCATTACCCAGATCAGGTTCAACCGGTCGGTGGCGATAGAATAGGCCACCCTCTCAGCCTGGCTTTCCCAAGCTCCCCTGGCGAACAAGATAAACGCTCTACTATGAAATATACCACACAACATGCCCCTTGTGCAAAACAGCCGCAGACTCTATCTTTGCACCTGATTCTCCGCCCATGCTTTTGTGTGCTTGAGAAATTGCTCAAAACTCATACCGCCGTGGTTTAAGCTGAAGAATAAAATAGGTAACATCGCTCGCGATCTCGCCTGCCACGTCCAAGGCGCTGGATGATGTGCAGAATCAGACAATCAATTTGGCTAATTATTCTACCACCCAGGGCTTCGGCGCGTATATAATTCCTACCAGACAGAGAACCTGTTTCTCTGCTTTTGCAGGCAAGCTGGACTCTTCTTCAAGAAGGAACAAAGCTGCACTGATTTGTTGATCTGTTTAGCCCTCATCGGCCGACTGGATGGAACAGGAAAGCTCCGAACAAGACCAGGCCAGATGAAGGGCCGAAGAAGGGGGATATCAATGGCAACCATTCTGATTGACAAGAACGTTATGGTGCCGATGCGCGATGGGGTGCGGCTCGCGACCGACGTGTATCGGCTGGACGGCGCAACACCCGCGCCGGTGCTCCTCGCGCGCACACCCTATGACAAAGAACACATCGTAGCCGCAAGCAATACGTTCGACATTTTGCGTGCTGTGCAGGCTGGCTACGTCGTTGTGATCCAGGATGTGCGTGGGCGGTTTGCCTCCGAGGGCGAGTTCAACCCTCAGTTCCAGGAAGGCCGTGACGGCGTCGACACGATCGCCTGGGCAGCTGTTCAGCCGTGGTCGCGTGGCGTCGTGGGCACCTTCGGCGGCTCGTACCTCGGCTGCACCCAGTGGCTGGCCGCCCGTGAGCAGCCCCAGGCCTTGCGGGTGATGGCGCCGACGGTGACCCCCTCGGACATGTACGAGGGTGAGTCGTATCAGGGCGGCGCGAACGTGCTCCACAGCCTGCGTTGGGCGGTCGCGATAAGTCGTGACGAGATCCAGCGCCGCGTGGCCCGTGGCTGGGTGCCGCCGGAGGGCGGAGCCGACCTGGACGTGGACGCAGTATTAGCCCATCTGCCACTCAACGACCATCCGCTGCTCCACGACCTCGCGCCCTTCTGGGGTGACTGGCTGGCTCACCCGACGGCGGACGCGTATTGGCGTCCAATCTCGCCCTGCGCTGGCTACGAGCAGATCAGTGCCCCTGCGCTCAACATCAGCGGGTGGTACGATATCTTCCTGTGGGGCACGTTCCAGAACTACCAGGGGATGCGAAAGCTTGGAGGCACGCAACACGCGCGCCGGAACCAGCGCCTGATCATCGGCCCCTGGAGCCACTCGAACTTCACCGGCAGTTTCCCGGAGCGCGAGTTCGGCGCAGCCGGAAGCCTCGACGCGCTTGACCTGACCGGCCTCCAGCTCCGCTGGTTCGACCGCTGGCTGAGGGAGGCGGACAACGGTGCTGAACAGGAGCCGCCCGTCACGCTCTTTGTGATGGGCATTGACCGCTGGCGCGCGGAGGCCGATTGGCCGCTCCCCGACACGCAGTACCGCCCCTACTATCTGCACAGCGCTGGACAGGCCAACACCCTTCATGGCGATGGCACGTTGTCGGCCGAGCCGCCGGGCGACGAGCCGCCGGACGTGTACCTATCCAACCCGTTGCGCCCGGTCCCGACCGTTGGCGGCCAGGTCATCCTGCCCGGTGGCAACGCCATAGGGCCACGAGACCAGCGCACGGTCGAGCTGCGCGACGATGTGCTGGTGTACAGCACTCCGGTGCTGGACCGGTCGGTTGAAGTGATCGGCCCGATCGAGCTGCGCCTGTTCGTGGCGTCGTCGGCGCGTGACACGGATTTTACGGGCAAGCTAGTGGATGTATATCCGGATGACCGGGCGATGATCCTGACCGAGGGCATCCTGCGCGCGCGCTACCGCACGTCGATGACCGAGCCCGAACTCCTCGAACCTGATGCGATCTACGAGCTGCGCCTCGACCTGTGGGCTACGGCCAACGTGTTTCTGCCGGGCCACCGCATCCGGTTGGAGGTCGCGAGCAGCAACTTCCCACGGTTTGGCCGCAACAGCAACACGGGCGGGGAGATCGCGAGCGAAGCTGCCAGTCACTACCGACCGGCGATCAACCGCATCTTTCATGACGCGGCGCGTCCGTCTCGTCTGATTCTCCCAATCATCGAACGATGAATACGCCCGAGCACGGTAATCTCATGGACGGTTTGAACGCAGGTAATGGAAAGAGAGAAAGATCACATGGAATACACGAAGCTAGGAAACACCGGAATGGATGTGTCTCGAATCTGCCTCGGGTGCATGGGGTTTGGGGACGCGGAACAGTGGACTCACAAATGGGTGCTGAACGAAGAAAACAGCCGGCCAATCATCAAGAAAGCCCTCGAGCTGGGGATCAATTTCTTCGATACCGCCAACGTCTATTCCATTGGGAAGAGTGAGGAGATCATTGGACGCGCTTTGAAGGACTTCGCGAATCGGGACGAGGTCGTCATCGCCACCAAGAGGTATGGCTAGGAAGACTGCGAAAACCTATCGCTAGGCACGCTTGTTCCAATTTTTGCTCAAAATGGAAGCCAAAAGCGGCCCAAACTTGTTAGTGGAAGTGAATTTCGGGTCTTAACAGCCGACTTTTTGCGCATTAGTGGAAGAAAAAAGGCTTATTTGATTCCACTAATGACTGTTATTCGCAGTATTGCACCTCGAAATAAGAACAAATGTCTCTAGTGATAGATTTTTACAGGAATCCTAGTCATACCTCACATTGGCACGGTGCCACGCCAACCACAGCCGTGACGTACATCGCCGTTCAGGAACAGCTCGACGGCAAGACCGTCGATTGGATGGAGAAGGTCAGTGACGAACAGTACCTGGCCTGATCGTGTAGGAAGATCGTTCCGATCTGGAACGCAAAGACAGGAGACAAGACAAATAAAAAGAGGAGGTCAACAAATGCAGAAGCGCACACTTGGAAACAATCACCTGGAAGTCTCGGCCCTTGGGCTCGGTTGCATGAGAATGAGCCATGATGAAAGCCCGCTTCCCGACAAGCAGGAGATGATCGCACTGATCCGGTCGGCAGTCGAACGCGGCATGACCTTTTTCGACACCGCTCAGGTCTACGGCCCGTTCACCAATGAAGAACTGGTGGGCGAAGCGCTTGCTCCCTTGCGCGAGCAGGTGGTGATCGCCACCAAATTCGGCTTCAAATTGGGTCCCAATGGGGAGCAGATGGGCCAGGATTGGCGGCCAGAGCATATCAAGCAGGGCGCCGAGGGCTCGCTCAAGCGACTCAGGGTCGAGACCATCGACCTGTTCTATCAGCACCGTGTGGACCCCGACGTGCCCATCGAGGATGTGGCGGGAGCGGTCAAGGACCTGATTCAAGAAGGGAAGGTGAAACACTTCGGCCTTTCTGAAGCAGGAGCAGAAACCATCCGTCGCGCTCATGCGGTCCAGCCAGTCACGGCAGTTCAGAGCGAATACTCGCTGTGGTGGAGAACCGTTGAGGAGGAAGTGCTGCCTGCATGCGAGGAACTCGGTATCGGCTTCGTTCCATACAGCCCCCTGGGCAGGGGCTATCTCACGGGAAAGATCGACGAAAACACGACCTTCGCCAGTGTTGATATCCGCAGCCGCCTCCCTCGCTATACGCCGGAGGCGCGGAAAGCAAACCGGGCGGTAATTGATCTGCTTGCCAGCATCGGAGAACAGAAGGGAGCAACACCGGCTCAGATCGCGCTCGCCTGGCTGCTCGCGCGGTCGCCGTGGATCGTTCCCATACCGGGCTCCCGCAAGCTCGAGCGCCTAGATGAGAATATCGGCGCACTTGCCGTCGAACTGAAGCCCGACGATCTGCGGGAGATCAAAAGTGCCATTTCAAAGATCACGGTACAAGGGGATCGGTATCCCGAACATCTCGAGCGAATGACCGGTCTCTGAGCAGGAGAAAGAGAGGGTGTTCGGCTTTTGCTTCACAACAACGCTCTGAAAAGGGTGTATTCATGAACGAGATCCTGTTCCGGTTCACGCGCCAGGAGATCTAAGCCCCCCTGGCTTCCCTTCGTACTCATGTCGGGTCAATGACCACGTTGCCCAGAGCATGCCACCTGCCGCATTGCTCGAAGAGGGATGTGCTCTCATGCTTGACTCCGGCAAAGACGGCTGCTGACACCATCTCCTCCTTTACAGGTGGTGTCAGCAGCCCTTCTTCAACTCCGAGGAGTGGTTCCTCTCACATATCAAGGTTCAGGCCACCAGGGAAAATGTGGGAGCCAGTCGCAAAAAACCAACGGTTTTGACACATCTCAGCCGCTCCTCATTTCGCACGGATGCCGAGAACCTTTCATCTACAACAGCGAAGAGCAGAAAAGAGCCAATTACGACACTGACTTCTAAAATGAACAGGTTGAAAATGGCTCAATTTTTGTGAAGGCCGCTGTAGCACGCCGAAAATGATCTGGTTGCTGCTAGGAAAAGAATTGTGTCAGACTGGCTCAAAAATGCATCTCTTTTGCTTCTTAAACTATCGAGATACATGCGGATTCAACATGAGTCAAGTTGAATTCGCAATACACGAAAATTTATGGCTCAAAATGCGAAAAGAATTGGCTCATGTCCACTTTTGACACTGTTGGGAAACCCCCATTCGTGCATCCTTCATGCTTGGATCCAGGAGGAAAACGTGCTCCAGCTACACCCGAGTAAAGAGATTTATCAACAGTGTCAAATGTGAGGAAGACCCCGAATTGACCTATCAAAAACAACCATCAGCTTGGTTCATTGCACCCGAGCAAGAGAGACGATAGGTATTGTGACAGATCATATCAAATCCGATTATGTAGCTACCAATCAAGTCCAGATGAACTTCCAGAAATCAGTATCCTAAAAGTTCAAATTCCCACCGTTTTGAAAGTGATGAACCGAACCTGATACTCCTTTCTCAGGAACTGTTGTATACACGATCTATTAGTGCGGAAAGTTCAAGAGGAACATCTATGTTCATACACTGGACTCTTACTGATATTGCCAGTCTCGCTACAGTAACTGTTGCGCTTATTAGCGTGATATATACCATACTAAAAGGTCGAGACACTAAAACGGTTTTAGCAGGTGATGCTTCATCGCTAAAAATCCTAAAGATCAAACGCTGTCCCTTAGATGAGAAAAAGTGGCATGAGATGAAACAGGGGAAAAAATTATTCCTCTTCCGAGAGATAGGGCTTACTGTCATTGCGATTGTAATTCTTATTGGCATGGCTTCTTTGCTTGAAGAGACTATCATGGGAAATTATGAACCATTTACTATCTCTTCTGGTCGAGTCATTGCCATCTTCGCAATACTCCTCACATATCTCTTTCTTGCCATTCATATGGTTTACTCGTTCTTGATAACCGGTAGGTCACCAGAAGATGCACGATTTTTTGTATTTCAGGAAGCTGATGTACTGGTTGAGGCAGAGTATTCGTACTTGCTTAATCGCTGTCGAGAGGTGTTAATAGTTATGCACGCAAAACACATCGATATTGATGCCAAGGAACACTGCTTAGAAGCCTACTTAAGTCAACGAGTGAACGCTGTCGCAGGGAGAATGAAAGTTCAAATAGAACCAAAAGAGGATAATATCTATCTATTGAAGGTGAATTTTTGCGCTTCTAGCACTGCCTTATTCTTGCTTCTGCCTCTTTTTCCGAAGGAAGAAGCTAAGTCGAGGGCAATTAATCGTTTTATCAGACAACTGGTAGGTAAACCTGAGATGATACAGGACAAAAAGTAGTCGAAGAAACCAGTTCTTTTGGGGTGATCGTTCGGAGAATGGTACTGAGGGAAAAGGAAGGAAAAGAGGTGTGTTCTGTCTATGTAGGTCCGCTTACCCAAGTAGCAGGGCCAAGTCAGCTCCACCCTTGTTGAGAAAGTTGCCGCACCAAGCGAGCAGGCGACTCATGCGCAAGGCATTGGCCGGGACCGATGTCTCCGCGCATCGTACGAGAGCGCTCCTTAATCCACCAGCCAATCGCCCGTTCGCAGGCGTTATTGGTGCCATCCAACTGCTCATCATTGGAGCCACGCCATTTGCGAGAGCGCGTCAGCCGGTTCCACAGGTTCCAGCGGTCCAGATATAACAGACGCAGCCGATAGGCCAGGCTCGCCGTTGCCCCCTTCTTGGGAGGAGCGGCCTTCAGATAGCGGCGATGCATGTGCTCCAATTCCTGGCCTTGCTCCGGTTGTCGGCTCTTGATCAGTTCTCCTAAGCGCACTAAATCGGCCACCGCTTGGGCAGGCTCCACCCCAATGGCTCGAAGCCGGCCATCACTCTCCTTGGCTGTCAACGGACACAGCTCCTCAATGAGGTCCTCGGTATTGCGCTTGACATGGCTTTTGCACACCTGATGCAGTAGTCCCAACTCATCGGCGGCGGTCTTGAAGCCATCGGCATCATCGGTCACTAACACCTCGGCTCCCACACTCGCCGCAATGGGTTCGATCCAGGCTTTGAGGGTCGCCGCATCCTCGGCCGTGACCACGTCAACGGTTCAGGTCAGTCCCGAGAGACTATCGACGCTCAGACCCAGATGCAGCCATTGCCCCGCACATTTCACACTGGTCAAATCCCCTCCCATGGCTTTGGTCTTCATGCCCCCAAAGACTTCCTCACGCTTGAGTCCAGGCACGCGTGCCGCTGCGGCTTGCACCGTCTCGTAGACGCGCGTTTTGGAGAGCGGCACGCCTAAGCTTTCTAAGGCCAACGAGACTGCTCCATACGAGAGTCCCAACAGGTACAGCATCACGGCCAGCCCTTTGACCCGCTCCGAACTCTGCGCATGTGTCACGCCAGGCGGATACACGCGGAAGGTGCGCCTGCATTTGAGGCAACGAGAGCGATGCACTTCCACCTGCTCATGCACGGTGTCGCGCAAGGCTTTGTTCACCGGCTGATGCAAGCGGACCTGCTTGCTTGTGCAATCTGCATATCCACACTTCGAGGGCACGGGGATCGCCTTGGGCTCGACTTTGGCGAGCAATAGATGGAAACGCATTTCTTCTTTCCTCCTTGTTGTCTCTCCCCCCAGTTTACACCAGTTTTACCAACTTGTTAACGGTCACGCTTGACACGCCGTATTTTCACAATTCCCTTCGTATGCTATACTATGCTCCATACTCATCACTCTGATTCAGAGCATATTTTCT
>Ga0209577_10003339_pt1 | contig 15116 bp, 14 predicted proteins | sample GraSoiAngelo_109_FD_185874 | JGI IMG/M metagenome (GOLD analysis project Ga0209577, IMG submission 185874) | Grasslands soil microbial communities from the Angelo Coastal Reserve, California, USA - 14_0903_12_20cm (SPAdes) (version 2) | ecosystem: Environmental > Terrestrial > Soil > Grasslands...
CGTGAACAGATCTCAGCCCATTGCATTCCTGTTCATCCTCACCAAATTTACTTCCGGCCAAGAAAGCGGATGCGGCCGGTGAAGGCTCGGCCGTTGTATACGCTGTAGGTGAGAAAGTCAGGCGAGTTGATGTCATTGTTGACATCGATCCAGTTCTTGCGGGCCGTCACGTTGTTGAATCCACCACGGATGGCCCAGTAATAACCGAGCGCGTGGAATCGCTTTTCGATGTGGGTGTTCAGCGTGAACCAGGTGGGGAAACGGCGCGAACCCGGGACTTCGACGACCTGCTGCTGGTCGTTGACGACGTTGAAAGGGAATCCGGTGCGGATCTCGCTGGAATAGGCGAGGTCGAAACCCTTCACGAGCGGAAGCAGGCCGTAGGAGAGAAAACGATTGGGAGTGTCCCACGGGTAGGGACCAGGTTGCTGGGGACTGAATTGCGGGTTATCGATGTTGAAGTCGAAGACTTGGCTGCTGCGAGCATGGGAGCGGATGTACGAGGCGGCGATCATGTGGCCGTTTCGAAAGGCGCGGCGTGCGCCGATTTGAAACCCGTCATAGTGATCTTGCCGTGTATTGGACAACGCGAACTGCCCGTTCAGGTTGGAGAGGTTGGTGAGATCGTAAACGAAGCCGTGAACGCCACGCTTCCTGATGTACTCCACTTTCAGATAAATGTTGGCCGGGAGCTTGCGTTCGAGGGAGAGGCTTTCGTTCAAGACGCGCGGCGCCTGCAAGGAATGCAGATCGGCAGTAAAGGAAGAGAGAACCGGCCCGCCGATTGGAAGGCCGTTTTGGTCAAAGAACTGATCGATGCGTGTTCCGGTACGGGGACGGGCGACAAGAAAGATCGCGGTCGCGTCGTAAAAGACCCCGAATCCGGCGGAAAGCTTGGTGTTTCCGCTGCTGTCCAGGACCCAGGTAGCGGCGAGGCGGGGTGAAAAGAGCGGGGCACGGACGATCTGATCCCAGTCGTAGCGAAGCCCGGCTTCGAGGAAGATACGCTCGGTGAGGAGCCACTGATCCTGAGCGTATCCGCTGAGTTCTGTATTGTGCTCGGTGAGTGCGGGCGCACCTGGGAAGACTGAGGAGCGTGAGCAGGGTGAGGGCTGGTTGAGGGGAGGTTTGAGGGTAATGCAGTCGCCTGTAGTTGGGAGAGTCTGGCCTTCGCGCAAATAGGAGATAGGAGCGCGAACGTAGTTGGCATCGTAGCGAAGGCGATCGAGATCGATGCCGACTTTAAAGTTGTGGCGGCCGTGCCATTCGCGTGGACGCAGGAAGAGGTTGGAGACGACCTGCCAGCGATCAGCGCGGGTGTGGGCCGAGAGGTAGTAATTGCCGCCGGCCGTTTCGGGCGAGATGAAGTAGGGCTCGAGCCCGCGCGGGATCAGGGTGAGATCGTAGCGATTGAAACCGAAGGCGGCCTCAAGGAGCGAGCCCCCGGTGAAGTAGTGCTGGTCCTTCGCGCCGAACTGGTACGCGGGCTGATTGACCGCGGGTGTGGAAGCTTGCGGGTTTTGGGGCGAGAGCCCGGCATGCTGATCGTGAAATTCATTGATGTTGAAGCTGGTAGTAAGGATGTTGCGGCGGGTCAAGTTAGCCTGGATCTTGGCGAGATTGCCGAGGCGAGTAACGATGTCTTCATTCTGGTCGATGGGCAGCTCGGTGACGATCTCGTTTTGATAGGCGCCATCCAGGGCGTCGAAGAACCAGATCTTTCCTTTCACGACCGGACCGGACAGCGTGAGGCGTGGGTTGACCTGGTCGAATGTCCATCCACCTTTGTTCTGCCAGGATGGAATGAAGTCGGTGGCGATGAAGCGATAGTGGTCGTCGCCGATGCCCGTTTCAAGCACCATGGCTCCCCCGCTACCCTTGCCGAACTCCGCGGAATAGCGGCTGGCCTCCACGCGAATGGTACGAAAGGCGTCGGTTGAAACATGGAGAAGAAGCTGGCCGTTGGAGGGCTGGCTGACGTTGAGTCCATCGAGGACGGTGATCGTCTGGTAGGTTTGCGAGCCCGCCACGTGTGGCTGCGCATACGGATCGACGACCACCGAGGGAATGTAGTTGAGGATGTTGCGATAGTCGTGGGTGGCCGGGTACGGGATGTTGATGACATCGATGCCGGTGAGTCGCTCCTGCGACTGGGTTTGCGAGGGCTCGATCATGGGCGGCGATTCGTGGACGTCGACCGTTTCCTTTATCTCTTTCAGATGATTGAGAGTAACTTCGACTTCGGGCGAGCCGGCCGACTCGACGGAGGAGACAGCTGAGTAGTAACCTTCTTTCTCGACTCGAAGCTGGCGAGATCCTTCGGGAACGTGGAGAAATTCACAGACGCCGGAAATCCCAGTCTCACACCTGAGAGCGAGCGCCGGCGATGGGGGCTTGAGGGTAACGCGGGCGGAGGGGACCGCGACCCCGTTTTCATCGAGCACAGTGACAGACAGGCGCTCCGGAGTTTGTGCCCCATGCGCGAAAACCGCGAGCACGGCGAAGGCGGGAACCAACAGGAGGCGAGCGCGCATATCGGGATGCGCCTATTGTCTCGCAAGTCGGTGAGGAGTGCTTATACGGAGAAAGCGGTATCCAAGGAACACACGGGCTCAGGCGTGTCGTAGATGGCGATTTGAGCGCGCGGGATAGTAGTGGGCCGCCGCCGCCGCTAGACAGATAGCTAGCACCACAGTCGCGTATCGAGAGCGGAACGGTGAGGAGAAGGCACGGCGAATCGCATAATGACAGTCGCTGTTCCGGTTTGACTTTACCTCCCCTTGGGTGTACAAGCGCACTCGTTGGGGGGCGTGAAATATGAAGCGAACGATAATCGGAACAGCAACCGTTACCTGTTTCCTGTTGATTCTTGTAGCGAGCGTGGCTCTTTCGTACCAGAGTGCGGAAGGTGAGGCAGATTCGCAGTCGGGACCATGGTCGAACCTCTCGGAAGGCGTAAACGTGGCCAGGGTGGCGAGGCTCGTCGCAAAAGAGCCCGAATTTGCAATTTTGCAACTGACTGATGATACCTATCGCGAATTTCAAAAAGACCCCAAGGCATTCGTCAACAAACTGTACTCTAAGTGGTCAGTGTGCCTGGCAACACTGGCGGAGTGGTCGCGCCTCGCTTAAGAGCTTGCGCTTATTTTGACTTGCGACAAGTCGCAGCGACTTTTACGAGCGGCTGTGACGGCGTATTTCGACGCCTACTACCGCTCAAACCCAACGCGAGACTTTGGAAACCTGGGCCGGAATGTTCAGCACAAACTGCGCAGTGTTGAGCGCGTCGTGAGAACAGTTACGCCGCAAGAGTTGCGCGATGCGCGAGAAAGAAGATCGCGGTCTAGGCACAGCGCGGATGTTTTGGGGAGACGGAATGACAGCCTGCACCGGTTCGAGTACGCGCTCTCCGTCCCACTCGTATCGACAGCTGTCACCACATAGTAGCACGTCTGTCCGGCCTGAACTGATCCGTCGACGAAGCTCGTGACTGCACTCGCAGAAGCCACGCTGATGTACGGACCGCCAGAACTTCCCGCTCGGTACACGTTGTATCCCACCACATTCGAGCTGGAGCTCACGAAAGATCAACGCTGTGTTGAATCTGGGCGAGTCCACTTCCGCTCAGCGACTCCATTGCAGGAGAACTCGTGGCGTTGCTCAGAAAAGAAAGAGTCGCGGATGCGGTGCTGGGCATCGACACGTTGTGGGCGGTGACGTCATGTGTCCCTCCGGGACGGTTCATCGCGGACTCGTGGTTTTCCGATGAGCCTCTTCCGCTCGCGTACACCGACCCGGCGGCAACGATTCGGCGAGCCAATGGAGCGGTGTCAGGCAACAACGTCAATCGCCAAGCCATAGATGAATATCTGCAGAGAGTCAACCTTCCACGAGCAATCGCGGGTATTCGCGATGAGGCTCGGAAGATCGCTTGACTGCGTGGCCCGTACCTTCGTGGCCTGTCGATTAGCCTGGAAACGATGTGGGATGTTGCGATGGAGGTCTTGGGGAAGGGCGATCCGGTGCCATACGCGCGCTGTGTGGAAGCCTCGACGGGACGGCCTCCAGAAACCCTCCAAGCCGGAAGCGAAGCGCGAGCGTGTAGCGGAACTGCTAGGCCGCGCCGGCTACTCCAGTGCAGGGTCCGGCGAGCTTGTCGGGGCCGTCGACGCATGGCGCCAGGACCGACTGGTTCCGATGGCATCGGTTCGTGCTCTGGGCGCGGCAGTCATCGCACAGCTTGATCGTCTCACGAGGCAAATTTGTCGCCCTATCTTCCGGGAAGAACTGCGACCGATACCTCGGGCGAACAAGAATCCTCCGAACAATCTTCCGTATTCCCGCTGTTCCTACTCACAATGTATTCATAGCTTGAGGTCATTGCCGTCCAACATCAAGACTGAGCAGCAGACACCAGTCCACTCTCTCCGGGTTCTGGGTCGAGGTCGCAATCAACAAGACCGGCGGAAGTATCTACACCGGGAGTGGAACAACGGTTTGGGAAACTCGCCCAGAGTGTCCGCTTCGTTGCGGGGATGGAATTGCAGCACCGAGCCTTGGGCTGAGATGGAAAAAGGCTGTGACATTGGTTACGCTCTAGCCACCAGCTCCCGCGAGGGAGCCAACAACGTGGAGCATGCACCGTCACAGCCCTTCGATGCGATCACTGCTTTCGCAGTCCCAAACCCCAACTGAAACCTCGCAGACCAGTCGGTTTTTTCGGGTCTGGTTGCCCTGCAGGTTGCCCTGCCAAGCTAATCACCCAATCTACCTCGGACTGGCTAATTTTATTTGAACCAATCCTTTCGATCGTCGACGGCACGCAAGGTAAGCGCTTGCCTCCGCATTGTCAATGCCCCTTTTTGGTGCAGTGCCGCCCTTTGCTCGTCTGCACACTGAGAAATGCAATCCATTGAAACGGGCATGCTTACTGAAGCCACCGTCGACCTCTGCCTGTTTTCCACAGAGTCGTTCACAACTCCGTAAAAAAGTCGTGGGCGTATTGCAGGGGCACCAGTTAAACAACTTGACTCTGAGAACCACCTGTCGCATGTTGGCTGGAGCAAACTCGCGGATGTCAAATCTTGTAGCTTACGTGGACGGCGGCTCGCTGGGGAACCCTGGCCCGGCCGGTATTGGAGTGGTCATTGAGGGTTCTCAAGCAGGCAAGATCAGAATCGCCAAACGGATTGGGCGCCAAGATAACAATGTAGCCGAGTATGTTGCCTTACTGGAAGCCCTGCAATGTGCTTTGACCCTGAGAGCGAAGACTCTTCACGTCTACTCTGATTCTCAAGTTGTGGTCAAGCAAATGAGCGGTGAGTACGCCTGCCGGAGCCCGCGGCTGTACTCCCTGCACTGGATCTGTCGCAAGCTAGCCCGCTCGTTCGACTTCTCGATCTCGCACGTACCCCGCGAGCACAACACCGAGGCCAACGGTCTGGCAAGTTCCGCAGTCCGCAAGCAAACCTCAAAGCGGACGTGCGCATAGACAACGTGCATCTCAAGCACCAAGTAGGCCCCCCCGGGCTTACTGTCACCACAAGTAGCTAACTCAAGGCAGGACTCTGCCGGGGATTTCCCATAGGCCGCTGATGGCAGGGCAGACAAACCTGCGCGAATCTGGTTGAGTCGGACGGTGATAAAATTCAGAGATTCGCGTTGGTGCAAGGAGTAACCTTGTGAAGGATGAGCTCGAGAATCTCACGCGGGAGATGTACAGGAGCGGGATCAAGTACCCTGAAGCAGTGCGTGAGTTTCAAAGAACATTCATCTTGACTGTCTTGCAGGATCAAATGGCGAATCAGTCTAGGGCCGCTGCAAGATTGGATATCCACAGGAATACGTTGCGTCGTACTCTCCATGATCTGGGACTAGACATACGCCTTATACGAGCGACCGCTCGTCGAAAACCGCCCCAAGCCGAGCGTCCAGTCGCGTTGAACAAACGAGCGAAGTAAACGGCCAGGAAGAACTTTTCGGTTCGCCCGACAAGAATCTTTCCCAGCCGGCCGACATCCGACCCATGATTATTCTCTCCGACGCTGGCACCAGCCCCTGCAAAAATGCCCGACGAATCCGCTCGCGATTGAGGTCCATGTCGGACCACTCCGAATGCTCTTCCCGGATTCGCTTCTTTGCCAGCTCCCGCGTGAAAAGGCCTATCTCCAACGTCAGCAGCAGACGCGACGTTCAGCACACCATTCGGAGACGGTGGCATGCCTGCGGCTTCCACTCGAAAGCCTTACCGCGCCGCCGAAACTTCGGGGTGACTCTGTTTCTTTCGCGCCAACCTGAGGAAAGCTGCGGAACTCTGGTGAGGGATCGGATCCGATGCGGGCTCGACCGCTTTTCCTACGCCGATGCGGCGGCTTCGCTGTTTTCGTGACTCACTTCTTAAGATTCCTGCTCTTTGGATTGCCCTTCAGGTCCTCTAGGTCACTGGCACGGCCTAAAGCCCGCTTGTTGGCCTCAAGATCAGCCTGGGAAATAAAATGCACCGGAACACCAAAGAAGGTGCTGCGAACTTTATTTTTCCAAGCATCTGCAAACTCGACCCCAGTGATTGCGGTCAAGATGTCAATTCGCACCGGCGCAATTCCAATCTGGTAGACGACTTGTTTCTCGCTAAAAGTCTCGGCAGTGATCCCATCATTGTCTAGAGGAACGCCGAACTTCTTGAGTGCTCCGATCACGCGGATGCAATTCGGCAGCGAATTGTGTATCCACACATCGAGATCTTTCGTATAACGCGGTTCGCCATATTTCATGACTGCGAAACCGCCGACGATTAGATAATCAACCTCAAATTCGTTTAAGAGTTGTAGCAGTTCTCTGTATTCTGGGTTTTCTGCCATGGCTGGTTTCCTCAGCTAACTCCACCATTTCCCATGCTGCAGCAAAGATGGCTTCATCCCCCTGTTCCTGCCAAAACTCAATGTCGAACGAACGGTCCGGAAAGCCACCTTCGACCAGTCGCGTTTTCCATCTTGAATTTTGAGGAATACCCAATTTCGCCTCTTTCGAATCAGCCCCTGAACATTATCAGCATATCAGTCGGAGGACGGGATTTTATCTTCACGCAAAAGGCACTCGGTCCTGACCGCTAATCGATCCTGGTGAATGGCCTATTTGTATTCGAGACCCAGAAATAGCGGACGATGATTCATCCCGCCCTGAATGCTTCGCGAAGCAGGCGCGAAAAAATAAGGAAGAACTCCTCCTTCTCCTCCAGAGTGCGTTCGGCAAACCACTCCAGTCCTTTCCGCGATACAAACTCCCGTGGCGGAAGATTAGTGCCAAGGGTTGACTACGGCCACGCCGGTTGCCTGGAAATCACTTACCTTCCTGGTGACAATCGTCATGCCATGCACGAGCGCAGTTGCTGCGATGAGGGCATCCCGATCGGAGCGGGGATTTGGCACATGGAGCGATGCGCATCGCTGGGCCACGGCAGTATCAATCGCCAGAATTCGCCCTGAGAATGAAGGCAAGACGTGGCCATCAATCCAAGCCCGAAGAATCGCGCCTTGCTTTCCGTCACGGCGCTCGACGAGAAGGGTTACTATTTCTAACTCCAGTACCGAGACCACGGACAAGTAGAGGCTGGCCGTGGGCAGCGCCTGCGCCCACATTCTGACGCTTCGCTCTGCCCTTTCTCAGCTCGGAAATTACGTTCGTGTCGAGAACATACATTAGGACAGATCCGCCTCCTCATGAAGATGCCCGAGCATGCGGGGCGGCTCAAACTCAACTCCAGCAGCTTCGGGCATGGCCAACAAATCGGCGATGCTTTTCTGGGTACTGGTGATCCCCTCGTATTCCTCGGCAGTGAGCAGCACATGCGATGGGCGCCCTCGGTCGGTGATGAAGACGGGCCCCCTCTTGGCAGCGCGCTTGGCCCGGCTCGTGTCCTGATTGAACTCGCGGCTGGATAATTTAGTGATGGCCATAGCCGTCGCCTCCAATGTAGCAACGTTGCTACATTTCGACTTTCGCTAGCGCTCGTGCAAGCGGGTTGCACAAAGTTCGGCCCGACTTGACTCCGAGTCAGAGAACAAGAACTCCTGGGTGCACAAGACTTGGACCTGACTTGCCGCGCAGCGACCAGGAATGGCGGAGTAAATATTTCCACCTGGCGATGCGACGGGGACGGAAGATCGCCTAGGTCACCATGGCCTGGCCGTTCGGATGTACTGGATGATGCGCAAGGGATGGGATTACGAGCAGTTGAAAAGCTCGGTTCGCACGCGGGACAACTCGGACCAGGCGATGATGTGCAGTAGAACATCGAGAAATTGATTGGGGTGTCCCGCTCCCCTAAACGGGGGAGTTCGAAGTAGTAATCATGATCGAGGTTGCGACCGAAGAGATGCATGGGTCGGATCGAGTTTCCTGACCTGAAACTGATTACGAGCGAGCCTTGGGTTGGTATGCACAGCTTCAACTAGAGCGAAATGGCGCGCTCTTCGGAGTGCACGGGTTGGTACGCTCAAAAAGTGCTTGACATCGCCGACATTTTAAGGGACGCCTGGTTTCAGCAACTGATTCGAGCTCGAGACTGTCCGCTCGATACCTCTCATCCACGGCTGTTGGATGACGTTGCAAATATAGGTAGGCCCTTGGAGGGCCTACCTGGGAGATGTACGTAGGTTGTCGTCGAATTACGTTACCACCGCACGTGGACCGACAACTGCATTTGACGGGCGATATCGGCGACCGTTGGATCGCCCATCCCGTTGAACACGGAACGCAGATTCGTCTTGGGACTTACTCTCCCGCGCCGCAGGCTTTGGACGGTCAGGGGCTGTCCGCTCGCGCCGATGAACTGGCCGCTAAACGGATTCAGACAGGAGGTACAGTTCGCGTTGAAGTCTGCGCTTCCGATGGCTGGAACCGAAAACAGGTTCGTGGTATCGAGTCCGTTGAAGCCAAGGAAGTTTGTGTGATTGAACACGTTGAAGAAATCGGCCCGCAGTTCGATCCGAACCCTTTCCCGGATGGGAACAGTACGAGTCACGGAGAGGTCGAAGCGGTAGTAGGGGTCACCCTTGCTCGAGTTGCGCGGCGCGCTGCCATTGAGGAACTGGAAATCCACGTTGGTGTTGGTGCATGGAGTCGCGCTTGTTGGAAGCAGACCGCAGAGTGTATCCTGTGGACCACTCGAACTGGCACCTGCCGGGGCATTGAACGTCGTGGCAGCAGGACAAGCGCCCGGAGCGTTGCCGTACACCGCCTCGCACGCCGCAAAACCTGCCGGGCTGATCTCCAGGTTGCCGCCCGCATAGGAAGGAATGTTGGTGACGCTCAGCACGCCACCCTGCAGCACATTCGGCCGTTCCTGAGTCTCAGCTCCCAGGCCGAAAAACTTCGAGCCGCTGAATGGTGCCTCGCCGGTCGACAGGCCATAGGGCTGACCGGAGTGCAGGTTCCCGTTCAGGCCAAGTTGCCAGTCGTTGAAAATATGCTTTATCACCGAGGTGTTGAACTGCTTCGCCGTATCGTAGATGAAGGCGAAGTTGAAGGCATGCCTTGCGTCGGCATAGGCCAGCCCTCGTTCGGCCCTCAGGTTACGAGGATCGCCCGGTTCAGAAGGTCCATAAAAGTCCTCCGTGGAGGCAATCAGCTTGGAAAAGGTGTAACCACCGTGGAACTGGAAGTGATTCGAGAACCGCTTATTCAGGTCCAGAATCAGCCCGTTGTAGGCAGAAGTACGACTGTTCTGCTGGGTGCGGATCGCACCGAAGGAAGGATTCGGCCTGCCGTTTGAAGTTGCGCATCCCAGGTAGAAAAAGCCCGAATGTGCTGGGTCTGCGTTGATGCAAGGGAAGTTTGTATCCCTTTCCCCGAACTGCCCGAACCCAAACGCCCCTACGTACCCGATGCTGATCACCGTGGTCCGGCTGAGCTCACGGCGAATGGTTAAATTGACATCGCGTGTTTCAGGGTTTCGAAGGTGATTGGAAATCGGTCGGATTCTCCCGAAGTTGGTTGTAGTTCCCGTGTTGCAAGCCGCCAGTGCGGCAGCAGACGGATAATTGGGATAGGCACTAACCAGACCAGGCCAGCAGCCTGATGTCGGATCCGCGGTCGCAGTCAGCAGCGTCACACCGTCAAAGTTCAGCGAGTCCAGAGAGATGTTAAGGTACGCCATCTGCGTGACCTCGCCGAAGCCAGCACTAACCAGGCTCTGGTTGGGATCCCCGAAGAGCCAGTGCATGGGACCGCTGGTGAACTGAGGACTCCAGGCCAAGCCAAGCCGGGGCTGGAAGTTGTTCTTGTCGCTCGAGCAGGCTGGTATCAGCCCGTTTGCCATCAGGCAACCACCTCCCGAAGTGGGAATGTAGCCCCCCTTGAAGGCGCCCGCTTCATAGTCATAGCGCAATCCGTAGTTCAAGGTAAGGTTCGGGCGAATCTTCCAGCCATCCTGCGCGAACCAACTCCAAATGTTGTCCTTGGCGTTGACTGCCCCCGGGCCCTGTGCGTAAGTGAACAGGATCGGCGGGTTGGCGCCGGCGGAATCAGTGGGTGGATACGGATTGTTGAAGTCCCACAGGCCATAATTCACCTGCTTGAAGAGCGAAAAGTAAGGGAAATAGTTGAACGCAACACCACCCTTGATGGTGTGCGATCCGTGCACCCATGTCAGCGTCTCGTTCGCTTGGGTCCGGTTCTGATCCGCTCCCTGCGGGCAGCAGAACGCAGCATGTTGGTAAAAATTCGGTCCCTCCAGACCCGGAAGCGTGGACTTGGTGGGTGTCTGGCTGAAGAAGCGGTGCCAGACCACGCGCGCTTCATTGATGAGGTACGGGTTGATGGTCGAAGTGAGCGATCCATTGATCGTATGGTCGTGCACAACTGACGCAACCAAGGCATCCGGCGACGCGGTTTGAGGAACCTGTACCAGCTGGTTGTCGGCCGTGATACGTTGCTGGTTCCACCGAATGAAAAACTGATTGTTCGTCGTCAGGCGATGATCCAGTCTCGCCGAGAGAGCCAGTTCGTTGTCGGGCTGGCCCGTCGCCACCGATCCGGTGGGCGGGTTCAGCTGCAACGGAATTCCCTGGGCTACCTTTTCCCAGGCGACAAACCAGAAAGTACGGTCCTTGATGAGTGGGCCGCCCAACGTGATTCCCTGTTCGTGTTTGAAGAAGGGCGCACGCCCACAGCCATCTGTGCTCACGATCCCATCAGTTCCAACATGTTTGCAGCCCTGAGCCTGCGCATCCGCGGGAGTAAGGCTGAAAAGGCCCTGGTTGTAAAAGAAGTTGGACGACGAGAAGTTGCGGCCGCGGCCATAGAAGTGATAGTCGCCGTGGATGCTATTGCTGCCTGACTTGGTAACCACGTTCAGAATCACGCCGCCAGCCTGCCCATACTCAGCGTTGTAGTTGTTGGTCAGGACTTCGAACTCCTTGACCTCCTCGACCGTTGCTCCCGGAGTGTCGCGCGTGGAAACCACCTGGTCGGAAATGTTTCCACCGTTCACCAGGTAGAGGTTCCCTCGATTATTGAAAGAGCCAGGTCCGATCACGTCGCCCGAGTTCCCGCTCGTGTCGAAGCGTACGCCCGGTGCGGTGGCAGCCAGACCGACATAATCATTCATCTGGCCATTGACACCTGTGACACCCAGCGCGCTCGGAGCATTCGTCACGGGCAAGCGCTCCATGTCGGCCTCGTTGACTACGGTGGAGAGATCGGTCTTAGTGGTCTCGATCAGAGGTGTCTGCGATGTGACCTCGACGGTGGTAGTCACGTCGCCAATCACCAGGTTGAAGTTCACGTCCCGCATCGCCCCCACATCAATGTGGATCTTGGCAGCTTGCGCAGCCGCGAAGCTCTTCGCCCGAACCTTCACGTCGTAGTCGCCCGGCGGCAGCGAGAAGCGGTAGATACCGTCCGAAGTGGTTTGCGTAGTTACTTCTGTCCCAGTGGCTATGTTTCGCGCCGTGACGGTTGCGCCCGGCACCACGGCGTTTTGAGGATCTACGATCCGCCCCGAAATGGTGGCAGTCCCTCCACCTTGGGCCTGCACCATGATGGCGCTGAGCGCCGTAAATGCGACGGACCACAAGAATGCTTGGAATAACAAGCGTCGGTTCATGCTCGCTCCTTCCAGATTGAAATTGCCTGCATCAAAAACGGATCGATAAGGGTCACAGAAAAAAGCTGTCCCGTGTTTTCTGGATCACAGAGGCCGAGGACCGGCTAACCCGAGCGTATTGCGGTGCGGCATTTTGAGCCGCAGCTCTCAAGTCTTCCCAGAGAACGGGCTCAACTCGAGGCGCTAGATAACATCGTGATTAAATAAGTGTGCAAGTTATCGACCAAAAGAGGAGAAGCCGACTCGACGCTTAGAATCAATAACTTGCGACTGCGGTGACCCTGCATGTATGGGGAGCTGAATATTGCCCGACGCCGTCTACCAAAATTGGAAGTCTCGAAGTCATGCGCTGGCAACGTAACAGTCGACAAATCCCGATTTCACCAACTACGCCCCCAAAGGTCCCACAGTCCATCTGATTTTTGGGTCGATACTTCACGGCACGCATCAGAGAAGCATATGGCCAGCCCGCAGCGGGCATTCGGAACCACCATCAGACATGGCCGGGGCGGAGGTGTGCGATGGCAACGCGACTGGAACATGCGAACGTTTGCGTCCGCGACTTGGACGCGATGATCCGGTTCTTGGAAACCGCTTTTCCCGAATTCCACGTTCGAGGCGAAGGGACTAGCAACGACGGCACACGCTGGGTACATGTGGGTACTGACGAAACTTACATCGCACTCGGCCAATCGAGAGGCGAACCGGAAAAACGCTGGACACCTTATCGGGGGGTACCCGGCGTGAATCATCTTGCATATGAAGTCGATGATATCGAAGCGCTGCAAAAAAGGATGACGGCAGCCGGCTACCGCGATTCCACGGTTCCAAACGCACATCCATTCCGAAAGCGTGTTTATTTTTACGATCCCGAAGGTAACGATTGGGAGTTCGTGCAGTACCTCTCGGAAGAGCCAGCAAAGCGGAATGATTATCAGCTGCCGGATCGCTGATTGTGGGTCTGCTTTCGGGATCGCGCCATGCGTGTGGACTTACGTACACTGGGCGCAGGGTGAGCGGCTGATATCTAGCATCCTTCGCAGTTGGCGATAAATCGCCATATCGCTCATTGAGGGGTTCTCATTGACCCAAACTATCATGGTGACCACTGCCGTGTTCGAAGATGCCGGCCACGGTAGGCCGACTCTACGGGCGCTAGAAATTCAGTGACGCCAGAACACTTATCAGATTGGGAAGGAAATTGCCGCGATGACCGCTGTCTTGCACGGGAGCTTACCCGCGCTCCCTGGCAATCGCGAGACTGCTGCCGGCAGTGCACCTTGTTTTCAAAGCTGATGGATCTAGAGAGAATTTCAAACTTCCGCCAGTGTGTCTGTTGGCGACTCTACGGAATCACCGCCACGGCTTCATTCGAGTACGCGCTCTCTTGCGAATTGGTGCCGAGCGTAGTCACAACATAGTGGTAGGTCTGGCCAGATGACACGCTGGCATCGACGTACGAAGTTCCAGGTTGTAAGGTCGATATCTTTGCGTACGGCCCGCCTGTCTGTGCGCCACGGTACACGTAGTAGCCCTGGACGGTTGAAGCATCCGGATTCCAGCTCAGGCCCACGCTGTGCAGGGTCGCTTGTACGCCAGTCCCACCTAAGGTTTCGTTGGTCGGCGAGTTGCTCGCATTACTCAGGAAAGAAACTGTACCGTTTACAGCTCCTGTTGTTTGAGGCGCGAAAGTGACCCTGAACGGCACACTTTGTCCGGCGGGAATTGTCACGGGAAAAGAGATACCACCGAGCGAAAACCCGGTTCCATTCCAACTTGCGCTCGAGACCGTGATGCTGGATGAGCCCGCGGTCAATGTTCCCGTCTGATTCTGGCTGCCGCCAACTGTCACGCTCGAAAAATTTACGCTTGCTGGACTGACCGCGAGTTGTCCGGACGCGAGTCCAGCCCCTGACAGGCCTACCGAGATGTTCGATTTGGTTGCTGTGTTCACGATGGATACATTCCCGCTCGTACTGCCGGCCGATGTCGGCTTGAAATCAACACTCAAGGTGACGCTCTGGCCAACTTCCAAGTTAACCGGGAGGGTCACTCCAGTTACGGTGAAGCCCGGACCAGAGGCGGTGACCTGCGAAATCTGAACGGCAGCGCTCGTTCCGGCGTTGGTGAGCGCGAGTGACATTGATTTTCCACTGCCTAGCTGTACATTCCCAAAATTCAGCGTGGAATTGCTGGGGGACAGGCTTCCAGCCGGCGTCGGACTCGACGGGGAAGTGCTAGCCATTTTTGTGCCCGCGCATCCCACGCTGAACAAAGTGGCCAAAGCCAAAATAGCTCTCAAGCAGTAGGCGCGGAGCGTGAGCACGTCCGACCTAACACGAAGATTGCACAGGCTCATAGAGGTAGACCGCCTCTTCTAGATCAGCTCGATCGCTAAGGTGCTGAATACCTTCTTACGGTATCCTTTCAGGGTATGCTGCAAGCTGAAAGGTAACCGAGGCGCGACAGCTCAACGAGCAACTGGACATGTACTTATGCGGCAGGCATCAAGGGAGGAAGGCCTCTGTCTCAGCAAGTCGGCGACGACCACTTTGAAAGTTGCTGGTTCGTCTGGACTTCGCTTTTCCCTAACCGTCAAACAAGAACCAGTGCCGGAAGTACATTCCTGAACTAGTGCTGAAAAAGTTGACGACTCGGGTGCATATTAGAAAAACTCTTCAAACCATCCCCGTGCAAAACTCCGCCCAATCGACCTTGACGAACTTTTGTTCGAGCGCGTTTACCGGATGCTCTCCATTCCGCTGCGCATGAACCTCCCGAACTATTCGTAAATGGCGGATGGTCTTGGCCCCCGAGTTGGCATCATGCATAAGTTGACCGATATATTTGACCACCGGGGGGATTCGCTCACGGTTCCCTTGTGCTTGCGTTGATGTCCTGCTGCCAAACGGGATGAAGCACTTTCGTTACTTTGCCTCTCAGCGATTTCGTGGGAGATTGTCTCCGGCGAGGGCACGGGCTACGTTCCGCGCTCGAGTGGTCATGTGTATTC
>Ga0209577_10003340_pt1 | contig 15116 bp, 14 predicted proteins | sample GraSoiAngelo_109_FD_185874 | JGI IMG/M metagenome (GOLD analysis project Ga0209577, IMG submission 185874) | Grasslands soil microbial communities from the Angelo Coastal Reserve, California, USA - 14_0903_12_20cm (SPAdes) (version 2) | ecosystem: Environmental > Terrestrial > Soil > Grasslands...
CTTGAGGAGCCGGGCGGCCCGCGCGAAGAGCGCCTCCATCGAGATCTCGATCCCCGGCGCGAGCACCCCGCCGACGTACTCGCCGGCCGCGGAGACGACGTCGAAGTTCGTGGACGTCCCGAAGTCGACGACGATGCACGGGGCGCCGTAGCGCTCGCGCGCCGCGATCGAGTTCACGATGCGGTCCGGCCCGACCTCGCGCGGCGCGTCGTGCCGCATGGTGATCCCCGTGCGGATCCCGGGCCCGACGACGAGCAGCGGCGCGTGCGCCCAGCGCTCCGCGAGCTCCTCGTACTCGCGGACGAGCCGCGGCACCGTCGAGGAGAGGCAGATGCCGGAGAGCGACCCGAGGTCGAGCAGGCGGCCGAAGAGCGCGCCGAGCTCGTCGCCGGTGCGGTGCGCCTCGGTCGCGAGCCGCCAGTGCTCGGCGAGGCGGTCGCCGTCGTAGAGCCCGAGGGCGGTCTGCGTGTTCCCGACGTCGACCGCGAGCAGCACGCGAAGAGGCTATCGCCCGGCGAGACCCTTGCCTGGGCCGCAAGTGAGGAGTAGCGTCGCCTCGGCGTGACGGCGTGGTGGAGTCGACGGTCGAGAGGCATCAAGACCGTTCTCGCCGCCGCAATCTCGATCTCGATCGCCGGTTGCATCGCGCGGCTGCGCCGAAGGTCGAAGCGACGAGCGAAAGGAGCGCCGATGGGCGCGGAGACGAACAAGGAGATCACCCGGCGCCTCGCCGAGGAGCCCTGGCGCGGGAACATGGACGTCATCGACGAGCACGTCGCCGACGACTACGTCGGTCACGATCCTTCGAGCCCCGAGCCGCTGCGCGGTCCTGCGGGCGTGAAGGAGTTCGTGAACACGTACCGGACGGCCTTCCGCGACGCGCGCATCACCGTCGAGGAGCAGGCCGCCGAGGGAGACGTCGTCGCCACCCGCTGGACGGGTCGAGGAACCCACGAGGGCGAGCTGATGGGCATCCCGCCGACCGGCAAGGAGACCACCGTCAGCGGCATCACGATCTCGCACCTTCGGAACGGCAAGGTCGTCGAAGAGTGGACGAACTGGGACACGCTCGGAATGCTCGTGCAGCTCGGCGCGGTCCCCGAGCCGGCGCGCACCTAGCGTCGGCTCGGCGGCGAGGACACGGAGGGCCGCCGCGAGGCGGCCCTCTTCGCGATTCCGGCCGACCCGGCGCGTACCGTGAAGGTGCAGATATGCAGCCGTTCTTCGAGCCGCCTCACATGCCGTGCGAGGAATGCGGGGCTTCCGTGGCGCGAGAGGAGCGGGACGAGCACGTGTGCGACCAGGCGCGGCGGCTCGACTACGTCATGTTCCGACTCCGCGAGGAGGTCGAGGCTTTCGACCAGGAACTCGTCGACTACCTGCACTCGCCGCAGGGCCGCTTCGACGCATGGCTCGCGGAGCGGGAACGGAAGCGGCGCTGCTGACATAGGCTCGTTGAGATGGGCCGTCGACTCGCCACTGCCGCGGTGCTTCTCGTCCTGGCAGCCGGCTGTGGCAGCCACGGCGCCCCGAATGTGAAGGGCAAGCCGTTCCCGTCCGCGCTGGCGCGCCTCCGCGCGCACGGCTGGCTCGTCTCGGTGCCGTCCTTCCCGCACATCGACGGGAGCCTCGAGGACTACCGCGTCGTCGGTCAGCGGACGCGCGGCCGGCGGACGGTCACGCTGAAGATCGCCGAAGGACCCACACGGGTGGTGGTCGTCCTGGGGATCGCCACGAATCCGCCGCCGGTTCCGCGGCTCGTCGGCCGGACGTACCGGAATGCGTACCGCTCGGCTCGCCAAGACGCGATCGCGCTCCGCGTGACCCGCGTCCGGCCGCTCCGGCCTGCCGCGAGCGCCGACGGCATCGACGCGTTCGTGGTCGTCTCGCAACGGCTCGAGGCGGACCACTCGATCGTCGTCAGGCTCGGCGAGCGTCCATGCTCGAAGAGCGTGCTCGCCGACTGGCTCGTCGACCGGCGGATCGACGGCGTCTACGCACCCCGCTGCTACCGCGAGGCGCTGGGCAGGCTCCCCGACGACGGCCCACGTCCTGACGTCGAGCGCGCGCTCTTGCGCGGACTGCGCTAGATGTCGTCGTCCGTCGAGAGCGACTCGCCGATCTTCTCGGCCAGCGCCTCGGCGGTGAGCTTCGTCTCCTCGCCCTCGCCGCGGAGCTCCTCGACGGTGACGTCGCTCGAGGTGTAGATCTCGGCGCGCGGGATGATCCGCGTCGGCCGGTTCTTGTCCCACACCCACACGTCCTCCATCTTCAGGTGGAAGAACGGGTAGCTCGGCTGCGGGACGTACTTGAGGTCGAGGTGGTTGCAGAGGTAGGTTGCGTCCTGGGTGAGGACGCAGTAGCGGAAGAGGCCGAAGACGGCCGTGTACTCCTTCTTCAGGCGGAGCTCGAGGTCGGCCTCGAACTCGTCCAGCTCGTCGATGTGGGACATGCGCGTCAGTCTAGCCCTGCGAGTAGAGCCTGGACCGGGCCGTGGTCGGGGAGCTCGAGGTCGCGGTCGAGCTCGGCGAGCGGCTCGAGCGCGAAGCGCCGCTCGTGCAGCCGTGGATGCGGCACGTGCAGGCCCGGGACGTCGATCGTCTCGTCGCCGTAGAGGAGCAGGTCGAGGTCGATCGTGCGCGGGCCGAAGCGCGGGCCGCCGCCGCGGACGCGGCCGAGGCGGCGCTCGACGTCGAGCAGGAGCGCGAGGAGGTCAGCCGCGCCGAGCTCGGTCTCGACCTCCGCGGCGGCGTTCAGGAAGCGCGGCTGGTCGAGGTAGCCGACCGGCTCCGTCTCCCGGAAGGTCGAGACGGCGCGGAGCTCGAGGCCCGGCTCGGCCGCGAGCAGGTCGAGCGCCCGCCGAAGCGTCGTCTCCCGCTCGCCGAGGTTCGCTCCGAGGCCGATGAACGCGCGGGTCACCCGACGAAGGTACCGTGCGCGGTCGTGTCCCTCACTGGCCGGCTCGGAGTCGTGCCGCTGCTGCTCGCGCTCGCCGCCGGCCCGGCCCACGCCGCCGTGCCCCGGAAGGACGGCACGGCGTACCTTCCCGGGCCTGCCTCGCCGGCGCGGGTGCTCCAGAGCGCCTCGCGCGCCACGAGCTATCTCGTCGAGCTCGACCGCGTCCGCGGCCCGCGCGCCGCGCCGCTCCTGCGCGCAGCCGGAGGGGTCCTCCTCTCCCCCGACCTGCGCCTGTGGCGCGTGCCACGCTTCGCCGTCCGAACCGTCGTCGGTCGGCTCGCGCGCGCAGGTCTCGTCCGCACGCTCGAGCCCGACCGGAGGCTGACGCCGCTCTCGACGCCGACGTTCACCGACCCGCTCTTCCCGAGCGAGTGGTGGCGGAACGTCGTGGGCGCCGACTCTGCGGAGGCGCCGGGTCCCGGCAAGCCGGTGACGGTCGTCGACTCCGGGCTCGACGTGAACCATCCGGAGTTCGCCGGCCGGCCGAACACGACGCTCATCGGGCCGCAGAACCTGCTCGGCGAGGACGAGTGGCACGGCACGGCGGTCAGCTCGGTGATCGGCGCGCCCGCGAACGGCGTCGGGCTCGTCGGGGTCTACCCGCGGGCCGACCTCGCGATGGCGGACGCGAGCCCGGCCGGCGTGCTGCTCACGACCTCGGAGGTGGCGGGCATCGCCGCGGGCGCCAGGCGCGGCCCGGGCGTGATCAACTTGAGCCTCGGCAGCGAGCAGCTCGACTCGGTCGAGCGGGACGCGATCTTCGCCGCCGTCGCGCGGGGCTCGATCGTCGTCGCCGCGGCCGGGAACTCACGCGGCCAGGGCAATCCGCTGACCTATCCCGCGAGCCTCCCGCACGTGCTGACCGTCGCGGCGACCGGCGAGCACGATGCCGTCGCGAGCTTCTCGAGCTCGTTCCGCGCCGTCGACCTGGCCGCGCCCGGCGAGAACATCGCCGCCGCGGTCGCGCTCCCGTTCGTCCCGGCCGGCTTCCAGCCGTACGCGTTCGTGGCCGGGACGAGCTTCTCCGCGCCGATCGTCGCGGGCGCCGCCGCGTGGGTGTGGACGCGCCGGCCAGAGCTCGACTCGTCGCAGGTCGTCGAGATCCTGCGGCGCTCCGCGCGCGACGTCGGCCGCAAGGGCTTCGACGTCGACACCGGCTTCGGGATCGTCGACATCCCCGCGGCGCTCGCGCTCGCCGCGCCGCCGCGCGACCCCGGCGAGCCGAACGACGACGTCTACCTCGTCAAGCCGAACGGCCTCCTGGCGGGAGGAAGCGCGCCGCTGACCGGGCCGTCCCAGCCGACCGCCGCCGTGACGGCCCGCGTGACCCCGGCCGAGGATCCCGAGGACGTCTACCGCGTCTGGGTGCCCGCCCGCCGCTCGGTGCGGGTCGCCCTGCGCGGCCCCGGCGCCGGGCTCGAGCTGTGGGCGAGCCGGACGCGGAGCGTCTTCGAGGGCGGGAGCGCGGCGAAGCGCGACCTCCTCGGCGTGCGGCGGCCGGCGACGGCCACGCGGACGCTGACCTTCCGGAATCGCGCACGGAAGGCGGCGCTCGTCTACGCGGACGTCTACCTGCCCCGCGGCGCGACGGTCGCGGCGCAGTACGCGCTCACGGTCGCGATCGCTCGACGCTGACGGCGGTGTGCTCGACCGGAAGCCGCACGTCCGGCTTCCGGACGCGAACCCGCACCCGCGCCACTGGGAACCGGTCGAGGAGCGTGTCCGCGACCGCCGCGGCGAGCGCCTCGAGCAGGTGGAAGGCGCGGCTCTCCGACACCTCGCGGACGCACGCGGCGACCTCGCGGTAGTCGACCGCGTCCTCGATCCGGTCGCTCGCGCCCGCCTCGCCCACCTCGAGCTCGAGGTCGTAGAGGAACCGCTGCCCGTCGCGCCGCTCGTCCTCGTTTACCCCGTGGTACCCGAAGACCTCGAGCCCGGCGAGCTCGACCGTCGTCATCCTGCGACCGCGCTCGCGACGGTGAGCGCCTCGACGGTCTCGCGCACGTCGTGGACGCGGAGGATCGTCGCGCCGTGCTCGTAGGCGGCGAGCGCCGCGCCGACGCTGGCAGCGGCCGTGCCGGTCGTCGCGTCCGGGTCGCCGAGCAGGCGCCCGAGCGTGCTCTTGCGCGAGAACCCGACGAGGACGGGCCGGCCGAGCGCGAGCAGGACGTCGAGCCGGCGCAGAAGCTCGAGGTTGTGGGCGACCGTCTTGCCGAAGCCGATCCCGGGGTCGAGGCAGATCCGGTCCTCGCGGATCCCCGCCTCGACCGCGAATGCGAGCCGCTCCTCGAGGAACGCCGCCACCTCGGTGGCCACGTCGTCATAGCGAGGGTCGGCCTGCATCGTCCTCGGCTCGCCCTGCATGTGCATGAGGCAGAGGTAGGCGTCGGCGGCGGCGACCACCTCGGCGAGGTCGGGGTCGGCGCGGAGCGCGGTCACGTCGTTCACCAGCTCCGCCCCGAGCTCGAGCGCGCGCTCGGCGACCGCCGCCTTGGCGGTGTCGATCGAGAAAGGCACCTCGCCGCCGAGCCGCTCGAGCACCGGGACGACGCGGCGCAGCTCCTCCTCGGCGGTAACGCCGGTCGACCCAGGCCGCGTCGACTCGCCGCCGACGTCGACGATCGCCGCGCCCTCCGCGTGGAGCCGCCGCGCCGTCGCGGCCGCCTCGTCCGGGTCGAGGTTGACGCCGCCGTCGAAGAAGGAGTCTGGCGTGACGTTGACGACGCCCATGACGGACGGGCGCGGGAAGCGCTCCTCGATCGGCACCGGCTCCACGCCTGAGAGCGTAACGACGGTCAGGCGGTGGTCAGCGCGCCGCGAGCCGCCTCGCCGGGCTGCGACTCCGGCTTCGCGGGCTCTGGCGCGCGCATGGCCAGGAGCGCCACGCCGACGGCGGCCTTCTCGACCGACAGCGACCCGATCTTGATCTCGCAGTACCCGTGGAGCTCGGCGAAGGAATAGGCGTGCAACGTCTCGTTGTAGCCCTCGCGAAAGAGCTGCGCGGAGCGGCGCGGGGTCGTTCTCGCCTGGCGCCGGAACCCTTGCCCACGCTTCGGCAGCGGCCCGACGACCTCCTCCGGGCCGCCGATGACGACGAGCGGCGGGTTCACGAGGTTCACGAGCGCGGAGAGGCCCTGGCCGAACCACCGCCCGGCCTGGCGAAAGGCTTCCTGAGCGCGGGCGTCGCTCTGGTCGACGCGGACTGCGGCTTCGGCCAGATTGCGCGCGACGTTGCGGTCGCCCCAGTTGACGTTGCGGAGGATGGTGTCGATGCTGACCATCGCCTCCAGGCACCCCCGATTGCCGCACACGCACTTCGGCCCTCCCGGCTGTGCGACCAGGTGCCCGAACTCGCCCGCGCCGCCCGCGCAGCCACGGAGAAGCGTGCCGTCGATCGCGATCCCCGAGCCGAGCCCGGTCATCCCGGGAGCGAGGTAGACGACGACGAACGAGTCGTGACCGCGGCCGAGCCCCAGCTCCTGTTCGTGGAGAAGCATTGCGTTGACGTCGTTCTCGAGCATGGCCCGCGCCCCGAAGGCCTGCTCGAGGATGCGGACGAACGGAACATCGGTCCATGCCTTGGCCCAGGCCGCGAGGTTCGGCCCGAACACCACGACGTCGTCATGCACTTGCCCGGGAACGGCAGCGCCGGTGGCGACGATCCGCGGCGGCCCTTCGCCCGAGTCGAGATCGCGGCCGAGCCGCTCCACGAGGCGTCGCGTCTCGTTCACCACGTCGTCCGGCGTGCCACCGTCGAAGCTGACGCCGTCGGCCACGTGATCCTCGACGTTCTCGGCCGAGACGAGCGCCGCGACCAGCCGACGCGCGCCGATCGCTATTCCGAGCGCACAGTCACGTGGCACGGCTGCCCCGCGCTCTCAGCTCGTGGATCTTCATGCGCAGTTGCAGCACTTTTCGTTCGAGCTCACGAGATTGCTGCCCGAGCCCGACCGCGTCGGCCTCCTCGCTCGTCGGGTCGAGCAGCGGCAACGCCCCAGGTGCGCCCGACACGCGTCGTTGCTCGTAGTAGGGGTGGGTCAGCTCGCTGATCACCTCTGCCATCTGGGTCATCACCTGGATCTCGATTTGGCTCCACCGGCTCTGCTCCCCGTCGTAGTCGAGCGCGGCGACCGCAAACGGCTGGCGAACGTAGACGTGATATCCGTAGTAGCCGTTCGGCTTCGCTTCTTCGTCGAGCTTCGTCTCGAGCTTGAACGGACGGCGTTCCGCGCAATCGCGGAGCTGCTCCGCCAGCTCCCGCGCCCCGTCGAGGTCGCGGACGACGAAGCGGGCGCGGACGATGTCCCACGCTCGCTCGAACCAGTTGTCCGGCAGCCACCAGCCGTCCTTCGGCTCTCTGTCCCAGTTCTGGTTGCCGTCGACGTTCTCGCGCCACGACCGATCCAGGAAGGACTGCCACGACTTGTTCAGCAGGCTCGGCAAGGTCGGCACGCCCTGGAAGAGAGGCGCCTTCGTCTTCTTCCGGTAGGAGTCCGCCCAGCGCTGGAGCCTTGCCGAGACCTCGTGCCAGTAGGCGGAGGTCTCGAATGCCTGGCGCAGATCGGCCTGCTGGTGGAGGTATCGACCCTCGCGCAGCTCACGCATATCGCCCTGCCAGGTCCGTTCGAGCCAATCGAGATACGGCTGGCCCAGCGTCGGCCGGTCGTCCGCCGATGCAGTGTCGTTCGTCTGCCCGTTCGACCCCTGTCGCAGTCGCGGCATTGCAGCCATGCCGCCGCCAAGGATATTCGGTCAGACGCGGCTTGCCTACTGCACGGTCTGACGCGTCAGCGCTCGAGGTACGGCAGGAGCTTCCTGAGCCGCACCCGGCCGCGGAGGTACTTCGCCTTCAGCTTCGCGGGGACGCCGGTCTGCTCGAAGTGGGAGGAGTCGACGTGCGAGACGAGGTCGGCCTTCGTGTCCTCGAAGCCGCTGAAGGCGTCGATCCCGACCTCGAGCGTCTTCGAGCTAGCTGGACGCGCCTTCGGGCGGCGGCGGCTGGAGTGCCCGGCCCGGCGAGGGGAACGGCCGCGGCGCCGGCTTCGGGAGCCGCTTGCGCTCGGCCTCCGGCTCGGCCTCGGGCCGCGCCGGCTCCTGCTCCTCGGCGAAGACGCTCTCCTCCGACTCGCCCGCGAGCAGCCGCTCGAACTGGTCCTTGTCGATCGTCTCGCGCTCGATGAGGATCGCGGAGACCCGGTGCAGGTCGTCCATGTGCTCCTCGAGCACCCGCCGCGCCGAGTCGTGGCCGTCTTCGATCACGCGCCGGATCTCGTCGTCGATCTCGCGCGCGATCTCCTCGGAGTAGTCGGGCTCGCTGCCCATCTCGCGACCCAGGAACGGCATGTCGCGGTTGTGGCCGAGCACGCGCGGGCCGAGCTTCTCGCTCATGCCGTAGCGCATGATCATCTGCTTCGCCGTCGTCGTGACCTTCTCGAGGTCGTTCGCGGCCCCGGTCGTGATCTCGTTGAAGACGAGCTCCTCCGCCGCGCGACCGCCGAGCGTCATCGCCAGGTCGTCCATCAGCGACTTCCGCGTCGTCAGGTAGCGGTCCTCGCTCGGCAGCGCGATCGTGTAGCCGAGCGCCTGCCCGCGGCTGACGATCGAGATCTTGTGCACCGGATCCGTGTTCTCGAGGTAGTGGCCGACGAGGGCATGGCCCATCTCGTGGTAGGCCGTGATCTTCCGCTCCTGCTCCGAGAGGAGGCGCGTCTTCTTCTCGGGGCCGGCGATCACGCGCATGATCCCCTCCTCGAGCTCCTCCTGCTCGATCGTCTTCTTGCCGCGGCGCGCAGCGAGGAGCGCGGCCTCGTTGACGAGGTTCGCGAGGTCGGCGCCCGTGAAGCCCGGCGTGCCGGCGGCGAGCGTGTCGAGGTCGATCTCGGGCGCGAGCGGCTTGCCCTTCGAGTGCACCTCGAGGATCTTGCGGCGCCCGTTCCGATCGGGCCGGTCGACGACGATCTGCCGGTCGAAGCGGCCCGGGCGGAGCAGCGCCGGATCGAGGATGTCGGGCCGGTTCGTCGCGGCGATGAGGATGATGTTGTCCTTCAGCTCGAACCCGTCCATCTCGACGAGGAGCTGGTTCAGCGTCTGCTCGCGCTCGTCGTGGCCGCCGCCGAGGCCCGCGCCCCGGTGCCGCCCGACGGCGTCGATCTCGTCCATGAAGACGATGCACGGCGCCGCCTGCTTCGCCTGCTCGAAGAGGTCGCGCACACGCGAGGCGCCGACGCCGACGAACATCTCGACGAAATCAGAGCCCGAGATGGAGAAGAACGGCACGCCGGCTTCGCCCGCGACGGCGCGCGCGAGGAGCGTCTTGCCGGTGCCGGGCGGCCCGTAGAGGAGCACGCCCTTCGGGATCCGAGCGCCGAGCGCCTGGAACTTCTTCGGGTTCTCGAGGAACTCCTTGATCTCCTGGAGCTCCTCCACCGCCTCGTCCACTCCGGCGACGTCCTTGAAGCCGATCTTCGGCGAGTCCGGGGTCATCCGCTTGGCGCGGCTCTTGCCGAAGCTCATCACCTTCGAGCCGCCGCCCTGCACCTGGTTCATGAGGAAGATCCAGAAGCCGAAGAGGAGGACGAACGGCAGGAGGCCGGTGAGGATCGACCACCACGGCGACCCGCCGGGCCCCTTGGAGTCGTACTGGACCTTCGACTGCTTGAGCTCGTTTCCGAGGATGACCGAGTACTGGTCGGACGGGTAGTGGACGGAAACCTTCTTGCCGTCCGTCAGGTTCAGCGCCAGCTCGCGCTTGTTCGGGTTGAAATCGGCGTTCTTGATCGTCCCTGGCTGTGCAACGATGATGTTTTGGACCTCCGAGAGCGACGCCTTCGTCGTCTTGTGCCCGTGGCCCGACAGGGTCTGCACCGCCAGCCACACGAGAGCGGCGATGACGATCAGCGGGAAGAGCGCGCTACGGAAGAACCGATTCAAAGGGCCTCTGGACGCAGGGTACCAGCCAAGGGGTCGGTTGAAGCTAGGACGGATCGGTGAATTCCGTCGCTCTCGACCGGTTGATTCAGACGGACATGCGGGAAACCCACACGTCCTGATTGCGGCACCGCAAGCGGTGCCTTAGACGTCCGGGCCGATCAGGTCCGGGTCGAGCACGCCCACATAGGGAAGGTTTCGGTACCGCTCCGCGAAGTCGAGGCCGTAGCCGATCACGAAGCGATTCGGGATCTCGAAGCCGACGTAGCGCACCGGAACGTCGATCTCGCGCCGCTCGGGCTTCGTCAGGAGGGCGCAGATCTCGAGCGACGCGGGCTCGCGCGCCTCGAGGTTCCGCATCAGGTACGAGAGCGTGAGGCCGGAGTCGATGATGTCCTCGACGACGAGGACGTCCCGGCCGACGATGTTGATATCGAGGTCCTTGAGGATGCGGACGACGCCGGAGGAGTCGGTCGCGGCGCCATAGCTCGAGATCGCCATGAAGTCGACCTCGCAGGTCACCGTCAGGTGGCGCATCAGGTCGGCCATGAAGAACACGGCCCCTTTCAGCACCCCGATCAGCAGCAGGTCGCGGCCGGCGTAGTCGGCGGAGACCTCCTCGCCGAGCTCGGCGACGCGGCTCCGTAGGCGCTCCTCGTCGATGAGCACCTCGGTGACCGCGCGCTCGAGGGTGCTCTCGGTCAGTCCTCCTCCTGCGTGGCGCGGACACCGGGCGCCTCGACGAGGCCGGGCACCGCGACCACCTCGTCCCCGCGCACGACGAGAGGCCACGCCTCGCGCTCCGACCGCGGGATCTTGGCGTCGACGAACACGTCCTGGATCTTCTTGCGGCGCCCCGCGAGCCGGTCGCCGGCACGCCACCCGCGTACCTTAAGGCCTGGGAGGTCCGACTCGATACGCCACCGTCCCCAGCGGACCTGACCCTCGAGCGAGACCGGCGTCGTTTCGATCCAAACTCGGTCGTATTCGCGCACGAGGACGCGGCCGCTGCCGAGGTCGAGCCGCTTCGAGCCGGCCGCGGAGTCGAGGAGCTCGGCGAGCGGCGGCGGCATCCTGCGGCTCTCCGCGAGCCGGTAGAGGTTGCCTTCCGCGTCCGGGTGCAGGCGGCGGAGGAGCGGGAGGATCTCGTCGCGGATCAGGCCGCGCTTCGTGTCGCGGTTCGACGAGTCTTCGCGGAACGGGAGGCCGGCGGCGCGGCAGTATGCCTCGGTCTCGTCGCGGCGGACGTGGAGGAGGGGCCGGACGACGCCGTCCTCGCGGCGCCACTTGATCCCGCCCGGCGTGCCGCTCGAGGCGAGGCGGTAGAGGACGGTCTCCACCTGGTCGGTGGCCGTGTGCCCGGTCGCACGGAGCCGGTCGGTGGCGAAGGAGTAGCGAATCTGCCGCAGCTCGTCCTCGGTCTCGCCGCCGCGGCCGTCGACGACCTCGGCGCCGAAGGTCTCGCGGCAGAAGCGCGCGTCCTCGTCGGACTCGGCGCCGCGGAGGCCGTGGTCGACGTGCAGCGCCGACACGCGGTAGCCGAGCTCGCGGAGCACCTGCCAGAGGCAGGTCGAGTCCGGCCCGCCGGAGACGAGGCAGACGACCTCGCCGTCCGCGGGAATCAGCTCCCGCTCGCGAATGTCGCGCGCGACGCGCCGACGAACCTTCCCCGGATCCACGCCGGAAGTGTGCCGCAGTCGCAACATTTCGCCCTAATCGACAGGTCTCCGCGAGCCGAGGCTGGGGTCAGACCCCCCGGACACGGCCGACCGAGACAGTCCGCCCGACGAGCCCGTTCGTCCTTCCCCGTGTATGCAGGCGTTCTTTCGTGGCCAGGTCCGTTCAAGCCGCGCCCGCACCCGCCGGGAGGGGGTCTGACCCCAGCCGTGGCCGCTACGGCCATGGCTTTGTTAACGATCGAACGGGGCCGGCATCCAGCCGGGAGGGCGGGAGGACTCGCGGGGCGGCGGGCCGGGAGGAAGGAGCTTGCGCCCGGCGAGGGACGCGAGCTCGAGTGCGAGCCACCGTCCCACCCACGCCGCCGCGACGAGCACGACGACGCGGCGCGCGGTCAGCACGCGACGGTGCCGGCCGCCACGTCCCGGAGCGCGTCCCGGAGCAGGTCGTACGCTGGCTTCGGCGTCCCGTCCGCGTAGAGCACGCCGCTCTGCCAGCCGACGAGGTTCGGGTCGTCGCGAAGCTGGAAGTTGAAGAAGGCGCCCACCGCCGGCTGGCAGTAGGCGAGCCGAACCGACGCCTGTAGCTGCCAGCCCTGGAAGCCGGGATCGAGGAGCTCCGCGACGTTCTCCCTGCCGTGGTAGGCGCTGCGGCGGTCGGCGACCGAGCTCTGGTAGCCGTCCTCGAGGTACCAGATCGTCACCCCCCGGCGACCCGGGAGCGGCTGCGCGGTCCCGCCGAACGCCCGCGACAGGACGCGCATCAGCCTCGCGTAGTCGCCCTCGTCGATCGACGGGCCCCCGCGGTGCACCGTCCACGGGGGCTCGAACGGCGAGTCGGGATAGGCGTTGTGCCCGACGGTGTCGAAGATCGGCCGCCGCCGGCCGCTCGCACGGTACGCCGCGCCGAGCTGCCTGTACCAGCGCATCGGGCCGATCGCGCCCCGGATCCGCTTGTGTGGCCCCGCCGAGGCGACGACGTTCACGTCGGGGCGCACCTGGTGGAGCACGTCGTAGCAGCGCGCGAGGAGCGCCACGTACGCCGCCGCGTCCGGGTTGCGCCAGAACCGAGGCTGGTTCGCCTCCGTCCAGATCACCACGTCCTTCACGCCCGGCGCTGCGCGCAGCAGCCGCGTGAGGTACGCGCAGTACTGCGCGCGCTGCCGCCGTGTCCGCGGCGGCACGGAGGGGCGGCCACCTCCGACCTCGAGCACGACCCGCGTCGTCGCCGAGGCGGTCGCGACGTTCGCGAGCTCGCCCGCGTCGGAGAACGACGGCCGCGTGCGGCCGGGCCGCCACGTGAACGTCACCCGCACGGCGCCCAGCCCGAGGTCCTGCACCGGCGCGAGGAAGTCCGCCGACGGCTCCCACTTCAGCCCGTCGTCGTCGACGCCGACGAGCAGGCCCGGCCCGGCCCGAGCGGCCGGCGCGAGAGCGCACACCAGCACCACGATGAAGGCGAGCCGCCGCACGAGCCCCGGTTTGTACCTCAGAATCAGAAGACGAGGCTGCGGTAGGAGATCGTGCGCCGCATGCCGATCCCGTCGTAGACGCGGATCGCCGGGGCGTTCTCCGGTCGCACGAAGAGGCAGACGGACGGGACACGCTGGAGCAGGAAGCGGCACAGGTCGCTCAGGCCTCGCTTCGCATAGCCGCGGTTCCGGGCGGCCGGGTCGACCCAGACCTGCTGGAGCTGCACCGCGGCCGGCGTCCAGGCCGACGCCTCCGCCTTGAAGAGGATCACGCCGCGCTCCTCCCAGAGCCACGAGCGCCCCTCGTCGACCTGCGCCCGCGTGCGCCAGCGGAAGCCCTCCGGATCGCGCCGCAGCGGATCGACCCCGATCTCCTCCCGGTGCGCGGCCGCGCAGGCGGGCAGGAGGAGGCCGAGGTCCCGAGCCTCGGCGCGGCGGAGCCCCGTCCCGCCCGGCTCGGGCGGCTCGTCGAGCACGTAGACCGGCTGGCCCGGCCGGTCGTCGCGGGGCGGCGGCATCTCCCCGCGCGCGGCCTCCCACAGCTCGCCGACCGCGCGCTCCTCGCCGATCACCATGCGGGCGCCCGCGGCGGCGGCGAGCCCGGCGAACGCGTCGCAGCCGGCGCCGGTCGGGACGACGTTCGCGCCGACGTGACAGAGGGCGGTCAGCCGCCCGTCCTCGGCGGTCGCGCTGAAGCGGCCGAGCCTGCGGCGCGCGATGTCCTCGAGGAAGACGCGCTCGATCGGCTCCTCCGCGCAGAAGTCGAGGATCTGGTCGAGCCGCGGGTCGACGAGCTCCGCCACCGTGAAGATGGTGCCCGACCGGCCCAAACGAAGCGAGTTAGGGTTGCCCGATGCCGATCCACGTGCGCGCGGAGCCCGGCGACTACGCCGAGGCGTGCCTCCTCCCGGGCGACCCGCTTCGCGCCAAGTACATCGCCGAGACGTACCTCGACGATGCCGTCCAGCGGAACGCGGAGCGCGGGATGCTCGGCTACACGGGCGAGTTCGAGGGCCGCCCCGTCTCCGTCCAGGCGACCGGGATGGGCTGCCCGTCCGCGGCGATCGTGATCGAGGAGCTCGTCCAGCTCGGCGTGAAGCGGATGCTCCGCGTCGGCACCTGCGGCGGGCTCCAGCCGGACCTGGCCCTCGGAGACCTGATCGTCGCGCTCTCGGCGATCCCGGCCGACGCGACCGCGCGCCACCTCGTCGGCACCGACCAGCACGTCCCGACCGCGTCGTGGGAGCTCGTGCACGGCGCCGTCCACGTCGCCAAGGATGTCGGCCAGTCGATGCGGCTCGGGCCGGTCGTCTCGAGCGACCTCTTCTACAACCCGGACGGGGGCCAGTACGAGCGCTGGTCGAGCCGCGGCGTCCTCGCCGTCGAGATGGAGGCGGCGGTCCTCTTCACGCTCGGCGCGCTCCGCGGCTTCGCGGCCGGCTGCCTACTCACGGTCAGCGACGTCGTCGTCGAGCGTGAGTTCAAGCGGATCTCCGACGAGGAGCTTCGAGCCGCGGTCGATCGTATGACCAGAGTCGCCCTGGCGACGATTACGTCTGAGCACTAGGTTCCTGGTCAACCCCGCCTCGGCGAACGGCTCGACCGGGCGGCGCTGGCCCGAGATCCAGCGCGCGGCGGCGACGCGTGGCCTCACCGGAGACGTGCGCTTCTCGGAGCGCCCAGGACACCTGACCCAGCTCGCGCGCGAGGCCGCCGAGGACGGCGCGTCACTCCTCGTCGTCGTGGGCGGGGACGGCTCGGTGAACGAGGTCGCGAACGGCGTCGCCGGCCGCGACGGAGTCGAGATCGCCGTCCTCCCCCGCGGCACCGGCTGGGACTTCGTGCGCACGTACGAAATCCCGCACCGGCTGGCGGGCGCGATCGAGGTCGCGCTCACCGGCCGGTCGCGAGTGATCGACCTCGGCCGCGTCCGTTACCGCTCCTGGGCGGGCGCGGAAGCCGAGACCTGGTTCGCGAACGTCGCGAGCGCCGGCATGAGCGGCGCGATCGCACAGCGCGCGAACGAGACGACGAAGGCGCTCGGCGGCAAGGCCTCGTACCTCTGGGCGACTCTGGCCGTCTT
>Ga0209577_10003341_pt1 | contig 15116 bp, 11 predicted proteins | sample GraSoiAngelo_109_FD_185874 | JGI IMG/M metagenome (GOLD analysis project Ga0209577, IMG submission 185874) | Grasslands soil microbial communities from the Angelo Coastal Reserve, California, USA - 14_0903_12_20cm (SPAdes) (version 2) | ecosystem: Environmental > Terrestrial > Soil > Grasslands...
GATTTGCCACGCGGACATTGGCGGGTCCTAACCGCGCGCGATCTCTCTCGGCTCGGAGCAGTGCGATGAAGAAAGCTCAGGGATCACTTGTCCTCATTATTCTTTTGATAATTGGTTTTGCGATTGAGCTCGTCACCGGTAGCGCCGGAAACGAGGCAGCATTGCTCAAACTTGGCGGCCTCCCGGACAACGGCGAGCTCCATGGTGAATACTGGCGTATTGCAACGTACTCGTTTCTGCACTTCAACTGGCTGCACCTCATTGTGAATGTTTCTCTGCTTCTGTGGATCGGAAGGATCGTTGAACGACAAGTGGGAACTACACAGGCGATGCTGATCTATTTTGCCAGCGTGCTTTGTTCGGCCGCACTAATTCTCGTGGTGCACAACTGGAATCCTAAGGCGGGCACCACTGTTGGCGCGTCGGGCGGAATTTTTGGCTTGTTGGGCGCAGCGCTAATCATTTCGTGTCAGCAAAAAGGAGATGATCGATTGCGCAGACGGCTTTGGATCGCACTGTTAGTCGGGTTCACCGTTTCCCTTTTTCCTGGGATTAGTATGGCCGGGCACGCTGGCGGAATCGTTGGTGGAGGGCTTATGGCATTGCTCGTGAAAATTCGAATGAATGAAAGTTGATGGCTGTAACGCTCTAATCACGGGAGCTTCGGCTGGTATTGGCTGCGAATTTGCGCGGCAACTCGCCGGACGTGCACGTTCGATGATTTTGGTGGCGCGACGCGAGGACAGGCTGGTTGAGCTGGCTGATGAACTGCAACGAGAGCATCCGAACCTCCGCATTCATATTCGAAAAGTTGATCTCGCTAATCTTGCGGAGTTGCAGGATTTGCTGCAGTGGCTCGATCGCGAAAAGCTCGGCGTCGATCTTTTAATCAATAACGCCGGACTCGGCGACAGTGGCCCATTCGCGAACAGCGATCCCGTTCGCAACAGTGAAATGACGCTTGTAAACGTCACGGCGCTTACTTCGCTCACTCGTCATTTGGTTCCGCAGATGATCACAAAACATCGCGGCGGTATTCTCAATGTCAGTTCGTCGGCTGGCTTTCTCCCGATCCCCGGCTCCGCTGTCTACGCCGCGACCAAGGCGTATGTGACAAGTTTTTCCGAAGCGCTCCGAGCCGAGCTGCGTGGAACGGGCGTGAGCGTATGCGCTGTCTGCCCCGGTCCTGTGGTAACGGAATTCCAGCAAGTCGCCAGTCGCCCGGGCCACAATGTAAGGCCCGGCCCCGGCCCTGATTTTCTCCAAGTGTCAGTCGAACAGCTCGTGCGCGATGCGCTCGCAGCACTCGAAGCCGACCGGCCGCTCGTCATTCCGGGGTTCGCGATGAAGCTGTTGATGCTTCTCGCTCGATTAACGCCGATGCCCGTCATCCGCCTCGTAGCGCGCCTCTCACGAAGCAGACGCGGAGTCGCGTAGCGTCAGGTCGCGCTTCCGACTGCAGAAACCTCCTAAAGATGAAACCAATTGTGCTCGCTCGCGAACACGGCGCGATTAATGAAAATCTCTGACACAGTCGCAAATGCCATGATCCCGGCGACGACGATGATTGAAGCAACCGGGCCAACTCGCCGCAAGAGGTAGCCGATGCCATAGACATACACCAACGCAAACGGAATCAACGCGCCGCTCATCAAGCGGCCCGACGTCAAATACGGGTGAGCGCGAGACGGATAAATGCATTCGCCAAAATCGAACCGGACGGAAAGCAGCGCAAGAAACGCGAGCGCTGCGACGACTGTGAGAGCAGCGAGGAAGAGCGCCTGCCGCTGGAACATCGATAGCATGTTGTGCTGTAGTATTCCGACCATCGCGGCACAAAGTAGCAGCAGAGATGAGATCGCATAAAATCCGTCGGCGACCCGCCAACTCAATTCACGATTCTGCCACATAAGCTCGCCGCGCCAAAACCTGGCGATTACTTCCGACCAAAAAGTCCACAGCCCTTGGGCAGAGAAAATGGGATGGTGCCACCAATCGGCGAGAGGTTTCGGTGTCCAGCTAAGAAGTGCGATCGCAGTTGCTGACCCAGCGAAATCGCCGAAATGAAACTTGCTCCAGAGCATCCATCCGCCGATCGGGAGTCCAGCACATACAATCGTCAGGATGGACACAACAGTTGCGACGCCAGGTTGTTGCCGCAGCATCTGTAACCATTTGGCAACGATCGCGATGAGGGCGACTGTAAGCAAAGGCAGGTTACTTAACTTTGTAAGATAGCTTGCTGCGATCGCCAGACCGGTCATTGCGCCAAGTAACAAGCTCGGCGACTCCGCTCGCAACCATTGCAAAACGCAAACGAACAACACACCAAAGCAGACAGGGGACAGCACGTCGTTGCTAAGGACGTACAACACATCTTGTGGCATGAATGCAAGCAGCAATGGTACGCCGATGCTTAAGCCGAGACGCTCAAGCCCGAGAGTTCGCGCAATCACATAACCAAGCCACACCAGTATCGAGACAAGCAGGCAATTCAGGAAGCGAATCCAGTACAACGATTCAATTTGTGTTAGTCCGATGAATTGCCCAATTCTCCACCAAAACCCAACCAACGCGTAATACAGCGGCGGTTGGGAAGATTCCCAATTGATCTCCTTTTGCCAGGCAGCCCTTGTCACCTCAATAACAGGTGCTGCCTCTTCGGCTGATTGTTTCCACAAAGGTGGTGGAAATTTGGCGTTCGGGAAGTGATCGGGCGTTTGAAGGAACTCTGGCGAGGCGTAGGGAACGATAAAACTGAGGGATTCATTCGTTAGTACATTGAACGTACGCGGCAGCCGCCCGGCGGCGTACTGCGTAACAAGGTCGAAATGTAAGTCCTCATCGCCATTACTGAAAAACGGGAAGGCAGCGGCGAAAACAAAAACGCGAAAAGCTGCAATGAGACATAAGAGGAGGATCAGCAACCGTTGGCCGTAAAACATCGCAAACATGCTGGTGAACTTTTTGTAAAGAGGCAGTGCGCCGTGATGATTCAATATTGCCGCTGGTTATACGTTTGGGATGTTACACTCACAGCGGCGAGCTTTGCAGCAAGCGGCTCTAAACATGTTCAGTTAAGTAAGCGGATCCGGGGCCACTTCCACAGACTCAGCAAAAAAACGCCGACAGACAGTAACGTTACGGCTGCTCCTGCATACAGTAGAGGAGGCCGGTAGCGCAGCTCGATCCGATGTTCGCCATCCTTTAGGGCGACACCTAGCAGCCCGCCATCCACCTTAAGCGTGGGTATCGCACGGCCGTCGCTGAAAGCATGCCAACCGGCATCGAACGGCATTTGGAACAAAACGATTCCATTCTGATTGAGTCGAATGGTCCCATCGATTCGTGTTTGTCTAAATGACTGCATGTTCATTGCCGTTGCTCGGCGCTCGGCAAGGGCATCGGGAATCGAGCCTAGGCTCATTTGCTGCATTAATTCATCGAAGCTTAACTGCGAGAGCCCTGATTGATAGGCGGCATCTTGCTCAGAAAGAACGACCCCGTGCAGCAGCGCCTCCGGCTTTGCCCGACTCGGCAGATGCAGGAAGAGATCTTCTGGAATGTAGCGGTCGAACGCGAGTCCAAACGGGAGACCCATCTTATCACGGAACAGATAGATGTTGCCATAGCGCCGCATAAATTCGAACTGCTCAGCCGTCTCGAACGGCACGGGACTTTTCGTCAGGACGTACTTCTCACAAGCGAAAGTCGCAAGCAAAGGTTGTCCTACCAGCCCCGGTGTCCATTGAGCGTCTGTCGCTATATCAACGCTAGACACGGCATCCACCGCCAGTAGGAACTTGATGTAGTTAAGGTTGTTAAACGAGCTGTAGGACAGCGTGCCATAGTAGTTAAAGACCATTGCGTCGTTAATACTAGGACGCGTGGCAGGTCCCGAGCCCCACGTCTTGGTGATTCGGAAGAAGGAGCTGTCGCTGGCTTTTATATCCCGGATGGCATCAACAGTCTCATCATTAAAACCGACGCGTTCATTCAATTCTTGCTTGGTAACGGTTGGACGATTCACAGTTATTCGATCAAACTGGACAAGCTCGATCGCCGCCAGGAACAGAATGATCGACGCGGTGATGCTCTGTCGCTTTGCAATCTGACCGGCGGTCAGCAACGTCGCGTATAAAACCAGGAAAATTGCGACTGTCTGTTTAAGCTGCTTACTAATAAGCATCTGCATTTCATGGTTAGGAAAATACAGAACGCTCAGTAATAAAAGTAAACTCGCTCCGAGAATCCATAGACTAAGAGGCTTGCCCTGAGTGTAGCGTGAGAAAGCAGTCATGCTTAGGGTGATGATTCCAAGAACGCAAAACAATGAAAACGCCCGGAAGTAGCCACCCTGAAAAGTCCAAAACAGATACCGGAACCACGGAAAAATCACTGGAACAAATACAAAACTCAGGAACAGGCCGTACACAATTCGCTGCCGGCGACTGGCTCCGATAAACGCTTGCGGAACCATCAGCAGACAAAACAAGCCGCAGTAGGTCATCGGCGCCTCGAAATAGTTTGTCCAGCCCCAAAATTCATCCCCAGTCCCCAGCATATCCGTTGAAAACGGTCGCAGCGCGGCTGTCACATAGTAGACGGGCGACTCCAATTGAAATAGCGCCGGTGTTGGTGCCCAACTGAAGTTGCCAATAGTACCAGAGCCGCGTGGACTATTTAAAATAGATTGCGCGCTTCCAAAGCAGATGGCAGCCGCCAACCCAACACCTAGGAAAGCGAAGAGGGCAAGACGAGCGCAAGCACCGCCTAACTCCAGCGGCCGCCACCCGTGTAATTCGAAGAGCCGGCTCGGAACATACAAGCAGAGCAATACCGCGCCCAAGTAGAAATGAAATACAGTAATCAGACCCGTCAGAGCGACCGCGAACGGAATATAAATCCATCGCCCACGAGAGATGGCTTCTTCCATCGCGAACAACAGCAAGGCAAATCCTACGGTCTCATCAGCGCTGACAATCCAACAGCTACCCGTGCACATGTAGGAAGAGAACGCGAGCAGGAGCGAACCCAATAACGAAGCGCTCAAAGTAAGACCGCGCAGTTGAAGAAATCGGAAGAACAGCAATCCAGCTATCAGAGTTTTGAACAGATGTTGGAATACCAGTGCATAAGCAATCATCTCTCTAGGCAGCCATATAACAGGCTCCCAGATCAGGTTTCCCGTAAGATAAAAGAGACTTTGGCCCATGCCGACATAGAAAGACCATGAAGGAAGACCCTCACGCCGAATGTAATCCGAGAGATGAATGAAATACGGATACGAATCGTTTACAGAGTCCGCTCCCACATCTTTGTACAAGAGTACTTTATCAAGTAGTAGGAAGTTGCTGAAAACTAAGACTCCGACCAGCAATAGAGACAATCCGGCGAATAAAACGGCCCACCGAGGCCGAGCCGAGGAAGGATCGAACTGCGATTTCGGAGGGGCAATAGGCGTTGCCAGTTTTTCAGGGTTATGGCTGTTCATCCTTCAAACCGACAAAGGACCATCTATCATGTTTTGGAATTCCAGTAGTGGGCGTGATGTTTTCTGTAATATGCCAGCGTCATTGCAAGGCCGTTTTCGAGTGGGACCTCGGGAGACCAGCCAAGCGCGTTCTGGATCTTGCTGAAATCACCATAATAGTCGCCAATGTCGATCGCTTTTTGATCGGCAGGGAACGGGATCAGCTCGTAACGTCCATGCTTATTTAATCGCACAAGCAAAGCCGCCAACTCCTCAAGGCTGATGTGTTCCCAATGTCCTAGATTGAAGAGTTGACCTTCAGATGCCGCGTCGCCGGCGGCCTGCAGTAGCGCTTTTACCACGTCGGTAACGAAATTAAAATCCCGCAGCTGTCTTCCGTCACCGTAAACCTGAATTGGTTCTCCTTCGATAACGCGACGAAGCCAAACACCCAGAAACGTCTGGCGCGCGTCTTTAACGCGCATACCGGGACCATAAGTATTAGTTAAACGCAAAGCGCAGGCTCGGATTTTATAAATGTTGTTGTAAAGCAGATGATAAGATTCACCAGCCAGCTTGTTAATGCCGTTCACGTCAACTGGGTTAGTTGGATGCTTTTCGTTTACCGGCAGATACTCCGGGCGGCCGTAAATCTGTCGGGTGCTGGCAAAAACAATTTTCACATCCGGGTTGTGCAACCGACATGCCTCCAGGATATGGAGTTGCGCAACGGCGTTGATGTTTAAGTCGGTCAACGGATCGGTCATCGAATCCAAGTGGCTTGTCTGACCGGCAAGATTAAAAAGAAAGTCACGCTTTTTGATCAGTGCCGCCATAGCCTTTGTGTCGCGGACGTCAGCAAGCTCAATGCTCACCTTGTCGCGGAAATCATGGATGTTGAAAAGGTTGCCACCGTATTCCGGAATCAGACTATCGACCAACGTTACCTTTGCCCCGAGGGTGACAAGCTGCCGGGTCAGCGAAGAGCCAATGAACCCGAGACCGCCTGTTACTAGAACGTTGGCACCGGAAAAAAGTCCGTCGTCGAACGGCATGAGTGACATCGTACGTCGCGGCGATGCGTTTGCTATACTTTTTGCGCTTTTTTGCGAAGCTCCGCCGCGTTATTTATAGCCCTGGCCTTATGACCAAGGAACGAGAGACTGTCGAGCTATCGCTGGTGATTCCCGTCTACAACGGTAGTCGCACAATCGGACCTCTGGTTGAGCGCATCCAAACGATTTTCGCGACCACGCCTTTCGAAGTCATTTTGGTCAATGACGGCTCCGACGACGAAAGCGAAATGGTCTGCTCCGAGTTGGCCAAAAAATTCCCGCAAACCGTGGCATTCGTGCACCTAAGTCGGAATTTCGGTGAGCACAGCGCCGTCCTGGCCGGTCTCAGCCACACACGTGGTCAGTATGTGGCGGTTCTGGACGATGACGGCCAGAATCCGCCGGAAGAAATCATGCGGATGCTGCAAGAATTAAAACGTAAGAATTTCGATGTCGTTTACGGCCACTATATCGAGAAGAAACATTCGAGGTTCAGAAATGCGGGCAGTTGGTTCAACGACAGGGTCGCCACATTCCTTCTTCAGAAACCGAAGGAGCTTTATTTTTCCAGCTTCAAAGTCATGAATCGATTTCTAGTCAACGAAATCATCAAGTATCGGGGCCCATACCCTTACACGGACGGTTTGATCTACCGAACCACGCGAAAGATCGGCCAGATACCGGTCGAGCACCGCGCTAGTGCCAGCGGACCTTCACGGTATACGTTTCGAAAACTTGTGAGGCTCTGGCTGAACATGTTTTTGAATTTTTCGATCAAACCGCTGCGATTTTCAGTCTACGTTGGACTACTCGTCTCCGCTTTTAGCGTACTGGCGCTAATTGCAATTGTGATCGACAAACTTTGGATCACTCGAAATATGACCTTTGGGATTCCGACGGTGCTTGCGAGTATTGTCTTTTTCGCTGGCCTCGAGCTAATGATTCTCGGGCTTGTTGGCGAATATCTCGGGCGACTTTATCTGGATCAAACAGGAACGCCGCAATATGTCGTTCGCTACACGGTGCAGGCTGGTCTCAAAAACGACTCGTCTGCCGTGGCAATCAATGGTGAAGATCGGTCAGAGCCCAACGCGGCAGCCTAGCGGAACGGCTCTCCCCCGACCGAGGGTGACCGCACCCGCACGGGCATAACTGAGTCAATGCAGCCGGAAGAATATGGCGTCATGTTTCGCGTCGAGGAGACGCACTGGTGGTACCAGGCACTGCATCGGCTGATCTTTCAAACACTGCAGAGCGAGCAGCCTGATTGGCGCGAAAAGGAAATTTTGGACGCCGGCTGCGGTACCGGTTCGATTTTGAAGCAATTGGGCAACCCCGCCAAGAACGTCGGTGTCGATTTAGCGCCGGAGGCAGTTTCCTTCTGCCGGCAACGCGGTCTGAACAACGTACAGCAGGCCGACATTTGTGCGTTGCCGTTTGCGGACGCCTCGTTCGATGTAGTGGTTTGCTCCAGCGTCGTTTATCACCAATGGGTCAAGGATCCCGCTGTGGCAATACGAGAATTGCACCGCGTCTTGAGACCCGGGGGATTGCTGCTACTGAATGTCCCGGCTCTCCGATTTCTCCACAGCGCCCATGATGAAGCAGTTATGACTGCGCACCGATTCAGTAAGAACGAGATTCGGCAATTGCTGCGCGACAACGGATTTGCTATTCGCCGGTTGACCTACTGGACGACCTTACTGTTCCCGCTGGCAGTGATCGCCCGGACGCTCGGAGGGTCTTCAACCGGCCGAGATTTTCATTCGGTCGCAGATTCACTTCCGCATCGTCTTTTTAAGCGCATCATGGCACTAGAACTCCGGCTTTTAGAAAGAACTTCACTGCCAATTGGCGTGGCCCTATTGGCGACGGCCAGGAAACAAGAGGCCGGTTAGCCGCAAAGGAATTTAGAAGCGAGCCGGAAGCTTTTACAGCGTTAGGACGATTTGTATTTGACCGAGCAACCGTACGGCTTCGTCTGTGGCGTCGTAATCGGTTTGCCTGCCAAAGATTGATCCAGCGCTGCCTTCACATAGTTTGTCGAGCTGGGAATATCCGCCGGATTCGGACTCGCTTTGCTGTCGATTGCCCCTTCGTAGGCGACTTTTCCTTCAGGATTAATGATCACCATATTCGGCGTGTTCTTCGCGCCATATGCGCGTCCCGCTTTCCCGTCCGGATCCAGTAGCAACGCTGTCTGATGCGTTTTCCAGGAGGCGGTGATCTTCTGCGCCTGCTCCGGAGTTATGCTGCCCTCGGTGCCGGGCGCATTCGAATCGATAGTCAACCACACAACACCTTTGCTCGTGTATTGCTCCTGCAACTTTTGCATGTTGTCACTGCCGTAATGCTTCTTCACGAACGGACATTCCGGGTTGAACCATTCGAGAACGACGTACTTACCCTTGTATTGGGAGAGTGAGTGGCTGTCGCCCTTGGCGTCCGGCAGCGAAAAATCGGGAGCAGCGCTGCCCACCGGCGGCGGCTCGAGCGCAAATGCTGCGGTTGCAATGAATGATGTGAGAACGCTTAAGGCTATTTTGGTTTTCATAGGATCGTAATCTTTAGAAAACAACTTCCCGATTTGGTTCAAATTCTCAAGGCTAACAAAATTCTACCCTGGTTCTCCGCCGGCTCTGTAATGCCCTGCTTCGGAAACGCCGCGGGATTTCAACAAAATTATTGTGACGCCATCGTGCGTCCGACCGTTTCGACTTTCTCCAAGAGCATCCCTTTGGTGAGCAGCTCAGGAAAGACGATCGGCTCTTCGTTTTTCCCAGGATAAAGCACGTAGAGCGGAACACCGGGGCGGCCGAAGTGCTGCAATAGTTTGGTAATCACCGGATCGCCGTTGGTCCAGTCGGCTTTTAGTTTCACGATCCCGTGACGCTGAAACGCATCCCGCACATCCTGACTTTCGAGTACATTGGCCTCGTTGAATTTGCACGTGAGACACCACGCAGCCGTGAAATCGACAAAGACTGTTCGGCCTTGGTCCAGCTCGGTCTGCAATCGCTCGGGTGTGAACGCCTGCCAGCCGCCTCGAAGTTGTAAATCGCCAGAAGCAACTTTCGCCGACTGAAATTTGTCGCCGATGAAATAAGCGCCGCTGCCGATTACGAGCAGGACCATGAGCACGAGTACGAGGCCCCGCTTGGCAGCGGATGCCGTTGGGACTGCGAACGCGCCTTTCATCCAGCACGCGATACTGATCACCAGCAGAAAACAGCTGGCCCAGATTGCGCCTTCCAAGCCGCGCTGGGCGCCAAGCACGTAAAGCAGAAACAGAAGCGTCGCCAGCAGCAGAAAGCCCATGAACTGTTTCAGATGCAGCATCCAGGGGCCGGGCTTCGGCAAAAAGCGCAACCAGCCGGGTTGCGCGCTCAAAAGCAGATAAGGCGCGCTCATCCCGGCGGCGATGGCGATGAATATCGCCAGGATGATCGTAGGCGATTGCGTAAAGGCGAAGCCCAGCGCCGTTCCCAGAAATGGCGCGGTGCACGGCGTGGCCAGCACAGTTGCGAAGACGCCTTGGAAAAACGAGCCGAGAAAATCTCTGCGTTCGCTCGTCGAAAGCAAGCCGCGAGTCATGCCTTGCGGCAGTGAAATTTCAAACACGCCAAAAAGATTGAGCGCGAACACGAGCACAATCACGCTCAGCGCGAGAACGAAATAAGCGTTGGTGAACTGAAATCCGCCCCAGGTGACGTCCCGTCCAGCGCCTTTCAATCCAATCAGAAGCAGCGCCAAGGCAAGGAACCACGCGAAAATCCCGATCGCGAACGCAATCCCGCTCCGAAGAATTTTCTGACGACTCTGTCCAGCTTGTTGAATAAAGCCGAAGATTTTCAGCGAGATCACCGGCAACACGCACGGCATCAAATTTAGAATGATCCCACCAATGAAACCGAACAGCAGGAACGTGAATACTCCACGCGCGGCCGCCGGACGAGCGGTCGAAACAACCGGCGCAGTCGCAATCTGCCACGCCGCACGATCTTCGCCGTTCGGCTGCTGCGAAAAAACAACGAGGCCCGCCATCGACGACAAATTCGTCGGCGCGGACTCAATCGGAATGCGAAATACAATTTCGTTCTCGTTCCGTGATTGGATTCCTGGATGACCAACTACGGTGCCTTCATCCGGCAACGAGAAAAAATCGACTGCGGGATACTTTGCCAGGGTTGGACTCGCGATTTTCAGGTGGAGATCGGAACCGGCCCGCTCCCATTTCGTACTTGCTAGATTTGCGCCCGGCCAGTTTTGCGGCAACAACCGCCGGTAGCGCGCGAAAAGTTCCGTGTTCGCCGGTTGGCTCGTCGCGGATACCGGCAATTCCAACTGCAATGTCGCGCTTCCAGGGATACAGATTTTCTCGCAGACCAACCAATTCGCATCCGCGGAAAGTTTCGCCGATGAACTATCCTGCTTTGGTGACGGAGTGATTTCCTGCATGAGCAGGACCTCATCGACGTAGCCGTAGGTTTGAATGTCGCCCGGATCGATTGTCTTTAGCGGAATCGGCCACTGGATCTCGCTAATTTTCCAGCCTGCTGGCAGCTTCCATTTCACTTCTGTAGGAAGACCAGCGTCACCGGAAAATTTCCAATACGTGTGCCAGCCCGGAGCCATTCGCAACAGCAACCCAACAATGAACGGCTTGCCGGGAACAACAGCTGTTGTGTCGGCAAGCAGCTCCGGCTTTACCAGTTGTTTTCCTTGATACGTCTGGCCGACGCAATGCGGCTCGACGGCGACAATCAACCAACAAGCCATCAAGCACGTCGCAAGTCTCGGCGACACTCTCATGTGATCAGGTAACATTGGCCGGACTGTACGGCAATCAGCGCCTGCAGCCGCTTCGCTGTGCGAAGCGTGATGTTGATCTCATTCAAACCTTGGCCACGTCGCCCACAGGGCGACGGCTACAGAAAACGTTCGATTTACGGAACAATGAAAATCTTGTCGGTCCACGGATCCTTCACCTTGGTGCCGGGTACGTAACCGCTCACATCGACGTACCTTCCACTGGAATCAAACGGGCTGAACACATAACCAGGCTTATCAGGCACTGCTTTTGCAGTTGGAAATTCCGCCTGGGTGGAGGCACTTCGCGCTGACGATGGCGATTTCGGATTTGCGTGAGTTGTTTCGCTGCGACTCACCAGCGGAGTTGTTCTGGACGAGCTTTGATTCGTTTCCGTCTGAAGGTTCTGCCGGCTCTGTCGCGTTGAAACAGGCTGGCCGGGCTGAGTAACATCCGACGGGATTGCATCTGTCGTTCCGACCATGACCGGTTCGTTACGATGACTTCCCGTAGCGTAGCGCACCGGCGCGCTGGCCACGCGATATGAACCAACGGCGACAGCTCGAGCCACCTTGTAAGAGCCCACCGCGCCGGCGCGCGTCACATGATAAGAAGTTTGTGCGACGTTGCGGGTAGCTCCGCATGCGGCAAGCAACAACGCCGTAAACAGCAAGGGTCGTTCTAATATATTCATGTCGTCTCTAACAGATGTGCCGTGATCGCGATCCGTTCAAATCATTTTGTCGCGAGGACATCGGCAACGAAACTTGAGATTTCCTCCTCAGTGGTGGCCCAGGAACACATCAACCGGTAAATGTCGGGCTCAATGAATTTATAAAAACGCCACCCAAGCGCTTCGAGACCACGCACGAGTTCATAGTCCATCCGGACAAAAACCGCGTTCGATTCAACCGGGAACAGGGGTTCGATTCCCACTTCGCCTCGAAGACGCTGCGCAAGCTGCCGCGCTGCCTGGTTCGCGTGCCGCGCATTTCTCAACCAGACATCTCCATTCAACAGGCCCAGCCACGGTGCAGCGAGGAAACGCATTTTCGAGCCGAGGTGCCCAGCTTGTTTCACTCGACATTGAAAATCACGTGAGGATCGCTTGTCGAAGAAGATAACCAGCTCTCCCGCCGCCACGCCATTTTTCGTGCCGCCAAAGCTGAGGATATCGACGCCCGCCTTCCAAGTAATCGTTTTCGGCGCGCAGCCAAGCGAAGCGACTGCATTGGCGAAACGCGCGCCGTCCATATGAAGCAACATTTGATGCGCACGCACAAAGCCGCCAATCTCTGCAACTTCATCCGGCGTGTAAACCGTTCCGAGTTCCGTCGCTTGCGCGACGCTGATGGCGCGCATCATGTGCCCGTGCAGTTCGACCTGCTGCGCGACGAGTTTTTCTGCCTGTCCGCGGTCGATCTTACCGTCACTGGTGTTTGTCAAAAACAGTCTGGCTCCCCGTGTGTAAAATTCCGCTGCGCCGCATTCGTCCGTCTGGATATGAGCCCGTTCGTGGCAGATCACTCCGTGAAAAGGTTGGCAAAGCTGGGCCAGACCTAAGGCGTTTGCCGCCGTACCGGTAAACACAAAATAAACATCGCAATCGACCTCGAAAATTTTCCGGATGCGTCCACACACCTCCGCCGTCCATTCGTCCTCGCCGTAAGCGGGCGCATACTTTGTGTTGGCTTCCTCCAAAGCTGCCCACGCCTCCGGACAAATCGCCGCCGTGTTATCGCTGGCGAAATGGTACCGAATGCTGTCGGCGCGCATCCCGGGTCTTATTACGCGAGTTTTTCCTCCTGACAATCAGGACAAAGAAATTGCCTGACAGCTCTGAGCCCTGGGCCTCGGAAATCTGCCAGGCAAATCCCGTTTCATTTACTCCTCGAAATTGCGTGTAGAAGTTTCATCTTAGTTTCGAAGACGGCCAGCCAGATGAGTGTGTGTTGCCCCCAAATTTTTCCGCCGGAAGGCAGCACCGGCTGGCCTCTAGCTTTTCAGTTTTTGATCATATATGTGATCGAAAACTGATACCATTTGAGCGTGGTCGCAGCCTGCGAGCGCGGAAATTTTGCCTAACCCGCACGCGCGGACTAACCTTCGCCGATGGCACCCCTCCAGCGGGAAATCGAGCAGCGCGGCAGGCGCATCTTTGAACTGGTCGATAAGTATCCGGAATCGCTTTTCAGCAAGGCCGGGTTCTATCAGCGCCTGATGACGTTCTCGATGCGCGACGAGCGGTTCAAAACCCAACTTTTTCGCTTTGTCGCCGTCCTGCCCTCCTTGCGGCGATCCAGTGAGATCATCCAGCACCTCGAACAATATTTCAGCAATACGAATAATGGTTTCCACGCGCTCGTCGGCACCGGGGTTCGTCTGGCGCGCCTCTTTCCATGGATAAGCGCTCCGGTCCTGCGTTGGAACGTTTCCGAAACGGCTCGTCAGTTTATTGCGGGACGAAATCCCGATGAGGTGATAGCGACTTTGCGCAAGCGGCGCGCGCAAAGAATCGGCTTTACTGTAGATGTTCTGGGCGAAGCCGTTGTCAGCGAAGCCGAGGCGGATGAATATGCAGCGCGTTACGCGGATTTATTGGACAAGCTGGCGCGCGAAACGAACAACTGGGCGGACCCATTAGGCATAAACGCGGAGCTTTTCCCGGTCGTAAATCTGTCGGTCAAAATCTCCGCGCTTTATTCGCAACTGACTCCGGCCGATCCAGCCGATGCTATCGCCCATCTCGGGACCAAGTTGCGTCCGCTTCTCCGGCGCGCACGCGAGCTCGGCGCGTTTATCAATTTCGACATGGAAAGCTACGCGCTCAAAAACACGACTCTGGAACTGTTCAAAACCGTTTTCAGCGAAGAGGAGTTCAAAGATTGGCCCCATGCCGGGATTGTCATTCAAGCATATTTGCGAGATGCAGATCGCGACTTGCGTGATCTGATCGACTGGGGCCGCGCCCGCAGGACGCGTTTCGCGGTCCGACTGGTGAAAGGCGCATACTGGGATTATGAGACAACAAAATCGCGCCAGAACGAATCGAATCCCCCGGTGTTTCTTCAGAAGCCTGAGAGCGACGCGAATTTCGAGGCGCTCACGCGCGTACTTTTCGAAAATGAATCTATCGTTACGGCTGCATTCGGGTCGCACAATGTCCGCAGCATCGCGCACGCACAGGCTGTCGCAGACGAGCTCGGCATTGATCCCAGTCGCTTCGAGTTTCAACTGCTTTACGGCATGGCCGGCCCGATCAAACGCGCGCTCGTAGAAATGGGTTATCGCGTCCGTGAATACTGTCCCATCGGCGAACTGCTGCCTGGTATGGCTTATCTGGTTCGACGCCTGCTCGAGAACACGTCGAACGAAGGATTTTTGCGGGCAAAATTTGCCGAGAACGTGCCGGCCAAAGAATTGCTGCGCGACCCCAGAGAGTTAATCAGACCCGCTGTAGCCGGGATCGGCTCGTCCGCCGTAGCCTTGGCAAAGGCGGGTGATCTCGGCGGGGTCATTTCGTCAGATGGAAAAAATGCTACTTCACTTCGAGCGCCACCCGGCGATATTTTCAAAAACGCACCACTTGTGAGCTTCATTTACAAAGACAATCAGGACAAAATGCAGAGCGCGTTACGCGAAGTACGCAAGCGCTTCGGCGAAAAACATCCGCTCTATATCGGAGGCGAAAAGGTTTGGACCGATAATTTGACGCCTTCAGTTAGTCCAGCCGAGCCGAGCGAGATTGTCGGTTACGGAACCGAGGCAGGAATTCCCG
>Ga0209577_10003342_pt1 | contig 15115 bp, 19 predicted proteins | sample GraSoiAngelo_109_FD_185874 | JGI IMG/M metagenome (GOLD analysis project Ga0209577, IMG submission 185874) | Grasslands soil microbial communities from the Angelo Coastal Reserve, California, USA - 14_0903_12_20cm (SPAdes) (version 2) | ecosystem: Environmental > Terrestrial > Soil > Grasslands...
ACTTCCGCGCCGAGATGTTCAACATCTTCAATCATCCGAACTTCGGCGTGCCCAATTCGGCGAACCGGACTGCCCTACTGCCCACAGGCGCGGTGAATCCCAGCGCCGGCGCTATTCTGAGCACGGTGACCACCTCGCGGCAAATCCAGTTTGGATTGAAGTTGACTTTCTAGGTTGCGACAATCGCGCGGCGACGGGACAGCGGGATATAGAATCCCAACGCATCGGGGCATTGTAGCCCTTCTCAGCCTGATCATCTCAGGATTGTTGCCGAGCGACGGGGAAACCATAAGTTGAACCTTGGGGTCCCTGGCAGGGGCCCTCCTTCAGAGTGGCCGACGATTCGTTCGGAACGCTCCCCACGAGTGTATCCTCGCACGATACCGTCAGAAGTACCTGTCAACAGTCACCCTGATTTTTCCTCGTCGGAAAACGATACCAAACCGCTAGAGACCGTCGGCCCAGGTGCGGTGGTGCGCGGCGCTGGCTGGCAGGTTGCCCACTGTTACGGCAAAACCTTTCGAGCAGCCTTTCAGCCAGCGCCCGCACCTGGGTATCGAGCGAGAGCCAGTACAGAATCCGTTCCTCTACCGTGCTCGACTGCAGCATTGCCAGGACGCTCTCATCGAGGGTGGGTCACCCACCCTCAAGACCCACCATCAAGGCCCTTATATCCCCTGAACGCCGGGGCTTTACGGCCCGAATGGTAAAGGGAGTCGCATCGCGACGCCTTTTGGCGGTAAATCTCGGCGGAGATTCACCGCTTTCGTGTCTCGCCCGGGCTGCGATACCACCTACGCCGCAGCCGATGCCTCGGCCTCCGCCGGCTTCGGCGGCTGCGCCACCGTCACTGTCCGCGGCGGGCTCAGGACGCGCAAGACGATTGCTCACTGGCTCGTTGAACGTCTTCCGAGCGGTCCGCGACGTCGGTGCCTTGCTACAGTTCTTCAAGGAGAACACGGGTTGCAGGGATGGTTTTTGGCTGGGGTGCGCCCACGGATGCCTCGCAAGACGAGATCGGTTTAGTAGGCCACCTATTTTCAACGAGATAAAGCTCCCCACGGCCATAACGAAAGTGGCGCGTTTTGCAAGAAGATTGGCGCGTATAGCTAGTGCCCTCTACCGCCACGGACATCTAAGCTGGTGACGACAAGGAGGTTGAGGAAATGAACGAAGCCACTCAAAAGGTCGCGCTCGAAGACGAAAGCCAGTCGCAAGGGAAACGAAGCTATGTCGCGAGAGCGTATGCCGCTGGAGGCCCAACATCGGGTCTCACAGCCACCACGATCCTCCGCCGTGAACCGGGGCGGGAGGACGTACAGATCGAAATTCTGTATTGCGGCATCTGTCACTCCGATCTCCACCAAGTGCGTAACGAGTGGAGCGGCGTGATGCCGACCGTCTATCCCTGCGTTCCAGGCCACGAGATCGTCGGCCGCGTCACCAAGGTCGGCTCCGCAGTCTCCAAGTTCAAGCTTGGCGACCTCGCGGCGGTGGGCTGCATGGTCGACTCAGACCGTGTCTGCCCGGAGTGCCAGGCGGGGCTCGAACAATTTTGCGCGAACATGACCCTCACATACAACTCTCCCGACAAGCATCTGGGTGGTGTGACCTACGGCGGCTATTCTGACAGCATCGTCGTGGACCAGAGGTTTGTCCTACGCGTTCCCTCGAACTTGAACCCTGCCGGAGCCGCTCCTCTGCTTTGCGCCGGTATCACTACTTACTCGCCCATGCGGCATTGGGGCGTCACCAAGGGCAAGAAAGTTGGCGTGGTCGGTCTTGGCGGGCTAGGTCACATGGCCGTGAAGTTTGCCCACGCGCTCGGAGCGCACGTGGTGGTCTTCTCGACGTCGCCCAATAAGAAAGAAAACGCGCTGCGTCTCGGAGCAGACGAGGTCGTCATCTCGCGGAATGCGGACGAAATGCAAAAACATGCTGGCAGCTTCGACTTCATCCTGGACACTGTCTCCGCGAATCACGACATAGGCGCTTACCTCAATTTGCTGCGCCGCGATGGCAACATCACGCTCGTCGGCGCGCCGGAAAAGCCTCTGGCAGTTTCAGCATTCGGGTTGATCATGGGCCGCCGAAGCCTCTCCGGTTCGCCTATTGGCGGTATACGCGAAACACAGGAGATGCTCGACTTCTGCGGGCAGCGCAACATCATCGCGGATGTTGAAGTTATCCCGATCCAGAAAGTCAACGAAGCTTACGAGAGACTACTGAAGTCGGACGTGAAGTACCGCTTCTCGATCGACATGGCTTCACTTAAATAAACACCGAGAGCGACTCGAAGGAGAAATAATGCAAAAGCGCAAACTTGGAAAAAGCAATCTGGAAGTTTCGGCCATCGGACTCGGCTGCATGGGAATGAGCTTTTCCTACGGCCCGCCCAAAGACAAGCAGGAGATGATCTCGCTGATACGGGCTGCCGTCGAACGCGGCGTCACATTCTTCGATACGGCCGAAGTCTATGGTCCATATACAAACGAAGAACTTGTGGGCGAAGCCCTCGCGCCCTTCCGTGGGCAAGTGGTGATCGCCACCAAGTTTGGGTGGAAAATTGATCCCAAGGCGGAGCGAGGTTTGGCTGGTCTGGATAGTCGGCCAGAGCACATCAAGGAAGTCGCCGAAGCCTCACTCAAGCGACTCCAGGTCGATAGCATCGACCTGTTCTATCAACACCGCGTTGACACCAACGTGCCAATCGAAGATGTAGCGGGAGCAGTGAAGGACCTGATTCAGGAAGGTAAGGTAAAGCATTTTGGCCTTTCGGAAGCAGGAGCAAAGACGATTCGTCGCGCAAATGCAGTCCAGCCCGTCGCAGCGGTGCAGAGCGAATACTCACTTTGGTATCGCAATCCTGAGAAGGAACTCTTGCCGACACTAGAAGAACTTGGGATCGGTTTCGTTCCGTATAGCCCTCTCGGCAAGGGTTTCCTCACGGGAAAAATCAACGAAAACACCGCGTTTGACAGTTCCGATTTCCGCAATCAACTCCCGCGGTTCACGCCGGAGGCTCGGAAAGCGAACCAGGCGTTGGTTGATCTGCTTGGCAAGATCGCGGAGCGAAAGAAGGCGACACCTGCTCAGACCGCACTTGCTTGGCTGCTTGCGCAGAAGCCCTGGATGGTGCCGATTCCAGGCACCACAAAGCTCACGCGTTTGGAGGAGAACATCGGGGCAGCGGCAATCAGACTCACGCGGGATGATCTCCGTGAAATCGATAGCGCCGCCTCACAGATCACTGTGCAAGGGGCTCGGTACCCCGAACACATCGAGCAGATGAGCAATCGCTGATTCGTGGCCCGGATTTTTTACGGCGGGCTTACAAAATGTAAGAGGAATCCGTTCGTGAATTTGTCTTTTGAGAACAAAGTTGTGCTAGTCGCGGGGGGCAGGCTCCGGTATGGGCTTGGCCGCGGCCCAGGCATTTGCTGCCGAAGGTGCTGCGGTCGCGCTGGTTGACATCAATGAATCGGCATTGCGGGCAGCCGCCGAGCGCTTGGTCGCTGCCGGCCATAAGGCGATTGCTATCCGCTGTGTCGCCGATGAAGCTCAGGTAAAGGCGATGGTCGAGCGCTCGTACTGCCTGGCATACGCATCCCCTCGGTCAGACTCTCATCGTCACCGCTGGCTGCGGTTGGGCACAACAGTGGGACGGCCCAATCGAGGAAATTCGGCCCGGTGACGTGGTGTGGTTCGCGCCCGGCGAGAAGCACTGGCACGGTGCGACGCCGACCACGGCGAAGGCGCACATCGCGATTCAGGAAAAGAAGGCCGGCAAGGTTGTATTGGAGGGAGCAGGTCAGCGATGAGCAATATCGGGCGCGACTGAGCGCGCACTAGCGGAAGCAGAGTTATGCTCTTAGGTGAACCATGGCGAATCGATTTCGAGTCTCGACCACATTGCCGCGAAAGTTAGAAGAATTGGGCCTTTCGCCGGACACCGTGCTGCGGCAGGCTGCGTTGCCAATGGGGCTATTCAACCAGGACAAGATCTTGGTGAGTACCGAGGAGTTCTTCGCGCTTTACCGAGGAATCGCGGAATCCAGCAGCGATCCGGGCTTTGGCCTGAAGCTGGGGACCGAGGAGCGCGTCGAGCGGTACGATCCGATTAAAATCGCGGCGCTCTCGGCCCGCTCCTTTCGGGACGCGGTCGAGCGGCTGTCGCGCTACAAACAACTCACCTGTCCTGAGGAGATCCGTCTGGTCGAACGGGGAAATGAATGCGCGGTTCAATTCGTCTGGCTCCTGGCGCACGAGAAAGAGCCTCCGTTGCTGGTGGATGTATGTTTCGCATGGATTGTCAGCATCGGGCGCCGAGGCACCGGGCGGCCCCTGAATCCCAAGCGCGTGGAGCTTGAACGAGCCTCGACGCACCGAGAAATGTATGAAGCGCATTTCCACAGTCCCGTCAAGTTCAAGGCCAGCCAGAATGCGTTGGTATTCAGCAAAGCGGATATGGACCTGCCCTTTGTCACCTACAACGCTGAGTTGCTAGCGATTGTGGCCCCGCAACTTGAGGCCGAACTGACGCAGCAGCTCGCGCAGAAAACGTTCGGCGAACAAGCAAAAGCCATTCTCAAGCGGCTACTCGCGGGCCAGCGCCCAGGGATACAGGATCTCGCAAGGGAGCTGCATCTGAGCACTCGGACGTTGCAGCGGCGGCTCACCGAGCAGGGGATTACGTTTCAGCGTTTGCTGGAAGAAGCGCGTCGCGAGTTGGCGCGCCATTACCTGCTGCATTCATCTGTGGAGCTGAGTGAAACTGCCTACCTCCTGGGGTACGAAGATGCCAATTCGTTCTTCCGGGCTTTCCACCACTGGGAGGGCACTTCGCCCGGACAATGGCGGGTACTCCAGAAGAACTCGCAGCCCACGACACAGGCGCAAATCGGCGCAGCGTGACGCATCCTTCAAGCGCCACGAATCGCATGGCATAGCTTGCGCCGTTACCACGCGACGCTGGACGCTTCCTCGCGTGCCTCGGCACGGTGCGGACCTCTCCACCTTGCCGTCGGATAGCTCTCTTCTTTCACCTGCTCCAACCGCCTTTTTCATCCCACTTTCTCGCCGTAACCAGCTTCTCGACGCCAGGCGTCACGTGGTGCACCCTACCGCACGGTCCTGGCGAACCTCGACGCCGCTCCTTCCCACCATTGAATTTGCATAACACCCGCGCCCGCCGCAAACCGGGCGGCCACGTTCAAACGGATTTATCGAGCGCGCGCGGAACATCCTGCCCAATTTTACGTTTCGGTGAAAACGCGCGTCCGATAAATCACTAGCGTTTATCAGGCACAACCGCCCTCCGGCTTATTCTGGATCGTACAAGTTCCAGACGATGCTCTTGAGATCCAAGATGAGACTGCGACGCTCAATGTGGAGCACGCATCTGTGGTTGATAATTTCCAGTTTTTGGGGCCGGGAGCTGTACAGCATTTCCAGCCGCAGTCTTCAGACCCGACCGATCCCACAAATTTTGCCGCGGATTTCCGGCCGGCAACAGGGACGATCTCGTTTTCCAGCTCGGAGTTGGGATTCTCGTTCACCGGGACCGGGACTTCGGAGGGCATCTTTGCTGAAATGGGACGTGAGGGGAACGGTTTGTTCCTGCAAAGCAAGCAATAACATTACGGCTACCCGTAATGACGCTCCCTCTCGTTTGAGGGATGGGGCGGAATCTCGGCCCGGCTTGGTCAAGCAATAATGCGGGGCCACGGACTCAAGCGGCCCCCTGTCAGGGGGCATCGTCAAAGGATAGAAGGCGCGGCGGAAGGTGCCCTGCGGCTCTATTTGCACAGGCAGGGTGTAGAATCCCCGTCCACTACGCCCATTCGATGCCGTGGAGCTAAAGCGGACCGATCAGGCTTGCCTATCCCCTCGGGTTTCTGATCCAGGCCTATTGCGTCTTCTCCGTCGCCGGGCATGCAAAATTTAGACCCTTAGCGAGCCACGGAACGCCCTAGCGGCATAGTAAGATTCCGCACCGTTGTGATACACGAAAACAGTGTTGTAGCGGCGATCACAAAAGAGGGCGCCGCCGAGTTTTCTGATATCAGAAGGTGTTTCCACCCAGCTCGACGTTTTCGTATCGAAATTTCCAAGTTTCTGCAACTCTCGATATTGTTCTTCCGTTAAAAGCTCTATGCCCATGGCAGCTGCCATATCAATAGCGCTATCTTCCGGTTTATGTTCTTTCCTCGACTCCAGCGCTTCACGGTCGTAGCAAACACTTCTGCGGCCTTTAGGACTTTCCGCTGAACAATCATAAAAAATGTATTCGCCCGTCTTTTTATCATGACCAACAACGTCCGGTTCACCGCCAGTTCTTTCCATTTCATTGAGTGACCACAGTTTTTCAGCATTAGCTTCCAGCTTTGCTTGTACTTTAGCCCATTCAAGACCTTTGTGGCGGTTCATGTTTTTCTCAAAACGGGCTTTCAATGCTCTGAGTAGCTCTTCACGTTGTTCTGGTGACAAGTTCTTTTTATTGCCGTTAATGTTTCGTGCTCTTGCTGCCCTCATAGTCCTCGCTTCCCGCGTTTCTTATCTGTTACTCCGCTGCGCTCCGCCACATGGGTTTTTTTCGGCTTGTCGTTGCGTTCTTCCACGCCGTTCGGAGTGCACCCGTCAGTACATCCTCGCTCGCCGCACCACTTGTTTCCGGAAATTCTCGACTACGTTCGGCCTGCCGATCCGCCGCTTCTTGCGTTCGGCGGCGTCATCGACATGGACCACCGGGACTTCTTTGGCCAAGCGCTGCACGGAGCCCAGCCCGACCTCGGTCAAACGGGCCACCTCGGCGTGGGAATGACCTGCCCTATAGTAAGTAGAACCTCCACTTCGTGCCGCTTCAGCATTCCAAGCATCCTCCTCCCTCCTCCCTCCGCCCGACCGGTCTAACGACCAGGGGCACAGGGAGATTTTCTATCGCTTATGGCTAGGTACTAGCCCGCCAGAATTTCCGGAACGAACACCGCCAGAATTTCCGGAACCCGCACCCTAGATCATTCCTTCGCGTGATCCGCTGCATAGAGGTAGAACCCCCATCCACCGCTAGACACGAGCGCGGGGGGAACCTGGCAACCGTTCAGTAATGCTCCCAGGCAATGGTCCAATGTTCGTCGGCGCGGGATGACTTCAGAATGAGTTGCTTGCCCGAAAGCTGGTACACGCGCGTCAGATCGTGGCCGATCAGGGTCCGCACCAATGCGCCCTCGACGTGATGGGTCACGGAGTGAGCGCGTTCGTCGACGTCGTATCTGCCATAGTACGCCTCATAGCCGCCCTGTTCGTACTGCACTGGCCCGGTAGCAGGTGGCGCTTCCAATTCGCGGGCCATGATCTGTACCGACATGTGGCCGTCACTCGTGTAGACGAGTATGCCTGTACGGTCAGCTCTGTGAAGCTTACCGTCGGCTCCTTGCTCCTCGATCCAAGCAACCCGCCACGCTCCCACCAGCTGAGCTTGGATGCCCTCATTGATGGGGCGATCTAAGTTGTCGGGCAGCGCGGCACTCGAAAGCACCGTCATGATACTCGCCAGAAATCCCAGGCCACTCCAAAGTACGCTCTTCATGGTGCACCCCTTCTCCGCACGCTCAGTTACGCTGAAGGTCCTCTTTCCGACTCTGAAAACCGCCAAAAGTGTACACCGCTCTCGCCCGATAGGGAGGCAATGCTTTACGACTTAGCCCGAATGCGGTGTCGCACTTCTTTCCTGTTTCAGAAATGGCGCGGATTTTCTTGCCCGACATGGACAAGTTGCTAAAATGACCGTCACTCAATTGACGTATGACGGGCGACTTCGAAGTCGAGCGCCCAGGTGGTTTGTGTACCTGGCTTCCTTCCGGTTTGCCGACGGCCCGGGGAGCTGTCGCGTGGTAGCCCGAATCGAAATGCCGACTACGACCACTTCAATGTCGACACTCGCAGGCAGCAAGTCAGATGTCGGACTCTATACCCCTGCCCATGAGGGCGACTAACTGAACGGAGGGATCCCTTTTCCCTGCCCGGTTTTGATTTCTCAATTTTCCACCGTTTCGATTATTGCTCCTGATCCGGCGGCTGATAAAGTTCCAGGATGGCCGCCACGATGGATGGGGACAGCGGTTTCAGCTTCAGTTGTTCGGCTAGAAACGCCAGGCGGTCGCGGCGCGCTTCGGCGTTTAGTGCGTGCGGCGCCTCGTAAAGCTGAAACTTCTTGGGCTCGCTGACAACCCCGACATACTCACGGGCCCGTTCCTGCGTGAGGAACGGCAGGTCTTTCCTCCCATATTGCAAAAACACGATGGCTGGCGAAGCATGGCATATGAATTTTCCCGGATCTAGCCACCGGTACTTGGCCTCAAAGGCATAGGCGGCGCGCATCCCGTGCGTGGCCATCGGATCACCGAGCATTTGGGCGTCGGTGTGCCGTTCGCCCGCGCTATCAATCCCGTCACCCACACTAATTGGGAAGGGACGGGTGTCGAACCGGACGTGAAGGTCAATGCCTCGCAAGCTTTGGAGGAAGCAATCAAGCTGGCTACAGAAGGCATCAAGGACAACGCAAATAAGTCAAATAAGAGTCAGCCTGTGCGAGTGCCATAGATCGGCACCTCGAATGTTGCCTACTGTGCCGCCTGTAGGGGCCATTCCATTCGCCCATCAAGAGGGCCGAACGTCGCGAGGCGCAAAATTAAATCGAACGTATCGTCGCCCAGCCATAACTCTTCTAGAAGGAGATTCGGGATGAAATTCCTTTCTCTCGTCATCGCATGTGGCGTTGTAGGCTTCGCTGCACAAATGCCTACAGCTAAAACACAAAACCCACCGAAAGTGTCGGATGCCATTCACCAATTGTTCGTAGAGGACGGGGAAGATACCAGGAATGGGATCTCAAAGTTCTCGGAGGAGGAGCTCACCGCGCGCGGAAAGGCTCGTCAAACGAAGGTGAGGGCCTTGCTGGCGGCCGGTGAACTAAAAACAGGCGAAGACTTCCACGAAGCGGCCTTCATTTTTCAACATGGGAACAACTCGGAGGACTGCCTATTTGCACACGTCCTTGCGATGGAGGCGGTGCTAAAGGGAAGCGACGAGGCAAAATGGGTCGAGGCAGCAACACTGGACAGGTACCTAAGCACGCTACCCGTGGAATTGGACTCAGACTGAGCGATGCGCCAAAAAGGAATGCTGCTAGGCTGCCGTGGACTGGAAATTGAGCCTCATTTTGACCAGGGAAACCTCATAAGCCTCAAATGAGTCGCCTTGTAGTTCTGTGAGCGCCCCCATTCTGTTTCACACAACATCTCCTTGCTGCGGCGCTGCATCGCACGAAATTGCGGCAGAATCCAAAGTACGAAGTACCCGGCGAACGCAATGACTAGCAAGAGACCGAGTCGCCAAGACTGCCAAACGACAAGGACAATAATGACCAGGGGGAGAGCGACCCACTGCCCAATCAGTCGCCCACGCTCACGCGCATCATCGACCAGTCTCGCATGCTCCGTTGGAGTGAGGTGCGCACAAATCTCACCAACTTCGGGCGTTTGGAAGGGCGACCATGTGGATGTGAATACGCCGTCGCGCGGCATGGTCACACGCCCTCCGACTAGGTGATACGTGATACTGGAGACTCCCCAAATGACAGTGCACACGATGAGAACTGTTTCGAGTACGGCTGACATCTTCGGCAAAAGCAAGAAAAGGTCTCCCGACAGCAACACAAACAGCATCGAAAGGCATTTCGTCCAAAGAGCAACACGCGGCAAAGTCGCCAGTTGGGAAGCAGTATGTTTGGCAACCCACAGCCTGAAAATCTGCCCGCCAACCGCAATAGTCAGACCGAACAAGACAATTATGACGCTGCGGTCCATAAGTGGCCTCGCCGATTAACTCGATTCATGAAGAAACGTGGCCAATATAGTGTGTAAGTCCCAGCCTATCAACATGCAGTCGCTCTATAGACGCTCAACTCTGGTAAGGGGTACTCGGACATCTCACTGGCAAGAACGGTGTTCGAGGAAGTGAGCAATGCATTAGCGGTGGTGAAACTCCCAACAGATTGCTGCGCACAGCGCCCACCAGCCTTTCTCTCTTTTGCTCCTCTTTTCTTTCTTGCCTATCCCCTGCTCGCTCCCGGCATCGGATCGCCTCCAAGATAACGTCAGGCTCGAACGCCAAATCAGCGTCCAATTCATGGCGGCGGCGGCCATCTGGCGTCCAAAACCGACCATTTCTAGCGTTATCTTCAGCGACTCAGCCGCATAAAGGCAACCGAATCATCGAGACTTATGGAGCGGGCGATGGGAATCGAACCCACCTCCGAAGCATGGGATGGCAATAATTGGTCAGCGGTAGTGTAAGAAAAAATACACCAGGGCCCAGGCGACGAACACCAGAAGCAGAAAGCGGAAGACCTTGCCGCTGCTGCTGGCTTCGGCCACGATTGGGGTGTCGCTGATCGTTTCGCCAAGCCTGCTGGAAATGCCGTCCGTCGGTTTGGCATTAGCAGCTTCAATTATCGTCGTCGTATTGGAAATGGAAGTCGAGGCGGTGAGATCTCGTGCTAGTCCCAGACTCAAGGTGTGCGAGCCTGCGTTAAGGGTGACACCCGTCTTCCGGTTCACGAAGACCTTAATGTCCCCCGAGTTGCCCTGCGCGGCCAACGCCTGCGACAACTCGGGCGTTAAGTGTTTTCCCATAAAGCCGATGATCTTTTCTGCAAAGCGACTCTCCATATCATTGTGAGTCAGTACTTCAATCGGCTCCGCATGGTGATCGGAAGAATGGATGACGAAGCCGCCTTCCTGCTTGCGCTCGATGTGAAACGCGAATGGCGGGTCCTGATTTTCGAGCGGCAGCTTCAAACCTGGAAATTGCGCGCTCAGGCCGGCGAGAATGTTTTCCTGTATCTTTTTCTGCAATTCCTCGCGCGTAGGAGCCTCGAGCGGAGCGACGCTGGGATCGGCAGGATGGGCAATGAATCCACCGCCGGGTTTGGGCGCAATGCGATATGTGAAATGCGAGATCAGGCGTTTGAGTTCCATGGTAGCGATTGTAACCTCTTCTCGAAGACCTGATCCTCATTAGCTCGGTACTGTGTTTTGCAAGGCAAGATCGGCTGCATCGCGGTCCACCGTGTACGGATCGAAGAGATGTTTGGGTCGGACTGAAGCCGACCGAAAGATTACGACCGAGCCGTGGTCGTCGATGCAGAGGTGAAGAAAACGAACAAGACCACTCGCGGGAGTGAACGGAGAAGTGTGCTCGAAAAAGGATAAGGAGGGAGAGAAAAATTCAAAGAAAGGATTTGACAGGCACCTGGCAGGACCCGCCCGTTTACGCCATCGTTGCACGCGACCAGCATAAGATCCATTTCCGTTGTGCCGCTCCTCTCACCGCGAACCCCGACAAATATTCGGATGAACTGCTCGACGCGTACCTACTTGTCGAAGATGCGGACGCTCTTTACGCGGAGTATGCAGCTCGCGGCGTGAAATTCACCCGTGGACTTGCCAACACGCCATGGCAGTCGCGTGAATTTGTAGTGAAGGATTGTGACGGCCGACTGCTTGCGTTCGGCGCGAACTTGTAGCCCTGCCCCAAACCCTACTCTGGGACTGTGCACAACAAAGTGAGTGTCCATACGTGGCTTCGGAAAAAGTTCGCGCCCGAGTCACGGCCTGAAGTAATCCCAAGGTAAGAGTTGCTGACGATCCGCCCGCAATCCGTAAACGCTACGGCTCTTTAGCGGAACTATTCTCCTACCGTCTGCTCGCGGGCCAGGAATCTGACCGCTGGTGTGTTCGTCACGCCGACTGCAGACAAAAAGAAGGTTCTGAAGCCGACATGCCTCGGCTCACGGTGAAAGGTCGCACATGCGGGGGCGGCCTTCTGATTGATCCGCCTCGCCGCTCTCAGCGCGATGCCTGCTCCCGCCGTTGTTGCGCCTCGCGCAGCCACTGCGCCATCTTCTCGTCCTTCACAGCGTAAGAGGCCCAACCCTGGGCGGTAGAGCGCCAGCGATAATCGACGATCGTCATGTCGATGCCGCGATCGATGAGGAATTGCATCGCTTCGTAATTTTTGTGGAAATACACCAGCTCATGCAGGATGCTGGCGGGCTCATGGGAGCCCCAGTTCGTGTTGATATCGGCCCCGTGACCGAGAAGAAAGTCGGCGATCTCGAAATGGTTGTTGAGGACCGCCCAGGCGAGCGCGGTGTCGAGAACCTGCTGCACACTGGGCTCACCCCATTCAGGTGCCCGCGTGTGTACGCTGTTGGCGGGAGAATGATTCGCCAGGTCGCCCAGTGCAGGCTTGCCCTCCGCGTCGAACCAGCTTTTCACGCGTGCCAAGTCTCCATTCCCGGCTGCGTGTGGCAGATCGTCGGGCAGGCGCCAGATGCGCAGCAGCGTCGGAAGCAGACGGGTCTTCGCATACGTGAACGCGAATTCAATGGCCTGCGATGGCGGCGGCACGCGACGGCGCAGCACAGCGGGATCGAGATCGAGAAGAGCAGTAATGAAAGCTTCGCGATCGCGCAGCACCGCCCGCTCGATCAATCCGACCTGGAATTTCACGCATGCGTCTGCCAGCATCCATGCTTCGCCCCGCAATCTGCCCACAAAGGATGTCAGGTCGCCGTCGTTCACCGCGCGCACGACCTGTCGCATGACAAAAGCCTGCCAGGGCCCGGCCGGGTCGGCGTTGGTGAAGGCGAGCGTCTCACTTTCCGCCATGATGTATTGGACAAATACGGAACGTCCCGGCCCGCCATCGATCTGCTTTCCCAACTCGGCATCGAGCGTGATTGACCGATCCAGCAGCAGCGCCGCTGCGGTCGCGTGCTGGAGATGGCAGGCACACATGAACGCCTGGTTCACCGCTGCAAGATCGTCGCCATTCGCATCAAGACAGGCGCGAACGCCATTGACGTCGCCAAGCGCGGCAAAGAACCGGAGCGATTGGGGAAGAAGGCCTCTGCGGTGGAAGAGATCGAGCAGTCCCTTTGTGCGGGAAGCAATGAGGCCATCGCATACCGGCGGCGCGAGGATTGCGCCCGCATCGATCAGGAACTCTGCACATGCCGCGCGCGTGAATATCTGCTCCCGGGACGGGTCGAAGCTGTCGCCGTAGGACCCCGTAGCCATCCCGAGCAGCCCGCCGTCGTTTTCATCCGCCCTCCACGACAATAGGGCCGGGTACTCAGCCAACAGCTGCCGCAGACGTTCGATGTCATTGTCATGGATGCGGCGGCGGGCTTGGGACACAGCCCACTCGAGTCCCCTGCCCAGGCGTTGCTTTACATCTCTAACCAGGTCCTGCCAGCCTGGAAACCCATATTCGCGCGCCAGCACCAACTGGGCATCACGCTGTGACAACGGCAGCTCGGCTTGCGGCAGCTGGGCCCGCGCCCGGGCGATGGCGCTTGCATGGCCGGCTACGATGCCGCGCGCCAGTTTCTTGGCTTGCTTGCGCAGGGATTCCAGGGAGGGACGAGCAGGAAGCTTCGATGTGGTCATTACGACCTCCTTTCATGAGCGCCTGTGACCCGCTGATACAGGCTGAAAGAAGGTGCAATGCACGCTGTCTCAATCGAAGCAGGTGGGATTGTTCCCTTGCCGCGGGTCGGTGGTGCCCTGTCGCACGCTGTCGGTAGTATCCGCAACTTGCCACGGCACTGTCAAACAGGGGTTTGCCAGACCAGCCGTTTCGGCAAGAGGGGCTGGAGACGCCCACGCGTAGCGTCCGCCGCGGCAGCGGCTTCATTCAAGTCGTCTTGGGGGGAAGTTGAATGACCACCGGCTCACGCCTCGCCGATTAGTCGCCGAAAGACGCCCAGCGTTCTGCCAGTCCGTAAGGGAGGGGTTGCCGACAATCAGAGAGTCATCGGGTGGCACTTGAATTAAAACTCAAAGCGACTCTCTTCGGTGCCCCAATGTGCGCTGGTTTCAGGCGCTTTCGGTATTCACGGGCGGCTTTGTCAGCGGCACTCTCGGTGGCGCTGTTGGCCGCCAAGTGGCCAAGTTCGTGCGCCACCCAGTATCCGAGGGAGTCATCATTCACATAGCGGTCTCTGTCAATGAAGACGCTGGTCCACTTCTCCGCGCTCACAGGTGCTGGAGTTGGCGTCTTGCAGGCTCCAGACGTGCTTTTGGTCCGCCCAATCAATGGCCAAAAAAGCGGCATACTGGATTTCGGGTTGGTTTTGACTCATGAGTTTTCTTGACTCCCTCCTCGAATTACGAATGTTGCTTGCTCTGGCTCCATCGCAGGCCGACTTTGTTGTTCGAAATCCTTATAGCAGAGTCATGGCGCGAGCCTGACAGTATCTGAGTATTCGTTGCAACAAAGCGCATCCCGCAGCTGAAAATCTGAAGGTAAACATCGAAGTGTTAGGGAGCGGCTATTCATGACCGCGGGACGCCTGCCGCCGACAGTGTAGCCGGTCAGCAAACTCAAATTTTTCACATTTCCACAGGCACGCGCGCGCAACAACAACTGTGGATATCTCTCCCTTACTGAGACCGTTCCCAGAGTCACTATAAGGCGTGGAGGCGTGGGGAGTCGTCTCGTCAAGAGAGGGCGACGACCTCGTAGTCGGCAAGGTTTGGAAGATCGAAGCTAACGGTCTCGGCTTGTTGCTGAAACTTTAGTGTGGCTGCCGAACGCAGGGCGCGAACATTCTTGACTACCCGATCGCTGCCGACCCGAAAACGCACGTGCTGCGCTCCGAGTGTATACGTATGACGGATGGCTCCATGCATCATATTGGGATTCGTGTAGTTCAGCAGATGCAGCGCGTATCCGGGTTCAGTCTCCCACGCAAATGCTTCAATAAGCCCCTCGCCAGTGATCGAAACACGGGGCTCTGGCCCGCGCACCCACCTGATCGCGTTCTGTAAAAGCTGACTGATGTCCCTGTTTCCGGACCGCCAACAAGTACGGTCGACGTCTCCGGCGAAATAGACGATGCGTGATTTTCCTTTCTCCTGGAAAACTGCGGCCGGCTCGGTCGTCCGTGGCGTCCGGGGATAAACCATTTCTGGCGGGAAGGCCGGGTACGCGGGAACCACGCTCAACGTTAGCGGAACCGCCGTACTGATCGGTACGCGATTCT
>Ga0209577_10003343_pt1 | contig 15114 bp, 10 predicted proteins | sample GraSoiAngelo_109_FD_185874 | JGI IMG/M metagenome (GOLD analysis project Ga0209577, IMG submission 185874) | Grasslands soil microbial communities from the Angelo Coastal Reserve, California, USA - 14_0903_12_20cm (SPAdes) (version 2) | ecosystem: Environmental > Terrestrial > Soil > Grasslands...
TGGCGTCGATCGACGGATCACGGGGTTCGTCGAGAAACCGTCGGATGAAGCGAGCGTGCAGGAAATGAAGATGAGCCGGGAATTGGTTCAAGCCGTCGGATCCGATCAAGGCGACGAATTATTTCAGGCGTCGATGGGCATTTACGTTTTCAATCGCAGGGTCCTGATTGAATCGCTGGAGAATCAGCTCGTGGATTTCGGCAAACACATTATCCCGGCATCGATCAAAGATCGGCACGTGAGCGCGTTTATCTTCAAAGGTTATTGGGAAGATATCGGAACGATTCGCGCGTTTTACAAGGCAAACCTGGATCTTACTGATTTGGTGCCGGAATACAGTTTTTTTGAGCCCGACTCGCCGATCTACACGCATCCGCGTTTTTTACCGGGCAGCAAAATTAATGGCGCAACGCTGCGACAGGCGATTATCTCTGACGGCTGCATCATCTCGGACGCGCATCTGGAACGCACCCTCCTTGGGATACGCAGCGTTATTCAGAGCGGAGCCACCATTCGCAACAGCATCGTGATGGGCGCGGATTACTTTGAACTTGGCCAAACCGATTCTTCGCAGCCTTCAATGGGCATCGGGAAAAATTGCGTGATCGATCGCGCCATCATCGACAAGAATGCGCGTATCGGCGATGGCGTCGTGATAACACCAGGAGGCAAATCGGCCAATCTGGATGCAGACAATTATTTCATTCGCGACGGCATCGTTGTGATTCCAAAAAACGCCATTATTCCAGCCGGTTTCTGGATTTAGCTTGCGCTGTACCTTCAGCTGTTACAGCGCGTCGTAGGATTTTATCCGATCACACAATCAGCCCGCGCTCCGATTGTGTGCCTTGATGCAATGGGCAGACTGCCCCTTGCATATGATCGCTCATATTAATCTCGATGATCGGCTCTCGATCTTGCGCGTAGGCGATCCCTTCAGGAGCTGGAATTCCCTCGATGACCAGCGGGTCTGCGTTCTTTGCGGGAGAAAATTTAAGGGCAGGCAAGTGGACATTCGCCGTTTGCCCGGAGGTAAATTCAAACTGTGTTGTCCAACGTTAGGATGCCTGTCCACGCCAGACCAGTGGCGTTACGCGACGCCGGCGGTTCGTTCTGATCCGATTCAAAAGCATTGGCGACATGGTCTGCCTAACAAAACCCAACGTCGCGCGGCTCAACCAATGCTGCGAATGCAACCGTGTCGCGTATGATAGGGGCCACGCTTGATCAGCCTGCAGTTGCATCTGCACCGGATGAAGTGCTGATGAAACATATTTCCAGTCGCCGTCATGAAGCTCTTGCCGAGTTATATGGTCGGCATAGCAAACGACTGCGAGCCACGATCGATGGCGTGGTTCATGAAGAGGCCGAAGCCGATGATGTGTTACAGGAAATTTTCATTCAGGTCTGGAAAGAAGCCCCACGCTATTCGGCAAAGGCTGGGAAACCACTCGGCTGGATGGTCACCATCGCGCGGCGTCGCGCTATCGACCGATTGCGCCGGCGTCAGGCCTATTCTCGTGCGCGAGAACGGTATGAGAAACGTGTAGTCCAGGAATCACAGACTCCGCGCCGTGACGCAGCTGAGGGCCTTGTGCTGAACGATCTTCGCAAGTTTCTGAAAAAAAGCATACGGGCGTTGCCCCGATTACAGCGCGAAGCAGTAGAACTGTCCTTTTTTAACGGACTGAGTCACAGGGAGATTGCTGCTGCCACACGCGCTCCCCTCGGGACTGTGAAGACTCGATTGGAATTGGGCTTGCAAAAGCTCACTCACGCACTCAGGCCGCTGCGCCATAAGGTCTGAGTCGAATCCTCGAGTTAACGAGTCGTTCTCGCGAAGAGGATCAGCAGTCTTGCCACTGCTGCGATGCTTTTGATCGACGCGCGTGGCGATTCTCTGGAGGTCGCTAGCGAAGCACGATGATCAGCAATATGATCAAGAGGATCAGACCCAAACCGCTGGGATAATATCCCCACCCGGCGCTATACGGCCAAGTCGGCAGCGCGCCGAGCACAAGCAGAAGCAGTATCAGAAGGAAGATAAAGCGCATTTGTAATATTGTTTTGTTTGTTAATTGCACCTCGAGCGCGGGCTGCATGCAGCTACCGACGCAAACGGAGTTGGCAACGCGCGTTTGAGGACGGTAGCCACATCTACGGGCTTGGCGAAGTGTTGACGTTAATGTCAGTTTTCGTACTGGTGTTTTCTTTCTGTCCAGGTGGATTTATCACAGTCGTATTGGTTTCTTTTTTCTCCGACGGTGGATTTACGACCGTGGTATTACTCTCTTTCTTCTCCCCGGGCGGATTCACGGTTGTTGTCTTTTGCTCGCACGCTGCGAACAAGCCCCACACAGCTAACAAGTAAATGTATTTTTCCATACCACCTAGTTCGTATGTCACAGCCATTCGGTCGCCTTACTATTAGATGCTTCGCACGAACTGACCGGCGTTTATCTGCGTAGAAGAGTGATGCATTTGTGACCCGCGGACGCGTGCCGATTGGTCGATCATCAAACGCCGAAAAGTATCACTCAAACGTGAGCCTCGCGATTTGTCGCGTCGACCCAGGAGCGGTAGATCCCGAGGGAATCGGCGAGGGCGCTTCACTTGCGCTGCCTTGTTTTAGGAGGATTTCCACGTGTGGATGATTTCCATCAATGCCGTATGTATGCGATGGCTTTAAGAATTGCGTTTGGCTATCCATACGACAGCCGACCGAACGGAGTACATCAGTCTCTTGTAGCCAAAGTTGAAACGCATCGATTCCCAAGTCGATAACATCCTGTAAGAGTTAGTATGAGATTTTGGCGAAAGAAGGCCAATCGCGTTTTGGTCGTCGGCATTTTCCAAAACGTGGGAGCCGGTCGGGCCGTACTGCAGAATCTCCATAGTGCTCGGTTTCGCCGGACCGCCGTGATTTACGCTTCGGCCAAAGGCCGGCAGCGGGTCGAAGAACACGGGATTTCAGCGATCGCTGGATCGGCCGTCGCTTCGTTGGCGCTAGGTGCATTTATCGTATGGGAGCGCGGAATGCTCGCCCATTATGCTCCAACGGGATTGCTCCTGCTACTCGCCGCGTTCACGTTGGCCGGTGCCATCATCGGGTGGACACTCGTTCAGTTGCTTCGGCAGCATGTCGACGCAACAAGCCTAGCCAGATTCACAGGCACAATCCTGCCGAATGAAACAATGGTCGTAGCTGAAGTCGAAGCCGGCGAAGCCTCGCGCGTTCTGGCGATTTTACGGGACGTGGAAGCCGAAGCGCCCGTGACATTCGGTTTTTATCCGCCCCCACCATTCTCTGTCGAACCGACTGGGCGACCGCTCGGTCATGAATTCCCTTCGGGTCAGCGTCTGGTGGAAAATGCGGCGCATCTCGCACGCGCGATCGTGGTCGGCCGCGGCGCGAAGCCGCGTGGGCCATCTTTTCTGCGTCGCTTGCGCGAAATCGAGCACGCGCTGGAATGGGCGAACGCGAGTCTCACCATGTCGGCTGAGGCGCACCACGCCTTCACGCTTTCGGCGGAGTGGCTACTCGATAACGCCTATTTGATTCGCGAACAGGTGGCCGATCTGCGGAAGAGTCTTCCGCAAAAATACTATGGAAAGCTGCCTCTGATCGCCAGCGGCCCGAATGCGGGGTTGCCTCGGGTTTATCAGGTTGCAGCGGAAATGGTCGCCGAAACCGACGGAGCCTTGGAGCCCGACATCATCCGGAGATTTCTGGCCGCGTTTCAAGCGATCACGCCACTGGATATCGGAGAACTCTGGGCTCTCCCGCTGATGTTGCGATTGCAGTTGCTCGAATGCCTGCGCACCCTCGCGATCCAGGTCGACCAACAGCAACGGGAAAGCGAGGAGGCCGATTTCTGGGCAAATAGGCTTATCACGGCCGTCCGGCACAGCTCACCGCGATTGCTCAAAATAATGGAAGAGCTCGTGGAACGGTATCCGGAGCCGACACCGCATTTTGCGAGCGAACTGGTGGCGCATCTTTACGACGACGAGGGAGCGCTCCCGGTGGTGAGCGGCTGGCTGGAACGCTCGCTCCGTTCGCCGCTGCTCGAGGTTATGCAGCAGGAACATCGGCACCAGGCCGTACAGCAGACCGCGCTTACCAATGCGATCAATAGTTGTCGGCGCCTTGCGCAAATCCAGTGGCGGGAACTTTTCCAATCGGCCAGCTGGGCGGAAAGCGAATTGGCCGCGGATCCGGCCGGCGTTTACGCTCGCCAGGATTTTGAGACGCGTGATCGATGCCGGAGCGCGGTGGAGGAGATCGCCCGATGGTCGAATTGTTCGGAACAAGAAACTATCGATCATGCACTCGCGCTGGCGAAGGCCGCGCAGGACGAAGTTGCGCGCCATGTCGGCTATTACTTGATTGATGCGGGCCGGCCCGTGCTCGAGCAAGTTACCGGCGCGAGAGTACCACTGGCGGAACGATCGCGCCGATGGATTCGTGCCCATGCGGCGGGCGCTTACTTCGGAAGCCTCTTGCTGCTCATGGCCGCCTTGGTGGCGGCTCCTCTCCTTTTCGTTGTTGGGTTGGTTCCTTGGGTGACACTGGGGCTCTTGGGACTTCTGCTATTCTTGCCCGCGAGTGAGCTAGCGGTGCTGATTGTGAATTATTTGGTGACCTCGCTCCTCCCCCCGGAGGTCTTGCCTAAAATGTCCTTCGAAAAAGAAGGCATTCCCGACGATTGCCGCACGCTGGTGGTAGTGCCGATGCTGTTGACGACTCCCAGCGCGATCCAAAACCAACTCAGCCGGCTTGAAATTCATTACCTCGGAAACACGGATTCGAATCTGCGCTTTTCGCTCCTGTCAGATTTTTCTGACGCACCGCAGCAGAGCATGCCGGAGGATCCAGAGTATATCGACATTGTGGCCCGCGGCATCGAGGAATTGAATCGCCGACACGGAGCGGGGCGCTTCTTTCTTTTCCATCGCGGCCGGACGTGGAGTGAGAGCGAGCAAAGCTGGATTGGCTGGGAGCGCAAGCGCGGCAAGCTTGAGGACCTCAATCGATTTATTATCGGCGAAACCAGGTCCGAGCTGGAAGGATTTCTCTATGCAGGTGATCGTGCGCAGCTCGAGGGCATTCGTTTTGTCATCACTCTGGATGCCGATACCCAACTGCTGCGCGACACCGCCCGGAGGATGACCGCAACCCTCGCGCATCCGCTGAATCAGGCGCGGCTGTCGCCAGATGGTCGCCACGTAGTTCGCGGCTACACGATCATTCAACCAAGCATCAGCGCGTCGCTTCCGAGTGCAACGGCGACATGGTTCTCACGCATCTTTGCTGATCCGCGCGGGATCGACCCTTATACGCACGCGGTCTCCGATGTTTACCAGGATTTGCTCGGAGAAGGCAGTTATCACGGGAAAGGCATTTACGAATTGCAGACTTTTCACCGGCTCTTATCAGGACGATTTCCAACGGCGCACTTGTTGAGCCATGATCTGCTGGAAGGATGTCATGTCCGCGTAGGGCTGGCGACGGACATCGAGCTGCTGGATGTCTTCCCGAATAGTTACATCGCGTGGTGGAGCAGGCAGCACCGCTGGATTCGCGGCGACTGGCAAATCATTGACTGGCTCAAGTCTTGCGTGCCCCTTGGCGACGGCAGGATGGAACCCAATCCGCTTTCCGTCTTCAACCGCTGGAAGATCTTCGACAATCTGCGCCGCAGTCTGGTGCCACCGGCGATTGTGGCCCTCCTCCTGGTCGGCTGGTTTTACACGCCTGCTGCGATCCTATGGAGCGCGATCATCGCTGCCCTTATGTTGTGGCCGGTCCTGAATGCTTTCCTCGCGTTATTGTTCCATCCGCCGCCGCCAGGGACGAGATTTTGGCGCGACCCGCGCGACCGGCTCCTGCGCGTCGTGCTCACGGTTATTTTTCTGGCGGACAATGCGGCCATGGCACTCGATGCCATTGTTCGCGTGAAATACCGGCGAATCACGTCGCATCGGCTGCTGCTGGAATGGGAGACGGCGGCAGACGCTCACCGACGCGCGAGAAGTCGGGAACTGCAATTCATTCTCAGCAGGCTTTGGATTCCCGCTACTTGCGTGCTCCTTTTCGTCGGCGCGGAGTCGCGGGGAACGGCGGCGATGGTAGCCGCAGCCCCGTTCCTCCTCTTGGGAGCTCTCTTTCCGGTGGCCGTGATGGTGATCAATCGGCCGGCGAAAAGCTGGCGCGGTGGAATGCTGACGTCGGATGATCGCCGATTCCTGCGCGCGGTCGCGCGACGAACGTGGAGATACTTCGATGATTTTGTCGGACCACAGACCTCTTGGTTGCCGCCGGACAATGTCCAGGAAACGCCAACGCGGGAAATTTTCATGCGCACTTCACCAACGAACATCGGGCTATCCATGCTGGCGACCGTGGCGGCGAATGATTTCGGTTACATGACCATCGACGATTTGGTGGACCGCAATCTCCGGACGCTTGAAACCCTGGGCCGGCTTGAGCGTTTCGAAGGCCATCTTTTTAATTGGTACGATCTGAGCACGCTGGAGCCTTTGCGTCCACGCTACGTCTCCGCAGTCGACAGCGGGAATTTGCTTGCCAGCCTCTGGACCTTCCAAACCAGCTGCGATGAGTTGGCCGCGCGTCCGCTTCTGGATGAGTCTGCATTGCGAGGAATAGCGGACACTCTAAGCGTGCTTCGTCAAATCACACCCAACCAGAAAGAAGCGGAACGCCCTTTGGCGTTTCTTCGCTTGGAGGGGCTTACTAGGGACCAGCCGGCGAATTTGGAAGAAATCATTCTACGAATAAGGGCAGCTCGACAACTCGCGCAGGATCTTCTGCTCCACTATCGCGGCCAAGAAACCGATCCGCGCGTTTATTGGTCGCAACAAATTTCGAAGCAGGTCGCGGCATGGAATGACGTCATCGATAAATATCTTCGGCCGGTGGAAATTCTGATGTCGCCGCCCGCGCAATTGATGTCGTTAGGCGAAGCGACGCATGAATCTCGCAGGGAAGCACTGGCAGCCACTTTTTCGCTACGCAACATCGCCATCGAGGGCATCGCTGGGCTGGTACCGCTGCTTCCTTTTTATCAGAGACGGGAGGACCAGGAAATATCTCGCGACGTGCACGAGTGGCTCGATCATCTCGTCACAGAGGTCGACCGTTCGCGTCGAAATGCGTCGGAGCAGCTCGCGCAATTGGACGAATTGATCGCCCAGAGCCAGCAACTGGAAGGCGGCATGGGGCTGCGATTTCTTTATGACGAGGAACGGCGAATTTTTGCCATTGGCTACCAAGTGGCTGAGCGCCGGATTGACAGCTCGTTTTACGATCTGCTCGCAAGCGAAGCGCGCTTAACGAGCTTCCTGGCCATCGCGCGCGGAGAAGTGCCGGTAGAACATTGGTGGGCTTTGAGCCGGCCCTTTGGGTCCGCATACGGGCGGCTGCCGCTTCTCTCCTGGAGCGGGACGATGTTCGAATATTTGATGCCGCTGTTGTTCACTCAGACGCATGAAAATTCGCTGCTTGATCGCGCCTGTTACGACGCGGTGCGCTGTCAGATTGGCTACGCCAGGCAAAACCGCGTGCCGTGGGGCATTTCGGAATCGGCCTTCAGTGCGCTCGACCGAAATAACGTTTATCAATACCGAGCCTTTGGCGTACCGGCGCTGGCTTTGAAGCGTGGGCAGGACGAAGACTTGGTGGTCGCACCCTATGCCGCCGCGCTTGCTCTCGGCGTGGAACCGGCCGCTGCGATAAAGAATCTGCGGCGGCTCGCAAATTCGGGCGACTCAGCACTTCTCGCAGACTACGGGTACTACGAAGCGATCGATTATTCGCGCCGCACGGAACTCGACGGCGCGGCGGGAATCATCATCCACTGTTACATGGTTCATCACCAGGGGATGTCACTCCTGGCCTATGGCAATGCCTTACATGACAACGCGATGCGGAGGCGGTTTCATTCCGATCCGCGTATTCGCGCCACCGAGCCGCTCTTGCACGAGCATATCCCCGAACAAATTTTGCCGACCATCGGCGAGGCCCATGAAGAACGACCCGTGCGGCAGACGATAGCGACGACCGGCGCCCCCTTTGTGGCGCAAACACCCGACATCGCTTCGCCGCGCACTCATCTTCTCTCCAATGGAACGTGCTCCATTACGGTGACCAATTCCGGCGGCGGCTACCTGCGTTGGCTGGACCTGGACGTGACCCGCTGGCGCGCCGATGCGACCTGCGACGTGTCGGGCGCGTTTTGTTATATCCGGGATTTGGTAAGCGGAACGACTTGGAGCAACACCCATCAACCGGTAAGATCACCCGAGCGCCGTTACACCTGGAATTTCACCCCGGACAAGGCAGAGTTTCGGCGAAGAAGTGGACCGTGCGAGACGATCACGGAAATTGTTGTCTCCGCGGAAGACGATGCCGAAGTCCGGCGCGTGACTTTGGTGAACACATCGCGCAAAACATGCGAGCTGGAGCTGACGAGTTACTTGGAACTGGCTCTTGCGCCGCATCGTACAGATCGCGCACATCCCGCTTTCAACAAGCTCTTCATCGAAACTGAGTGGCTGCCGCGTTGCGAAGCCCTGGTCGCCCGGCGCCGCCTCCGCGGTTCCGACGACCGGCCTGTCTGGGCTGCGCACCTTATGGTGCCAGAATCTTCCATCGAAGCGGCGGAATTTGAAACCGATCGCGCCCAGTTTCTCGGCCGAGGCCGCACGCTGGAAAATCCTGAAGCGCTCACCCGCCACCTAACCAGCAGCATCGGCGCCGTGCTCGACCCGATCTTCAGCCTGCGCCGGCGCGTCACGATTCTGCCTAACCAACGATTCCAGTTCGCGCTCGTTACGGTGGTGGCAGATTCCCGTGAAGGTGTTGTCACATTGGCGGGGCGCTACTCTGAGTTTCACACTTGCGCGCGGGCTTTTGAGACCGCTTGGATCCATTCGCAGTTGGAGATGCGTCGGCTCCACATTCGCCGGGCCGACGTGCAAACCTTTCAACAACTGGCCGGCCTCATTATTTTTCCACAGAGCCAACTCCGACCGCCGCCGGCGCGTCTCGGCCGCCGCTCCGAGGGTCAGCGTGCGCTTTGGCGACAAGGCATTTCGGGGGATCTGCCGATCGTCGTCGTCATGATTGGTCACCTCCGTGACATGGAAGTCGTGCGAGAAATATTGACCGCACATACTTTCTGGCATCTGCGCGGCCTGAAGGTCGATCTCGTTCTGGTGAGCGAGGAACTGCCGAGTTACGACGAACTATTGACCGGGCATCTACGTCGACTCACCGAAGCGCAGGCGCACTTGACCGGTGTCGATCAACCCGGCGGCGTCTATCTCCGCTCGGCAACAAAAATTTCCAAAGAAGAGCTGCTCGCACTTCAAGCGGCTGCACGGGTGGTTTTGGTCGCAGCTCGCGGCACATTACGCCAACAACTTGCCGCGACGACACCGCCGGCCGCGAAACCGCGGCAATTAGTGCCCGGACGCCACGTTCGCGAAGAGCCCTCCGCACCCCTTCCTTTCATGGAATTGAAATACTTCAATGGCCTCGGCGGCTTTACCGAGGACGGGAAGGAATTCGTAATTTATCTGGGTCCAAGCACACGCACGCCGCTTCCCTGGATCAATATCATGGCGAACCCGAAGTTCGGCGCATTGGTTTCCGAGTCCGGCGCGGAATGTGTCTGGGGCCGCAATAGCCAGAACGATCGTCTCACGCCGTGGTTTAACGATCCGATCTGCGATCCACCCGGAACCGCAATCTACATCCGCGACGATGAGATCGGCGTCATGTGGTCGCCCACACTCCAACCGATTCGGGAGAAGGACGCGTATCGCGCGCGGCATGGTCAGAGTTATACAACGTTTGAACATAATAGCCACGCGATCGAACAACAGCTGCTCACCTTCGTGCCGGTCGATGATGCCGGGGGGCAGCCGGTGCGCTTACAGCGGCTGCGTTTGCGCAACAATTCGTCGCGCCGACGAAAGCTGACTGTCACCGCCTACGCCACTCTCGTTCTCGGACCCGATCCAGAGGAAACCGGTATGCATATCGTTACGAAATGGGATTTGCAGAGCCAGAGCCTCTTTGCCCGCAATGCCTACAACCCGGAATTTTGCGATTGCCTCACGTTTGCCACTTCGGATCCAACGCCTACTTCGTTCACCGCTGATCGCGCCGGGTTCATTGGGCGTAACCACTCGCTGCGCGATCCGGCCGCGATGGGGCACGAACGACTGACCGGCGAGGTTGGCGCCGGCCTGGACCCTTGCGCGGCCGTGCAGGTGGTGATTGAGATTGAACCGGGAGACACCGCCGAGATGACTTTCCTTCTCGGTCAGGCGGACGACGAAGAGAAAGCGCGCGGACTAATTACTCGTTTTCGCGATCCCACTAACGTCGAAGCCGCATTCCAAGAAACCCGCCAATGGTGGGACCGCCTCCTGAACACGATCGAAGTGGAAACACCCGAGCTTTCCACGAACCTTTTGCTCAACCGCTGGCTGCTTTATCAGACCCTCAGCTGCCGAGTCTGGGGCCGCTCGGCCCTTTATCAATCGAGCGGCGCTTACGGGTTCCGTGATCAGTTGCAGGACGTGATGGCCCTCGTGCACGCTGCGCCACAGCTGGCTCGCGACCACATTCTGCGTGCGGCCGCACGGCAATTCGTAGAAGGCGATGTCCAGCACTGGTGGCATCCAGAATCTGGCGCCGGCGTTCGCAGCCGAATCAGTGACGATCTTCTGTGGCTTCCTTTCGTCACGGCGCATTACGTCCGAACCACCGGCGATGCAGCGATCCTCGATCAGATGATTCCGTTCCTAGACGGGCAACCATTGGAGGAACAACAGACGGAGAGCCTTTCTATTCCGGTCGCTTCCCCGAAGGAAGGTTCTCTGCTCGAACATTGCCGCCGTGCCGTCGCGCGCTCCGCCACTTCTGGTCCGCATGGACTCCCGCTGATCGGCGGTGGCGATTGGAATGACGGCCTCAACCGCGTCGGACTCGGCGGCAAAGGCGAAAGCGTCTGGCTCGCCTGGTTTGAGATTTGTGTACTGAAAGACTTCGCTGAGTTGCTCACTCTACGCGAGTTGGGCGACGAAGCGCGCGCCTGCCGTTTGCGCGCCGCACAGTTGGCTAAAACAATTGACGCCCAGGCATGGGATGGAGCGTGGTATCGTCGCGCGTACTTCGACGATGGCACGCCTCTCGGCTCGAGGAAAAACAACGAGGCCCGCATCGATTCACTCCCACAAACCTGGGCCGCCATTTCAGGTGCTGGCGACTCCGATCGCATTGAGGTCGCGCTGCGATCGCTCGAGGAAAATCTCGTGCGTGAAGCCGACGATCTAATTTTGCTCTTTACTCCGCCTTTCGACAAGACCGCCGCCGACGTTGGCTATATCAAGGGTTATCCTCCCGGCGTGCGGGAAAACGGCGGCCAGTATACGCACGCCGCCACTTGGGTGGCTATGGCTTTTGCCCGCCAAGGCGATGGCGATAAAGCCGTCCGACTTTTGCGGATGCTGAATCCGGTCGAGCACGCCCGGGATGAGAAGGATTGTGAACGCTACAAGGTCGAGCCGTATGTGATTCCAGGCGATGTCTATTCGTTAGGCGGCCACGTTGGACGTGGGGGCTGGACTTGGTACACGGGCGCGGCGGCTTGGACCTATCGCGTCTGGCTCGAAGAGATTCTAGGATTCCAACGCCGCGGCGATACCCTCACGATCAACCCGGTTATACCGAAAGATTGGTCTGGCTTTCGTCTGCGATACCGTTTCCAAACCACCACGTATCGCATCGTGGTGGAGAATCCTGATCACTGTTCTCGAGGTGTCACCCTCGTAGAAGTGGATGGAGTTTTGGCAGCCGACAAAACTGTAAGGTTGCGTGACGATGGGCTACCTCACGAGGTGCGTGTTGTCCTGGGAAATAAACCGCCGGTGTGAGGATTATCTTTCGCGGCGGAGATTGCTGGCGCTTAACGCGCCTCGCTTTGTTCAAAATTCACGACTCGAGTTCGCTACAACCGGGGGGCGTGAGAGTGCTGATCCCTAGCGCGCGGACCGCGTTTCACGCCGAGATAGAATCACATGTCCTCGATCTCGGCTCGAAGCTCGTCTTTTGTTCTGCCCAGTCTCTTTTGAAGGCGACCCAGCAGCTCGTCCTCCTTGCCTTCGGCAAACGTTAGATCGTCGTCAGTCAGCTGACCGTATTTCTGTTTAAGTTTGCCTTTAACTTCATTCCAGCTCCCCTTCATTTGTAGCTTCATAACAAACGATTCGTTGGTCAGACGACCATCGGTCTTATTCTGCCTGGAAACTCGGCGAGCTTGCTAGCGCCTGGAAATCTAAACAAAAAACGCGCCTTTGCTGCCCGCGCGTGGGCGGAACAGAAAGGCGCGTCGGAGACGAACAAGACGATGATTAATCCTCGTCCACGATCACGCGGTCCACGACCATGTCGGGGCCGATTTTAACATAATGCACGCGGACGGGAAGACCCACTTTAATTCTTGTCCTTACGGCCTCTTCATCCAAAGTGCGGCCGCTTCGCGTCACGTAGGTGACGGTCTTGCCGAAGCGATACTGGACTGGGCCGCTGGTTTCCCGGAGCACGATTGCGCTGCCCGGAGTGTACTCTGTGATCGTTCCGTTGGCGTCGGTCGTCGTTGTCGTCGTGGTGGTCTCTGACACTTGTGCCCACGCGAACGGCGCCACAAAGGCTAAAGCAATGCTCAATACGATTTTTTTCATGTTTTCCCTTTTGTTACTTTGTGTTGCGGCAACGATTAATGCTTCTTGTTACCCTTTAAAATTTTAGGATTCAAAGGATTTGCCGCTATATCCGATTCGGATTCGGTCTGCGCTGCGGATGTTTGTGCAGCGATTTTTGTCCTTTTGAACCCTGGCTTTGCGAACGGGAGGGTTTAGCCTGAACGCCAAATATGAACTTCTGGATCGGCACCTCTGGATTCCAATACGCGGAGTGGAAGGGGAACTTTTATCCCGACGATTTGGCGACGGCGAAGATGTTGGCGTTCTACGCCGAGCGGTTCGTCACGACAGAGATCAACTACACGTTTCACCGCATTCCCGCACAGAAGACAATCGAAAACTGGAAAACACAAACGCCGCAGAGATTTCGCTTTGCGCTGAAGGCTCCGCAGAAAATCACCCACTGGTCGAAGCTGCGCGATTGTTCCGACATGCTCGAATACTTTTGCAAAGTCATCACTGGTCTTGGCGACCGACTTGGTCCGTTGCTCTTTCAGCTTCCGCCAACCTTCAAAAAAGATGCCGACGTGTTGAGATCTTTCCTCCGCGAATTGCCGGACATGCGCGGGGCTTTTGAATTTCGTCACCAATCATGGTTCGATGATGAAATTTTCGAGTTACTCAAATCCCGAAACATCGCACTTTGCATTGCGGACACAGAGACCATTGCCACACCGAAAAAGATCACTGCAGCTTATGGGTATCTTCGTTTGCGCCGCGGAGATTACACGGACGAGGAAGTGAAACGCTGGTCAGAGTTTGTACGCGAACAGAACACAAACTGGACAGACGCGTTCGTCTATTTCAAGCACGAGGAGAGTGGCATCGGACCGAAATTGGCGAGCCAAATGATGAGGTTCATAGAACAAAGCTGATGCGAGTGGTCGCGGGTCTAATCGGCGCCGTTCTGGGCACCATCATTGGCGTAGTGATTGGATTGCTCGCGGCGATCGTCACTACACACAATGATCTGTTCGGCATTTTCTTTATTGGCATCTGCACGGTGCCCGCAGGCGCGCTACCGGGAAGCATTCTTGGCGCTGTAGCTGGTTTACGCCTTTTGTACGTTTCGGGTGAGACCAAGGAACGCCGGCGAATAGGACCCAAGCAAGTTCTATTGGTGTCTACCGCTGTAATCGGCAGTGCGGCCATTCCGATGGTTGTCCTAGTTTGGATAATCAGAATTGGAATGACGCCACCTTCCGATCAGAGCTTGCTGTCCAACTTCGACAAACACGAAGCGACATTTAATGCACTGATCGATATGCTGGAAACCGACGGCGATTTCGTCACAGTTGATGAGAACTGGACAGATCCAGAACATCCACAGACGATCGGCGTCTCTCCTGCTCGGGTTACCACGTATCGTCTCATGTTATGAGAGGCTCGCGTGCCGCGAGGCTTTCGATCGGAAGCTTTCAGTTATGAGGTCGATTTCTATTACTGGATCATTGGCTCTGCCATATCGAGTGACACAGCTAAAGGTTACGCCTACAGTAAGCGTCCGCCGGCGGAGACGCTAAGCAGCTTGGACGGGTACCGTCCCGATCCAAACAACGCGGACGACACAATCAAGGTGTATCGCCATATCCGCGGCAACTGGTACCTGTTTTACGAGTACATTCCAGGATAGGTCGCGCACCCGCTGGCGTACCCTGCACCTCAGCGCCCAATCAGGATAAAAATTCCGGCTAGCAGCGCCAGCACACCAGTGATGATGCCGATGCCAAGGCCGGTGAGCGTGACAATCCCAACCACTATGAGATAAATTGCGAGCAGAAGCATGCCGACGTTTTTAGTAATCATGTCGCGAGTATTTGGAATGTTCTCATTGCGTTGCAATCCAAAACTTGTTGTGAATGTACCGCGCGTCACAGGACTGACCTACAGCGTCTTGAGATACTCGATCAAGTCCCGCTTTTCCGCTGCGGAGAGTTTTGTTCCGTAATCGTGACCTGAATTCGAGTTGCCGCTTGCCGTCGCGTCGAGGATGTAGGCGCCTTCATCTGTGTAGCCCATCGCGCCTTCATCGAACACATGCGACCCTCGATGGAAACGCATCTCGCGTTGCTGCGATGGCGTGAGCAAATCCTGCATCGTGCGCACCGAGCCGTTGTGTAAGTACGGCGAACGTGCCCAGACGCCGCTCAGTGTCGCAGCGAAATATTTACCGGTGCTGCGGATGCCAACTTCCTTCGGCTGCCGATAACCTTCGGCTTCAAGTTCAGCCAGAAATGTATTGAAACCGTCCGCCAGCTTTTCTGTAAACATCTCCCGCGCGATGCGGGTCAGTGCCGATCTCGGCTACTGAATACA
>Ga0209577_10003344_pt1 | contig 15111 bp, 7 predicted proteins | sample GraSoiAngelo_109_FD_185874 | JGI IMG/M metagenome (GOLD analysis project Ga0209577, IMG submission 185874) | Grasslands soil microbial communities from the Angelo Coastal Reserve, California, USA - 14_0903_12_20cm (SPAdes) (version 2) | ecosystem: Environmental > Terrestrial > Soil > Grasslands ...
AGTCGGTTGTATTCGGCCGCGTTCTCGCGGATCGCCTGGCCGCCGAGCGCCTCCTCGTGGCTCACGTCGCCATCCGGCGCGAGCTTCTCCAGGGCGCTCGCGATCACGTGCTCCGGCATCGCCGGCGCCCACACCGGCTGCATCAGCAGGGCCGTCATCAACATGTCGCGCCCGAAGTACGTCGCGAAATTCGGCAGCCCCGCCATCATCTTCTCGCGATAGCTCAACAGTTCCGCTCCTCGGACCTCGCGCTCCAGGCGACGCCAGCGCAACGGGTGCGTGGTGTCCGCGCGGACGCGGTCGTAGAAGCGCTGAAAGTCGTCGTTGAAGATCTGTTTGCGGGTGAGCGGGGTGAGTGCGGCGGCGTCGGTGGTCACCCGGACGCTCCAGCGCACCACCCCCCCTGCCGGACGCCGAATGGTGACGACACCGCCGGAGACTGCGGGCACCGTCTCCCGCGTGTCGCCTTGGAGCGCGAGCCAGAGGTGGGTCTTGCCGTCGAAGCTCGGCTGCTCGACGTCGACGCGCCAGGCCGTGTCGCCGCGCTGCAGGGCGATCCGCGGAGAGAGCCGGTCTCGCAATGCGGCTACCGAGCTGACGCCGAGCAGCGCCAGGTGACGCGCGCGCTCGGGCCCTTTCAGCTTCGCGATATGCTCGATCAGCTGCGTGAGCTCGGACTGCACGAATGGGGGCGCGTCGAGCGGGAGTGAGTCGCGCTCCCCGTAGCCGAAGTCCCGCTCCACGCGCATCGAGCCCAGGAGCAGCAGGCCGATCTTGACCGTGGACGAGGCCTCCAGGCCGTAGGACACCGAGCGCGTGCGACCGGCCGTCGACCGCTCCACCACGGCGCCCGAGGAGCCCCAAGCGAGCTCGGCAGGCTTCCCCGTCGAATCGCGCACGCTGAAGCCCACGCTCTCGTTGGCCGCGTCGGCCCACAGGTTCACCACGCGTCCGCTGCTCTTCAGGTACACCTGGAACCCGTTCCCGCTCGCGTCTTGGTACACGCGGGTCTGATAGCCTTCGTACGCGGCGGGGTCGTCGAGCCCCGGCTCCGGGAACGCGAGGTAGGGGGGCACGGTGTCGGCGCGTGCGATTCCCACGCTGAAGGGTGGACCCGATACAGCGCTGCCCTTAAGGCCAGTGGCATCTCGGGCCCAGGCTTCAGTCTGGGAACTCGGAGCCGCGTCACCTCCGACCCCGAGCATCACGAGCAGGAATGCGAGTGCGCTCACGTGCGGCGGGAATCGTACGCCGCGCCGGGGCGTTGCGCCAGCCGGAACCAGCGTCTCTTGACCAGGGTTGCTGACGCCGGCATTGTAGCCGCTGATCCGGGGGACAACAATCATGGCACGCTCGGCGACCGTACACAGGAGTTCCTTTTCGGCAGCTGTGCTGGCGCTTGCGTGCGTATCGCTGGCGAGCTGCCATGGTCCATACAGCTCCGACGGCGAACGGTTGGCTCGTACCTATTGTGCCGCCTGCCACGTTTTTCCCGAGCCGCAGCTATTGGACAAGGCGACCTGGCAAACGGGCGTGTTACCGGCAATGGCTCCGCGACTGGGCGTTCACACGACGTCATCATTCAACGAAGCGCTCCACAGTCCATACATGACCGTCCTCACGAAGGCGGTGTCCGCGGAGGACTGGGGGAAGATCGTCCGGTACTATCGGGAGCAGAGCCCCGACGCATTGCCGTATCAGTCGTTGCCGGCCGAACCGCAACTCGACCCGGGTTTCTTCAAGACCGGTCCATTCGTTCCCCGGCTGCCCAGCAGCGGGATCATCACCTTGCTCAAGACCGATACGGTCCATGAACGGATCTTTGTGGGTGAGGCCGGCACCAACCAGCTGCGGATCTTCGATTGGAACCGCCATCTGCTCTCCACGCTTACCTTGCCCAGTCCTCCGACCGGCGTGATCGTCGAGAACGAGCATGTCCTGCTGCTGGAATCCGGGATCCTCTCGCCCAACGATGAGCCTAAAGGCAGCCTCGTGCGGTATGACTTTCCCGGTCATGATTCACTGCACTTCGACCGAGTCCTGATCGACTCGCTCTTCAGGCCGGTGTTTGTGGAGTCATTTGACTTTGATGGGGATGGCCGGAACGAGTTCGTCATCTGCGAATTCGGCGACAATCGTGGGCGGCTGGCGCTGTATCGCTCCGATGGCTCGCATTACCGGCGCCAGGTACTGGATCCCGGTCCGGGCGCCATCCGGCTCGAGATCCAGGACATGACAGGCGACGGCCATGCGGACATCGTGGCGTTGTTCGCGCAAGGTGACGAGCGGATTGTGTTGTTCGAAAACGATGGGAAAGGGAATTTCACAGGACCGGGCCGCGTATTGGCGCGCTTTCCGCCGGTGTATGGCTCGATGTCCTTCTCCCTGCACGATTTCAACGGCGACGGCAAGCCGGATATTCTATATGTGAACGGCGACAATTTTGATTATTCCCGTATACTCAAGCCTTACCATGGCGTCAGGATCCTGGAAAACGACGGCAAGAATAATTTCGTCGAACGCTACTTCTTCCCGGTGTATGGAGCGGCCCAGGCGGTCGTGGCCGACTTTGACGGGGACGGTGATCTCGATATTCTGACGAGCAGCAATTTTGCCGATTCCGTGCGACATCCCGAGCGGGGTATCGTGTTTCTCGAGAATACGGGGCATTACACGTTCAAGCCCTATGCATTTTCCATCGCCTCGGGCGGTCAATGGAATCTGATGGCCATGGCTGATTTGAACAAAGACGGTCGGCCGGATGTGATCATCGGTGCCATGAACCTGGGGAATATCGCCAACCTGCAACGGAGGCTCACCGGACCACCGGCGACAAGCGGGAAAGAGCCGATCCTGTTTCTCGAGAACAGAATGCATGTGAGCTCACACGAAAACAAGGACTGAGTCCTGCGCCCCGCGCTCTTCATCTCCCTGCTGCTGCTCAATGGATGTCGGCCCGCAGGAGAGCAGCGCCCCCTGTTCAGACTCCTGACCCCGGCACAAACAGGTATCACGTTTGCGAACACCATCGTCACCAATGATTCCTTGAACGAACAGACCGATCCGTACGTGTACAACGGCGGCGGCGTGGCGATCGGCGACATCGACAACGACGGGCTGCCCGACATCTTCCTGACGGGCAACATGGTCTCGAGCCGCCTGTACCTGAACAAGGGGGGCTATCGGTTCGACGACATCACGCAGTCGGCCGGCGCCATGACCGGCCGCTGGGCCACCGGGGCGACGCTCGTGGACATCAACAACGATGGGTACTTGGACATCTACGTGTCCGTGTCCGGTCCGCCCTGGTCCACGGGAAAGGAACGCGCCAATCTGCTGTTTCTCAACAACGGCAATCGCACATTCACGGAGGCCGCGGCGCGGTTCGGCATAGCCGACACCGGTTTCACCACCCACGCGGTGTTTCTCGATTACGACCGGGATGGCTGCCTCGACCTCTTCCTGCTCGAGAATTCACCCCAGGATTACGCCCGCGGCGAGGCGACCATCCATCCGGCGGGCGTGCGCCGCGCGACCCCGGCCAGCTACGACCAGTTGTATCACAACAATTGCGACGGCACGTTCACGAACGTGTCCCGGCAAGCCGGGATCCTGCAGCAGCTGGGATACGGGCTCGGCGTGGCCGTGGCGGACGTGAACGGGGACGGGTGGCCCGACATCTACGTTTCCAACGACGACACACCCAACGACGTCCTGTACATCAACAACCGCGACGGGACGTTCACCGACCGCGCGGCGCGCTCCCTCAAGCACGCGAGCTTCGCAGGGATGGGCGTCGACATCGCCGACTTCAACAACGACGGCCGGCCCGACATCCTGCAGGTGGACATGATGCCGCCGGCGCTACGCGCGCGTAAGCGGATCAGCGGCGCCTTGACCTACGGCGGCCGCCTGGAGCGACGGCGCCGCGGATTCCGAGACGACTATGACATGAACACGCTGCAGCTCAACACCGCTGTCACGCCGGCTGGCGACGTCGGCTTCAGCGAAATCGCTCACCTGGCGGGGGTGGCGTACACCGACTGGAGCTGGAGCGCCCTGTTCGGCGATTTCGACAACGACGGCTATAAGGATGTTTTCATCACGAACGGCTATCCCAAAGCCGTCAACGATTTCGACTACCAGATGGCCGTGTTCCGGGCACGCGGCGCGGGGGACAACCGCCGCTCGCTCCAGATCCTCAAGGACCTGCCGGGTTACAAGGCGTCAAACTACCTCTTCCGGAACAACGGCGATCTGACGTTCAGCGACCAGAGCGTCGCGTGGGGGATGAATCATCCCGGCTTTGCCTATGGCGCGGCCTACGCCGATCTCGAGAACACGGGCCGCCTCGATCTCGTGGTAAATAACATCGACGCTCCCGCATCTATTTATCGGAACGTACAGCCCCAGGACGACGCGCATCACTACCTGCGAGTCGTGCTCGACGGCGTGCCTCCGAACCGGCGCGGGATCGGCTCGACCCTGATCCTCACCGCCGGGGGACAGAAGCAATACCTCTATCAGTCACCCTATCGCGGATTCATGTCCACGGTGGACGACCGACCGCACTTCGGGTTGGGCCACGCGACGCGCGTCGATACGCTCGAGGTGATCTGGCCGGACGGACGGCGGCAGCTATTGACCGGCCTCGACGTCGATCGGGTGCTGACGGTGAAGCAGGGGGATGCGGCACGAGCGGTGTCGGGTGCCGCGTGTCAGGTGTCATCATGCGATCCCCGACACCCGACCCCTGACACCCGACAGCTGCCGTTCCAGCTCATGGATCCTCGCCGGACACTGCTGTACAGGCACGAGCAGGGAAGCTTCGTCGATTACGACGTACAGTCCCTGTTGCCGTACATGGCGTCACGCCAGGGACCTCCCCTTGCCGTGGCAGACGTAGATGGCGACGGTCTGGATGACGTGTTCATCGGGGGGGCGGCGGGCGTCCCGGGCAAGCTGTTCAAGCAACGCAAGGATGGGAGCTTCGTCGAGTCCGTCCACGGTCAACCCTGGGCGGCCGACAAGGAGTACGAAGACTGGGGAGCCCTGTTCTTCGACGCGAACGGCGACGGGTTGCCGGACTTGTACGTCGCGAGCTGCGGATATCAGCTCGCGCCGTCGTCTCGTTTGCTGCAGGACCGCCTCTACATCAACCAGGGAGGCGGCAGGTTCGTGCGGGATAGCCAGGCGTTGCCCTCGATGCCGACGTGCACGGCGAGTGTGGCGGCCGGGGACTTCACCGGTGACGGCCGCCTGGACCTGTTCGTGGGCGGTCGCCTGACGCCGAGAAATTACCCCTATCCGACCCGCAGCTACCTGTTACGCAACGACGGCCACGGCCGTTTCAGCGACGTCACCGAGCAAATGGCCCCCGAGCTCCTGAATCCCGGGGGCATGATCACCGCCGCCGTGTGGATCGATTTCGACGGCGACGGGCGCCTCGATCTCGTGACCGCGGGCGAGTGGATGCCGCTGCAGTTCTTCAGGAACGAAGGGACGCGCTTCCGGAACGTCACGGCTACTGTGGGCCTCGGCTCCACACGCGGCTGGTGGTTCAGCCTCGCGGCGGCCGACTTCAACCACGACGGGCATCCCGACTTGGTGGCGGGGAACCTGGGGCTCAACTTCGCGTACACCACGTCGCCCGAGAGCCGGTTCGGGATCTATGCGGCGGATTTCACCGGACGCCGGGCCAGCGACATCGTCCTGACGCAGGAAATCGCCGGAACGGAGTATCCCTTTTTCGGGCGAGCGCGATTGGGACCGGACATCTATCCCCTGGCCGTGCGATTCCCGAGCTACGCGGTGTTCGCTACGGCGTCCGTCCAGCAGCTGTTCGGCACCGAGCCGTTGCGCCATGCCATCCACTATCAGACGGATACGTTCGCCAGCATGTACCTGCAGAACAACGGCGACGGCACGTTCACGTCGATAGCGCTACCTCATCTGGCGCAGATCGCACCGATCCGCGGCATCGTCGCGCACGACGTGGACGGTGATGGGAACCTCGACCTGATCGTCGCAGGCAACCTGTACGACACGGAGCCGAACACTCCTCCTGCCGACGCCGGAACCGGACTCTGGCTGAGGGGCGACGGGCGGGGGCACTTCACGGCGGTTCCCCCGGTGGAAAGTGGCTTCCTGGCGCCCAGGGACGTCACCGGACTGGCCCTTATCAAAACGCCTGCAGGGAGCGCCGTGCTCGTTGCGAACAACGGCGACTCGCTGCAGGCGTTTCTCCTCCGGCGTCGCTGAGCGCCGGCGCTTACTACCAGCCGGTGTTCTGCGTCAGCCGGCTTTGCCCTCCGATCTTGCTCAAGTCGATCTCCACCTGTGGAATCGGATAGTAGTTGTTCGCCGGCAGGGCATAGGGCGCCTGCGCGATTTTGTACCCCCTCCGCACGGACGTCGATTCCGCCGCCAAGTACGCACTCATCACCTGTTGAGCGACCGTACCCCCATAACGCCGCAAGTCGAACAGCCGCTGGCCTTCCATCCCCAGCTCGAGCCGGCGCTCGATCTGTACGGCGAGTCTCGCCGCGGCTGGAGTGGGCCAATTGGCCAGCGTGTAGGGCGAGATCTTGTAGGTCGCCCAACTGATCGTGGTATCGTTGATCGGCACCGCCATGCGGTTGTCGCCGGCGCACTTGGGGTACCGCGCCGTCAATGCCGCGTCGCTCGCTCCGTCGCCGCACCCTTGGGCGGCGACGGCGGCCCGTGCCCTGACCTGATTGACGAGGGCCAAGGCGCCCGCAAGATCGTTGGTCTCCACCTTTGCCTCGGCATCGAGCAGCAGCAGATCGGCGTACCGGAAGATGTGGATATGCACGGCATTCTCCTGCTCCGGCTGCCAGCCGACCTTGCTGACGGCGCCGCTCGCCTGCTCCTGGGCGTTCTTCTTGGGGCTATAGCGACCGCCGTACCCCGGGGCCCGGATCCAGCCGGGGACGGTAGCCGTCGTCGGTACTTGCATGCCCCAATCCTTGTACGGCACGAAGTCCCTGCCGATGGTCCAGTCCATCCGCGGATCGACCGTGTCGGTCACGGATGCCACCCACACCGAATCCCGCGTATTCCACGTCGTGGGGCTCGTGAACTCCTTGGGAAGCCCCGTGGCGCCGTCCACCGCGAAGGCGTTCGCGAGGTTCTGCGACGGCTGGTGAAAGCCGCAGCACTTGAACGGACTGCCGGAATGCGGCAGGTTGAGCCGCTCGCCGTAATTCGCGTTGTTGCCGTTCGGATCGTTGTCGTTCACCGACGCCTGGTAGGCGAGGATGGTCTCGGGACCGTCCTGGAATTGCTTGAAGCCGGTCCAGACGCGATTGAAGCTGGGCTCGAGCGCATAGGGGGGGCCGGACAAAGAGCCGGTCCCCGCGACGACGCTATCCAGGGTCGCGATGGCGAGCGCATACTGGTGCATGTAGACGAGCAGCCGGCCTTTGTAGGCCCGTGCCGTCCACGACGTGACGCGACCCTTGTCGCCGTTCCGCGGCGCCGCCGGCAACAGCTTGGCGGCGGTATCGAGGTCGGCAAGGATCAGGTTGGCCACCGAATCCACGCCGGCGGCCGGGTTCGAATTGTTGGGCTCCCGGCAAACATCCGGCTGCGAGGCACACGACGCGACATCGGCATTCTCGTAGTAGTACGGAACGTTGCCCCACATCCGCCACAACTCGAAGTGATAGTGCGCCCGGAGAAAGATGGCCTCGCCCCGGATGCCATCGATGTCGGCATCGGAGATCTCACTACACGGCTTCTGCGCGCAGACTTTGGCGAGCAACCGCAACGTCGAGTTGGCGCGCACGACGCCTTCGTACATGCTCGCCCACTTGCGATCCAGGTAGTCTTGCGCTTGATCGCTGCTCCAGGCGTACAGCTCGAGCTTGGTAGCCTGGGGCTGGTCGGTCGCCTCGGAGCCCTTGTAGGCTTCATCGCTGGTGATGCTCCCGAACGGCCAATTGCTGGCCGCGCACCCCCAGTTGCCGTTCGTCGCATCGTTGCAGTCGAGCGACCGGTAGGCGGCGATCAGCGTGCCCTCGACGCCGGACTTTGTCGCCAGCGCGCTCTGGTCCAGCGTGCCCTGCGCGGGCGTGTCGAGAAAGTCCGAGCAGGCGTACGTGATCGCGGCCACCGCCAGGAGGCATGCCGTTCCGACCAGCACGTTGAAACGCCATGAGGTTGTCATCGTCTGTCCGTCCTTTGAGTAACGACGATCCCGTTAGAACGAGGTACTGATACCGAACGTGAACGTTCGGCTGCTCGGGTACACGCCCACATCCACATTGCGGAACTGATCACGCACGTCGCCCGACGCCCCGGTGAAGTCCCGCACCGGCAACGACGGGTCGAGTCCGGAGTATCCCGTGAGGGTGAACAGGTTCTCCGCTTGCACATAGATACGCCCCGACGGCAACCATCCGATGGCACCCGCCGGTATGGTCCAGCCAACCTGCAGCGAGCGGAGCCTCACGTACGTACCGCTTTCGATAAAGTAGCTGCTGATGTCGTCGCTCCCGTTGTCGTTCTGATTGAGGCGCGGGTACTTGGCGTTCTGGTCACCCGGATTGGTGCAGCCTTCGTCGCCGGCGATGCAGAACGAGTTCGTGAGCCGGTCCTTGACGACGTTGGTCGAGAAATCCCGGAACACGTAGAAGTCCTTCTGCGCATCGTAGATCTTGGCACCAAACGAGCCGAACAGGGTCGCGCTGAAGTCCCACGCGCCGGCGCGGAATCCCAGATCGAGACCGGCCGTGAAATCGGGATGGGGGCTGCCAATGATCGTGCGGTCGTTGCCGTCGATCTTGCCGTCTCCGTTGCTGTCGACGTACCGGATCCCGCCCACAACCGCCCCCGGCTGACACGGCGGCGTGGTGCAGGTGCCGCTGGCATTCGGTGCGTGCGCGGCCGCATCCGCCACCGTGGGGAAGTACCCATTGGCCACCTTGCCATAGAACGTGCCGATCGGCTGGCCGACAAAGTTCATGATGGGATTCCCGATGCGCGTGATCTGGGGGCCAATGGACGGATCGATGAAGTGGTCCAGCTGGCCATCGATCCGGAGGATGGTGTTCTTGTAGTGGCTGCCGTTGACCGCGATGCTCCACACCCTCCCGCCACCGGCCGAGCCGCTGTAGTCAACCGCGAAGTCGACGCCGCGGTTGCGCATCTTGCCGACGTTCTGGATCGCTGGATCGGCCTCGCTGGCCGTCGATGGCAGCCGCGGATCGAACAGCAGGCCGTGCCCGTCCGTCGCTCCCGTGATCCGGTCGTACACATCGAGGGTGAAGTTGCCCCTGCCCTGGAGGAATTGGAGATCCAGCCCGCCATTGACCGTTCGGTTGGTCTCCCACTCCAGATTCGCGTTCCCCAACGCAATCTGCCGGTATCCGGGTTGGATGGTGGTCTGGGATCCACTGATGTCGTAGAACGTGTCACCGGTGCCGCCGCCGAACTTGGCGACGATGCGCCCACCCGGAATCTGCTGGTTCCCGGTGATCCCCCATCCGAACCGCAGCATCGCGTTGGAGAACAGGCCACCCTGCGGGAAGAACGGCTCGCGGGAGATCCGCCAGCCGAGGCTGAATCCGGGGAACGTACCCCACTGGTTACCACTCGCGAATTTGGACGAGCCGTCGCGCCGCAGCGTCGCACTGGCATAGTACTTCTCGTTGTAGTTGTAGTCCACCTTGCCGAAGTACGACAGCAGGCGATCGAAGAATCCCGTGCTGCTCACCGTCCTGGTGGACGCATCGCCGAGGGAAGGATCGATGTAGCGCTTCGAGGGATCGTCATTCAGGAGACCGGAGATACCTCCCGTTATTTGCCGCTCCGAGGTCGAGATCGCCTCCTGGCCGAGCAACACCGTCAGGTTATGCGCTTCCAGGGCACGCGTGTACGTCAGCGTGTTCGTAATCGTCCAACCGGTCGACCGGTCGTCGGTCTGGGTGATCGAGTTGGTCGCGTTGGCCTCGGAATTCTCGAACGTCGGGGGGGTGAACCCGGTGAATTGCCGCTGGCTCAGGTCGAAGGAGAATCGGCTGCGCGCCGAGAGTCCCCGCGCCAGCGCGAGCTCGGCGAAGGCGTTGCCGATGGCCCGGTCGCTGGTGTTGCGGTCGAAGCGCCGCGCCCATGCATACTTGAGCGGATTCGTGTTGTTCCCTAACCCCGTCGCTTTCCCGGACGCGAAATTCACGCCCGAGATGTCGTAAATCGGGACAACCGGCTGCATCAAGATATTCTTGCCGACGATGTTGTCCTCTCCCAGGCCATTGTCGTCGAGTCCGCCATAGCCCTGCTCACGCGACAGGGAAAGGTTCTCGCCGACCGTCACCTTCGGGCTGACGATGAACGCCGTGTTGAGCCGTAACGTCCCGCGCTGAATCTGGTTATACGCCGCCGTGCCGTCCTGCCGGAGGTAACCGAACGACGCGTTGTACGTGTTGTCCGGGCCACCGCCCGACAACGCGAGATGCGCATCGGTGTATTGCGCCGGACCGAACACCGCCTTCCACCAGTCGGTCCCGGCGCTCGCCGGCATGATGAGCCTGTCGGGATAGGCATACCCGGTGGCATCGACCTTGACGGGCCGGCCATACTGGTCCACGGAATCGATCGTTACACCAGGCGCGATGTAGGTATAATGAGGAAGCGTCGGGTTCGAAACGGTGTCGGGCCCGTACAGCGCCTGGACCTCCGGCGGGGTTTTCTGTCCGGCATTGTGGTAGGCCCGCTTGATCACGTCGTAATACTGCAGCGTGTTGGTCATCAAAAAGTCGTCATATCCGCGGGTCGGTGATGCGACACCGGTGCGGACGTCGAGCGAGGCCGTGTGCCCCCCCGGCCGGCCCTTCTTGGTTTCGATGATGACCACACCGTTACTAGCCCGCGACCCGTAGATCGAGGCCGCCGAGGCATCCTTCAGGACCTGGATCTCCCCGATGTCGTTGGGATTCAGGAAGTTGAGGTAGGACTCTTCGACCGGCGTCCCGTCGATGATGTACAGCGGATTGTTGTCGTGAAACGAGCTGACCCCGCGGATGCGGACGGTGCTGCGGGATCCGGGAGAGCCGCTGTTATTCACCGTTACGCCGGCAACCCGTCCGTCGAGGCGCTGCAGCACGCTGGTAGACGTCTGCCGGTTGGTGCTCGCGAGATCGACGCTCGAGACGGCGCCCGTGATATCCGTCCGACGCTGGGCCGTGTATCCCGTGACGACCACTTCCTGCAGCACCGTCGGAGCCGGCTCCAACGAGACGTCGAGGGTGCTCTGTCCGCCGATTGGTTTCTCCGTCGAGCGATAGCCGATTATCGCGTACGTCAAGACGGCGTCGCTGGGCGCGACGAGGGCATAGCGCCCCTGCTGATCCGTGACGGTCTGGGTGCCTGTGCCCTTCACGCGCACCGCGACGCCCCACAGCTTCTGACCGGTCGTGGCTGCCGTGACGGTGCCGGAGACCGGCGTCCCCGGCGTCGCCTGGCCCAGCGCCGGGCCGCACACGGACAACGCAAACAGCACGCTCACCCCGACCGCACGAAACACACCGTTACGCAGTAGCACGTTTTGCATGGAACCCTGCCTCCTCATCCAACGGGTCTGCGCATGGACTTCAGGCCTTGCTTCGCCATCACGTCGCGATACATCAGGAGCACGGGATCGTCGGTGCGGGTGAGCATCGAGACGGGACGGGACGTCTGACTGAGAACGGGACGCGGCGAATTGGCAAAAAAAACGGAGGACGGCCCTCTCCACACTACGGTTGTGCGCGGCAACGAGGTGACGGCTCAGTGCCATGCGCCTGCCCTCCCACTATGTGATCGACCACCCGCACTAACTCCCGGCAGCAATCGCGCGGGATTGAAATACGCCGCGAACGCCAACCCCGCAAGGGGCCCGCATGCATGGAACCCCCCTTGACGGGCGCGCCCGCAGCGGCCATTCTAGCGGGCTCGAAACGCCGGCCATGGGAACGATGGACGATCGGCGCGGGCGCTACGCCGCCTACACCGCGCGACTGGTGGACACCGTGGTGACGCAGCCCGGACACACGCCGCCGGAGCTGCGGCGCGCCGTCCTCGAGCGCGCGTTCGGTCCTCACCCCCTATCGAAGCCTGAGACGTCGTCCCCCCTCTCCGGAACGGAGAGGGGGACAGGGGGTGAGGACCACACGGGGGAACGGGAGAGGGGGCGTACCGGTGACGACCTGCTCGCCGCCTACGTCGACAAGGTGGCCCGGCACGCCTACAAGGTGACCGACGAGGATGTCGGCCAGTTGCAGCACACCGGCCACTCCGACGACGCCCTCTTCGAGGTCACGATCTCCGCAGCGCTCGGCGCGGCCCTGGGTCGGCTCGAGCGTGGGCTCGCGGCGCTGCGCGGGGAGTCCTCACCCCCTGTCCCCCTCTCCGCAAACGCGGAGAGGGGGAACTAGAGATTAGTGTCGATGCGCCTACGCGCCGTCGAGCATCGTCACCGCCTGCCCGAGCGGCTCAAGCTCGCGCTCATCCGCGTGGTGAGCGGGCGGCGCGTGCCCGACGTCGTGAAGACGCTGCTCTACCGGCCGGAATTCTTCGGCCGGGCGATGTGCGACTGGACGCAGGCGGTGATGCGCGGGCCCTCGGCGTGGAGCGTGGGGGAGCGGGAGCTGTTCGCCGCGTTCACGTCGCGCCTGAACCAGTGCGTGTTCTGAACAGAATCTCACGGCGCGGTCGCGTCGCTGGCCTTGAAAAACGAAAACAAAGACGACACGCTGGTCGCCGCCGTGCTGGCGGACTGGCGCACCGCTCCCCTCGACCCGAAGCTGCGCGCCACGCTCGGCTTCCTCGAGAAGCTCACGCTCACACCCCAAGACGTGTGTCCGGCCGACCTCGCCCCCCTGCGCGTCGCCGGTATGAGCGACGAGGGCATCGAGGACGCGATCCAGGTGTGCGTGCTGTTCAACATCTACGACCGCCTGGCCGATGCCATGAAGTGGCACCTGCCCGGGCCCGAGGGCTACGCGGCCTCGGGGCGCTCGCTCATGCAGCGCGGCTACCGGTTGTAGGACCCCCGCTCCACCCGCCGAGTGTTGTACGTCTCCACGAACCGCCGGTGCTCGGCATCGGTCGGGAACGCCTCGTCGGCACCGTAGGGGTAGCGCGACATCAGATGGAACGGCAGCGGCTCCACCGTACCGCCGGCCAACGTGTTCAAATCGGCGTCCTTGAGCCAGGCGTCCGTGTAGATGAGAAAGTCGCGTGTCCAGCCGGGCGGTAGGGCCGGCGCGGCGGCGCTGTCGAACTCGAGCGCAACCTCGTCGCCGGGGCCGAAGATCACGTAACGGTCGTCCACGCTGTCGACCAGCGGCAGCACGTCGCCGTAGCGCGTGAACGAGCCCACGATCGGCGCCCACGCCCGCTCGCGCGAGACGTCGCCATAATCGTACCACTGCGGCCCGTACCGACCGCCCTTGCGGTACATGCGGGAGAAACCGCGGTAGTGCAGATCAGCGGCCACGGGTCGAAGCGTGGTCACGGTCACGGGGCTGGCCGACGCGGTCGCGGCCACGAACGCACGGTCCCAGTAGATCTCCATGTTGGTGCGGATCCGGATCCGCCGGTCGGCGCTCAAGAACTTTCCCGTGAGATCCGCGATGACGGTCTTGTTCTTCCCCGCCGGGAAGCCGAGATCGGGAATCACGGTGCGCCACTGGCCGGCCGGGTCCTGTACCTGCACCTGCAGCGGGACGACCTGCAGCGCGGGTGACTGGGCGAGCGCGAAGTTGATGCTCGCATCGGTGGGGTAGATCCATCCCGTGAGGAAGAGGAACACGCTGTCCATCCCCGCCAGGCCGCCGAAGTCGAGCACGAGATCGTGCAGCTCGGTCAGGCCCTGGTAGCGCGCCGGGCGCAAGTTGGCCGCGTACACGTCGTCCTGGACGCGCAGCGCCGGCAGCAGATCGTTGCCGAGCTCGTCGCTCGCGGCGACGGGCGGGCGCGGCCGCGCGACCTGGTACAGCCGGAGCGACGCGGCCCCCGCCGGCACGAACCGCTCGTTGACGTACACCTGCACCGACTCGGGATGGTCCACCGCCAGCAGCCTGGCTTCGTCCAGGTACCCGGTCTCCCACAACTCCTCGGTGAGTCGCAGCTGGTAGCGCCCGTCCCGGGCCCGGAGCAGCCCCCCCCCCGGTAGCCGCAGGTATTCCTGCGACGCGTGCGGCGAGGCGGACAGGATGCCGCCCTCCCGCGTCATGATGCCGAGCGGCATGCCAAGGGCGCTGTTCCACATGGCGTCCGTCGCGAACGTGAAGCCGCGACCGTCCCACACGTATAGGAACGGACACGACCCCTTGAGCTGCTGCTGCTCCAGCACGTCTTCTTCGGTCCCCGGATAGTAGACGGTCTGCGACACGCCGTTGGGCCAGCGCACCCGCAGCACGTCGGCCTTGAGCCGGCGCCCGAGGCCGAAGTGGGTCACGCGGTCCGTGGCGAGGCGCAGCTGATACAGGTCGCGCGCACGCAGCTCGACCGTGGCGCCGCGCCCGAAGCCGTTGTTCTTCCCGCTGCCCTGACGCAGCGCGACGAGACGCACGTCCACGTACTGATTCACGTTGCCGCCGTCGTTGCGGAGCAGCCGGGGCCGCCCGTCCCAGCCGACCACGATCAGGTCCAGGTCGCCGTCCTGGTCGATGTCCGCCACGGCGACGGCCCGGCCAGCGCGCAGGCTGTCAGGGAGAATCGACGAAACGTCCTCGAAGCCTCTCGTCGCGTCGTTGCGAAACAGGCGCACGCCGCCTTTTCCCACCACGACCAGATCGAGCCGGCCGTCGTTGTCGAAGTCGAAGAAGGCGGCGTCCAGACCCACGACGCCGGCGAGCTTGCGGCGCAAGCCGTCGCTCCTGGCATCGCGCTGGAACGTGCCGTCGCCGCGGTTGTGGTACAGCGCGGCGTCGCTGCCATCGAGCGACGTCAGAAACAGGTCGAGGAAGCCGTCGTTGTCGTAGTCGCCGACCGCGACCGCGCCGGCGCGCCGCACGGCGGCGAGGCCGCTCGCCGCCGTCACATCCTCGAACCGCCCCTGACCGCGGTTGTGGAACAGCCGCGGGCGGCCATCGCTCGTGAGCAAGA
>Ga0209577_10003345_pt1 | contig 15110 bp, 13 predicted proteins | sample GraSoiAngelo_109_FD_185874 | JGI IMG/M metagenome (GOLD analysis project Ga0209577, IMG submission 185874) | Grasslands soil microbial communities from the Angelo Coastal Reserve, California, USA - 14_0903_12_20cm (SPAdes) (version 2) | ecosystem: Environmental > Terrestrial > Soil > Grasslands...
TCGACCGCCGAGAAGGTCTTGCGCGGCACGCGCGTCCCCGTGCTCTGCGTCCCTTTTTGACGGCGGCGGATTCCGACTCGGAAAAACCAGCGAAGCGGGTGACGGTAGATAACCGATGACAGGTGACGTGAAGAGAATCGCGGTCGTGCCGGGTGACGGCATTGGCCCCGAAGTTATTAACGAAGCCGTGGGCGTTCTCGAACGTTTGCGCGAGACGCACGGCGTCAAGCTAGAGCTGAAACACTTCGACTGGGGTGCGGACAAGTTTTTGAACGAGGGGGTAACGCTTCCCCAGGGCGCGCTCGAAATGCTCTCGCGTGACTTCGACGCCGTACTGGCGGGCGCGTTCGGCGACCCGCGCGTGCCGTCGAATAAGCACGCCGAAGATATCCTGCTCGGCATGCGGCGCGGCCTCGACCTCTACATCAACCTGCGCCCCGTGCGCCTGCTCCACGCGCGCCTGACCCCTTTGCGCGACCGCGGGCCGGAGGACATAGACTTCGTCGTCTTCCGCGAGAACACCGAGGGCGCGTACAGCGGCGCGGGCGGTTTCCTCAAGAAGGGGACGCCCGACGAGATCGCCACGCAGGAGGAGTTGAACACGCGCAAAGGCGTCGAGCGCATCGTCGTCGCCGCCTTCGAGTACGCGCGCCGAGCGCGGCGTCGGCGCGTGACGATGGCCGACAAGTCGAACGTGCAGCGCTTCGGCGGCGACCTCTGGCAGCGTGTCTTTAAAGAAGTGGCGGCGCGTTACGCAGACATCGAGGCCGTCCACCAGTACGTTGACGCGACGGCGATGTTCATGGTCTTGAACCCCGCGCAGTACGATGTCGTCGTGACAAACAACCTCTTCGGCGACATCCTGACAGACTTGGGCGCGGCTTTGCAGGGGGGCTTGGGCCTCGCGGCTTCGGGCAACATCCATCCGGGCCGCGTCTCACTCTTCGAGCCGGTGCACGGCAGCGCCCCGCCGCTCGCCGGCAAGGCGGAGGCCAACCCGGCAGGGGCTATCCTCAGTGCGGCGCTGATGCTAGAATACCTCGGACACGCCGATGGGGCTTCGGCGGTCGAGGCCGCGGTTCGAGAGTGCGTCAATGCGGGCGAGACGACCCGCGACACGGGCGGCCAACTCTCGACGACGCAGGCGGGCGAGAGAATCAGGGAAAGAATCAAATGATGAATGCGGAATGATGAATGATGAATGATGAAGAGGCGTGCTGCCTTTCATTCATCATTCCGCATTCATCATTCATCACTTCTGCTTTATGACTAAGGGGCAGGAAACAGCGCAGAGGCTGATCGCCATCGTCATCATCATGGCGATGCTCGGCGTGATGGGCATCCCTCTGACGGTCATCGTCTTCTTCGCCACGGTGGTCTATTTCGTCTGGCGGGCCGTCCAGCGCTCCGAGCAGCAGGACGTTAAGAACATCTTCGACTTCTACATCTCGGCCAACGAAATCCTGCGCGACGACGAGAAGCGGTGGTACGGCTTCGAGATCACTCAGGTCATCGGCGAGGGCGAGCGCGTCCTGCACCTCATGCCCGACCCGCCGCCGCTCGTCTATTTCACGCTGGGCGCGCTCTACCACCGCGCGGGCGTCCACGACTCCGCCGCCGAGCACCTCGCCTACGTCCTCGAAGACGAGCGCGGCGACGAGCACGCGCGCACGCAGCCCTCGCCGGAGCTGCGGCGCTACGTCGAGGTGCTGCGCCGCATCGAGCGCGAGCCGGCGGAGGCCCCGCAGACGATGGCCGCCATTCGCAGCCTGGAGCGCGCGCGCCGCACTCGCGCCGCCGCGATGCTCGGCGAGAGCCGCGAGCGCCTTCTCGCGGTCGCGCCGTCGGTGGCTGCCGCGCTGCCCACCCAGAACGGCGTTGAGAAGGGACCGCACACGCTCCCCGGCAGGCGGCAGACGCCGCCAACCGTGACGCCCTCCGTGCCGCCGCCCATCGCGGATGTTCTGCGCGACGTGTACGAGGAAGAGAAGAGGACTGCTTAACACGACAGGCGAGTTATGAAACGCGGCGACCACCGATACGGTCGCCGCGTTTTGATTTGAGTAGTTGAACTAACACCGTGAGGCAGGCGCGGCTTCAGCCCCGAAGGGGCGAGATGTAAAAGCCCGAGGCAACGCTCCGGGCTTTTACATCTCGCCCCTTCGGGGCTATACCTTGTTCGGATGGAAGCGGGGAAGAAAGTCGGAAGCTACGTCGTCGAGGGGCCGGTCGGGCACGGCGGGATGGGCGTCGTCTATCGCGGGCGGCACGAGAAGCTGCCGCGCATCGTCGCCATCAAGTCAATCAACCCGCGCGGCACGCACGACCTGCGCCGCCTCCGCCACCGCTTCGAGCGCGAGGCCTACGTGCAGGCGCAGCTCGACCACCCCGGCATCGTCAAAATCTACGACTACATCGTCTCGGAGCAGACCTACTACATCGTCATGGAGTACGTCGAGGGCAGCTCGCTCGCGCAACTCATCAAGGAGCACCCCGGCGGCCTTCCCACCGAGCGCGCGCTCGACCTCTTCGAGCAGATTCTCGACGCGGTCTCTTACGCGCACACCTTCGCCTATCGCGACGAGGGCGGCGAGACCCGCCGCGGCATCGTCCACCGCGACTTGAAGCCGCCGAACATCATGGTCGCGCCCGGCGACCGCATTAAGGTCACGGACTTCGGCATCGTCAAGCTGGTCGGCGCGGAGGCGACCGACACCTCGAAGATCGCCTACGGCTCGCCGCGCTACGTCTCGCCCGAACAGGCCGCGGGCGAACAGCTCGACCAGCGCTCGGACATCTACTCTTTAGGCGTCATCCTCTACGAGATGCTGGCGGGCGAGCCGCCCTTCGGCGGTCGCGCCGAGCCGCCGCGCCCGCCATCGGAACTCAACCCAACAGTCACGCCCGCCGTCGAGCGCGTCGTGCTCCGCGCGCTGGAGAAGAAGCCGGAGCGCCGCTTCAACACCGCCGCCGACTTCCTGCGCGCGCTTCGGCGCGCGAGGGGGCGCGAGCCGGGCACGGTCTCCTCAGATCAGGCGGAAGCGACCGCGGCGCTCGACGCGAAGGAAACCGCCGTCATCGGCGAGACAACCGAAGAGCTTCTGCGCGACCCTTATCACACGCAGCCCATCGTGTCCGAAGTGTGCCCTGTCTGCGGCGAGGAGGTGGGGCACGATGACGACGCGTGCCGCCGCTGCGGTCACGACCTCACCGCGTCGCCCGCGACCTCCGAACTCGCCCGGCAGGAGGTGGCGGCGCGCCGGGGCAGGCCGGGCTTGAGGCTTTTAGCGTTTGCGTTCGCGCTGCTTTTTCTCCTCGCCTCACTCGTCTATCTCGTCCGCCGACAAAGCTTCGACGTTCCGACCACGGGCGAAAACGCCAACAAGCCTGCGACTGCCGTCACGCCTTCGGCGTCGGCCACGCCGGCGCCGACGCCCGCGCCCGGCGCTGCCTTGTTGCTTGAGGCGGGCGTGAAGGTTGACTCGTCATTCGACGGCTACAACGCGAGGCCGCTGACGGACGGCGTCACAGACGTGCGGCAGATCAAGGCGATGCGCTACAACCACGGCAACTGGGTCTCCGCCGAAAGCCCGGAGCCGCACTGGGTCGAGCTGGACTTTAAGCGGCCCGCGCGCGTCACAGCCCTGTACGTTTACTGGGGCTTCGACCACGAACGCTACATGCCCTCGCGCCAACTCGAACTGCAAGCGCCGGACGGGCGCGGCGACTGGCGCACAGTCTCCACTCTTTCACCGGGCGAGAACTTCGACCGCGCGGCCTTCGAGTTCGAGCCGATAGACGCCGAGAGCCTGCGCGTCTTTCAACCCGCGCAGGCCGGGCCGTCAAACCGCCCCTTCGTCATGTGGCTGCGCGAGGTTCAGGCGTTCGGCGCTTACAACACGCAAAGTGATAAGTAATGAATGATAAGTGATAAGAGGAAAGCAACAGCTTTTCTTATCACTTATCACTCTCTCTGATCTCCGCCGTCCGCCGCTGCTGAGTTACAATCACACGCATGTTGACCGCCGAGATCATCGCCGTCGGCTCCGAACTGCTGACGCCCTTCCGCACGGACACGAACAGCCTCTGGCTCACCGACAAGCTCAACGGCGTCGGCATAGAAGTTAAGCTCAAGACCATCGTCGGCGACGACGACGCGCGCCTTGAAGAGACGATCCGCGACGCGCTCAAGCGCTCCGGCGTCGTCGTCCTGACGGGCGGGCTGGGGCCGACCGAAGACGACATCACCCGCAAGATCGCGGCGCGCGCTTTGGGCCGAAGGCTCTCGCTCGACGAGAAAGTCCTCGAAGAGATCAGGGCGAAATTCCTCCACTGGGGCCGCAAGATGCCGGAGATCAACGCGCGGCAGGCGATGGTCGTCGAGGGCGCGGAAGTGCTGCCTAACCCGAACGGCACAGCGCCCGGCATGTACGTCGAGCACGACTCGCGCGTCGTCGTCCTCCTGCCCGGCCCGCCGCGCGAGATGAAGCCGATGTTCGAGTCGCACGTGCTGGCGAAGCTCTCGGAGCGCGCTGGTCAGGTGCGCGTCGCGCGGCGCGTGCTGAGGGTCGCGGGGATGGGCGAGTCGGCTGTTGACGAGCGCATCGCGCCGGTTTACACGCAGTACAAGAACCCGCAGACGACGATTCTCTTCAACAACACCGAGATCGAAATCCACCTGACCGCGCAGGGCAAGACCGAGCAGGAGGCCGAGCTTCTGCTCGACGGCTTGGCCGGGCAGATCGAAGAGCGCCTCGGCGACGCAATCTTCGCCTTCCGCGGCGAGACGATGGAGGAGGTCGTCGGCCTCCGCCTCGCCGTGGGCGGCTTCACGCTCGCCGTCGCCGAGAGCTGCACGGGCGGCCTCGTCGCGCACCGCCTGACGGAGATTCCCGGCTCGTCAAATTATTTTATGGAGGGGGTCGTCACCTACTCGAACGAGGCGAAGACGCGCCTCGTCGGCGTGCCCGCAGAGTTGATCGAGCGGCACGGAGCCGTCAGCGCCGAGGTCGCCGAGGCGATGGCCGAGGGCGTCAAACGCCGCGCCGCGACCGACTTCGGCCTCTCGGTCACAGGCGTGGCAGGCCCCGGCGGCGGCACAATCGAGAAGCCGGTCGGCCTCGTCTATATCTCTCTTGCGGACGACGCACACACCGAGCACCGCCGCCTGATGCTCCCCGGCGACCGCCACCTCATCCGCTGGCGCGCCTCGCAAGCGGCGCTCGACCTTCTGCGGAGGCGTCTGATCTAGAACCTGGAGTCCCTGACACCATGACCGACGGCCCGACTTCACAAAACTCGCGCGCCACTAAACGGTCGTTCGTTCTCGTCTGCCTGGTTACTCTGGGCGTGGCCGCGCGGTTTTTCGTCCTGACCGACCGCTACGCCGTCAACGTCCTCTTTTCAGACCAGTGGGGTGTCTATAACCCACTTTTCTACGGATACGGCATCTGGCAGACGTTCACGATGCAACACGGTCCGCCGCGTTTGGGCGTCGGGATATTCTTGACCGAGGCGGTCGCGCTCGCCACCGGTTGGAACACGCGCGCGGAAGCTTTCGCCGCCGGCTTCATATTCTGCCTGGTGGCGATCGCGGCCCTGTACCTGAAGTGGCGTCTCTTCAAAAGTCTCACGGTCTGGGACTCTCTGATCCCGCTCATCGTTCTGAGTCTCTCCCAGGTCTCGTCGAACGCGGTCGTGGCCTTCCCCGCTTACTCGGCTGTTCCCGTCTTGCTCCTGATGCTTTACGCCGTCGGCCTGACTTGCCGGAACGTGAAGCTCCGTTACGGCGCGCTCTCTTTACTGAACTTCCTGCTGGCCTTCTCGTGTTGGGGAATCTTCGTAGGACTGCTGACGCCGCTGCTGCTGGCCTTCCTGCTTTTTCGTCACGCCGCCGCGCGCGAGGGGGCGGCCAAACGCTGGGCCGGCGTCGCCCTGGCGGCGTCTCTTCTTTCGCTCGCACTCTTCTTCATTGATTACAAGTTCCAACCAGCCGTCGGCTGCTTTCATTTCCCACACTACCCGCCGGGAGATTATTTCTTGTTCGTCGCCCACATATTCTCTTACTCCGTGGGCGTCGGGTGCAGGTATCAGAAAGTCTCGGAAGGCATCGGCAGCGTACTCGTGCTGGTCTTCCTCTTCGTCCTGGCTGCCGAACTTCGTGAGCTGGCCCGCGGAAAGGAGTACGAGCCTAAACGTATCGTCATCGTGGCCTTCATCAGTTTTTCGTTAGTCTTCGCGCTGAACGCTGCCTTCGGGCGCGTGTGTCTGGGGGTCTGCGCCGCCGTCACAGACCGTTACCAGGCCCTGTTGACGCCCGCGTGGCTGGGGCTTTATTTCGCCGTGACGGGTCTGGGAAAACGTTTTCAACGCGTCTCGGCTTGCTTCCTGATCTTTGCCCTCTGCTGCCTCGTGCCGCAGCTAAAAGAGTCCTCCTACGAGAGAGACATGGGGCATTACACGGAAGCTAAGAAGAAGTGGGTGGCCTGTTACCTTGAAACGGAGGACGCGGCGGTCTGCGACGTAGATGCGGGGTTGACCATCTACACCCCCAACCGCAACGCCGAGTTGAAAGACAAGCTGGATTACCTGAAGCGGAGGCGCTTGAATTTCTTCGCGGGTCAGTAGCATGACAAGGCAAGTGATGTTGCGCTCTGATAAGCGCGAGCCGTCTATAAGGACGTTGACGCAAAATGATTCAGCATCAACGTCCCGTGTATGTGTATTATGCAAAACCGTTCTGTAGATACATTGGTTCGGCGTCAAGAGTCGAGATGGTTAAGAGGAAGAAATCGGAAAGCGGAAATGAAGATCAGCCGCCGACGGCAGCCGTAAGCCGAAGCGCAGACATTTTTGCCGTAAGGAATCGTGGGAAGCTTTTCGACGTTCTGATTTTTCTGACAAACATCTTCCTGATGCAGTTGCTCGTCAGACTGTTCCTGCTTATTTTTCGACAGGCATCCGCCGGTGATGTCATCTCAAAGGCTTTGCTGCTGTTTTTCTATCTGGGGATGTTGGTCTTGCCCTCGGTCGGCGCGATTTTGAAGCGGTGGCACTATCATCAGAGAATCAAGAAGCTGGGAGAAAAGGAAGAGGAAGGCGGCTGGCTGCCGTTCGGTTGTATATTCATTCCGTTCTTCTACATGGTCGTGAGCATGATTATCACGCTGGCGGTCGCCCTGACTTTTTTAGACCTCTTCCCCGATTCGGAACTCGGCAGAACGGGCAGCGGCGTGCTCCTTGGATTCGGCCTCATTTACAACATTTTCCAGACGATTCTGGTCTTCCGCTATTTCTCCCCGCCGAAGCGGAAACCTAAATCCGAGTTCCTGCGCGACCCGCGCTCCGATATACTCGGCGACCTCTGCATTTTCCTGAACATGATTTTGTATCAGGTGTTTTTGAACTGGGGGGCGATGGTCTTTCCGGGCTTCCACGAGGGGAAATTTGTTGACAGGTTCATCCCCCTGGTCGTCTTCGCTTTGCTCATGTATCTGACGGGGCGAATTTTTTTCCTGGTCGAAGACATACGTCACCCGCGAACTCTGTTGACGATACTGCTAGCCAATTCGCCCGTTATTCTCCGCGCCGTTTTCGCCGGGGGGTAAACGTTGTAACAAACTAAACGGCCCTATGGTTTCGACCCAGCGGGTATCACGAAACGTCTGCCGAAGATAAGGAGAGGAGCTATGAACAATCTGGCTTACACGTCACAAGACGCCGCGACCGTCGGCGCGAAGGTCGAGGAGAAAGTCCGCGAGGAGGTCGGCGCGAGCGCGCCGCTCCCGTATCAGTTGGAGGCGGGCGATGCGGGAGCGGCGACGGTCGGCTCGTTCCTGGGCGACATGGCCGGCGCGCTCCTGGGCGGGAAAGACAAGACGCTCTTCAACCTGCAATTCGAGCTGCCGCACGCGCGGCCTTCGCACCTGCAAGTCTCCGTTAATCGTCAGGGCGTCGGCTCGCACGTCGGGCTTCTGCTCTACACGGCAGAACTCTCCAAGCCGGTCTTCGGCGAGGTCGCGCTCGAAGAGCCGAAGTTCTTCGGCAAGTCGAAGTTCGCGGGCGACGCGGCGGCGTGCGGGAAGTTGAATGCGAACGGCGAACTCATCAAGCGCGCCAACAATCTCGCGCGCGTCGAGTCGCAGTCCGGCGGGCTGACGCTCAAGATCAAACGCTGCTGCAAGATCGTGCCGCGCGAGGGCGGCTCGACGCTCATCATCGGCACTCTGCCCCGTCCCGTCAAGATGGGCTTCGGCGCGGCCATTGACGCCAAAGACTTCTTCGACATCGCGGACATGGTGGAGGCGTGCCTCTGAGTTGATTCGGGTGGGGCCGAGTCTCACACGGCCCCACCCTTCCTTGTCGCAAGCTCCGGGCGCTTGCTATAGTCGGACGCGCACTCCTAAACCCTCCACCGTCGCGTGAGGCTCGTCGAATGCTTCCGGCGTCTGTCGTGGTGTTAGCATACCTGCTCGGCTCAATCCCGTTCGGGTACTTGATCGTGCGTTTGAGCGGCGGCGGCGACGTGCGCGTTGCGGGTTCGGGCGGGACGGGCGCGACCAACGTGACGCGTCGCGCGGGCAAGTGGGCGGGGGTTCTGACGCTTTTGCTCGACGCGCTAAAGGGGGCAGCGGCGGTCGTCGTCGCGCACGGCGTTTTGGCGGACGGCCCCGGCGCGGACTGGTGGGTCGCGGCCTCGGCGCTCGCGGTCGTCGCGGGCCACGTCTTCCCCGTGTGGCTCGGCTTCCGCGGGGGCAAGGGCGTGGCGACGGGCCTCGGAGTCTTTCTCGTCCTCGCGCCGCTGGCCGTCCTGTGCGTGCTCTTCGTCTTCGTCGTCATCGTCTGGGCGACGCGCTACGTCTCGCTCGGCTCGATCACGGCGGCGGCGCTGATACCCGTCGCCGTCTGGCTGCTCGGCTTGCACGGCGCGGACGAGAACAAACTCCCCCTCCTGACAGCCGCGACCGTCGGCGGTGCGCTCATCATCTTCATGCACCGCGCGAACATCGGCAGGCTTCTGCGGGGGGAGGAGAACAAGTTGAAACTATGAATGCGGAATGATGAATGATGAATTAAAAAGCTCAAGCAGCTTCGTATTCATCATTCATCATTCCGCATTCATCACTTCCTTATGCGTCTCGCGGTCATCGGGGCGGGCGGTTGGGGGACGGCGCTGAGCATCGCGGCGGCGCGCGCCGGGCATGAGGTGAGTCTGTGGTCGCGCGGCGCGGCGGTGGCCGAAGAGATCAACGAGAGGCGCTTGAACAGCTCGTACCTCGCCGCGCGAGAGATTCCTGAAGGCGTGCGGGCCACGTGCGACGCGCGCGAGGCGATGCGGGGCGCGGAGGTCGTGATATTGGCCGCGCCGTCACACGTAGCACGCGGGGTGCTGGAAGGTTTGCGTTCTGCCTTAGAACCTGGGATGGTCTTCGTCAGCGCGACGAAGGGCGTCGAGGCCGAGACGGGCAAGCGCATCTCGGAGGTGGTCGGCGAAGTCCTCGGAGGAGGGGCGGCGTCGCGTTTCGTCTGCCTGTCGGGGCCTTCGTTCGCGCAGGAGATCGCTGACAGACAGCCGACGGCGGTCGTCGCGGCGAGCGCGGACGAGCGTTTGAGCCGACTCGTGCAGTCGGCCCTGAGCGCGCAGAATTTTCGCGTCTATACGAACCCGGACGTGACGGGGACGGAGCTGGGCGGCGCGTCGAAGAACGTGATGGCGCTGGCCGCGGGGATGGTCGCGGGCTTGGGCCTCGGCACGAACAGCGTGGCGGCGCTCGTCACGCGCGGGCTTTCGGAGATGACGCGGCTCGCGCTCGCCGAGGGCGCGCGGCTCGAAACTTTAATGGGGCTGGCGGGCCTCGGCGACCTGGTGCTGACCTGCACGGGGAGTCTTTCGCGCAACCGCCACGTCGGGCAGGAACTGGGGCGCGGGCGCGCGCTCGCGGACGTGCTTGCAGGCATGAAGGAGGTGGCCGAGGGCGTGCGCACGGCGCGCGCCATCAAGCTCCTCGCCGAAAGGCGCGGCGTCGAGTTGCCGATCACGTGCGAAGTGCACGCAGTGCTCTACGAGGGCAAGAGCGCACGCGCGGCTGTCGAGAGTCTGATGTCGAGGCCGCTCAAAGACGAGTTTGAAATTAAATGATGAATGATGAATGCGGAATGATGAATGAAAGGCCGCACGTCTCTTCGTCATCCATCACTCATCATTCATCACTCATCATTTCGTTATGGCTGAAGAAGAGAAGGTGATCGTGACGAACCGCGCGGCGTTCCACGAGTACCACATCCTCGACAAGTACGAGGCAGGGGTGGCGCTGACCGGCACGGAGGTTAAGAGCGTGCGCGCGGGCCAAATTCAGTTGAAGGAGTCATACGTCGCCGTGCGCGACGGCGAGGCCTGGCTTTTCAACGCACACATCTCGCACTACTCGCACGGCAACCGCCTCAACCACGACCCCGTGCGCACGCGCAAGCTCCTGCTGCACCGCCGCGAGATCGAGCGCCTGGACGAGGCCGCGACGACGAAGGGGATGACGCTCGTGGTGACGCGCGTCTATCTGAAAGGGGGGCGCGTGAAATTTGAAATAGGCGTGGCTCGTGGTAAAAAATTGTACGACAAGCGCGAGACAGAGATGCGCCGGACACTGGAGCGCGAGACACGCGCCCAGTTGAAAGAGCGCGCCAAAGAGTGAATGAGGGGAGAAAGGGAGACTATGGAGATTCAAACGAGCAGCGGACGCTTCGCCGAGGCTGACGTGTGGGCTTTGGCCGTCGCCGTCTTCAAAGACGAGAAGGCCGACGAGGGATTCTTGAAAGACCTCGACGCGGCGGCGGGCGGCCTCGTCCGCGCGGTTCTCGAATCCGAGGAACTGAAGGGCAAGGAGGGCGAGACGGCCTACCTGCACCTTTCACCTTCGGGCGGCGGGATAAAGGCGAAGCGCCTGCTTCTCGTCGGCGTCGGCGAGCGCGCGGACTACCGCGCCGCGCAGGTCTCGCAGTTTGCGGGGGCAGCCGTGCGCGCCCTTCGCTCGCGCAGCGTGAAGACGGTCGGCCTCGTCCCGCGACTCGAAGGCGCGGACGCCGCGCTCGTCGCCTCCGCGTCGGTCGAGGGCGCGGTCATGGGTCTCTTCGAGCCGGACAAGTACCGCACCATCGAGAAGGAGGAGCGCGCGGTCGAGCGTCTGGTCGTCGTGGTCGAGGGCGCTGACGGCGGGGCGCTGCGGCGCGGGGCCGAGCGCGGTCGAATAGTCGGCGAGTCGGCCAACTTCACGCGCGACCTCGCCAACGAGCCGGGCGCGTACATGACGCCGACCATCATGGCCGAGCGCGCGCAAGGACTGGCGAACGAGTTCGGGCTTGAGATTGACGTACTCGACCAGCCGCGGATAGAGCAGGAGGGGATGGGCGCGTTCCTCTCGGTCGCGCGCGGGTCGGATCAGCCGCCGAAGATGATGGTGCTTAAATACATGCCCGACGGCAAGACAGGGATCGAAGACGGCGAGGACTATCTCGCGCTCGTCGGCAAGGGCATCACCTTCGACACGGGCGGCATCTCGATCAAGCCGAGCGAGAACATGGAGCTGATGAAGTACGACATGACGGGCGGCGCGACCGTGCTCGGAGTGATGCGCGCCGTCGCGCAGCTCAAGCCGCCGATCCCCGTCCTCGGCGTCGTGCCCGCCACCGAGAACATGCCTTCGGGCAAGGCCACGAAGCCCGGCGACGTGGTGCGCGCCATGACGGGCAAGACCATCGAGGTCATCAACACCGACGCTGAGGGGCGTCTGATACTCGCCGACGCCGTCGCCTACGCGAAGAAGCTGGGCGCGACGCGCGTCATTGATATGGCGACGCTCACCGGCGCGGTCTCCATCGCGCTCGGCGACGTGAACACCGGAATCCTCGGCACGGATCAGGAACTCATTGACGAGGTGATCGAGTCGGGTCGCGAGGTCGGCGAGAAGTTCTGGCAACTCCCGCTCGACAAGGAGTACACGAAGCAGATCAAGTCCGACATCGCCGACATCAAGAACGTCGGCGGGCGCAAGGCCGGGACGATCACCGCCGCCGCCTTCATCAAGGAGTTCGCCGACGGCATCTCCTGGGCGCACCTCGACATCGCGGGAACGGCGTGGGGAGACGAGGCGAAGCCCTTCCGCGCCAAAGGCCCGACCGGCGTCGCCGTCCGCACCCTCCTCAACTTCATCGAGCGGGCTTCAAGGCGGGCCGCGGTCAATGGGGGGAGCGGGGGGGAGAAATAACCTCAAGAAGTTATCTGGAGTTAGCTTTTCGGCAGACGCCGGTGTTCACATCAGTAAACGCCGGCGTCTTTTTTTGTGGACGACTCCGGCGATATGTCGAAGGAGATTTTCGGAATTACTCGGCATTTTCACTTGCAATGAAATTGGCATATGTGTTGCAATGCAAGCTACAGACGAGCCGGAGGGTGTGGTAATCACGAAGCAAAGTCCTCGCCCCCCTCGGTGGCCGCCCGAGGTAAAAGCGCCGCACCCCGGCCCTTCACCGCTCACGAGCATTCGTCCCGCATCCGAGTAATTCGCGTAACTGTCCTCATCCCGCGGGAATTCCGGGCGGGACGAATGCACAAAATAATGTTATAGTGACGCCGACGGAGATGCCTCCCACACGTGGGCGGTCGGCACTTTAGCATTCCTTCCCGTGCGTGTCCGCTGGCCGCGGAGTCGTTCGGAAAAGCGCCGTGGTTGATTACTACAAAGTTTTAAAGGTCAAGCGGACGGCGTCGGCGGCGGAAATCAAGTCGGCGTACCGGAAGCTTGCGCGCGAGAGCCACCCGGACGTGAAAGGCGGGACTGAGGCGGCGGCGCGCGAGTTCGCACGCATCGCCCTGGCTTACCGCACTCTGAGCGACCCGCACGAGCGCGCCTACTACGACTCGCAATTCAAGAGGGTTCACAGCAGCGACTTCGGCGGTTCGGTCTTCCACTCGAACAACCCGCACGCGCAGCGCCTGCGACGCGTGACGATACAGGCATACTACGACCGCAAAGTTGACCAGCTAATCGAGGCCGACCGCCGCGAGAACTTCGCGCTCCAGCAGGCGGTTTTCACGACCGTCACGCTGTTTCTTTCAACCTTCTTCGTCGCCACGTTCAAGCCGCGGCTCTGGGACAACTTCAGCCTGTTCGGGCGCGGCGTGATGATCGCGCTTTTCGCCATCGGCCTGTGGCACCTGGCCGTGCGCCTCAAGGCCAGCTTCGATCATTACACCTACCAGCCCAAGTCCATCCACGACTCGATCATCAACGCCGACGACTCCAAACCCGAAAAGCCTTTCACGCGCTTCACGGCTTCGACGTTTCTAATCCTCGGCTACTCGGCGAGCCTCGCCGCGGGTTTGTTCGTCGGCTCGCACGCGCACTACGTCACGATCTTCAACGACCTGCCATACCTCTTCGGCCAGCACTTCCGCCTCGACCTCCTCTTCTATCCGCCCATCGCCGTCCTCATCGTTGACACGATGCACACGGTCGCCTCCAAGATAGACTGAAGCGGCACGCACGCGCCGCTCTAAACTTTCCACACAAACTTAACCTTGCGCCCCTTGCACGTCTCGTGTATATTTCGCCGCTAGAAGCCACGCGAGGGCTTCTCTAAACGCTAAGCTAACAACCAAAGGGATGGAAGTCGGGGCCGGTTCAGACTGTGCCGCCCCCCTCCGTCAGTCGGAGACGCAGTCCGGTTCGTGTGCCCCCTTCTGCGGGCCGTTGAACTTCGCGGGTTAAAGATAAAGAGTTTGCTAATCCAGGAGACTCGAACAACCGAAGTGAGTGACACAACAGCGCGCGCACAAGCCGCGCCGCAGCCGAACGCCGACGGCACACCCGCCCTCGTCCGCTCCGCACCGACGCCGAGTTGACCGCGGTTGGCCGTCCGGCTTCGCACGAAGGGAGCCGTCCGATGGCTAAGCGGATCACGGAGCGCCAGCGCCTCGCGCTCAAGCTCGAACACCTGAGCGAAACGGAAGTCAACGAAGTCCTCGACTACGTCTCCATCATGGAGACGATGCGCCGCGCCGCGTCCATGCCGTCCGCGTGGGAGGACGAACTCGTGTCGCTCCTCGCGGACTCGAAAGAGAACTTGCGCGCGCGGCAGGCTTTCGAGTGGGAGTCCGTGCGCCGCCGCGCCGAGCGCCGCGCCGCGATGAACTACCCCGCCCGCGTATGAGACGAGCGAGCGCCGCCCGGCGCGAATTGAAGCCGCCTTTCGCCGCGCGCCCGCCCCTCGCGCTCGGCCTCGCCATCCTTTTTTCTCTGACCTTCGTCGCCCCGCTCGCGGCGTCTCGCGCGACCGCGCGACTGACGACTCCGCCGTCCCCGCCGCAGACGGAACTCACTCCGCTCCAGCGCGAAATCCAGGCCCTGAAGGCGAAGCTCTCGTCCGCCGATGTCGAGGAGCGCCGCGATGCGCTGATGCATCTCGGCGCTATGCAGCGTCCCGAAAGTTCGAGGGCCGCGGCGGCGGCGCTGGGCGACCCGGCGGCCATCGTCCGCGCCACCGCGGCACGCGCCGTCCTCTCGCTCGGCGCGGGCGAAGCCGCGTCGCTCGTCCTGCCGCTCCTAGGCGACCGCGACGAGTTCGTGCGGCGCGAGGCGGCCTACGCGCTCGGCCTGACGCGCAGCCCTGCGGGCGTCAGCGCGCTCGTCGCCGCGGTCGAGTCGGACAAGAAGCCTTCCGTGCGCGGGGCCGCCGCGGTCGCGCTCGGAGAGATCGGCGACGCCTCCGCCGTCCCCTCGCTCACGGGCGCACTCTCACGCCGACACCCTGCTTCTGGTCTTATAAGCCGCGTCCGGCGACGCAATGTGGAAGAGGACGAGTTCGTGCGCCGCGCCGCCGCCGTCTCGCTCGGACAGATAAAGAGCCGCGACGCTGTACCCGCGCTCGTCGCGGTGCTGTCGGACGAGCGTGCGCCAGATGACGTGCGGCGCGAGGCCGCTCGCTCGCTCGGCCTCATCGGCGACTTACGGTCGGCCCCCGCGCTGCGCGCCGCCCTCACGGCCAAAGACCCATACCTCGCGCGCACGGCCTTCGAGGCGCTGCTCAAGTTTGACCCGCAGAGCGCGAAACGTCCGGGT
>Ga0209577_10003346_pt1 | contig 15110 bp, 14 predicted proteins | sample GraSoiAngelo_109_FD_185874 | JGI IMG/M metagenome (GOLD analysis project Ga0209577, IMG submission 185874) | Grasslands soil microbial communities from the Angelo Coastal Reserve, California, USA - 14_0903_12_20cm (SPAdes) (version 2) | ecosystem: Environmental > Terrestrial > Soil > Grasslands...
CGAGACCAAGGGCGCCCAATACGACGTGAACGAGATCCCGGCCGGGATGCTGGAGCAGGCGAAGGAGTACCGCGAGAAGATGCTCGAATCAATCGCCGAGTTCGACGATGCGATCATGGACAAGTACCTGCATGGCAAGGAGCTGACCGAGGAAGAGGTCCGGCAGTGCATCCGGATCGGGACCATCGCGATGAAGATCAGCCCGTGCCTGTGCGGCTCCGCCTTCAAGAACAAGGGCATCCAGCATCTGCTGGACGCGGTGGTGGACTACCTGCCCTCGCCGCTGGACAAACCGCCGGTGCTGGGCTACAGCCTGGACGGCGAGCGCCGGATCGAGCGCAAGGCCTCCGACAGCGAGCCGCTCTGTGCGATCGCCTTCAAGATGCTGAACGATCCGCACATCGGCCAGCTGACCTTCGTCCGGGTCTACTCCGGTGTGATCACCCAACAAGGGAAAGACCGAACGGGCCAGCCGGCTGGTCAAGATGCACGCCGACAAGCGCGAGGAGATCGACGAAATCTACGCCGGCGAGATCGGCGCCGTCGTCGGATTGAAGCTGGCCACCACCGGCGACACGCTCTGCGAGGAAAAGCATCCGATCCGGCTGGAGCTCATGAAGTTCCCCGAGCCCGTCATCGCGATGGCGATCGAGCCCAAGACCAAGCAGGATCAGGAGAAGATGGGCTATGCCTTGAGCCGGTTGGCCCAGGAGGATCCCACGTTCAAGGTCAAGATGGACGAGGAGACCGGCGAGACGGTCATCTCCGGCATGGGGGAACTGCATCTCGAAATCCTGGTGGACCGTCTCAAGCGGGAGTTCAGAGTGGAGGCCAACACGGGCGCGCCGGAAGTGGCCTATCGCGAAGCGATCCTGGCGGAGGCGGAAGCCGAAGGGAAGCACATCAAGCAGTCCGGCGGCCGCGGCCAGTACGGGCATGTGATCCTGACGGTCAAGCCGGCGGAACCCGGCAAGGGCTTGGTCTTCGTGAACGATATCCGCGGCGGGGCCATCCCCAAGGAGTACATCTCCGCGGTCCAGAAGGGCGTGGAGGAGGGGATGACCATGGGCCCCCTGGCTGGATTCCCCCTGCTGGACGTGGAGGTGCACGTCATCGACGGGTCCTACCACGAGGTGGACTCCAGTGAGATGGCGTTCAAGATCGCCAGCAACATGGCCTTCAAGTCGGCGCTCCTGAAAGCCAAGCCCGTTCTGCTCGAGCCGATCATGCGCGTCGAAGTGGTGACGCCGAACGAGTACACCGGTGAGGTGATCGGCGACCTGAACTCCCGGCGCGGGCACATCGTCGGCATGAACACGCGCGCGACCGCCTCGGTCGTGGAGGCGTTGGTACCGCTCGCCGCGATGTTCGGCTATGCGACCGTCGTCCGGTCGAAGACTCAGGGGCGTGCCACGTTCACGATGGACTTCAAGGAGTACCAGCCCTGCCCCAAGCCGGTCCAGGACGCGATCATCGCCAAGTACACCGGCAAGACCTGACAATCCGTCCAACCTCTCCGCCCCGAAATTTCTGCTACAATGCCAGTGTGGAACGAGCGCACCTGGTCCATCTCTACACCCAGATGCTCCTGATCCGACGCTTCGAGGAGCGGACCGCGGAGATGTACGCGCTCGGCAAGATCGGCGGGTTTTGCCACCTCTGCATCGGGGAAGAGGCCGTGGCCGTGGGCGCTGTGGACGCGCTGCGGCCCGAAGACTACGTTTTCTCTGCCTACCGCGATCACGGCCATTGCCTCGCCCGGGGCTCAGACCCGAAGCGCGTCATGGCCGAGCTCTTCGGTCGAGTCACCGGATTGTGCAAGGGGAAGGGCGGCTCCATGCACCTCGTGGATGCGGAGCGTCGGTTCATGGGCGGCTATGCCATCGTCGGCGGACATCTGCCGCTGGCGGCCGGCGTGGCCTTCACCGTGAAGTATCGCGGCGGTGACCAAGTAGTCCTGTGCTTCTTCGGCGAGGGCGCGGTGCCCAGCGGCGCGTGCCACGAAACGCTGAACCTGGCCGCGCTCTGGGGGCTGCCGGTGCTGTTTCTCTGCGAGAACAACCGCTACGGGATGGGCACGCCGGTCGAACGCGCGGTCGCGCTCTACTCCGACGTCGCCCAGAACGCCGCCGCCTACGGCATCGAAGCCGGCCGGGTCGATGGCATGGACGTGCTGGCCGTCCGCGACGCAGTCGGCAAAGCCGTCGAGCAGGTCCGCACCCGCCAGCGTCCGTATTTCCTGGAGGCGGTGACGTACCGGTTTCTCGGCCATTCGATGGCCGATCCCGCCCACGGTCATTACCGGACGAAGGCCGAGGTGGATGAAGCCAAGAAGCGGGACCCGGTTCTGCTGTTACGCACCCGGATGCTGAGTGAACGGCTGGCGACCGAGGCAGACATCAAGCGCATCGAACAGGAAGTCGCGCAGATCGTCCGCGAGGCGGTGGAGTTTGCCGATGCCAGTCCGGTGCCACCCGTGACCGCGCTGGAGGACGACGTCTACGTCTAAAACAACATGCCCCGGGAAAAGACTCCGTCTTGGCGGAGTCGGGGTGGGCGGGTGAAATGAAGGCGACATACCGGGAAGCGCTGAACCAGGCCCTGCGCGAGGAGATGCGGCGGGACGACCGGGTCTTCCTGATCGGGGAGGACGTGGCCTATTACCAGGGCGCCTTCAAGATCAGCAAGGGGTTCCTGGAAGAATTCGGCTCGCGACGCGTTGTGGACACGCCGATCACCGAGCTGGGCTTCACCGGCCTGGCCATCGGAGCGGCCATGGCGGGGCTCCGCCCGGTCGTCGAAGTGATGACGTTCAACTTCGCCATCCTCGCGATGGATCAGATCGTCAACAACGCGGCGAAGATCCGCTACATGTCCGGAGGACAGCTCAGCGTGCCGATCGTGATCCGGGGCCCGGGTTCGGCGGCGCACCAACTGGCGGCCCAGCATTCGCAAAGCCTGGAAGCGTGGTTCTGCCACGTGCCGGGCTTAAAGGTGGTGGCGCCCGCAACGCCGCATGACGCCAAGGGGCTCATCAAGAGCGCGATCCGGGACGAGAACCCCGTCATCTTCATCGAGGCACAACTGCTGTACCCCATGCAGGGCGAAATCGGAGACGGCGACTACACGATCCCGCTCGGCGTCGCGGAAGTGAAGCGACCGGGGACCGACGTGACGCTCATCGCCTATTCTAAAATGTTGCTGGTGGCGTTGGAAGCGGCTGAGAAGTTGGCGCAGGAAGGCATCCAGGCGGAAGTGGTCGACCCGCGCACGCTGCGCCCGCTGGATCTGACGACCTTGGCAGCGTCGGCGAAGAAAACCGGCAAGGTCGTCGTCGTCGAAGAGGGCTGGCCCTTTGCCGGGCTCGGCGCGCAGATCGCCGAGAGCCTGTATCGTCAGGTGTTCGATTATCTCGATGGTCCGATCGTCCGTGTCACCGGGCGGGACGCGCCGATGCCGTACGCGCGCGACCTCGAGGACGCCGCCATCCCGGACGCGGACCAGGTGGTGGCCGCGGCGCATCAGGTGCTGTACAGGACGTAGCCTCATGGCCAGTCGTGTGATCATGCCCAAGCTGACGGACTCGATGGAGGAAGGCGTCGTCGTGAAATGGCGAAAGGCCGAAGGCGAGCGCGTCGAGAGCGGCGACGTGCTCGCGGAAATCGAGACCGATAAGGCGGTGATGGACCTCGAGGCGTTCGCGTCCGGGACGCTCCGCAAGATCCTGGTCCCTGAAGGGACGACCGTGCCGTCCGGCACCCTTATCGGTGTGATCGGAGAGTCTGACGAGGACATTCGGGGCATCCTTGCCGGTGCTCAGCCTTCAGCGGCGCGCCCCAGCGCGCCGCGCCCGTCACCCGCCGCCGTCGCATCGCCGGAGGAGGACAAGCGGGCATCCCCTCGTGTCCGCACGCTGGCCCGCGAGCACGGGATCGATCTGAAAGCCGTGAAAGGGAGCGGCCCCGGCGGGCGAATCATCGAGCGGGACCTCGAACCCTTCCTGACCAAGAAGGAACAACCCACTGTGCGGGAGGTTCCCCTCAGCCAGATGCGTAAGGCCATTGTCCGGATGACCACGCAAAGCAAGGCGCCGGTTCCGCACTTCTACGTGACCATCGAGGTGGAAATGGCCGAAGGGCTCCGGGTGATTGAGGAGTCGAAAAAGGCCGCGCCGTCGTCCCCGATCTCGATCAACCATCTGCTCATCGCCGCGGCGGCGCGGGCCCTACGGCAGCACCAGGGCCTCAATGCGTCCTTCGCGGGCGAGACCATTCGGCTCTTCTCCAGCATTGACATCGGGATCGCTGTGGCGCTGGAGGACGGCTTGATCGTGCCGGTTCTGCGCGACTGCGGAAGCAAGACCCTCGCGCAGATCGCCGAGGCGGAGCGGGCGCTTGTGGCCCGGGCACGGGGCCGCGATCTGTCGCCGGAGGAGTACACGGGCGCGACGTTCCTGATTTCCAATCTGGGCAAGTTCGATGTGGAGAGCTTCATCGCCGTGATCCTGCCGCCCGCTGCTGCGGCGCTCGCGGTGGGCTCCGTGCGGGAGGTGCCCGTCGTCCGGGATGGTCGCGTCGAGGTGGGCCATCGGATGATGCTCACGTTATCCTGTGATCACCGCGTGATTGACGGGGCGGTGGCCGCGCAGTTCCTCCAGACATTCAAACAGGCGCTGGAGCGGGCGAGGGACTTATGAGCCGACCCATTCCTGTGCTCCAGGAGCCGAGGCCGCGCCTGCCGGCGTGGTTCAAGGTAGAACTGTGCCAGGGGCCGGACTATCAGGAAATCCGGCGGCTCACCCGGGAGCTAAAGCTCCACACGATCTGCGAAGAGGCGCGGTGCCCGAACGTCTGGGAATGCTGGAACAACCGGACGGCCACGTTCCTGATTCTCGGCGACGTCTGCACGCGCCGGTGCCATTACTGTGCGGTGACCACCGGCCGGCCCCTGCCGCTGGATGAAGCGGAACCCGAACGGGTGGCGGCGGCGGTGAAGAGGCTCGGACTCCGCCATGCCGTGATCACGTCGGTCAACCGCGATGAGCTGCCGGACGGTGGCGCGCGGATCTTCGCCGAGACGATCCGGGCCATCCGGCGGGACCTGCCGACCTGCACGGTCGAGGTCCTCATTCCGGATTTTCTCGGTGACCGCGCCGCATTGGAGACAGTCCTGGCGGCCAAGCCCGACATCCTCAACCACAACATCGAGACTGTCCCGCGCCTGTTCCCGTCGGTCCGGCCCCAGGGGAAATACCAGCGGTCGATCGCGGTGCTCGAGGCAGCGGCCAGACGCGGGGCTGCCACCAAGTCCGGGCTCATGGTCGGTCTGGGCGAAACAGTAGAAGAGGTGCGCGCGGTCATGCGGGAGCTCCACGCGGCTGGATGCGTGATCCTCTCGATTGGACAGTACTTGCAACCGACGAAGGCCCACTGGCCGGTCATGCGCTTCTACCCGCCGGAGGAGTTCCGGTTGCTCAAGGAGGAAGGGCTGACGCTGGGTTTCCGCCATGTGGAGTCCGGACCGTTGGTGCGTAGCTCCTACCATGCCGCGGAAGGGGCACGTCTTGGCGCGAATTGACTCTCCTCCCCCCCCTCCCTATAATGCGCAGGTTTCCGCGGCCCCCGTCTGCGAGTGGCTATGGCACCGTTCTCCAAGGGGTTTCTGGCGCAACGGCTAAGCGGGCTGACAGCCCGGGTCCGGCATGCCTTTGCGCTGGAACCGGAAGGCCAGCCGCTCTCCCCCGAAGACGTGGCCCTGCTCGAGCGGGTCGCGGCGACCGTCGTGGAGCGTGGGATGGCGACGCCGGCCATCCTGTTTCTCGAGTCGGTCGGGCCGATGAGTTTCCTCGGCAGCCAGGCCCTGCACTTCTTCACTCCGATCCTCGAGGTGGTCTTCCCACAGCGTGACGTGGAGCGCGTGGCCCATCTGCTCGAGCGGCGCGACACGCTCTCGCGACTGACAGTCCTGATCGAGCGACGCACGGCGATACGCCCATGACCGCGGACCCACTCCGCACGATTGTCGCCACGGACTGCGGCAGCACAACGACCAAGGCCATTCTGATCGAGAAGGTGGGGGACGAGTACCGGCAGACCTTCCGGGGGGAGGCACCCACCACCGTGGAAGCGCCCTTCGAAGATGTCACCCGCGGGGTCCTCAATGCGATCGCGGAGATCGAGGATCTCTCCGGCCGCAAGATTCTCGACGGCGAGAAGATCATCACCCCGAGCGGGGCGGGCGGCGATCCGAAGGTCGGCGTGGACATCTACATCTCCACGAGCAGCGCCGGAGGCGGACTTCAGATGATGGTGGCCGGGGTCGTGCAGAGCATGACGGCCGAGAGCGCCCAGCGGTGCGCCCTCGGGGCTGGGGCAATCGTGATGGACGTGCTGGCCTCGAACGACGGGCGACTGCCGCACGAGAAGATCGAGCGCATCCGCTCGCTGCGTCCGGACATGATTCTGCTCTCCGGTGGAACGGACGGCGGCACCGTGACGCACGTGGTGGAGATGGCGGAATACATCGCGGCTGCCGAGCCCCGTCCGCGGCTCGGCATGAGCTACAACCTGCCGCTGATCTACGCCGGCAACAAGGACGCCCGCGCGCGCATCAGCGAGATCCTCGGCAAGAAGACCGCGCTGACCATCACCGAGAACTTACGGCCCGTGCTGGAGAAAGAGAATCTCGGGCCCGCCCGCGCGAAGATCCACGACCTGTTTCTGGAGCACGTCATGGCGCAGGCACCGGGCTACAAGAAGCTCATCTCCTGGGCCGGCGCGCCGATCATGCCGACCCCGGCGGCGGTGGGGCTCATCATGGAGACCATCGCCAAAAAACAGGGGATCAACCTGATCGGTGTGGACATCGGCGGGGCGACCACCGACGTGTTCTCGGTATTTCATGGCATCTTCAACCGGACCGTCTCGGCCAATCTGGGCATGAGCTACAGCATCTCGAATGTGCTGGCCGAGGCGACGCTCGACAACATCATGCGTTGGGTGCCGTTCTCGATCGATGAGCAGGATTTGCGCAACCGGATCAAAAACAAGATGATCCGTCCGACGACGGTCCCGCAGACCCTGGACGAGCTCCAGATCGAGCAGGCCATCGCGCGCGAGGCCCTGCGCCTAGCGCTCATTCACCACAAGTCCCTGGCGACCGGGCTGAAGGGGGTCCAGCAGGAGCGGTCCATCTCTGATGTGTTCGAGCAAAAGGCGTCGGGAGAGACACTCGTGGACATGCTGCAGCTCGATCTGATCGTCGGCAGCGGGGGTATCCTCTCGCATGCCCCGCGCCGGGTGCAGTCCCTGCTGATGATGGTCGACGCGTACGAGCCGTTCGGGTTCACCGAACTGGCCGTGGACAGCATTTTCATGATGCCGCATCTGGGGGTGCTCTCCACCGTCAACGAGCAGGCCGCGACCGACGTGTTCGTTCGGGATTGCCTGATCCAGCTGGGCACGTGCGTGGCGCCGATCGGGCAAGGCGCCTGGGGGGAGCGCTGCGCGGACTATACGATCACGTTTCCGAGCGGACGAGAGCTGGTGAAAGGAACCTTGGCTTTCGGGGAGGTCCGGCTGTTTCCCCTCGCAGTCGGGGAAGAGGCAACGGTCTCGATGATCCCGGCCCGGTCCGTGGACTTGGGCGAGGGCAAGGGCGTACCGGTCGAGCGGCGCGCCAGGGGGGGCGTCGTCGGTGTGGTGCTGGACGGGCGCGGGCGGCCGCTGCAGTTGCCCACGAAGGCGGAGGAGCGGGTGCGCGCCTTGAAGCACTGGCACGCCTCGCTGAACTTATACCCCCCCACCCACACCCTCCCCCTCGAGGGGGGAGGGATGGGTGGGGGTGGAACCTCTCGCTGACCCATGGCACACACCTACACACCGGGTCTCGCCGTCACGCCGCGAACCGTCGTCTCCAAGAAGCGGATCCTGCCGCTGTCTGGCACGGTTCTCGTCGAGGCTGGCGAGGCTGTCACCTCGGCGACGGTCGTGGCTCGCGCGGAATTGCCCGGCAAAGTCCACGTGGTGAATCTTGTCAATCAGCTCGGCATCCTGCCTGAAGACCTGCCCGATTACGTGATCAAGCGGGAAGGAGACCGGATCCAGCAAGGCGACGTTCTGGCGGAGACCAAACCCTTCATCAAGTGGTTCAAGACGGAGGTGCGCTCTCCCATTATCGGGACCGTGGAGACCATTTCAACGACGACGGGGCAGATCATCCTGCGGGAACCGCCGCGGCCGGTGGAGCTCTTCGCCTATCTCGACGGCACGGTTGCGGAGGTGCTGCCGGGCCAGGGTGTGCGGGTTGAGACGACGTGCGCCTTTATCCAAGGAATCTTCGGGATCGGCGGGGAGACCTGGGGAACCCTGGCCGTGGGGGTCGCTTCGCCGGAGGATGATGTGACGGCCGCGCACTTCACGTCCGCCCATGCGGGGAAGATCGTAGTAGGCGGCGCCTTTGTCGGGGCCGAGGCCCTCGCGCGGGCCAAAGCTGTCGGTGTCAGGGGGATCGTCGTCGGTGGGATGCACGACAAGGACTTGCGGGCGCTCCTGGGTTATGACCTTGGCGTAGCCATCACGGGAACGGAAACCGTCGGCTTTACTCTGGTCCTGACCGAAGGGTTCGGGCGCATCCCGATGGCCCACCGGACCTTCGAGTTGCTGCGGAAGCTGGACGGACGCAAGGCGTCCATCTCCGGCGCGACGCAGATCCGTGCGGGGGTCATCCGTCCGGAAATCATCGTGCCGCTGGCGCCCGGCGAGCAGATCCAGGGCATCGAAACCGGCCAATGGGGAAAGGCGAGGGGTGGGATCAAGATCGGCGACCCGGTACGCGTCATCCGGGCACCCTTCTTCGGACGGATCGGCCAGGTCGTGGGCTTGCCGTCTGACTTGCAGATGATTCCCACGGAAAGCTGCGTCCGCGTGATGGAGGTCCAGTTCACCGACGGTTCGCGGGCGGTGATCCCGCGGGCGAACATCGAAGTGATCGAAGGCTGAGGAGGAGGGGGTGGCGATGAAAAAAAAGATTGTTCTGATGCATTTATTCCTCTTTCTTGTTATCGTGGGACTCTATCCTTCGTCGGTTGCTGCCAACCCGGAGCTTGTTGAGACCGGACGGTTGCTGGCGATCCTGCTCGATTCCGGCCGCGTGACGGTCGGATCGGTCCAGGCTCTCATCAACGATCCCAACAAGGGAGACAAGGGCTTCACACCGGAGGTCTTCGAGCAGAAGCTCTTAGTCAAATTCAAGGAACGGTCCGGTGTCGATCTGCAGGATCTCCAAAATGAGAAGGTGCCGCCGATGGCGAAGAAGCTCCTGCCGATGCTTGTCGAGGCGAGCAAGAAGACCGTCGTCACGTACCAGCCTATCATCAACAAACAGGGGATGGGGTTCAAGAATTTCATCCCGGCCACCTTCGGCACCCATGCGGCGGCGATCTTCACCGCCAGGACCGGTTTCTATTTGAGGCAGACCACCGTCGATGAGCTGCTGAGGAATCCGAAGAACAAAGCTGATCAGTTTGAAGCGGCGACCTTGAAAAAGTTTGCCGATCCCAACTACCCGCGCGAAGGCGAGAAGGTCATCAGCGCGACCGTGGATGGCGGGAAGGCCGTCCGCGTGATGCTGCCTCTTTTTTACCTGAAAGGGTGTCTTGCATGTCATGGCGAGCCCAAAGGAGAACGGGACATCTCCGGTTATATCAAGGAGGGAGGGAAGGAAGGGGAACTGGGGGGAGCCATTAGCGTCAAGCTGGCGTTGAAATAAACCAAAGGAGGTGGCTATGAGCAGAGCGAGAGCGATCGTTATAGCCTTAGTGACGGTTTTCCTGGGGGACGAACTTCTCCTGCCACCGAAAGCCTGTGCCAATTCTGAGGTGATTGAGACCGGGCGGCTGCTGGCGATCCTGCTGGACGTGGGTCGAGTCACGGTCGGGACGAACCAGTCATTGATCAACGACCCTGAAAGGGGAGACAAGGGCTTTACGCCCGAAGTCTTCGAAAAACAGTTGATCACCAAGTTCAAGGAGCGGGCGAACGTGGACCTTGTCAACCTGAAGACCGAAAAGGTTCCGGAGCTAGCCAAGAAGCTCCTGCCCGCGCTTGTCGACGCGGAAAAGCAGGTCGTGTCCGATTACCAGATCGTGATCAACAAGCAGGGCGTGGGCTTCAAAGGGTTCATTCCCGCCACCTTTGGCACCCAGGCGGCGGCCAAGTTCCGTACCAAGACAGGGGTGTACCTCAAGCAGACCATGAATCCTCCGCGGAACCCCAAGAATACGCCGGATGAGTTCGAGGAGAAGGTCCTCAAGGCGTTCGCCGCTCCGAACTATCCCCGCCAGGGCGAGAAGATCATCAGCGAGACCGTGGATAGCGGCAAGGCCATCCGGGTCATGCTGCCGCTGTTCTACCTCAAGGGTTGTCTTCCGTGTCACGGGGAGCCGAAAGGTGAGAAGGACATCTCGGGTTACATGAAGGAGGGGGCGAAGGAAGGTGACTTGGGTGGAGCCATCAGCGTCAAGCTGATTCTAGAGAAGTGATTCTCCCCGCGTTCCTCCTGTTCGTGCTGCTACTCCTGGGCACACCGGCGCTGGCAGCTACCCTTACGCCGGAAGGCTTTCGGGCCCTGGATACCCCGAACGATGCCGGCAAGAGCCTGAGTCTTGCCTGGAAAGCCTCCCCCGACGACCGCGCAGACCGGATTGTCCAGGTGTGGATGGCGGAGAGCCCTGCCGCCCCGTTCAAGAAAGTCGCGGAGTTTCCCTCCAACACACGCTACGTGAAGCCGGGGGACTTCCCCTGGTGGGCCCAGCCGGCCGGTAAGGGCGACCACTATGTGAAGCTCGTCTCCTCCCAGGCCTTTCCGATCGAAGACGGGAAGCCCTATTTTGTGAAGCTCCTTGTGCGGGCGGGCGATCAGGAAGTCTGGTCGGAGGTGGCCGAGGCGAAGGCCGCTCCCGATATGTTCAACACGGCGCAGGCGAACAACCTCGCGTTTGTCGTGGTGTTCATGGGCGTCCTGCTGGCGAGCATCGCAGCGGCGCGGCGGAACCCCCACGTCCACTTGCGTCGCATCGCCGGCCTGGACGCGGTCGAGGAAGCGATCGGCCGCTCGACGGAAATGGGCCGCCCGATTCTCTACCTCACCGGTTCCGGTGGGATGGACGAAGTCTCCACCATCGCAGCCACCGTCATCCTCGGTGAGGTGGCCAAGAAGGTGGCGCACTACGATACGAGCTTGAAGGTCCCGCACCGCGATCCGATCGTCATGGCGGTCTGTCAGGAGATCGTCAAGGAGGCGTACATCGCAGCCGGCCGGCCGGACGCCTACAAGGACGACTCGAACTTTTTCATCACGAGCGACCAGTTCAGCTACACGGCGGCCGTGGACGGGATCATGCTGCGGGAGAAGCCGGCCGCGAACTTCTTCATGGGCTCCTATTTCGCCGAGTCCCTGTTGTTGACTGAAGCCGGGGCCAGCACCGGCGCGATCCAGATCGCCGGCACCGATTCGGATCACCAACTCCCGTTCTTCGTGACCACCTGCGACTACACATTGATCGGGGAGGAGCTCTACGCGGCCAGCGCCTACCTCTCGCGCGAACCGGTCCTGGTCGGGACGTTGCGTGGCCAGGACATCGGCAAGGCCGTGATCATGAGCGTGCTCATCCTCGGCACCTTCCTGGCGACGGTCGGCGTGCTTCTGGACACGGACTGGTTCAGCTACCTGCTGGACCTGTTCAAAGACTTCAAGTGATTTTCCTCAAGCGCCAACTCCCGCTGGCCATCACCTTTGTGATGGGCGTGGCGTTCGCCATCCAGTACTACGTCCCCCATCCCGTTTCCGAGGAGGCGATCACCAACGTCTCCAAGTGGATGCAGATCATTTCGGGGTTCGCGCTGGCGCTGGGGCTGGCCAGCCTCTTCCACGTCCATGCTGTCAAGATCAAGCGGCAGGTGCCCGGCTGGGGATACAGCTTGGTGCTCTATATCACCATGGTCGTGACCATCGTGGTCGGCTTCTGGAGCAGGGGCGAAACCACCGTGGATGGCGCGAAGACAGGCCTTGGATGGCTCTACGACAACATGATGGTCCCCCTCCAGGGAACGATGTTTTCGATCCTGGCGTTCTTCATCGCCTCAGCAGCCTACCGTGCCTTCCGGGCCCGCTCCCGGGAGGCGTCCGTCCTGCTCGTGTCCGCCGTGCTGGTCATGATGGGACGCGTCCCCTTGGGCCAGTTCCTCCTGCCCTGGACCTGGGACGTCACCCAGTGGCTCCTGAACGTGGTGAACAGCGCGGTCCGGCGCGCCATTCTCATCGGCGTGAGCATGGGACAGGTCGCCCTGTCGCTGAAGATCATCCTGGGCATCGAACGCGCGTACCTTGGCGGGGGGAGGGACCAGTGAAGGACTTTGCCCGCCGCATGATCGGGATCGACCGGCGGATCATCTTCCTGCTGATCGCCGCGGCGGTCCTGCTGCCGTTGCTCCGGCCCTTCGGCCTGCCGATCAAGATCTCCCCGGAGGTGCGGGCCGTCTATGACTACATCGAGGCGTTGCCCGAGCGCTCAGTCTTCCTGCTCTCCTTCGATTTTGACCCGTCCTCCAAGCCGGAACTTGAGCCGCAGGCGGTCGCGCTGCTCCGTCACGCCTTCCGCAAAAATCTCCGGGTGATCGGCATGACGCATTGGCTCACCGGCACGGGCCTGGCTGATGATATCTTTTCGCGGGTGGCGGCTGAGATGGGGAGGGAGCGCGGCAAGGACTATGTCTTTCTGGGCTGGAGCCCCGGGGCCGGCTCTTTGGTAATCGCGATGGGGCAGGATCTCTACCAGGCGTTCCCCTCCGATTACCAGAAGACCCCGACACAAGGAATGCCTGTGCTGGCTGGAGTGCGCAATCTTCGCGACGTGAATTACATGGTCAGCCTGGCGGCCGGTAACCCGGGCATCGAGATGTGGTACGTCTTCGGCAAGGACAAGTACCGCTTCGAGATGGCGGGGGGCTCCACCGGCGTGATTGCGCCTGGCCTCTACCCCTTCCTGCGCAGCGGCCAGATCAACGGCCTGATCGGCGGGCTCCAGGGCGCGGCCGAGTACGAGACGTTGATCAAACAGAAGGGCACGGCGACGGCCGGCATGGACGCCCAGTCCGCCACCCACTTCGTGATCATCATCCTGGTGCTCCTGTGCAACGTGTTCTATTTCGTGTTGCGCGGGGAGAAAGGCAAGGCGAACTGATGCCCGGCCCTGTCCTGCCCACCGAGACGCTGCTGGGGGCCTGGGTCGCGGCCGGGCTGACCCTGTTCATCTATAGCTTTCTGTATAAGGATAACCCGCTGTTCAAGCTGGGGGAGCATCTGTACGTCGGCATCTCGGTCGGCTACTCGGTCGTCCTCGCCTGGCACACGGTCTTCCTCAGGCTACTGTGGGAGCCTCTCAAGAAGGACATCACTGAGAATCCCGCGGCGCTCGGCAGCTACGTGCTGGTGATCCCCGCGGTGCTCGGTCTGCTCATGTGGGCGCGGTTCATTCCCAAGATCGCCTGGCTCTCCCGCCTTGCGTTCGCCTTCGTGGTCGGTTTTGGGTCGGGCGTGGCGATCCCACGGGCAGTCTCCTCTTACATCCTGAAGCAGATCGAGGACACGGTGAACCCGCTGGTGACCAGGGGCGCCGACGGGTTGTCCATGGGATTCAACCTGGCCTCCCCGCAGAGCGGTATCAACACGATCGTGCTGGTCATCGGCGTGGTGTCGGTGCTGTTCTATTTCTTCTTTTCGGTCGAGCACACTGGCCCAGGCAGGATGACAGCGCGCACGGGTATCTACTTCCTGATGATCGCCTTCGGCGCGGCCTTCGGCTATACGGTGATGTCCCGTATGTCGCTCCTGATCGGCCGCTTCTCGGACCTCATCAAGTTTGCGGGCGCCGAGTACGGCTATGCGACGCTGGTGCTCCTGGCGCTGACCGTGCTGGCCCTGGCCGCCTGGGAGATGGCCAGCCGCGGAAAACGCGAGGTATAATCCGCTTGCCATGGAGCACCCCAAGCTGCGCAATCTCGAGTTCTTCCCCGTGCGCGAGGGCGAGACGCAGTCCGTGGGGCTGCGCGATCCCGAGGGGATTTCGGACGGGATTCTGTTTCTGCCCCCCAACATCTTCTATCTGGTGCAGTTCCTCGACGGGACGCACACGCGCAACCAGATCGCGGGCGAGTACCTCAAGCGCTTCGGCGAAATCCTCATGCCGCAGTGGGTGGACAAGTTCATCGCGGACCTGGACGAGAAGCTGTTCCTGGAAGGCGAGCGGTTCGACGCGGCGAAACGGGCGCTGCTGGAGAGCTTCCGCGCGCAACCCACGCGGCCGGCGATGTTCGCCGGGAAGAGCTACGAGGCTGACCCCGAAAAACTGAAGCAGCAGCTCGACGGGGTTTTCCGGTCGAAGGAGGGGCCCGGCAGCGCTCCGTCTGAGAACAGAGGCAAGCCGCTCAAGGCAATCGTCGCCCCGCACGTGGAGATCAACACGGCGGGGCCGATCTACGCCTGGGCCTACAAGGAAGTGCGGGAAGCCAAGACGCCCGACGTGTTTGTGATCCTGGGGACCGCGCGAGGGGTCATCGAGACGCTCTTCGCGTGCACCGGCAAGGACTTCGAGACGCCGCTCGGGCTCGTCAGGACCGACCGGGAGTTCCTGCGGCTCTTTCGCGAGCACAGCGGCGGTGTGTTCTTCCAGGACGAGCTCGCCCATCGCAAGGACCACGCCATCGAGTTCCAGGCGGTGTTCCTCCAGCATATCCTCGGCCACACGAAGCCGTTCACGATCGTACCGGTGCTCTGCTCGTTCTCACATCTGCATTTCAGTCACCCTGATCTGCTCGCCCAGGGGCAGCGCATCGGGCAGTTCATCGAGGCGTTCCGCAAGACCCTGGCGGCCTTTGGCAAGGAGGTCTGCTTCGTGGTCAGCGGGGACCTGGCCCACATCGGCATGCGCTACGGCGATCTCAAGCCGCCGACGGACTTCTCGTTCCACAAAACGATGCAGGCGGACCTGGCGATGCTCAAGCACGCGGAGAACGGTGATCCAGAGGCTTTCTTGCAGTTCATCCAGCAGGAAG
>Ga0209577_10003348_pt1 | contig 15105 bp, 13 predicted proteins | sample GraSoiAngelo_109_FD_185874 | JGI IMG/M metagenome (GOLD analysis project Ga0209577, IMG submission 185874) | Grasslands soil microbial communities from the Angelo Coastal Reserve, California, USA - 14_0903_12_20cm (SPAdes) (version 2) | ecosystem: Environmental > Terrestrial > Soil > Grasslands...
CTTCGATGATTGGATTAGACAAAACGTCGCGCGCCAGCGCCTCGGCCTGTTCGCGCGCCTTCGCTTCCGTCAGCGAACCATCGAGTGCCACTTCGAAATACTTCCCCTGGCGAATGTCGCTGATGCCTTCGTAGCCCAGCAATTCGACCGAGTGCTTGATCGCTTTGCCCTGCGGATCGAGCACGCTTGGTTTCAAGGTGACGTAAACTTTGGCCTTCATGCTTTGTCTTGTTCGATAAGCTTTAGCTTGTCGCCACGGGCACGATTCGACAAGCTAAAGCTTATCGGACACCCGGAAAGCGAACGCAAGATATTACGCCAAATGTTGCTTTTCGCGTAGTCGATATCATAGTATTCCCGCCATTGTTCGTTAACGTCTCTTCAGAGGACAGCAAAAATGGCAACACCATATTCAGAAAGCGGACCGCCATCGGGCGTTCCCGGCGGCAAGACGAGTTTGGGGCTTGAGTCCAACGTCGGAGCGATGCTCTGCTATATCGCTAACTTTCTATGTTGTATCGGGGTGATTCTGGCCATCATATTTCTGGTGACCGAAAAAGAAAACCGCTTCGTCAAATTCCACGCCGTACAAGCGCTCTATCTGGCAGCCGCGCAGATTGCCGTCGGTATCCTCATAGGCATCCTTGGTCTGCTGCTTCGGCTCGCGCTCGACATGGCTGACCTCGAGCTGCTGGCCTTTTTTATGATCTTGGGACTCAGGCTTATCCTCGTCTTGATCTTTGCGGTGTTCTGGATCATCGCGGGCGTGAAAGCTTACGGCGGTCAATGGTACAAGCTGCCGGTAATCGGAAATTTTGCCTGGAACACTGTTAACAAGTAACCGATCCACGACAACTAAACTCGAAGGGGAGGAACGGTATGGATACAGGTAAGTCTGCTCTTGGCCTCGATGGAAACGTGGCCGCCGCGCTCGGTTATCCGATCGGCATCATCGCGATTATCTGCCTCATCATGGAAAAGGAAAACCGCTTCGTGAAGTTTCATGCGCTGCAGTCCATCTTGCTGCACGTTGGTTTTATCGTGATTGTGATCGCCATTTGGATAATAGGCTTTGTGCTGCTAATCGCCGGCGTCGCCGCCAGCGCAGCCAGTAATGCAGGGGGCGCGATTGGCGGACTGTTGAGCATGCTCTTCGGGCTCATTTGGTTGGTCGTGATTGTCGCCTACATTGGCGGGCTGATCTTCGCGGCGGTCAAATCCTATCAGGGAGCTCAATTCAAGCTTCCGATAATCGGCAACATGGCTGAGAAATGGACGAGCGGCTAATGTCGGGCATTGCCGTTACCGAAACCGCGAGCGGTAGCGACCGGCCTTCTGTCCCGTACGGACTTTTCAATAAACAAAGCCGGTCGCTACCGCTCGCGGTTCTGTAACGCAAAAACTCGCGCAAAGATTGCGTCGACATTCCGCAAGTAAGTATCGAGCGAAAACACTTTGGCTATTTGTTCGGCCGACAGTTTAGCCGTGATGTCTTTGTCCGCCGAAACTAAAGACTTGAAGTCGCCGCCTTCGTCCCACGCCTTCATCGCATTTCGTTGCACCCAATCATAAGCAGTCTCACGCGCGACACCGGCATCGGTGAGGGCCAGCAACAATTGTCCGCTGAAGATCAATCCTCGCGTCGCCTGAAGATTTTCCAGCATGCGCTCCGGATAAACGATCAGACCGTCGATGAGCGAAGCCATTTTGTCCAGCATGTAATCGGCGGCGATGCTCGAATCGGGGAGCACAACGCGTTCGGCGGACGAGTGCGAGATGTCGCGTTCATGCCAGAGGGCTATGTTCTCCAGTCCCACGATGCTGTTTGCGCGCACGAGCCGAGCCATGCCGCAGATGCGCTCCGAGAGGATCGGATTGCGCTTGTGCGGCATCGCGCTCGATCCCTTCTGCCCCTTCTTGAATTTCTCCTGCGCTTCGCGGACTTCGGTGCGCTGCCAATGGCGAATTTGCAAAGCAAACTTCTCCAGCGACGACGCGATGATTGCCAGCGTGCAGAGATATTCCGCATAAGAATCGCGCTGCACGATCTGAGTTGAAACCGGCGCCGGTTTCAGTCCCAACTTCTCGCAGACACTCTCTTCGACTTGCGGATCGAGATGCGCGAATGCGCCCACCGCGCCACTGATTTTACCGACGGCGACTGCGGCCTGCGCTTTTATCAGCCGCTCGCGATTACGTCGCATCTCGTCGTACCAAAGTGCAAACGTCAAACCGAATGAGGTCGGCTCAGCGTGAATGCCGTGCGTTCGTCCGACCTGTGGAGTGTTTTCGAATTCATGCGCGCGCCGCTTCAGCACGGGGAGCAGCCCATCGATCTTCTGCAGCAGAATGTCGCAGGCATCGCGCAGGAGCAGAGCATTCGCGGTATCAACTACATCGGATGAAGTCAGACCGTAATGAACAAAACGCGCCGCCTCACCGATTGTTTCCGCCAGATTCGTGGTGAAGGCGATGACGTCATGGTCGGTAGTCTTTTCGATCTCATGGATGCGGTCGACAGAAAACTTCGCGCGGGTTTTGATTTGCTGCAGCGCCTGGCGCGGGATCGTTCCCATCTCAGCGTGTACTTCGCAGACGGCGATCTCTACGTCCAGCCACTTCTGGAACTTGGTCTCTTCAGACCAGAGCGCGCCCATTTCAGGTAGTGTGTATCGTTCAATCATTGGGCGGTTACATCCACAGATTACGCAGATTACACCGATTTGAGGAAGGAGAAAAACGGCTAAATAAAACTGCGAGCTTGTTCAGCATGATTTTGCTTCTCTGTGCAATCTGCGAAATCTGTGGATTTTCTTGTCCTACTTCAGGGCCGTCGAACTGACAAAGTATCTCGCCAGATACCACATGCCGCCATGCTCAACCAACGTGAATGTTTCCATGCCCTGGCCGCGCTCGAAGGAAGTTTGATAAACGACAATCAAAGAATGGCCGGGAATCGGCGCGGTTGAAGTCTGCTCCTCCCGCGCAGTTTCAAAGTCTCGCACGCGCACGTTACCAAGTTTTTCATGCAGCGTCTTGAGAGTTGCCTCAGACTGCTCGAGGGTCGCGCTCTGACGCCATTCATCCGCGGCTTCCTGATAAAGCTTTTCGTAACGCCCTGCGTCAATGTCTTCAATCGACGCGTCGAGTACGGTCTGTGCGCCTGCCGGCATTCCGCTGCGGCGAGCGGTTTGACTGCAGGCAGCGCATGAAATGACTAGACCAAATATGAGCAGGCCCGTAGCAGTATGGTGAAGGAGTGCAAACGGCGTCTGATTAGAGGTCATGCGATATCGTCAATATGATTAGCGCCGGTTTTTTCCACTAGCCCAGGCGTTCACGCCTGGGTTTGGTAAAGTGGTCTGATTTCTTGAGCCCCATTCATGGGGCTTCGTTAATGCCTTTAGGAAAGTGGCTAAAGCAATTAGATCAAAGTCTCCTGAAGGAGACTTATGATTGATCGCTTTGTTTCCCAGGCGTGTACGCCTGGGCTAGAGAAAAGAAAAAGAGCGCTATCACCACGCCAATCGCGCCAGGCCCGCGGGCGCGGCGATCGTGTCAAACGCCAGATCTCCGGTAGGAAGAGTCAATCCCACGTCTGCCGCACCGACGGGCTTGAGACTTATGCCGAGGGTTTGTCCTGCGATCTCCGCGACCCGCCGTTTGTCCAAGCCATCACCCAAGACAAGTAAGCGATCGACGGTCGCGATTTCTGATTCTCCGCTCGACCCTGATCGTTCCCGATAAAACAGCAGCACTCGATGCAGTTCGTCATCGCACTCTTCCGTTTCGCAAAAGACCGAACGCAGAGTAAGTAGCCTGGCTCCACGCATCAAGACCGCTGTGAAGCCCTCGTCGTGCGCAGTCAGGAGAAGTCCATCGCCTTGATGACCGTTGCGGAGCCACTGCGCCTCGCCATCGTGACGAGGCAGAATAAGACCGACATACCAACCCAGAGCGGCGAACACTGATTCGTATTCGGCGAGCACGGACAAACGCACTGCGTTCACTAGGTAACGAGTTTGCTGCTGTGGACCAGGACTCAATTGTTCTTTCGAGACGCGCAGCTCTGAGAGCGGAGCGCCAAAGCTGCGCTCGATCTTCCATTCGAGGACTTCTTCCAATTCGCGTCGCGAACCGGGAGTTCCTTCAATGGTCACAATCGCCGCCCGCGCGGTTGCTTCCGGCAAGGACACCGACCATTTCCGCTGACGCAGCAGGCCGGCGCTGGTCACGAGATCCCTAAGAGCGCTTGCCAATTCTGTCGGGTCGCCGATATTGCTTTCATCGAATCCGGCGCGAATCAAATCAGGCGGCACGTCGATCAAAGCGGCGCGCTTGACGACAAATCCGCCCCGCGCACGATCCAGTTGAACGACGGAAGCAGCGCCACTATCGATGCCGACGGCACAGGAAGGGAATCGTGGTTTGAGGAGTTTGTCGAACATCAATGCCTAATTTATTTTCCATTTGTCATTTGACATATTTGACATGTTTCATTTGCCATTGCTCCCGCGGAAGCACAGTTCAGAGTTCAACCTTTAGGTTGCCGCTAACGAAACATGCAAGCTAAAGCTTGAACTCTGAACTCCGAAATCGGAGACACCAAATGGCAAATGAAAAATCGCAAATGATAAATGGAAAAATGGCCTCTACCATTCACTATAAGGAGTGCCTTCGGTCGAGACGTCGGCCGATGAACTATGGACGTTGATGACGCCGCTACCGCCTTCGGTCGAGTAGGGATCTTCACCGGTGTCGGCGTTCCAATCCTTATTGTCGGTTATTGGATCTTTTGGAACCTCACGGATGTATCCCGCCGTGACCAGATCATCAAGCGACTGCGGCAGCTTGCCTTTGTCCGCAGCGTATTGATCGATTAGCGCGCGCATCCTGAACAAATCGTCTTTCAGCACAGTTTCGCGCGCATGCATGACTGTCTTTTGATATTGCGGCAGCGCCACGGCTGCCAGGACGATGATGATCGAGATGACGATCATCAATTCGAGCAATGTGAACCCTGCTGCTACCAGGAAGACACGGTGGCCTGAAAGCAACTTGCTTTTGTGCTGCCTCCTGCCTCCTGCCTCCTGCCTCCTGTTCTTACCAGTCACTATACTTCTCTCCATTCAGCGCTTTGCCGCCGGACTTCGAATGCACATCGAAGATATTCTCGCCGCCCCACGAGGTTGAATCGACGGCGTCGTAACAAGATCGAAAGTCCCAATCCGCTTTGCCGGTCATTGGATCGATCGGAATCTGCCGCAGATAGACTTTCGTCTTCGGTATGGTTGATTCCTCAGTTGCCGCTTGCGTGGCCGTGTAATTCAGATTACCACGCCGGCCCAAACCTCCGACCGTAACCGGCAAGACGCTGACACCCTTCACCAAAGTGTCAAGATCCGGCGGATAGCGATCGGGATTATCAGTCGTGAAAATCGTCTGATCCGTAATCATCACGCGCACCCGCGGATCGCCGAACACGTTTACGCCGCCGCCGCCTCCTGGCTGATTCTGATTCGGTGGAAGGCGCGGCGCCTGCTCCTGTTGCGCCGTAGACAACCCTGCTCCTCCTTGAGTAGGCTGGTAGTTGGCTCCGGCCAAGGCCTCCCGATGAAACTGATCGATGGCTTCGCGCATTTGACGCAAAGCGTCGCGAAGCTGCTGCTCCTTCTGCCGCTTCACGGTGACCTGGACCAGCGGAATCACGCCCATTGTCAAGATGGCGAGCACGGAAACTGTGATCATCAACTCAATCAGCGAGAATCCCCGCGATCGCTGATTGCTGATTGCTGATTGCTGATTCTTAGGCGCGCCTTTCAAATCCGCAATCCGCAATCCGCAATCCGAAATCTTTTTACCGATGCTCATATTACGGAATTACCAACTCGGTTCCTACGGTCAACACGTCACTACGTAACCTGGGATTCGCCTGGCGCAGCGCCGCGACGGTTATGCCGTGCTCGCTAGCAATTCTCCAGAGATTATCCCTCTGCTGCACCAGGTAAGTTTTTGCCGTACTGGCCGTTGCCTGCGCCTTTTCGCTCGCCGCGATTTTGGTTCCCATTGCGACCGCGGCGCCAAGCTCACCGTTTGCGCTCAAAGCGCTGACTGCGGCAGCGGTTTCCTTTTCTGCATTGACCGGCGCGGCCTTGCTTGTCTCTTCGGGAATGGGCTTCGGAGCCGGTGGCTTGTCCGTCGAACTGTCCGCGGGTTTCACCGTCAAGCTGCCCTGCTCGATCTGAAGTGCGGTTGGCCTGCCGTCCTTCGCTACCACATGAACATTCGCCAGGTCGAAAGCCAATGCGCTATCACCAACCCCGTTGGCTTCGACATCTATGTTGAGCAAAGAACCTTCGCCATTCACCGTGGAGCCATCGGCCGGCGCAAGCGAGACAAGCAACACGCCGTGCTCGTCTATGGACTGCGTTAACGTCGGCGCGGTCTTCGCATTTGCAAAGATGCTGCCGGCGGACACTGCTTTGACTCTTACGACTTGCGGATCGAAGCGCAAAGCAATGACTGCCAGGGCAAGAGGCGCTTCTGAACTTACATGGACCGCAATCTGCCGCTTCTCGCCCAATTGCATCTCACTTTTTTCGGGTGAGAGACTCAACTCGATCACACCCGCCGCCGGTTGGCCAGCTTTTGCGACGTCGGTCTTTTCACTCTTCGGCGCGAGTTGCTCGACAGCGGGCGCAACCACCACATCCGACTTAGCACTCGCTGATGTTCCGGCAACCTCCGTACCTGGTGATACGACGCTCTTGATCGCAGTCGCAACATCCATCGATTTCGGCGTCGTCTGCTGTATTTGGTTCGCCGCAGTTTCCTTTGGTTGAGCAACGGCGGAGTTTGTCGCCGTAACTTTATTCGTCTCTTCGGTTGGTTTAGTAGACGCGGTCAATACAGCGTTCTGATTTTCAGGTAGGGCCACGACTTTATTTGAGGCAGCCGGTTTGACTTGAGCAGCGCTCTCGGTCGTCGAGACATTTGCATTCGACTGATTAGCCGCAACGGCATTCGGCGCGGGCTCGTATGTCACCGGCGCGTCAGGTAACTGAACATTGACTTCCTTCGGGATTCTGCGGGCCGCCGCGATCTGTTCTTCACGTTGAATATCTTCCATCAAGGTCGCGATCGAGCCCGTAGTCGGCGATTGCAGTGTTCCGCTCTGCCGCATCTCTTCATCGCGCGGCGTTACCGCGGGCGCACGCAGCACTCTTGGAGTTACGGAGATGACAATGTCAACCTGTCGATTGTCTCTGGTCGGCGAGGTGAAGAACCGGCCGAGAACCGGCAACCCACCCAGTATCGGAAGTCCCTGCCGGCCGCTCGATTGCACATCTTGTGTGACGCTGGCCAGCATCATCGTGCGGTTATTCTGAACGCGCGCAGTGCCGGTAATCTCACGCTCGGTAAACGTCGGCGTTAGCCCGCTGGCTCCAGCGACGTCTTTCGAATTGATCTTCATCTTGACTTGCACATCGAGATTGGGAAAAACGATGGGCGTAAAGCTCAACGTCAAGCCGGTGGGTTCATAATTGATCACGGGATAGCCATTGCTGCCAAACACTCCATTGGAAACTCCAGGCGCCTGGCCCGTCGTCGTCGGACTTGAAAAATTGCCATACACACTCGCGGTCTGTACGGGCACGCGCTGGCCTATACGAGCAGTTGATTCTTCGTTATTGAAAGCGTGAATCTGAGTCGATGCCAGCAACCGCGCGTTGTTCCTGCTCTGAAAGGCGGTGAGCACCGAAGGCGGAATAACCAACGCCGCCGCTGCGGCAGTAGGAACACCGGCCAGTATGCTGCCGACATTGACGCCGGTTTGCGCCGCGGTGGTAACGGCATTTGAAGTCAGCACGGAAAGTCCGGGCGATCCGCCCAGGCTGAAGGTTCCACTGCCAAGCTGATTGCCCAACTGAAGCAGATTGGTGCGCGACACTTCGTAGATGTTAACGTCCATTACAACTTCGGCGCGGTCTTTGTCGATGCTCCTGATTAGCTCGCCAATGAGCTGAACGTTTTCGGCGGTGTCGCGAACCGTCAGACTGTTCGTGTCCTTATCTGCCACCACGATCGATTGCGGGCGTCCCACCGATGCAGGCAGCACAAAACCGATTAGACCTTTCACTTTCTCCGGATCGGCATTTGAAACATAGAAGGTCCGCACCACTAATTGCTGGTACTGCGGGCGGCGTGCCTGGTCGGCAACCAGAATAGTGCGGCGGTCGAGCTTCTGAAAGAATAGCCCTTCCTGTAGAAAGACATAGTCAAGTGCTTTTGCCGTCGTTACACCCTGCAGATTCACCTCGATCGTGCGGGGCGTAGCGAATGACTGACGATCGAAAATCACATTGAGGTTCAGATCCTGGGCGTATTGCCTAATGAAGCCTTTCAAATCGCCGCTGTAAGCAATCGCGCGATTTACCTCCGGCTTTGCCGCAGGCAAGACTTCCTGTGGGCGTGCCGTTGAAGGTCCAGCCGGCGTTCCTCCGTTTCCATTGTCTTCCGAGCCTCCCCCAGCCGCCGGCGCCGGACTTCTTCCTTCTTTCACTTCCTGAAGGCGCAACATGCGCTCCATCTCAGACACTGCGAGTTGGTTCACGGGGTCATAGCCAAGGGCCTGGCGGAAGGCGTTGTAGGCCCCAACATAATCTCGCTGTTCCGCCAGCGAGCGTCCTTTCTGCATGAACATCTGCGACGCATTAAAGATGGCCCTTTGATAGTGCAGTCGATAGTCCACGTTCGATGGATCGGCGGCCAGCGCCAGCGTGAATTCCTGAGCGGCTTGCTCCCATTGCTGGTTTTGCTCGGCCTTCATGCCGCGATCGTAGTGATCTTTTCCCTTCTTTCCGAAGGCGCTCACCGGCACAGCCAGTAAGCAAGTTGCGATAATAAGCGCTAGCAGTGAACGGCTCTTTGAGTTCATATTTGTTGCCTTTCTGGAGCGGGACGGCGATGAAGATGCCAGCCTCTTGTCCTTACACGCAAAGAATCTTGACCGGTTCCGCAATGGTAAACCTCGATGCAGTCTAACAGAAAATCAGGCCTATCGATAAAAGGGGGGACAGAAGAATGATGGGTCTCTTAACGCGTTGTGCCGAGTCTGGGCAAATGATTCTTCCCCTATTAATGCTGGCCATTCAAGTTAATTTCCTCGACAAAAGTTACCCGATTGATTTCATGCAACGTTGAGACGCCCGCAAACACTTTCTTCAAAGCCGACTCGCGCAAGCTGGTCAGCCCTTCGGCTTCGGCGGAGCGACGAACTTCCGAGCCGGGCCGGCGCTCGACGATCATTTCGCGTATGTTATCGCTGAGATCGAGCAATTCATGGATTGCCGTGCGCCCGCGGTAACCCGTGTGATTGCAGGCGTCGCAACCGGTGTTTGCATAAAAGACCCGGCCGCGATGTTCTTCCGGACGGAGACCGGATTCGATCAACTCGATGTCTGAAGGCTGAAACGCCCGCCGGCAAACGTTACAGAGCACGCGCACCAGACGCTGCGCCAGCACGCAGTTCAAAGATGAAACGAAGTTGTAAGGCTCTACGCCCATGTTCAAAAAGCGCCCAATTACGTCGATGACGTTATTCGCGTGGACGGTCGTGAAGACCAAATGGCCCGTCAACGCTGACTGAATGGCAATCTGCGCCGTCTCTTCGTCGCGGATTTCGCCGACCATGATCTTGTCCGGGTCGTGACGCAAGATAGAACGCAAGCCCCGCGCAAAGGTTAAGCCTTTCTTCTCGTTTACCGGTATTTGCGTGATGCCGTGTAATTGATATTCGACCGGATCTTCGATCGTGATGATCTTGTCTTCTTCGTTTCGGATTTCGTTAAGCGCGGCATACAGCGTGGTCGTCTTTCCCGAACCGGTTGGCCCCGTCACCAGCACCATGCCGTACGGCTCGGCAATGTAGCGGCGAAACTTACGCAAATCGTCCGGATCGAAACCTACGACGTTCAAATCGAGATTCTTGAACGCTTCGTTGATCTGTTCTTTGTCGAGAATACGAATCACCGCATCTTCGCCGTGCACGGTCGGCATGATCGAAACGCGGAAATCAACGTTACGCCCTTTGTAACGCACGCGGAAGCGGCCATCCTGCGGCACACGGCGCTCGGCAATGTCGAGTTCAGACATGACCTTGATGCGCGAGATCAAGGTCTGGTGGTAGGCGAGATCGATGGGATCGACTTTCTGATAGAGCGCGCCGTCGATGCGGTACTTGACCTGTACTTCGGTGTCGCGCGTTTCGATGTGAATGTCGGAGGCGCGCGACTCCATCGCGTTGTAAATGATCGTGTCGACCAGCTTGATGATTGGCGACATCTCGCTATCGGTCGCCAGGCGATCGAGGTCGAGCACTTCCTCGCCCTGTTCCGTTTCGCGCACCAGCGAGATGCGAAAACCTGATGCAGCCTCCTGCAAAACTCTCTGCGTCGCGTCACCCTTGCGCAGCACGACGTCGATGGCGCCCGCAGTGGCGACGTGCGGCACCAAGCGCATGCGGAGGGCGCCGGCCAAATCGTCAAGCCGATCGAGGTCGGTTGGATCGGCCATCGCGATATGGAGCTTGCCGTTTTCGCGGCGCAACGGCACGAACTGATTGCGCACCATCAAGTCAACCGGAATCTCCGACAGAAGTGAATAATCGATGGGCGAATCGCCGTCCTGTGGCAATAGATTGACAAAAGGCAGACGATATCGCTGCGCGAGCGCCTTGGCCTGACGTATCTCGGGGGGATCATTTGCTTCAGGAACCAGCGTCGCATCATCGCCTGCTGGAGTCATGGCCTTGATCGCATCCGCGGCCATGGCATCAGTTTGTTCTTCCGTGAATTGCTTCATAGGAGCGCCGACATCCTGTCGGCTGTTCGCGGGCATCCTGCCCGCTCCTTTCTTCCGCCCTCGCCTACGCCGCGAGATGCGGACCTGCCGCTACCAAGCGTTTCCTTTCGGGATCGACCACCGCACCGAATCCTTCGAGCGAATGTGCCCCCAGGAGGCTCAAATCTCCATCCCGCGCGAACACGATCTCATCAACGGTCTCAAATCCATCAACCCTGAGAATCGCGTAACCAATGTGGCGTGTTATGATCTTGCCGTTCGCCATGATGAATTGCTCGTCGCGCTTCCGAACTTCGACGCCCAAGGCATTCAAAATACCCTCTGGAATCCATGTGAATTCAGAACCCGTGTCCACAATCAGTTCAATCTGCCCTGACCTGTCCGGTATGGCGATATTCTCAACTCTGCATTGCACGTTAAAGATTCCCATCACCTTATCGTCCCAGCATCGGCCCGTTCGAAATCGACTGAATAATCGGCAGATAGATTGCCAGCAGAATCAGCACGACGATCCCGCCCATCACCACAAGAATCGCAGGCTCAAGCGTGGTCGTCAACTGCTCTAACTTCACTTCGGCTTCGGCGTCGTAGAACGTTGCCACCTCGTCCAGCATTTCGCGCAAACTGCCGGAGCGTTCGCCGATGCCGACCATGTCCATCGCCAATTCGGGCATCCAGGCCGCGGTTTCCAAACTCTCTGTGAACGAGCGGCCCTCGCGAATTAGCGGCAGAATGCCGGCACTGCGCCGCCGTAATTCCATATTGGTGATCGATTCAGCCGCGATCTCCCACGATTCGACCAGCGTGATGCCGCCTGCCAGCAGGGTGGCCAGAGAGCGCGCGGCCTGGGCCGTCGTCATCTGCACGAGTAGCTTTCCCACCAAAGGGATTTTCAGCATCAAGGCGTCGATTGTGAGACGTCCCGGCGGTGTGCGTGACCAGATGACCGTCGCCACGCTGCCCACAATCACTAACGGCGCGACCCAGAAAATATTGGCCGTCAGCCAACCGGAAATGCCCATGACGATTTGGGTTGGCAAGGGTAAGTTGCCGCCGAAGCCGGCGAATAGTCCCGACATTCGGGGCACGACATAAACTGTCAAAAATACGACCATTCCCAGGCTGGCCATCAGCAAGAACGTCGGATAAGCAAGCGCGCCGCGAATTTTTCGCCGCAGCCCGACTGACCGCCGCATGTAGTTCACATAGCGCGAGAGCACTTCGTCGAGCGCGCCGGATCGCTCACCCGCCAAAATCGAGGCCGTGTAGATGCGCGGAAACGTCGCTCCCTGAGCCGCAAATGCCTGTGACAACGCCGAGCCGCCACGAATGGCCTCTTCGATTTCCGCCAGCACCGTGCGCAGACGCGCTGAGGTGGCCCGGCGCCGTAACATTGTGATCGCTTGCAGGATGGGGATGCCCGCGCGCAGCAACGCCGCGAGTTGCTGATTGAAAAGCAGAAAATCGTTTGCCTTGACGCGAGTTGCGCGACCCGTGCCGCCCCCTTTGGTGAACGAGGCGAGCCCGTCGCCCTTTGGCGGTGTGATGGCGAAGACTTTGAAGCCTTCGCGCTCGAGTCGCGTGCGCACTTCATTCGCCGCCACCGCCTCGACCGTGCGCGTCACAATCTCGCCCCCAGGCGTTCCTAAACGACAAACAAATTCAGCCATCTTTCGAAGTCGGAGTATATCACGCGGCGATCAAGCAGCGGATTGGTTAGATATCGCCGCGACTGTCACAGTTGCCAACACGCCCACGACTAACCTCGGGTTTCAGAAACATTTGGAGTGCGCCGGCCGAGCGTGGTACGCACGCCTCCGGCGTGCATCGTACGCGAGATGTACTGACGCACGCCGGAGGCGTGCGTACCGCTCTGTGGGCGCCGCCAAAAGTTATTGATCTTTGCTCTCAATTGGCATATCTTCCGCGCGTCTTGGCGACAAACTGAAGTTCTGCGACCGCCGCTGCTTAAGGGAAAACGCCGATGGATTCACCAACTGGACAAGCGCCTACCGAGGCCACGCGTTTAGTACGAGGCCTCGGTCTGATTGATGCGACGATGATTGTGGTCGGGTCGATGATTGGCTCGGGCATTTTCATTGTCTCGGCCAAATCGATGACGATTCTAGGTTCCCCCGGATGGTTGCTCGCAGCGTGGGCCATTGCCGGAGTCCTGACGATCACTGGCGCGTTGTGCTGTGCTGAACTGGCAGCGATGATGCCGCGGGCAGGCGGTCAATATGTCTTTCTGCGTGAAGCCTACGGATCCGCGACTGGATTTCTGTTTGGGTGGACACTCTTCTTCGTAGTTCAAACCGGAACGATTGCGGCGGTCGCGGTAGCCTTTGCGATCTTCATGGGTGTGCTGACTCCGACAATTTCAGAGAACGCGCACATCATTCATCCGATCCATTTGGGAAGCTACGCGATCACGCTTTCGACGCAACAACTCGTCGCGATTCTGCTGATTATTTTTCTCACCTTAACGAACACGCGCGGACTTAAGACCGGCAAGCTTATTCAGAACACTTTTACTTTCACGAAGACTGCGGCACTGATTGGTCTGATCGTGGTCGGCCTTTTGTTAGGTCGGAATGCGGGCAGTGCGGCTTACGCCTCTAACTGGTGGAATCCATGGGCCAACACGGGATGGAACCCGAGCGCAGCACAATCTGGTTTGCAAACCACGAACGGACTTTGGCTGGTGATGCTCTTGGGCATCGCCATGGTAGGTCCACTGTTCGCTCAGTCGGCGTGGAATAACGTCACTTTCACGGGCAGCGAGATACGCGACCCCGGACGCAATTTGCCGCGCGCCCTTTTGATCGGTTGCGGCGCCGTTGTCCTGCTTTATTTGCTCGCGAATCTCGCTTACGTAGTCACCTTGCCGCTGAATGTATTCCCGGCTTTGCGAGTTCCTCCTGACACCGTAGCGACTGAAGCGATGAAAATGGCGCTTGGCCCAACGGGAATGGTCTTGATGGCGATCGCGATCATGATCTCCACCTTCGGGTGCAATAACGGACTGATTTTGGCGGGCGCTCGTATTTATTACGCGATGGCGCGTGACGGTGTCTTCTTCAAAAAGGCCGGCAATCTCAGCGCGCGCCATGTTCCCGTTGCTGCTTTGATCGCGCAGGGCATTTGGACGTGTCTGCTGACGTTGCCGCGTACCGTAACCACAGATTCAAAAACAGGGCAGTTCATTTACGGAAGCGTCTATGGTCAGCTGCTTGATTACGTCGTTTCGGCGGATCTCATCTTTTATGCCCTAATGGTCGGAGCGGTTTTCGTGATGCGCCGCAAAGCGCCTGAACTCGAAAGGCCTTATCGCACCTTGGGCTACCCGGTCGTGCCGGTTATTTACATTCTGATTGCGCTGTTATTGGTAATCGATTTGGCTTATCTGACCCCAACGACATCGGGAATTGGATATCTTTTGGTGCTCGCAGGTATTCCCGTTTATCTGATATGGAGAAGGCAGGCCAAAGCTGTCTGAGCTTCGCGCCTGCCTTGGTCTGGTCCGACAAGCTTTCGTTTGTCGTGCCTCAAGCGACAAAGCGAAGCATGTCAAACGCTCCTAAAATTCAGGTTTAAAACCCATCCGGTCGCGGCTCGCCCGGCGGTCTGCCCTGCCCTCCTGGCTCGCCAGGTCCGGGACCTCGGCCCGGGCCTCCAGGACCCGGCCCTCGGCCAGGCCCGCCACCGGGCTGGTGCATTTCCATCATTAGCTCGTGCAATTTGGCTTGCTGTTCCGGAGTCAATTTGTTTTTGAGCGCGATCGCCAGTCCAAAATGCAGTCGCTTGATTTCCCGTTCCGTATCCAGGACTTTGTCGAGTTGAGCCAGCGCCTGCTGCTCGCTGACAGGATTTGCCTTCATAAGCGCGTGCAGCGCCTCCATCGCATCCTGCACCTGCCACTGCAATTCATTGAAGCGCGTCGTTGACTTCTGAATCTCGGCGCGCATGAAAGTCTTCTGCTCATCGGTTAGCCCGAGATCGCGGGTGTGTCCCATGATCAATTCCGGGGGAAACATGACGTCACCCAGCGGATCCATCGGCGGCGGCGGTTGCTGCGGCGGTTGTTGGGCAGAAACCAGAGCAACTGCCAGCAGGGCTCCCGCTGCCATAACTAAGATTAAGAGTGCGATTCTTTTTTTCATTGCCATCTCCTTATTTCGGTGTGTTCGGTAAGAATGATTTCAGATCGTTGGCGCTCTCGTTCAATTGCGGAAGCGACTT
>Ga0209577_10003349_pt1 | contig 15103 bp, 20 predicted proteins | sample GraSoiAngelo_109_FD_185874 | JGI IMG/M metagenome (GOLD analysis project Ga0209577, IMG submission 185874) | Grasslands soil microbial communities from the Angelo Coastal Reserve, California, USA - 14_0903_12_20cm (SPAdes) (version 2) | ecosystem: Environmental > Terrestrial > Soil > Grasslands...
CTTTGTTGGTCCCGTGAAACTGCCTGTCGAGCTGCGCATTGATGGCGCTGAGACGAGTTTGCGCCTGCTTCAGATCGATACCGGTATTCAGACGCGCAATCGCCGACCACACGCGGTTATCGCGCGGTTCGTCCCTGAGATTGACCGCGGTCGGCACCCAAACCTGGGTTTGCTCCGGGTATTCAAACCCCGGCGGCATCACGCCGATGATCGTGAGGGGCGTTGCGCTCATCTGGACCTGTTTCCCGACGATGGCCGGATCAGATCCGAAGCGGCGCTTCCATAAGCCGTGGCTGATGATTGCGACGGTTTGCGGCCACCCTTTGTCGTCTTCGCGAACGAACGTTCGCCCGAGAACAGGCTGGACCCCGAGCACGGAGAAGAACCCGGTCGTCACACCGGCGCGCGGCACGCGCTCCGGCTCCGCCCCATCCGCACCAAAGTTGGCGGTACCGGTCCAGTAGGCGGCGGTGCTCGCGAAGAGATCGGTTTGTTGCGACCAATCAATGAAATCCAGATACGAGACGTTGCTGTCGGTAATGCCCGCCTGCGGATTTTTTCCTTCGATGTAGACGATGCGTTCCGCGTCCGGAAACGGAAGCGGTCGGAGGAGAACGCCGTTGACCAAACTGAAAATGGCGGTGTTCGCGCCAATGCCGAGCCCGAGCGCAATAATGGCGACGGCGGTGAAGCCGGGATTTTTGAAAAACATCCGCCCGGCGTACCGCACATCGCGCCCTACGCCTTCTATATAATAACCGGCCTTAGCTTCCCTGATCTTTTCCTTCAATTGCTCGACCCCGCCCAGCTGCATAGCGGCTTGTCGGCGCGCCTCGACTTCGGACAATCCTTCCATGATTTTCTTTTCCACAAGAGCGTCCAAGGCATAAGCAAGTTCGTCAGAGAGCTCCTGTTCTACGTCTCCCTTTCGAAACAGGTTCCGCCAAAAAGCGGCAATGCGATTGAGAACGCTCATAGAGGACTTCAGGTCGCGCGGAGCGCGGCTGTGATTGCGCCCGAAACTTTGCGCCAATCGTTCGTTTCAGTTTGGAGCTGACGGCGGCCAGCTTTGGTCAGCCGATAAAACTTTGCTTTACGGCGGTTCTCCGATTCTCCCCATGACGAGGCGAGCCAACCAGCCTCCTCCATGCTGTGCAACGCCGGAAATAGCGAACCGGGCTTTACCTCAAACGCACCGTTGGTGATCTGTTCGACCCGATGGGCGATGGCAAGACCGTGAAGCTCTCCATGAACGAGCGTCTTCAGGATTAACAGATCCAGCGTGCCTTGGAGTAATTCCGTCGATTTGTATCTTCGTATAGACATTCTGTAGGAGAATCGCGGGCGTCCTATAGGCTGTCAATAGAAAGAAACCTGTTGTTCCATTGTTGTTTTTGCCGTGAAAGGCCGCGGAGAACAGCGGGTCGATTCCAGCACACCTATCGAATGGCTGAGATACTAGACCTACGAACTCTTCCGTCACTTGTGCGGCTTGCACCGGTTCAACCGCGTAAAAGGCTTCGCCTCACGCGGTCTCGTCGGCTTATTCTGACGCGGTGTTCTATGTGTACGTGTTGCGGTCGGAGAGCGACTCCGGTTTCTACATTGGCTTCTCGACGGACTTGAAGAGGCGGTTGTCGAAGCATAAGCGGGGCGCTTCATTCGCCACGAAATCACGCGGTCCATGGAAGCTTATTTACTATGAAGCTTACACGGAACGCGAAGACGCCGAGGGACGAGAGAAATTCCTTAAGAGCGGGGCCGGACGGCGTTTTCTGCGCGCTCAACTGCGTCACTATCTAAAACGATTTCCCGCGCGCGCCCGCGGCTCGATTCCAACCACGTGAGCGAACGCTTTTACGTGGTCCACTTGGTTGACGGAACCTACGAACTCTTCCGTCATTTCTACGGCTTGCGCCGGTTTACAAAAGGCAAAGACCGCCCCTACGGCGCCGTCGTCGGCGTGCTGCAGACCGTTCTGCAAATGCTGGAGAATGACACCATTTATCTCGGCGTCGCCACCGACCACGTGATCGAGTCGTTTCGCAATCGGCTTTGGCTGGACTACAAGACAGGCGCGGGAATCGAGCCCGCGCTGCTCGCGCAATTCCATCCGCTCGAGGAGGCGCTGGCGGCGATGGGCGTTGTCGTCTGGCCGATGATCGAGCTCGAAGCCGATGATGCGCTCGCTTCCGCCGCGCACCTCGCATCCCAGGACAAGAAGGTCGAGAAAGTCGCCATCTGGACGCCCGACAAAGATCTGGCGCAATGCGTGCGAGGTACGCGCGTTGTGCAGATCGATGGCCGGCGTAAAACGATTCGCGATGCGGCTGGGATCCGCGAAAAGTTCGGCGTCGATCCGCCACTCATTCCGGACCTGCTCGCGCTCGTGGGCGATGCGGCCGACGGCTACCCCGGCATCCCTGGAATCGGCGCCAGGACCGCCGCCCAGCTTTTGAACCGCTACGGTCAGATCGAAAAATTCCCGTCAAACATTCTCGGCCAACAGCGCGATCTCGCGCTGCTCTTCAAGAATCTCGCGACCCTGCGCACCGATGCGCCACTCTTTAGGAAGGTCGAGACGCTGCGCTGGCGCGGTGCGACACCGGCATTCGCGGCGTGGGCGGAGCGGATGAAAGCGCCGCGGCTACTCGAGCGTTGCGACCGCGTAAAGCTGCGCCACGCGGCAAGCAACGCCGCGATCGAAAGGGGGCAGAGCTAAGCATTGACGCGAAACAAAGGAATAGATGTTGCCCCCCTGTCTCCTCAGAAAAACATCGCGGCACAGGATCGCCTCAGGCAGAAAAAACCCGTTTGACCGGACTCTTTGGGTGTAAAAAACCGACTAAGGCGCTTTTCGGCAAGTCTTGCGATTTAAGGCAGCGCCAAGCAATGTAAGCGGAAGGAGTGACACTAGGAATGTCAGGTGATACCAAACCGGGAATTTATCCCAGATCCGGTAGTGACCAGGAACGAAGAGACCAAGCAAGACGATTCCGGTGAGCGTGGCCGCTCTCATCCGGCCCTTGCCAATCCATGCGGCCACAAATCCCGCACCCAGAGAAGAGGTGGCTCCCAAAACGAGCCGCGCGAGCTTCATTGCAAAGGTAAAATTGAAGGCGGTTTCGGCCTCGTGGTAATGTGGCCACGAGGCGCGTAGCGCCAGATTTAGCACGGTGGCGACAAAGATCCAGGTGACTAGGGCTGCAATGACAGCGCCAACGGTCTTGAAGGTCGCATACCTGTTGGAGGGCGTATCGGGCTGAACATTTGGCAAGGGTATTGTTTCCATATTAGTTTAATTGTAATATTATAATTAGAATATGAAAGCCGAATTTTATATCCTCGGCGCTCTTCATCGCGGCGACCTCCACCCCTACGAAATTAAACGGCGGCTCAACAGCGCTCTGGTCGAGTGCTACACCGACCTGGACGTCGGCACCCTTTATTATGCTGTGCGGCAACTGGTCAAATCAGGCGATATCGCGCCAAAAACGAGGCAGAAGGTTACGCGCGGCGGCGAACGCACGATTTACCGAATCACATCTCAGGGCCGAAGGCGGTTTCAGGAGCTTTTGCTCGAGCGATTTCAGGAAGAAGGAACCGTGGCCCAAACGATTTATCCCGCTCTGCTCTTTCTCGATCTCGCCGACCTGCCAGCTGTAGCCGAGCTATTGCGTGAGCGTCTGCGCCAGACCGAATCAGCGATAGCAAAGACCAGTGCGATTAAAGAGCAGCTCGGCGCCGGTCTCGGCAGCGGCAATTCCCATCTCATGGATCACCTCATTCAAGTTCGCCAACTCGATTGCAGATCGTTGCGGCGATTGCTAGGCGAGGTTGAAACCGGAAAAATTCGAGCGCCCCGGCCTGCTGCAATCAAGCAACTGGGTTCGCTGTCCGCGGGTGCGAAGCGGCGCTCTTAGAGCCGATTTTGCAATTGGCCGATTGTGGCCGATTGGGGTTAGATCTCAACATTTGACGTTCATTTTTCGGATGGGGTTCTGTGATTCGCGATGGTTCGCAGTAGTTGAGAGTTGATGGAATGGCCTGCTGGCCTCGGCGAGTCCATCCTTCGGCGGACAAATGAGCCTTTAGTTGAGAGTCGAGTTTGGCTTTGCTTCGGTAACGCGGCGTTTAAGCGACGGGAACGACAGTAGCCGCTTCGACGAGAGGTGTCTCTGCCTTGTCCGGTGATCAGCTTGCGCAGGAACGGAATGAAACTGAGGGATCAGAGACATAGAAGGTAAAGCTGCAAGGGTAGCAGCGAACGAGCATGGGCAACGGGTGAGTTTCAATCAGCACGACGAGCGCAATACCAATTTTGGAGAAGTTTCCTCGGTTCCTGGTTTTAATTCTTTCATCCAACTCTCAATCTTCAACCAGTTGCCCTCAACGTTTCTCTATTGAACTGCGGTCGCTCAGCCCATTCGGCAATCGTTTTCGTGAGAAGCTCCAGGCGCTGTTGTCGCTGCGCGAGATCATGTTTCAATTGTCGCTCCACGCGCATCCGCAGATCCTCCGATGGACCTATTCGGGCGAAGTTCCATGAATCTTCCCGCCCGGCTTCGACCAGGCTTAACTCCAACGCGCGCACGGACCGTGTCAATTCGCCAAGGACCGAACGCATCTGCGATAAGGTTGTGCGAGCACCGGGCGCGTCCGACAAATCACTGAGCGCCAGCAGAAGCTCCATGCGGGCAACGTCACCGGCCGCATACGCCTCCTGGATCTCATGCCAAAGGGAAGAGACCGACGCATCCCCATCGGCGCGCAAGTCGGGATGTAATCGACGCACCAGCCGCCGATAGATTTCCTTTACCCGCAGATCAATCGTCACCGATTCAGTTGCGCCCGCCGACTCCTCATCAACCGCAGAACGCCGAACACCCGCCGGGCGGGGATCAGATCGACTCGGGGCACTTTCGGGCCTAACGAACATATGCGACTTAAAAACTTCAAAGCTGCTCGAATAAACGTCGTCATCCATCTTGGTCGGGTTCGTGCCAAGAAATGTTCGCACCCATTCTTGAAACAGAGTTTCCTGCTCGAATTCGCTCAGATGAGGTGTCGATCGCGATCCATAAGAGAAAGTCTCCCGCTCATCGGCGACGCCCGGATTTTCGCGTCGAAACAGCACGCGCCGATAGGCGCTGTGTGGATCCTGCATGTGCCGCCGCATTTCAATCTCCACTTCATGAATCAGGGTTTGCGCGTGCCGAATCTTATCCTCGACATCCCGCGCGGTGCTAAGCAACCCGCCAAATTCACGGGCCCGCCACCGGACGAACGCGGGCTTGTCCTGTCGTTCAAACTGATGCCAACCAAGTCGCGCTCGCTTCAGACGCACCATCATGTCGGTGCATTCGGCGGCGGCATTGGCTCGCAGCGGTGCTTGATCAATCCAAACAATCTCCAGCCGATCCCTGCCGGGGACTGTCACGACCCGTGCGCGAGTGACGCGTTCAGATAAGCGTGCGCGGATCATCCCCAAACCTTACCGCAGGCATGTCGGTCAACAACATCACTTGCCGATTCCAAAGAAATTGAGAGATAACCGCAGTTTCGCTCGCGTGTTTCGCTGGCTCAGTCGGATTTTAAGTTCATTTCGGCGAGCCGCCGCTGCAACGGACGCCCGCCATGGCGGGTAAACTGTACAACGGCCAGGCTTTCAAACCAGGTCGCCGCGGCGACCGCTCCCGAGAGGTTGCGGCCAACACGGCGTCGCTACAACAAAACGCCTCGGCAAAGCGAGACGGCTACAGGACTGGCGTAATGCTATACGTGATTCACGTATAGCAACATTCGCCAACAAACTCATGTGGGTAAGCTGGGCAGAAATGGCTTTTCCGATTGCGGTTCGCGCAAGGCCGCGTGGCGCGGCTCGAATCTTGCAGCGTTCGCTTCTAGATCTGTAATTTCAACGCCGCCTCGCTTTACGAGAGATCATTCCGCTCACGCCAGGCTCGTAATCTTCGTGGAAACGCACCAGCTGCGAATCGCTGATGCCGGCGGGCAGTCGCTAGCTCAAGGCCCAAAAAGCAGCCATTGTGGGCGACAGCTGAGACAAGCCCAGCAGTCAAACCCCTCAGGTGGTCTACTCTCTGCGTGGCTCGGCCTTGACGAACTTACCCGTATTGGGATCAATGCGATTGCAATGCTTGGCATGCTCGTGGTCCGATGTAACTTTTGTTTTGAGCTCCTCCGTCATATGCCCAATGCTCGCCGCCTCTCTATGTGCGGTCTCGATTGCTTCTTTCTCGGAGACCACGCGGCCGCCCTTGAACATCGTTATAGTATGCATGTGCACGATGTAGCCGCCATTGGGCTCGTAGAGCGCCACGATTTTCACCTCGGCGATTTCTAGCATCCGTCGTTTGCGCCCCCGGCGTATGCATCGAATGATCTCCTCGAGCATTGCAATCAGAGCCTCGGCCAAGCGAAGAAATTGACGACTGCCTTTGCCCTGCAACGAAAGGCTCTCAGCCTACCCCGTATCTCGATTAGATCGTTATCGCGAATATGCGAAGGATAAACATTAAAGAAAGGTCCATCTGCTGGATGCGGTAGTGGCTGATCCAGTCCATCTGAGTACTTCACTGCTGTAAACTCTGCGCTGGCGTCCGCACCATCCCCGAAGTCCACCCTCGACGAAAGGCTGATCGTCGCGATTAGAGAGGCGGGCGCGAAAGTGTACTGCAGGCTCTGAGTGAAATTCACCGCCCCCACTTCAACGGCACCTTGGTCATAGCAGCTCATGACATTCTCCTAACCGCGATGTTTTGCCCAGCGATCCGGTTTCGAGCGGTCTTGGTCGGTGGCCTATTTCTGTCTGCTAGGAATTTGCATTTTGGTGATGCGCTCATCGGGTTTCGGAGCATGGACCGTCGGCTCTGCTTTACCAAGCATTTTTTCGTCGCAGCGGTTCTTGGGGGATTCTTTGGATCCGGCGCGTGCGCGTCTCTTCTTGCTTCGCAGATGCGATCCAGTGGGAAAAGGGGACTTGACCGACCTCTCGCGCGTTTGAGACAACCACCGCATGTGGCTCCTCATCCGATCGTTCACTACTTTTCCGCTCCTTCTCTTCTGGGTGGGATGTGATGTCCACACTGGCACGAAGACGGTCAGATTCGGTCCAACTGAGAGGGTTTGCCAGCTCACGGGCGATAACGATTGGGAAACCGGCCAGCCTACAACGACGAAGACGAGCCGTTTCGGTCTCACTTCGAAGCAAACGAGTTTCAAATCGCGCGGGTAGACGGCAACGCAGCTAGGGTAGCTGGCGCGAGGTCGCCGCGGCGACCGAGTGATCAAGGTAAAGCTGCAAGGGTAGCAGCGAACGAGCGTGGGCAACGAGTGAGTTTCAATCAGCACGACGAGCGCAATACTGACCGCGAAGCTACCGGCATCCCCGGCAAAACGGGTGGCTGCAATCACGGCTGCCTGGCTTTTCGAATCAATCGGCACTTCCTTTTACTTGCGCCGATTTGGATCGCCCATGATTCGCTTCCAGCTCCCGTCGGATTGGCGGCGGGGAACTTCAAATGCGTTCGTGATGTTATACGTGACTCACGTATAGCAACATCCCGCCCGACAAAGTGCTGGCGCATTTTCTGACGTCGTTTTCATGGTGCGCGTCGAAATTCCCAGTGTTGCGTAACCGGTATGGCTTGCCAATCGCCGCGAGGAGCTTGGGCGAATTTCAAGGAGCAAGCGAAGTGCCTGTCTCCCTCGTCGAGGCTTGGCAGCGAGCCATTTTGAACTCAACGATCGGAAAGTCATACCGGTTACACAACACTAAGTGACCGCGCGACGAAGAACTTCCGGGGACAGATTCGCGCCCGTGACCAAAAGCACAATCTCGGCATCGGCGTAAGCGCATGGATCCTGAAGGAACGCCGCCGTCGCCGCTGCACCGGCAGCTTCCGCGACCACATGCTCGTCGAGCAGAAGAATGCGGATCGCGTCGAGCAGTTCCTGCTCCGAAACCAAACGCACTTCATCCACCAATTCCCGGATGGCGATCACATTTGTTTCCAGCGGATGGAGCGATGCTAACCCATCAGCAATCGTGGCGCATTCATTGGGAATGACGACTCGCCCTTGCTGCCATGATCGCACGTAAGCGGGTGCCTGTTCCGCCTGAACGCCGATGATCCGAACGCCTGGGAGGCGACGCTTCGCTTCAGCGGCCACACCGCGGATCAGCGCGGTATCACCCATCGGGACAAAAATAACGTCGGGCGCTGGTATCTCATCCAGGATTTCACTGGCGATCATGGCGGTACCCGCCGGAACGAGCGGATCGCTCGCATCATCGAGAAAATAGTGGCCGTGCTCGCGCGCAAACTCTGCGGCGCCTTCACTCGCTGCCGATCCACCCATGGTGCCTCGCTCGATTACTTTTGCACCAAGCGCTACAATGCGCGCGCGTTTGACCGGGTTCGGATTTTCCTGAAGAAAAATCGTGGCGCCGATTTTTGCGATGCGCGCGGCGTAAGCCACAGCGGCGCCGTGATTACCGGTGCTCGCGGCAACAACTCCTGGGACAGGCCGCTGCGCGGCGGTGGTGAGCAAAGCGTTCAGCGCTCCGCGTGGCTTGAACGAGCCGGTCGGTAGATCGCTTTCAATTTTTAGATGGACGCGTGCGCCTGAACGTTGCGCGAGTGATTCCGCCGACGCAAGACGCGTGGGGCGAAAATATCGCGACAACAATTCGCGTGCGTGTTCGACTTCCTTCGCGCTCGGAATCATCGCGCCGACTTCATTCCTCACGTCCCCTGATCGACAATGTGAGGGGAAGCGGTCGCACGGCGCGGTTTTATCAACGCTCGCAACAAAGGTAAAGTTTCTTAAGGAAAAGTTCGTAACGACGAGGCGCCACTACCAGCACACGAGACGCCCGCACATAGGCCGGCAGGCAGTGCGCTTCCTGAAATTCACGGCGCTATCAAGCGACGGGAACGACGGTCGCGGCTTCGACGAGAGGCGTCTTGGCCTTGTCGGTGATCAGTTTGCGCAGGAACGGAATCAGCACGACGAAAAAGGGAGAAGTTGAGTCAAATCTCAATATTTGACATTCCATTCTTTGAATCTCCAGACCCTTTCGGGGGACTTGGTCAGAGAGACCACAAGCAGAATAAGGGCCAAGGCGGCAATGCTTACTTCGGTTAAAACTGTCGAACTTCACCGCTCGGCAACGTTTAATGTCAAAGGTGTAGACGCGACCCCGCTTCTCCCCCTAGTCACTTTTCTTTCCGGTCGCGCAGCAATCGGCATCAGCGTGCGCTAATCTCTGCGCTTTCCGATACGCGGTTATGGAATTTTCAGAGTTCAACCGGTGTCCAGCGTCGTTTTCTCGGCGTTTGCTCGCTGTTCGTCGCGACCTCAAAATTTCCCGCAGCGCCGGAGCCTCGCGACGAAAAGCTGTGGTACCGCGCTCGAACCGTCACTGCTACGCATATGTTGCAAAACCCCCTGCAAGGTCCTCACTGCTGATCTAATGAATCGAACCAGATCCTGTTTGAAGCGCGGCCGCAGAGTCCTCAGTGAAGATAAGATATCGAGCAAGAGCAGCACCGAAAACAAACCGTAGATCGTAGTGTGGTGCACTTTGAAGGGCCGTGACGCATTGAACCGATCGCCGTCCAAGTACGCTTCTAGGCCCATTATGTCGGGGTGGGTGAATTCTGATAGATAACGATACAGAAAGTTATAGATGCCGAGGTCCTCTGGGTGAGAGCTGTTTTTAGCCATGCGATACGCAGATAGCTTCTCGCCAATCACCTCTCCCGTCACATTATCGATTATAAGTCGTTGCTTCTTCAGAGTGAACTCACCGCTGTGCAACCCGACCTTCCTGCAACAAAGGAGTTAATAGTGGTCGGGTAATGAATGACATAATTGATGGCAAGGTAGTTTTCGTAAATGGAACGGCAGAGCGCTAACGCATCCTCACCAAATCCGTCTGGAATCAATCGCTTTATCGCGCGCAATGTCTTCAGGCTTTTAGTAGTGCAAAAAAATACATAATCATGGAGAGAGTGGTGCTTTTCTGCCTCCGGTGCAGAGACATTTCGCGCGATAGCATGTTCTTGCACGATCATGTGCAAGTAGGATTCGGCTCGCTCCAGTTGTTTCGGTAGGCGCTCTAGCGCTTTGATAAACGGGTCGCGGTAATCCTCCTTGGTTTTGAATTTTCTCGCTGCCCGAAACTCATCGATGGCTGCGTACCACTCAGCTAGATCTTTGTCGGGAATTAGATCCTGATTTTCCGCAGTGACAATAAGGCCACCAGTTTTAATATACGCGTAGATCAGTTCGGGCGTGATGCCCGCCTTGACCATTACTTCGATCATCTGCTCTTCAACCTCGGTGCTTGACGGCATGTCAAAGAAGACCGGATCGTCCGGCAGCGGTTTTCTCCCGAATGTTTCAACGAAACGTCTCTTGTCGTCGCAGCGCTTCCGCGACAACCGGGTGCATGTCCATCTGGCGATAAAAGTTGCCCTTATCGTCGACAAGCCACTTGAAACGTTTTGTTATGCAACAGTCCTTGTACTTCTTGCCGCTAGCGCATGGGCAACGCGCGTTGCGGGACACTTGCCTCTTTCGCATACGGATACACCGGGACGCGTGAAAGCCCCAGGCGGTTTGGTAAACTTCAGCGCCTTTTCTTACAAACTTCGTGTCTTCTCCAACATCCCAGCTTCACAGCATCGGACTCCGAGTGAACGTGGTGAGGGATCCGTAATAGCGCGTGATATATTGTTGCAGGTCGAATCTGAAAGTGTGCGAGATCGTCAGCGAAAGAGCAGCTCTGGTGAATCACGTGTTGCTCGACTCTGAAAAGCCGTTGCGGAATCAGAGTTAACCACGAAGGACGCGAAGTAGCCAGAGTAATTGTCTAGATTAGACGGGTTGAAGATCGGCGGCGACGTAACGGGTCTGATTGAGCACGGCGTCACTTGTTTTCACTGGAATCTGTTTGATGAGTTCGCGAATGCTGAACTCCTGTCGCCCGACAACCTCAATGCCGACGACGTCTTCATTCGCATCAAAATCCAGCATCACTAGACCTCTCTCGGAGCCATAGGGCTTTGTTGCGACTACCTTCGTATCGCGCAGCCGGATGTAAGCGGCGGTCGCTTCGGTATCGATCTCGACGATCGGTGGCTGCGTGATCGGAATCACAAAGCCTTTAAGATCGCTCTTCCCAGTATCCGGTGATGATCCAGCAGTCATTGGCTTTTACCTCGGCAACAGTAACAAGGATTCTACTTTCAAACGCTCCAAAGAACAACCAGATGAATCCGCCGTGATTGCCGCGCCGCGGAGGAGTCTTAAGAATCGAAGCGGGCTCATTGATAGTGAGCACCGCTTGCTCTACGGTGAAGCCGCGCTCGCGAGCACGCTTTTCAATGTGCGCGGTATCATGGAATTCATAGCCCATCGCATCGCTGATTACGTGAGAGCATAAGAATCGGCGAGCTTATTTCTGTGAGTTCGATCGGAACATTTAAGCGACAGGAACGACGGTAGCTGCTTCGACGAGGGGCGTCTCCGCCCTGTCGGTGATCAGTTTGCGCAGGAACGGAATCAGCACGACGAGCACGATACCGACTGCGAGGCTGCCGAGGCCAAGCTCGGTGAAGAGTTTCGAATACCCGGCGTTGGTCGCGACTATCGAGGTGCCGGTCAGTTCGGGAATCATTCCCGAAAAGTCCCCCGCAAAGAGCGACGCGAGGCCGGTCACGAGCATCCAGCTGCCCATCATCACGCCCTGATATTGCTTCGGCGCGAGCTTGCCGATCATCGCGTAGCCGATCGGCATGATGAGCAGCTCACCGATGCTCTGCAGCACGTAGTTCAGGAACAGCCAGATGAACGCACTCTTGCCATCGGTCCCGGCAAGCTTGATCCCAAGCGTGAGAAGGAAAAAGGCGAGCGCCATTAGCAGCAGCGACGCCGCGAATTGCTGCGGGATGTCGATTCTCAACCCGCGCCCGCGCATGCGAGTAAAGAGCGCCGCGAATACGGGCCCGCCGAGCACGATGCAGACAGTGTTGATATTCTGAATCCACTGCGGCTGAATCTTCACGGGGCCGATCATCAGATCGACGTTGTTGACCGCGAACAGCATCAGACCGTTCGGTGCCATTTGGTAGAGCGACCAGAACATCAGCGAGCCGATGGTCAGAATCAGGTAGGCCGTCATGTTCCGCCGCTCGCGGCGATCCTGGTGCCGGACCGTGAGGTAGATCAGTGTGAGCGCGACCGCGGCGCAGATCATCTTGAGTATCGTTTCGGTGCTGCCGGGCCGTTGGAGCATGAACCACACGACAGGAACGAGGCCGATGAGAATGGCGATACCCGCGAGCTGGCGCACGTGAAACTGCTTCCGCGTCGCGTCGAGCAGCGGCGTGTTGCGGTCGGCCAGCGTCTTCCACATAGACATGGCAAGGGTGATGGCGACGAAGTTGCCGAGCGTCGCGAAGATGAAGAGGCTCGAGTAACTCTGGGTCGCCTGGAAATAACCGGCCGCGCTGAACCCGATGAAGAAGCCGACATTCATGCCTGCATAGTTCCAGAGGAAAGCTCCTTCGCGGCGCGGGTCCTCCGGGGTGAAGCGCTGTGTGAGCATCATGTTGATGCAGGTGACGTTGAGGCCGCTCCCGGTAAGGAAAAGGGCAAGGCCGACATAGAAAAGCGAGAGCGTGCCGGTCGCGATGCATGCGCAGCCGATCACTTGCACCGCCATGCTGCCGACAAACAGTTTGCGGTTCGACAGGAAACGGCCGCCCAGGTAACCGCCGAAGAGGTGCAGGCCGTAGTTGAATGCGCCGAACACGCCCATCAACGTGGTGGCCTCTTTTACTCCGAGATGCAGATGCTTGGTCGCGTAGAGAACCAGGGTCGAATAGAGGACGGCGAAGCCGAGCGTCGAGAAGATCTGAATGAAGAACAGCGCGGCCGCTCCCTCCGGGGCGTTAACAAAACGGCGTGTGAGAAACTTGACGAAGCTGATGCCCATCATCTTCGCTCGCTACCTCGCGAGCTTGAACGTCTATGTCGGCTCATCCCGGTCGCCTCCATTGACTCATTCACTCCGGTTCATTCGGCTCTCCAGCTTGCCATCTATCTCGCTCAACTCCCGTCGGCTCGATTCATCATGCCCTCCTTTGTCGCTCGTCGCGCTGGGTAATGTCAAGCCGCGTGGTCGTTTTCCATTAAGTTGATCCAACGGATTCGGCCGGGCCCAACGCGAGAATCAGTATTACTTGCTAGCATGATGCTATACGTGATTCACGTATAGTAACGACTTCCGCAAACAAACCCCTCTTCGAACACGCCAGGCACGATCCGGCAGCTAGCGCGAGGTCGCCGCGGCGAACCGAGTGATCAGGGTTAAGCTGCGAGGATGGAGGATGCGAATGGGGTCGCATCTAAACTCCGAAAAGCTTCGCGAGCAGGCTATTTTGACATTGACTTCTCGGAATTTTTTCGCCGCGTGCAGCCTAGATCACGTCATCAGAGAGAGGTTTCCACCTCCCGTAGTGACGATCACGAGACTCATTACGACAAGCATGGTGTCGTAGCTCCATCCGTTTGTTCCTGAGTCGCCCCAGAAGCCTGTGCGCCAGACGAAAATCTTCTTCTGAATCGCGCCGAGCATCAGCAAGATCAAACCGGCCGCAGCGAGTTGGGTGAGAACGCCAAAAATTACTCCGAGACTTCCGGCGACTTCGGCGGCGCCTAGAAAAATAGTGAAGCCTTTGCTCATCCCAATGTCTTTGCTTCGCGCCTGGGGGTCCTTCAAGTGATTCCATCCACTGGTGATAAACACAAGCCCAACCATCACGCGCAAGAGAAGAAGCGCGACATCAGTGAAATGGGCCAGCTGGGGAAACATCATGCAGTGATGATTTCGATGTCGATTTTGTAGCATCAACCGCCGCTACCAGACAAGGATTTGCAGCCGACAACAGATCTGTGATCCACGCACGGCATCGCTACAGTACTTTCGGCGGTCATAGACCGCCGCTACAAGAGGACGTCTTGACACAGCGAGGCGGCTACAGGACTGGCACCAACGCCTCGGCCTGCCTTCATTGATTTCGACGCGGCAGCAACTTCGAAAGCGTTCGCAAGCCGGCAGCCTGCTCGAGTTCGCTCAGGGCACGCCTAGTGGCGACTACAGCACTGACATTAACCCTGGTGCTAGCGTGATCGTATACGTGATTCACGTATAGCAACGACTCTCCACCAACAGACCCGTCTGTGGGCGCGCTAGGCACCAACGGCTTTTTCGATCGCAGTTCGCGCAAAGCCGCGCGGCGCAGCCCGACCTTGCGCCCACTCTTGCAGTGTTCGCTTCGAGATCTGTAATTCCAACGCCGCCTCGCTTTGCGAGAGATCATTCCGCTCGCGCCACGCTCGCGGTCGTCGTGGAAACGCACCGGCTGCGAACCTCTGATGCCGCACATGATGAGGAAGTGTGCCGAAGGCCATGCAGAGGAGAAATGCTATACGGGACTCACGTATAGCATCAACTCCGCGTAACAAAATGTTTATACCTCACATCGGCTTTGCTTCTTTAGCTGTACCTCGGCGGCAGCTTGCAGCCATCACGCCGACACGTGATTCGCGTATAGTGACTCGCGCCAGCGGATGACATTGCGGCGAAGAGCTGTTCTGTGCCGGGGCAGGTAGCGAACCGACTTTGCCCGCTGGCGATGTCTACTCCGGTCGCAAAGTCGCTGTCGAGAGCTCAGTCAAAGGTTGAGTCGTCGCGACGGTGAATGCAGTGACGGGATGAGCGACATGCGACATTTCGGGCCAACGCGTGTCGCAAGCTTCATATCAGAGGTCACGAATTGAAGCCCTGACCCACGCGAATTATCCGTCCGCGCGCGTAGATGCTGACTTGATATCCACTACCGGTGTGCCGTCGAAAGCCTCGATCGGCCCGATCTTCAAGCGGCTGCCATCAATCTCGCGGACAGTCACTGGATGCAGGCCTAGTGGGTTCGGTCGCGCAGGTGAGCGCGTGTAAAACACACCTGTGAGCGGACGATTCGGGTCGCTGCGCGGATGACCCTTCAGC
>Ga0209577_10003351_pt1 | contig 15102 bp, 11 predicted proteins | sample GraSoiAngelo_109_FD_185874 | JGI IMG/M metagenome (GOLD analysis project Ga0209577, IMG submission 185874) | Grasslands soil microbial communities from the Angelo Coastal Reserve, California, USA - 14_0903_12_20cm (SPAdes) (version 2) | ecosystem: Environmental > Terrestrial > Soil > Grasslands...
TGTTTTGAACCTCATCCGAGGCAGGTACTCATGGGTTTCGGAGGCAGGTACTCACTGAAACACTTTTCAGCAGGTCCACCTCAGAAGTCAACACTGCTCGCTTCCTGTAAAGGCGCTTAGGAACTGGCTTCCTGTGTAATTGGAGCGGGAGACGGGGCTCGAACCCGCGACAGCCTGCTTGGAAGGCAGGAACTCTACCACTGAGTTACTCCCGCTAATTGACTTGCTTGCTTGCTTTCTTAACTCGTCTCGGTCGGGATGCGCAGACTCGAACTGCGGACCTCCTGCTCCCAAAGCAGGCGCGCTACCAACTGCGCCACACCCCGCTCTACTACTTTCTTCTCCCGCTACTCTTGCTTCCCACGCTTCCCTCGCGGAAGGTGTCTGCAATATAGCACGCCTATGGTTACCTGTCAAGTACTTTTCTTCGCTACACCCAACTCAGGGGCCATTCCTGCCATTCTTGCGACGGTAACGCAGCTTGAGTAAGAACAGATTCCAACGCGTTACAAGGCTATTGAGAGGATTTCGCCGGAGAGGAGTGACATTTCCATAGCCAATTGATCGCGATGATTGGCGAGAACGCGAACGTAGGAAAAACGGTGAGAAAACCACCAGTATCAGACAAATAACCCCTACAATTGCCAGTACACCAGTGACAACAGTTGCATTACCATTGTTTGCATAGGCATAGCCCCCAGCAATAAGTGCCGCTATAACTGCAATGATAATGAACCATTCGGACAACCCGAATTTGAAAGATGGGAAACCACGACTACGTGGTCTGCTACGCGAAGCCGGATTACGGCGCTTGCGCTCACCAAATTTTTGCCCCAGGCCCTGTTTAGGCTCCGTGGCCTCCAAATTGCGGAGAATTTCTTCGATCTCACGTTCATATCTGTTTGGCATGGATGCTCTGCTTCCTTAAACTCGCCAAAACACTCTTGCCATTAATGATACCAATTTTTAAGCTGGTAGACAAGTACTTTGCCTCTCAATTTCAGCAATATATATCTCAAAGTCATCTTTATGGAAAATTTTTCGGGAAGAGACTCGAAGAAGTCACTGGAAAGGGAGTATAAAGCCCATTACTTCTTTTTCTGTACAAACCATCTTAAGTAAGGGACAAGGCGAGCACTGGCATTCGAGCTCCCAATCAGCTCCAAATCCTCAGCGCTAAGAGGCTTAATAATGATGAAAAAGCCAATACACAATAGTAAGAAAAAAACACCCGACACACCGAGGAGTAAACGACTTGCCGGATGCCAGAGGATACCGGGTAAGGCTGCTAACGTCAAGCCCAACAAAAATTTCATGGTGAACCCGAGTGGAAATTTACGTGGCAACACGGGCCAGAGAAAAGCGAGCAGCAGAGCACCAATCAAAACCTGCGCCAGGCCGTCGGCAACAAGCGCACCTGCTGGCCCCCAGTGAGGAATCAGGAGCACCCCGATTACCACGACCGCGACAAGACCTAGCCACTGACTCAGCACAACCAACTTTGGCTTGCCAACCACATACAACGCATATTGATTGTCCGCCGTACCGAGGACACGCACCAGGACATTGAAGAAGAGAAAGATAGCCAGCAATGGACCTACAGCATCATAGTTCGCACCGTACAGCGCGTGAGCAATGATTTGCGCATTAAACAAACAAAACACAAGCACAGGTGCCGCAAGCAGCGTCTCTATTTTGATCAGAGCCTGCCATGAGCGTGCCAGGCGATCATAGTTGCGCCCTACAAAGGCTGCTGCAAGCGCAGCTCCTCCAACCCCACCAAAGCCCGACACAAGCAGAAGACTCGCGGCATGCGCCAGTTGAAAGGACAAATTAAAGTAGCCTATCTGGACTATTGAGACTAAGAAGACGCCAAGCAAGATGATGGACACCTGCTTGAGTAATGCCCCGGTCACCAGGTTGGTTAACCAGGCAGAAATGCCTAGTTGCACGACAGGCTTCATCGCTTGCACATATGTTTGAGGCCTTTTCCGTTCAAAAAGGAACGGCGTAAGCCAGAACAGAAAGGCCGTTGCATTGAACAGTGAACAAATGGCGAAAAGCCAGAGCACACCATTAGTCCCCCAGCCGAGTTGCAGGACGAAAAAGCTTAAGGCCAACATAGCAAGCTGCGTGAGACTACCGACAACGAATACGAAGCGCATGCGCATCAAAGAAGCGCAAACAGCGGTAATCAGACTACTGACGCCATTACCAAGCACATAGACCGCAATGGGCGTAATGTGGCTCAAGAGGACGGGATCACGCAATCCGGCCGCTATTCCCGCCGTGCCACTGTAAGGTATGGCGACAATGAGCGATGCCAGCACAGGTAGGGCAAGGAGCATCAGTGTGAGGGACAGGACAAGGATAGCCAACCGGAGAACGAGTAAACGGCGTATGAGAACTGCCGCTGCCGCCTTTCCATGCTCGGCAAAAACTCGCGGCACAAAAGTGGTTGTGGCATCCTCCAATCCCAGGGCTACGATATAAGCAATGGTGTTGAAAGCAGCCAGAGATACGGCATAAACGCCATATTCAGCAACGGGTAACTTGCGGGTGACAAGAACAGTAAGTAGAAATAAAGAGCTAAACACCCATAAGCCATAGACCTGGTTCAGCAGATAGCTCCCTGGAGTACGCTTCAGAAGGTGGCGCGCTTCTTCCTCTGCATTCGCCTTCGGCAACGTATCGCCGGGTAATTGTTGCTCTGCTTTCGTAGAGACAGGTTCTACTAATCCACTCGACCTTTTATTATCTTTCACCTCGCTATTTTCCTCCTGCGGCTCAGGGTTGTCAAGCGTACCAGTACTAACGCTTATCAAACGAAACGGTCGAAGTGCAGGTTTTCGCATAACTGCTCATCAAACTATTTCGATTTAAGAATAAAGCGCCCCAACCATCCTAAAGCACCGAGCGCGGCAAAGAGTTCCAGCAAGCTCACATTCGCTACCACATGATCTGCTGAGACAAGATAGAACGGCCCTATCTTAAATGTGGCTGCAACCAGGAATACACCCAGGCCAAACCAGGCAGGCAGCGTAGCATAAAATAGTGCCTTTTGCCAGCGTGGGCACAAAAAGCCTATCACTGTGGGAAAGATATAGAGTAGAAACGTAATAATTGGTGCGATAACAGGGGGAAAAGGGCCGTCTAATGCGGCACTGGTAGAATTTGGCAAGAAACGCGTCCAGAATTGTGCTGGGACCAACGCTGACATTACCAATAGTGTCTCAATAACAACCAGAGCTAAGACCAGTATCGTTCTTCGTCGCTCCTTTGCCATTGATTGCGCTGTATTCTGGCCTTGCTCTGTATCCTGGTTCTGCGATGGTTGTGATGTGCTTGTACGAAGCATCTCCATCCCCTCTCTCGTAAAGGTACCATATCATGTAGATGATGAGCGCGAGTGTATAGTAGAGGCCATGAAAGCTGTCGTTATACTCCTGGTATCTGAAGCAAACCCATCTGGTACTTCAACATCAAAATGCGCCGGACGGAGTCATCGATACGTTGCTGGCTGATATTCCCCGCGCTCATGGCTTGTTTGATGCCATTGATCATATCAGCAACACCACCTGGAGTTGAGGCGCCCATCAGTAAGTCGGAACCAGCCTCGACCGCCATTGCCGCTGCCTGCCCCTCAGAATAATAAGCGATAATTCCTTCCATGGTCAAGCTATCCGTCAAAATCACACCATGAAATCCCAGCTGGTTCCGCAGAATACCTGTCACAATTTTGTAGGAGAGCGAGGAAGGCTTCGTACTATCGATCTTTGTGACAATCTCGTGCGTCACCATCACTGCCTGGACATTACCTTGCGCGATCAGCGCGCGATAGGGCGCCCAGTCAATCGCCGATAGTGCGCTCTGCGTGCGGTACAGGCTAGGTACAGTGATATGTGGATCACCGCTGACATCCCCCAACCCTGGGAAGTGTTTTAGCGTACCCATTACCTTGCCACTCTGTTGCAGACCTTTAAGATATGCACCCGCCATGTTAATTACCGTCGCAGCATTGTCCCCAAATGTACGCAGGTATAATTGGGGGTTATAGACATTCGTAACATCTACTACTGGCGCAAGATTCAGATTGATACCATAATACGACAGATCATTGGCGTCCCGGATACCTTCCGCCATCGCTTTCGCTGGATCGCCTGTCGCGCCAATCGAAGTCGCAGACGGTCGTGAACCATCCAGGTTCATTAAGCGATCGACCGTTCCCCCTTCCTGGTCAATCGCCACCACCATGGGGACAGTGCTGTTCTGCTGCATTTTCTGGACGAGGCCCTTGAGCTGTGGCCTGGAAACAATATTGTTATTCGCCGCAAAAATGAGCACAGCACCAACTTTGTACTGGCTGATCATACTACTTATGTCAAGTCCATAGTCAGGGCCATAAAATTGTACGATCATCATCTGCCCAAGTTTCTCGTCCAATGTCATTTTCTGCAGAATGGCATTAATATACACTGCTGGCGTTAACTTGTGCTTCGTTTGAGTTCTAGTTCCCGCTGTAGGAGTGTGGCGAAATTGGTTGGCAACATCCTTCAGCAAATTATGGCTGCTTGTAGTAGATGCACCACTTAAAATAAAGGCCCATCCCTGTGCACCGATAAATTGTGACGAACCCAGGTTGACCGCATTGACAATCACGACAAGAAGAAATGAGGCGAGGACTATGGCCCTTCCCCGAGAGATCAACCCTTTTTGATTTGTTCTGGCCGGCACAAAAGATTCATCCGGCTGAGGAGATAGCTGTGGTAATTTGTGAGTGTTGACTTCATCCAAAGGGCCATGAGAACCGTACGCCTCCGGGCTCTTTGTCTTCGCTGTATCGAGTGATTCAAAGGAGCGATCTTCGTTATTGTGTGCTTCAGGCTCAGCCGCTTGCCCTTGAAGAGGGACTGTGGTTCTAGGGCTCCGGCCTGTAAGGCTTGCCAATTTTATGGTCTTCATTAGTTCTGGTCGATTCTCATTATTTTTATGTTCTCCAAAGAACCAGCGACCAGGGTGCTTCATACAAAACGCCTCTTTCAGATAGTGAAACTATTTTACTGTTGATATCAAGTGATCAATAAAGTCTACTATTTAGAACAGCATATAGAGCAGGTTGTAACTCCGGCGAAAAAAGGATGCAAGTATCCTAACCCCTCTAGAGTAAAGCACAATTTTCACAATAATTCTATGGATTACGCCACAAAATAAGCGCGACGAAAAAAATTACTTTTTTCCTTCCCTCTGGCAAATTTATTACAGGCTTTAACTGATGCAAACACTTGTTTGTATTTGTCGCGTGGGATATACTATCGCTACTATGGAACTGCATATTCACTGAAAGGCAGCCATAACAGCATGGCAACTACACAGCATCCCGTATCTTCAGCCAACTCACCTAGAAATTTGTCCTATCGTATGGTTTTTTCTCGCCTTTTCCGTAGCATTTTTATAGGAATCGCTATTACGCTACTACTTACCGCTATTGAGCTAGCCATGATCTGGTTTTTCAACCCTATCAATATCCTTGGAGACAAGAGGGCCGATACCTTTTCAATACTGGTTGCCCTTCCCATGCATTTACCTCTTCTACTCCTGATCCCCTTCGTTGAACTGGTCGCGGCAGCACTTGTAGCCTTTCTCGCGGCCCGGCCACTCGCTCTCCGAGCGTATCTACGAGATGTTCAAAAGGAGCAGGAAGCATATCGCAAAACGTATACACAGCTCGATTCCCTTGCTCAAACGTATAAGACACCGGTGACCTACTTTGAGCATACACCTGATCCACAGTTACCAGGTTTTGGGCAGACCGTTTCTCTGCTTGACCTGGTAGAACTTCCGCAAGAGATATCCCTGCTGCTCGAGGGAGCAGCAGGAACTGGGAAGACGCTCACATTAGAACAATACCGCTTCTTTGCCCTACAGCAGCGCAAGGCTCTGCTGCGAGGTCAAAATAGCATTCCTGTATATCTCCCGCTGAAAAACTATAGCGCCTTCATCAAGTCGCATAACGAGGCTCATGCCCTCTCTACCGAGCACAATCACCCGGACGATCAGGCCGCTATCTCCGAAGCATCGGTACAGCCAGTGACCCTGCTTGATTTCATCTACGAGGGAGACCTTGAGGGTACACGTCATCTTCGACCCTATCTGAACAAGCTGATACAGCAAGGACGCATCTTATTCCTCTGTGATGGTCTGGATGAAGTCGATCAACGGTACCGCGCCGCCGTTGGTAGAGAGCTGGCGGAGATGCTACTTATGACGCAAAACCGTTTCATCATAACATGCCGCGAAGGATATCACAGGGGATTGCCAGAACTGGAACAACTGGTAAACGAGGGCCATTTAAATTGGGCGATCATCTACCCACTGCAACTCGAACAGGTGCGCGAGTTCGTCGAAGAGTATATTGAAGCTCAAGGCGACCACTGGCAACACACTGCTGGGCAGATCATGCAGGTGCTTCTGGCCACCCGTCTGCGTTATCTCTGCGGCAACCCTCTTATGCTTTTCTCGTTCCTGGAGATCATTGACAAGATCGGTATAGAGCGTGGCAAAAAGCTCGATACACGCGGCCGTCTACTGCGGGAGTATGTGGCACAGTTAATCCAGCGCGAACAGAGGCGGCCAGAATGGAAGAAAGCTGCCCCATCACAAAGTGATGTGCTGCAGCTCCTGGGCCGCCTTGCCTGGACCGTTCGCTGGACAAATGATATATATTGCATACAACTACCTGCCGCACAGCGAAAAATGGGAGTGAAAGATTACATCGAGCACTGTGCAGGCGGGCTACTGGAATGGCTAAAAGATCACCCGGCTCCAGGTCCATCTCCCACAGAGCAGGAATACGACCGTACAACGCTGGCTCAACTCCTCGAATTTGCACAGAAGGCTGCATTGCTAGAGATTGGTTCAGGGAGCATACTCAGTTTTCGTCATGAATTGATCGCGGACTACTTTGCCGCCGAGTATCTCCTGGCATCTACGCGTGATAGTAGAGGAGGTGCTTCCCTTCCGCTCGCCGCCATTCCCGGGGAATTGCTGGACAATACTGCCTCATGGAGTGTGCCAGTTGCGCTCTATGCTGGCCTTTTAGAGACGCCCATGCAGTTAGCCGAGCAGTTCGCCATCCTGGGAAGCGCTCAGGGAAGTGATGCACAAAGTCCTATCAGCAATCAATCTCCTTTTTTGATAGAAGCCCTGGCATTGAGCCTGGTATGCCTCGGCGTTGCCTGGTCGCCCCCACAAGCCGTTGTCCAGCCAGAAAACTCTTTGCCTCCGCGCCTGGCAGCAGCACTGGCACGTGTCTTGCATGACCAGGCCGCACGCGAGGAATTGGCACATCTCGTCCGCGAGTGTTACGAGGAAGGAGCGGAGGAAATCTACCGCTCATTGATACTCCTCTTACCCATCGAAGACGTCGAGGAATTTTTCGTGCTACTCGATACGACCATCGTGCTCAAGTTGCTCTTTTCTTACTTATCCGATGCAGCTGATGATCTACCATACGAGGATCAGGTAAAACGTCTGAGCCGCGCTTTAAGCCACTTTGGTGCGGACGCTGTGGCCTACGCTGGTGAACTAAGTCAACCCGCTCCCGGCAGAAGCACGCGCCTGAGGGTTGCAGCCATCAATATCCTTGGCGGTACCCAGTGTCCATCTGCAGTAGAGTACTTGATTGCACCCCTGAGCGACAGGGAAAAATTTATCGTTGAGCGATCTATCATTGCACTGATCCGCCTGGGTCCTGCGCTCGTCCTGGATCGCCTACTCATGGAATTGGAAAATGCTACGCCCGCTCACTCGACGCGTCTGACCCATGCGGCAGTATTAACTATTCTCGAACGTTTCCTGTATGAGCAAGACGCCAGGCGCCGGCTCACCCCGCCGCAGTACCAGCGCATCCTGGAAGCCCTGATCATGGCCCTTACTTCAAACTACGCCGTTGAGCAGGAAATTCAGCAACAGGCTCGCACTATCCTGACAAGACTGGTTGCCCTGCAAGAGGCACAAAAGATTGAAGAGCAGCCGACTGGAAAGCTGCCACCACCAGGGAACCAGGCGGTCATAGATGGTTCACAGGGAAAAGCGCTCCCAATGCTTATTCACTATCTCTCCTCCAGTGACGACGTATTGGCCGGTAATACGGTGCAAACGCTACAAGAACTTGGGCTTACCGCGACCCCTTACCTGCTAGATCAACTGAAACAAGAACCAGCAGAAGCGGTGCGCCTGCGCATCCTGGAGGTATTGAAAAACGTACACGATCCCGATGCGCTGCCTGCCATATTCCGTCTCGTCGCTGATCCATCGCCTCTTGTTATACAGCAACTCACAAATACCCTGCATTCCTTTGGTTCCGAGAGCATCCCTGGCTTGATCAATCTCGTACTCAGTGATCCAAATGACACAGTGGCCGAACGTGCCGCACAGATGCTCGGAGGCATGCGTCAGGAGATTGTTGTGCCGGTATCTCAAGCAACATCTCCCATTGTAGCTGGACGCACGCGGTTACTGGTACAAGTTTTGGAACGGACCCGGGATAGTCGAGCCATGCCCGCGTTGATCTCCCTTGTCAAGCCATCACAAGATGAACCTCTATTGGCAATCGCTGTCATTCGTGCACTCAGTCAATTCCCTACACAGCAAGTTGTCGCTCCATTATTGGAGATGCTGGAAAGTCCCCAGCCACAAATCTACGAAGAAGCCATCGAGGCTCTCAGTTCCTTTGGGGTCGTCGCTCTTGATGAACTGATCACAGCCCTGGATGTCCAGCATGAAACGGCGACTACGCCCCGCATACGCCGCGCCGTCCTGGGAATGGCTTCTTTCCCTGGCGAACAATTGCTCAGTATGCTACCACGCTGCAGCGATGCTCAGGCGCGGCAAATCTTGACGACCTTCCAATTGCAAGGAGCCGACGCGGCGCAGGTATTGGTTGAGCACCTCTTCGATGAGGACGAGCGCATAAAAAACTCGGTTCATCGAACATTGTCTGCAATGCAGGGGCAAATTATTGTCCCGCCGCTCCTGGAAGCCTTAAATCGCCCGGGATGGAGCGACGCCATCGCGAAGTTTCTCCTCAACTACCCCGAAGTGGCCATGCCTCCGCTCGTCAATTTACTTGGCGACCCCGAACGTAGCGATGCAGCTGCTTCTATTCTACCGCGGTTCGGCCCTCGGGTCTTGACGCCGCTCATCATAGCATTGGATGACCCAAGAATCATGGTTCAGGAGCACGCCCAGCACATTATTATCACCCTGGTGCGTCAAAACCCGGCTACTCTATCGCATGTCGTCCGCCTTTTTGGCATGACGCTCCCGCTGCGAGCCCATGAAGCGCTACTGGAAGTATTGACCAACGACCTGGTAGACATCAGTGTTCCTGCTTTGCTTGATGGTTTAGAAGATGCACACCTGGTGAACGACGTTTCTGAAGCCCTGGCGCGCCTGGCACGCAAACCCGATTGGCAGCGAATCGTGCTCAATGGTCTGCTGGAATCGCTGCGTTTGGAGGAACGACGGCGTGGTGCTGAGACAGCGTTGATCAAGGTTGGTGGACCAGTTGTGCGCGGCGTGGGCGAATTAATAACCGACCAGGACGAGATGGTAGCCAGGGCAGCGCAACATATCTTGCAAGAAATAGGGGCGCCGGCTCTTCCCTTTATCTGGGCTGCGCACGGCGATACCAGTAATCGCGCGCGCCGGGAAGCGGCCATGAATATCTTTCATAATATGCCCACCGAGGAGATCAAGGATGCTCTGGTGGATTTGCTGACAAGTGATCAACCAGGAGATATCGCTATGGCACAGGCATTACTCCTGGAACGCATACACGATGAGGAAACGCTCCCAGCAGCCAATCAAGAGATGATTCCAGCTTTAATCCAGTATGTGCAGATTCATGAGAAAGAACGTACGAGCCTGCGCGTCATGGCTCTCCTATTTTTACATGGAGGAGACTCGGTAATCAGGCACCTCGTCCAGGTGCTTTACGACTATCCAGAGCATTATGAACAGCTCGTGCATGCCTTTTTGTTCCTGGGAGATGAAGCAATTATAGCTCTGCTGAATATTCTCAACGATCCACAAGCCCCCATGTCGCTGCGCGCGGAAGCCATCAGTATGATAGGCCTGCTCGGAGCATCGAATGACGTTTATGAGTATGCTCAATCCGTGAGCAAATATGGCTTATCGAGTAACAGGACGGGCGTAGTAAATGTCGAGAGACTCACGATATCCTTGCGCGCCCTCGGCAGTCTGCTAGCTAACGGGGACTGGGATGTTCCAACACTCCAACACCTCCGGCAAATTACCCCGGAGGGCAGTCCCCAAAGCGACCTGTATAACGTTCTGCTTGGCCGGCGCTACGAGCCAGAAATGCAGAAGCTCAAAAATGATCTGCAGAACGAACGCGAAGCCCGTAAGAGTGAAATTATGAATCTGACCTCGCGTATCGTGCATGACCAGGCGCGCATCCGTGAGCTAGAAGATAATTTAAAACTGGCCCGGCACGAACACGGACTCCGTGGCGATGAACTCTATCAGGCGACCCAGGAAAGGGACGCGCTCCTCAGAAATCTCCAACAGGCAGAGCAGGAGACAGAGGCCATCCGTCAGAGTTTCGCCGAGGTATCGCATGAGAGAGAGAGATACCGGGTAAATCTCGAAAAGTCTTTGCAGGAGCGGCAAGCACTCCAGGCGGAAATTAACCAGCTGGAGGCATACAATACCCTCTTACAGCAGCAGATCAATCTACTGCGCGGGAAAACTCAGGCTTGATGCTTGCTTAGACAGCGTCACTTTTTTCGTCCATCACTCCGCCGCCTGTGATGGAGAAAAAGGACAAGAAAACATACTGTCACAAAATTCGGCCGGGTGGTGTCTACAATATGATTAAGCACAACGAGGTTCAGATGAGCACAACGCTCTAGGTGTGACGGAGTTAAAACAAAACATGTCATCAGACATCAGAAACCGGCCTATCCTTGCCTCAACCAGCGAAGCGTCGTTTGAAACAGTTTTTACACGCTACTATAGCCTGGTCTATCAACTCGCCTATCGCTGTGTGGGACAGAGCGACGAGGCGGAAGATATCGCTCAAGAAGTTTTCCTGCGTTACCACCGTGTACCGCCTAAAGCCGAAAGCGAAGCAGAACGACGCTCATGGCTCTGCCGTGTCGCCACCAACCTCGGCCTGAATGCCTTGCGGAGCAGGCAGCGGCGCACAAAACGCGAGGAACAGGTCAGCGAAACAGTTCGACGAAGCACACCTGAGGCAGAGGCACAACAAGACCCCGAGCAACATGTGCTCATCAGTGAACAGGCAGCTCTGGTACGCTCGATTCTGGCGGAAATGCCCGAACGACAACAGGCGTATATTTTATTGCGTAGTACAGGTTTAAGTTATGCCGAAATCGCGCAAGCTACAGGCGTAGCAACAGCTTCTGTGGGCGCGTTATTGGCCCGTGCTGAACGGGAATTTCGCAGGAGGTATCATGAACGAGTTACAGCACCCAGAGCATAACGACAATTGTCTCGATCAAAGCATCTTGATTGCCCGGCGTGATAATGAGTTGCCAGCAGACGAAGTAGCACAAGTTGAACAGCATATCGCTACCTGCGGTGACTGCGCTGCCAATGATCGGCTCATTACCAGTGGCGGGAGTGAGGTCTATACCCTGCTCTCCGCGTTAGATCCCGCACCGGGTGAGGTCCCCGATCCTGTCACGGCACTCACCAAGCTGCATACACACCTGCGCGAGACAACACCTCTCAAGAAGAGCGCTCCCGTTTTGAAAGCGCTACCAGCCGAGAAAAAATCGTCATTTGTCTGGCGACAGTTGAGACGGAACTGGGTAGCGGCAGCGGCAGCGGCTATCTTGCTTGCCCTGGTGATCTTGCCGAACGCCAGCGCCTTAGCGGACCAATTCCTCTCACTCTTCCGCGTCCAGCAATTTCAGCCTGTCAATATCGACCCGCGCGATCTCTCTTCGCATCCACTGCCTGGCATACAGGATTTTGGCACCTGGCAAGCAACAGCCAATAGTTTGAAATTGCAGGATAATCTGACGCAGGCCCAGGCGCAGCGGCTGGTCACCTTCCCCATTGCGCTGCCCGCTCACTTACCACAGGGGCTCGTACATCATCCTTCCTTTGCTGTGGTTAAAGGTGGTCAGTTAACCTTTACCTTTAGCGCTGCGAAGACACATGCCTACCTCGTGCGCAATGGACATGGCAATATGTCTATTCCAGCAAATTTAGATGGCGCAAAATATTCTGTGAGCGTCGCCCCCGGCGTTGAGATGAGTTTTGACAGCCGCGATAAATCCTTCATGGTCATCGAGATTCCCAGTCCGACCATACGTGCAACAGGGAGCGCATCGCTCAACGAACTGCGCGATTTCATGCTCTCACTCCCGAATTTACCATCACAGCTAGTGGCGCAATTGCGACAGATCGATCTCAATAGTGGCACGATGCCGATTCCCGTACCACCTCAATTCACAGCGCAGCACGTCACCATCCATGGGGCTCCGGGATTGCTCCTGGCGGACAACACACCAATTGGGGGTATTGTGGTCTGGCAAACTCATGGTATGATCTATGCATTAGGTGGCGATATCGGCAACGCTGCCCAACTGTTGACTACCGCCAATTCACTTCCTTAGATAGATGGGTACATCTTGATGAGTGAACAAGCACACCATAGCACCGGCGGGATTGGCACAATCTCGAGTGGGCAGCAGGAACACCACGATCTTCAGCGTGGTGTTCCTGCTGTGCAAGTTGACCATTTACATAAAGCATATGGTAGCCTCGTTGCGGTCAATGATGTCAGTTTCGTCACGCAACGCGGTGAGGCCTTTGGTTTCCTGGGTCCCAATGGTGCCGGTAAGAGTACTGTGGTCAAAATACTCACAGGTCTGATTACATCTACACAGGGCAACGTTCGCGTGCTTGGACATCCCGTCAGCCATCTTGAAACGCGCAGGAAAATTGGCTACCTGCCAGAATTGCCCAATTTCCATCGCTGGCTACGCGCGCAGGAGTTTTTACAGTTTCACGGACAACTCTACGGCTTAGGCGGCGCTCCATTGCGCAAGCGCTCCCAGGAGTTGCTGGAACTGGTCGGCTTGACCGGTTGCGAACGACAGAAACTCGGTACCTTTTCCAAGGGCATGTTACAGCGTATTGGGCTGGCTCAGGCTTTGCTGAACCAACCGGAGCTACTAATTCTCGATGAACCGACCTCTGGACTGGATCCCCTTGGGCAGCGTGACATGCGCAATCTCATCCTACGACTGAAGATGGAAGGCATCGGCATCTTCCTCAATTCGCACCAGCTTGGAGATGTCGAGCTTATCTGTGATCGCGTGGCGATCATCCATCATGGTCAACTCTTGAAGATTGGGCCTCCTGCGACACTCTTCGACGAACCACTGGTGTTAGAGGTACGCGTCAATGCCGTGAGCGCTGATCTCCTCCGCCGCGTTGGAGCAGTCTCGCTCGCGGTGCAACGCGACGAAGCTAACCCGCTCCGCCTGCTGGTCGAGGTACAAGACGACGAACAGGCGGCGGATGTTGCCGCCGCCGTTCACGCCAGTGGAACACGCCTGTTTAGCCTGCAGCCGCGTCGGCGCACGCTCGAGCAGCTCTTCTTGCGCACTATCGAATCGTCACAGTATTGAGAACCTTGGAGAGGAAACTATACCATGGGATGGTTGTTGATCACCCGCTTTACGTTACAAGAAGCCATTCGTCGCCGCCTTTTTCTCACCATGGCTATTCTCACCCTGTTGATGCTGGTTTTATTCGGGCTGCTCATCCATGCTGCGATCGACCGGATGCAGGCAAACCACGTGGCCAATGGCACGGATCCAACCTTGCCGACGATCTACGCCGGTATCGCCATAACCATTCTCGCTATGTGGCTGGTCTATCTGGTCATCAGCACGATGACCATCTTCTTGACTATCAGCATGATCTCCGGTGAGATCGAAGCCGGAACCTTTGTCGTTATTGTCCCTAAACCCCTGCGCCGCGCCGAGATTATTTTCGGCAAGTGGCTGGGATACGCGTTAATCCTGGGCCTGTATACGCTGCTCCTCTCTCTCGCCTTCATGGGCATTATTTACTGGTTCACCGGTTACTGGCCTACGTACGCTTTCGCCGCCATTGGTATGCTCGAGATAAGTATGCTCGTGCTGCTCGGCCTGATCACGCTCTGTGGAGCCTTCGTGCCGACCGCGGCCAACGGCGCCATCGCCGTTATGCTCTTTATGGGAGCCTTTATTTCCAGTATCGTGCAATTCGCCATACCTGCCCAGGATTACATGGTCCAGAATATTACTGCGGTCATCAGTCTGATTATGCCAACCGATGCTATGTGGCATGGCGCCTCCTATTATCTTTTTCCCGCGGCTATCGGTGTGCTGCAGAACTTTTCCGTCAGTAGTGTCAACACGCCCTTTACCGCAACACAACCCATCTCGCCCCAACTCCTCACCTGGGCTATTCTCTATAGCCTTGTACTACCCCTCATAGCCATACTACGCTTCCAGCGACGTGACCTTTGACGCCCTTTCTAATTCACAACGCAACGTCCCGCCGCTGACATACTTCTCCCCTTCGGCTTCATCAATGATGCAGGGGGGTGTATGAATTCGTTGCAGGCGCTCGATCCGCTGTAGGGGCCGATGCCCCACACTTCGTACATCTTTTTCACCCTAAGGGGTGGAAAAAGGTTGCAGCATGCGATGGATTTTGAGCAAAATGTCTCCGATTTCGCGACACATTTTTTGCGGAGTTCAGGAAGAGGATATGGTGACGCGGGGGAAGTGGTATGGTGTTGGTGAAGAGATGATTGAGGAGTGTCATGGGTGGCCCTCTCTGTTGAGTGTGCTTGTGTCGATGAGATGACGAATGGGGTGAGCGTGATTTCCCATGGACCCATTCTTTTGCGGGGAGGAGAATGTGGTCACATGAATTTGCAGTACAACATATATCCCTGTACAATCGGTACAGCCGGAGCCTCCATAGCAGAAAAATTAGCTCGACAGTACTATGACCAAAGCAAACTTCACTGAAAAGAGCGAG
>Ga0209577_10003352_pt1 | contig 15097 bp, 15 predicted proteins | sample GraSoiAngelo_109_FD_185874 | JGI IMG/M metagenome (GOLD analysis project Ga0209577, IMG submission 185874) | Grasslands soil microbial communities from the Angelo Coastal Reserve, California, USA - 14_0903_12_20cm (SPAdes) (version 2) | ecosystem: Environmental > Terrestrial > Soil > Grasslands...
GGCGCTCGGGGACGCAGACGTAGAGGTCCAGCGTGCAGCTGCCGACGCGATCGGCGAGCTCGATGACGTGAGCAAGGCGCCGGCCGCACTGGTGCGAGCCACGACGTCGCCGGACCTGGACCTGCGCCGCCACGCCACCAAGTCACTCGCCAAGATCGGCGATCTGGCGACGGTGCAGGCGCTGGCGGACCGGCTGGCAGACGAGGACAAAGACATCCGCCTCGCCGCGGTGGAGGGGCTGGGCGAAATGAAGGTCGCGGCCGCCATCCCCGGGCTGACCCGGGCCCTGAACGACCGCGATCCCGAGGTGCGGCGCGCTGCGGCGGAGGCGCTGGGGAAGACGCAGTAGCTACTCGCCGGACGCGGTCTCTCGTGCCGTGATGGAGTACTTGAAGTTGTCCGGGTCAAGGCTGTCGAGCCTGCCGTCGGCCGTTTCCGCCTGCGGGTACATGAAGAACGGCACCGGTTGGCCCTGCGAGCCCGGCAGCGCGACGTCGTGGGCGAAGTTGTAGGCCATTCCAGTTCATCTCCCAGGACCCGAAGAGCCGGGCGCGCGCCTTATCCACATCCGTCTCGGCGGCGCGGGTGATCTCGGCGGCCGTGGCCTGCACGATACCGTCCGTCGGCAGCAGTTTCGTCGGCTGCAGAAAGTGCTGCAATCCCCAGGGAGTCGGCCGCGCGTTCGACCAGTTTCGCCGGGCCGCCGGCAGCGTCGAACGTGTTGGCGAGCGTACTAGCGGCGATTCTCCTCCCGGGCAAATCGTCGCTGGACCAGCCACGGTAACCCGTTCGGCCGATGCCGCTCAGCGTGGGCGTGCTCCATACTCCGGTCACGTGAGCGGGCGCTGACGCCCGCCGGTGACGGAGGTAACGATGAGCACTGTGCTGCAATCCCTCTCGACTGAGCTCGCCGATGCCGTAGAGACGGCCGGCCGAGCGGTCGTCGCGATACATGCCCGGCGGCGCATTCCTGCGAGCGGCGTGCATTGGCGACCGGGCGTGGTCGTCGCGACGCATCACACGATCAACCGCGACGAGAACATCACGGTGACGCTTCCCGATGGTACGACCGCCCCGGCCACCCTCGCCGGGCGCGACCCGAGCACGGACCTCGCCGTCTTGAAGCTCGCAGGCCAGAACCTGCCGGCGGCGACGCTCCGATCCGGTACGCCTCCCACGGTCGGTGAGCTGGTGATCGCGCTCGGCCGCCCGGGGCCGAGCGTCACGGCGAGCTGGGGCGTGGTGAGCCGGGTGGATGGTCCCTGGCGGACGTGGCACGGCGCCGAGATCGACTCGTTGCTGCGGCTGGATCTGGCCATCTACGACGGCTTTTCCGGTGGTCCGCTCATCGACGCGGCGGGCCGCGTGCTCGGCATCAACACCTCGGCGCTGGCGCGCGGCGTGCCGGTGACGATTCCGGTCGCGACGGTCGAGCGCACCGTCAGCGAGCTCCTGGAACGCGGATCGATCCGGCGCGCTTATCTGGGGATCGGCACGCAGCCGGTGCGGGTCCCCGAGTCGCTCGCTCGGAAGCTGGAGCTCAAGAGTGACGTGGCCTTGCTCATCGTGAGCCTGGAGTCGGGCGGACCCGCGGACCGGGACGGTCTGTTGCTCGGCGACGTGCTGCTCGAGCTCGACGGCGCAGCGGTGAACGATCCAACCGACGTCCTCGCAAAGCTCGGAGGTGACCGCGTGGGCCGGCCCATCGCGGCGCGCGTAATCCGGGGAGGACAGGTGAAGACGCTCCAGCTGACTCCAGGCGAGCGGCCGACCTCGCGCGCGGCATGACCGAATCCATGTCAGCTGGTCTCGCCCAGGAGGTCGCGGCGGCGGTGGAACAGCTCCGCCGTATCACGGTGCAGGTCCGCACGCGCCGTGCGGCGACGGGCGCGGGGATCCTATGGAACGTGGCAGAGTCGGAAGGGCGCGGGCTCGTCATCACGAACGCCCACGTCGTCCCAGGCAATCAGGCGACCATCGAGCTCAACGACGGCTGCGCGATGCGCGCGCGGGTCGTGGCGCGCGACTCGAAGCGCGACCTCGCCGCACTGGAATTCGAACCCGGGCCAGCGATGGTGTCCATGGTGATCCGGGAGCCGCAGACATTGCGCGTGGGTGAGCTGGTGATCGCGATCGGTCATCCGGGCGGACTGGTGGGTGCCGCCGCGCTCGGCATCATCCACGGTGCCGAGAGCGCGCCCGAGGGCCGGACGCCGCGGTGGATCCGGGCGGACGTGCGCCTCGCTCCCGGCTTCTCGGGGGGCCCACTGGCCGACGCTACGGGAAGACTGGTCGGGGTGAACACCATGATCCAGGGCAGCCTGGCGCTGGCGGTCCCCGCTGCGGTGGTCGAGGCCTGGGTAGAACACTCTCACGCGCTGGTGGCACCGTGATACGAGTGCTCATCGTGTCACCGAGCTCCGGCACACGGAGAGCACTCGAGCGGGTCGTCGCCCGGGACCCGGGCTTGGCGCTCCACGCCGGGTCCGACACTGCCGTGTTGCCCGACGTCATCGTGCTCGACGCCGGGCCGGAGTCTCACCTCCCGGTCCCCATGCTGCTCGAGCAACGGCCCAGCGGCAACACGACGCCGTTTGTCGTGCTGCTCGACGAGCTCGACGGCGCGGCCGGAGCCGGGGCGCTGCGGGCCGGCGCGCGGGCGGTTCTGCCTCGCAGTGCAGCGCCGGAGGAGATCCGGGCGGCCGTTCGGGCGGCCGCAGCGGGGCTCGCGTCTCTGCCGGCGGCGTTGGCAGGGGCGCTGCTCGATGGCACGTCACCCGACGGCGCGGGTGCGCTGGTCGACACCAGAGACCAGATTCTGACTCCGCGCGAACGGCAGGTGCTGACGCTGCTCGGCGAAGGACTCCTGAACAAGGAGATTGCTGTGCAGCTCGGCATTTCCGAGCACACCGTCAAGACCCATCTCGCGGCCATTTACGAGAAGCTCGATGCCTCGAACCGGGCGGAAGCGGTGGCGAGGGGGCTGCGGCGCGGCTTGATCATGCTATGACGCCGCCTAGCGATCGTACTCGTCGTGGTGGCGCCACCAGATGCCTGTCTCGTTGCGCCCCCTGGGTGCGCGGTCTAACCACTGGTACATGCCCCAGAGGCCGTCCAGTCCGCGCGCATAGGTAGAATAGGTGTGGTACACGACGCCGTCCTCGAGCGCGAACGCGCTCATGCCCGGCGCCTCTCGCATATACGTTGCGGCGTCGGTTCCGACCGTGGCCGCCAGCTCGGCGACAGGACCCTCCTTGCCAGCCTCGAGCGACGGACCAAAACCCTCCGGGCGGAAGTTGTAGTCGGCGACTCCGGACCGCTGTTGCTCTTCCGTGTAGGCCGCCTGGAAGTCGTAGTTGAAGTCGCTTCCGAACGACGATGCCCAGGGAAAGCTCCAACCCATCCTGCGCTTGAACGCCTGCAACTTCGCGATCGGCGCGCGAGACACAGCGGCGAGGGTGACGTCGTGGTTGGCCAGGTGGACGACGGAGCCGTTGAAGCCATCGGCAATCGCCGAGCAGGACGGACACCCCGCCGTGTAGTCGGGCCCGAACATGAAGTGGTAGATGAGAAGCTGCGAGCGCCCTCTGAAGAGGTCTGCCAGCGAGGCGCTCCCCTCGTCGGTCTCGAAGCGGTACTGCTTGCCGATCCGGATCCACGGCAGCTCCTGCCGGCGCCGCGCCAGCTCGTCGCTGCGCCGCGTCAGCTCCTTCTCCGCCTCGAGCAGCTCGCGCCTGGCTGCAAGCCACTCTTTACGGGTCCCGGTCATGTGCTTCGTCATCTTCGACTGCCTCTCGCTGATTGGGTGACGGGTTGGACAAATCCGCGCCGCATCGATAATATTCTACCGACCGGTTGAATGATAATATGCCCCGACGAGATTCCTCGCAACCCCGGCTGAACCGGGTGTACGCGGCCATCGCCGACCCGACGCGCCGCGCCATCCTCGCGGCGCTGGCGGGGGGCGAGCGCAACGTCGGCAGCCTGGCGGGCCGATTCCCCATCTCGTTTAACGGGGTCTCGAAGCACGTGAAGGTGCTGGAGCGAGCCGGACTGGTGCGCCGCCGCGTCCGGGGGCGCGAGCACTGGCTCCGTCTCCGGCCAGAGCCGCTGCGGGAGGCGACCCGGTGGCTCGAGCATTACAGGGAGTTCTGGGACGCGCGGCTCGACGCGCTCGAGGCGCTGCTGGTTGGGACCCGAGGACATCGGCCATGAGCGAGGTCCTGGTGATCCGCCGGGTCATTCCAGTCCCCCGGGAGCGGGTGTTCGCCGCCTGGCTCGATCCGGTGAGCCTGGCACGCTGGATGGGCACCGGCGAGGGCGCCGACGTTACCGCGCTCGATCCCACAGTGGGCGGGAAGTTTCGCATCGTCATGCGGCACCGGGGCGACGACGTCGAGCACTGGGGAGAGTACCTGGCCATCGAGCGGCCATCGCTCCTCTCCTTCACCTGGCTCTCGGCCAATACCGACCACCGGCCCACCGTGGTTACGGTGGAGCTCCTAGACCGCGGCGACAGCACCGAGCTGATCCTGACCCACCGCCAGCTCCCGCCCAGCCAGGTGGACGGCCACCGCAAGGGCTGGACTCAGATCGTCGCGGCACTCGAGCGGACGCTCACAGCGTGAGGGAAACCAACCCGACCGGGGCGCGCCGGGGACGCTTCCTGACCGTCAGCGCGCTGCTCTTCCTGGCGAGCGCCGCGGCCACGATCGTCTGGTCCCGCGCCATGGCGGGGCAGATGGCGATGCCCGGGGGGTGGACCCCGTCGATGGCGTGGATACCCATGCCCGGCGAGACCCGGCTGGCTGCGGCCGCGGCCTTCCTGGCGATGTGGGTGGCGATGATGGGCGCGATGATGATCCCCTCGCTGGTCCCGACCCTGGCGCGGGATCGCCCGACCGTCGCGTCCCCAGGTTTCGCGGGGGCGAGCTACTTCGCGGTGTGGGCAGTGGCGGGCGCGGGGGTCTACGTCGTGGGTACCGCGCTGGTGACGGCGGAGCTGCACTGGCCGGCGCTGGCGCCGGCGATACCGATCGCCCGGGGCGCAGTGTTGGTCGCCGCGGGGTGGGTGCAGCTCACCCCATGGAAGGCCCGGCACCTGGCGTGCTGCCGCGAGGGCCGCCCCGGCGCCGGGCGCGCGGAGCCGGCCTCGCGGCGGGGAATCACCCTGGGCGTCGATTGCGTCCTATGCTGCGTGCCGTTCATGACGCTGCTGGTGGTCACCGGGATGATGAACCTGGCGACGATCGCGCTGACGGCGCTCGCCATCACCGTGGAACGCGTGGCCCGCCGGCCGGCGCTGGTGGTCCGGCTCGCGGGACTGCTCCTGATCGGGGTCGGGGCCTGGGAGATCGTGCAAGCGGTGTAGCTCGCGTTTCGCCTACGCCTGCTTGCCGTTATCGAGCACCTCGCGAGTCTTGCGCGCCAACGCGTCCGGCGTGAACGGCTTCTGGAGAAATGCGACGCCCGCCTCCAGCAAGCGGTGCTGCAGCACCGCTTCACCGGTGTAGCCCGATACATAGAGCACTTTCAGGTCGCTCCGCCTGGCGCAGGCGAGCTCCGCCAGCTCGCGGCCGTTCATCCCGGGCATCACCACATCGGTGATCATCAGATGGATCCGCGTCGGATGCCGGGCGACTATCTCCAACGCCTCGGCGCCGTTCCGAGCCGCCAGCACCGCATACCCCCGACCCTCCAGGACGCGCTGGGTCAGCTTGCGGACCTCTTCCTGATCCTCTACGACGAGCACCGTCTCCGATCCGCGCACCGGGGTGGGCGTGCCCGTCGCCGACTCCGGCCTCTCCGGAGTCTCGGCCACGCGCGGTAGATAGATCTTAAAGGTGGTGCCGTGGCCCAGCTCGCTGTACGCCCAGACGTACCCGCCGCTCTGCTTGACGATACCGTAGACCGTCGCGAGCCCGAGCCCCGTACCCCGCCCAGGCTCTTTGGTCGTAAAAAACGGCTCAAACAGGCGCGCCTTAGTCGCGCCATCCATGCCCACACCCGTGTCGCTGATGGCGAGCAGGACGTACGGGCCCGGCTGGAACGGTACATGCGCAGCGACGTAGCTGCGATCGAGCTCGACATCCGCGGTCTCGATCGTGAGACGGCCTCCCTGCGGCATGGCGTCCCGGGCGTTCACCACCAGGTTCACGATCGCTTGTTCGAGCTGGCCCGGATCGGCTCGCACCGCCCCCAGCGGAGCGCCCGGCTTCGTCCGCAGCTCGATGTCTTCGCCGATGAGCCGATGCAACATCTTCTCCAAGTTGCCGACCAGCGCGTTCAAGTCGAGCGCGCGGGGCTCGAGCACTTGCTGCCGGCTGAAGATCAACAGCTGACGCGTGAGCCCGGCGGCCCGCTTGGCGGCCTTCTCGATTTCCTGGATGTCCAGGCGGGCCCGTGACTCGAGCCCCATATCCTCCAGCACCAGGGACGTCGTCCCGATAATCGCGGTCAGCAGATTGTTGAAATCGTGCGCGATGCCGCCGGCGAGCCGCCCGACCGCCTCCATCTTCTGCGCCTGGCGGTACTGCACTTCGAGCTGTCGCATCTCCGTGAGATCGGCCGCGATCGACAATATCCCCGTAACCCGCCCCGCGGCATCATGCAGCGGAGCAACGGAGAGACTGATGTTTATCGACGCCCCGTCTTTCCTGCGTCGGGTCACCTCCACCCCCCGCACGGCTTCGCCCCGCAACGCGCGGTCGCGCATGCGCAGATGGTCCTCCATATCCTGGGCGACCGTCGGCAGCGGTCGGCCAATGACCTCCTCCGCCGGCCACCCGTAGAGCGCCTCGGCCGCCCGATTCCACGTCCGCACCGTGCTCGTCGGGTCGAGCGTGTAGATCGCCAGCGGCGAGCTTTGGATTACGGCCGCGAGATGCTCGTTGGCGTCTCGCAGGGCACGTTCCGCCCGCTCGTGACGGGCCGTGGCAGGGCCCAGGGACAGTCCGGTGATGGCGAGGATGCCGATGTAGAGCATGAGCGCGGTGTCGGTGCTCGGTACGGTCTGCATGACGAAGGGACCGCCGCCCCGCACGGTGTAGCCGACGGCGAGCGTCGCCACGGTCATCGTCAGGAGCGCGGCCCCCCGCGGGCCGAACCGCAGCGCAGCTCCGATCACGAAGGGAAACAAGAGATAGGGGTACTCGGCCTGCGGGAGGAGCGACGCCGGCAGCAGGCTCCCGAAGATCGCCATGGTCGCGAGCACGGCACCGCCCACCAGGAGAGCTAGCTCGATCGCCGCACGCCGGCCGATGCGCAGGCCAGCCGGACCCAGCCAGGTGAGGAAGACCGGCGCCACCACCAACGCGCCGAGGTAGTCACCTGCGCACCAGAGGCTCAGGGCGGACCACACCCCGGCTCCCGATACCACATGGGCCAGCCACAGGCTCGTTACACCGATGGCGGCACTTGCCAACGCGCCCACGGGTGCTGCGACGCCGACGAGCGTGCGCACACCGAGGAGATCATCGAGCGCCAGGTGTTGGCGGGCTCGGCGCCGGAGGAGATAGGCGGCGACCGTCGCTTCGGTTGCGTTGCCGCAGGCAAGGCCAGCGGCGGCGAGGACCGGAATGCTCGTCGTCGCATTCGCCAGAAACGCGCCCAACAGGATGGCCGGCCAATACCTCGGGCCCAGCAGAACCAGCGCCGCCACGGCGAGGCCCGTGGGCGGCCACACCGGGGAGATGGAGGGCCCGATCGTCGCGTAGCGCAGTCCGATCTTGGCGACCACGAAGTACGCCGCGGCCAGCGCCAGCGCGCGTGCCAACCAGCGCAGGGCCGTCACCGTTGTCCTGCGGGAATTCGTCATGGGCGAGGAAAGATTTGTTGCTGCGAGAGCCAGGGCAAGCGCCCACCGCTGCTAGATTGGTCCGCGTGCCGAAGAAGGTCGCGCGACACCACGTCTACGTGATCGAGCTCGATCGCGCAGTGCTCGAGCATGCCGGGTTCCGCGCCGCCAATCCCGGCCATGACCCCCGGAAGCCGCCGTTGTAGGGGGCGGCCTGGCGTCGGGGGATCAACCTGGGGGTCGATTGCGTGCTCTGCTGCGTCCCGTTCATGACCCTGCTGGTGGTCCGTCGCGAAGTGTCTGAACGTCAGCACCAAGTTGGTTCAGGCGTGGGAGGGACCGAATCCCACCACCGACCCGAGGTGAGGCGGTGCAAACATCGAGCAGCGGGTAATTGACGGGGTTGTGACACCGGTCGTAGGTTCAGCCGATCGAGCGCTTGAGAGATGCGACATGAGCCACGCGACCGTCAACCGGCGGGAGTTTCTCAAGACCGGCGCCGCCGCCGGAGCCACACTCGTGATCGGGCTGTATCTCCCGGCGCTCGATCCCCGCGCCTCGCACGCACCGGCAGCGCGCCAGCCGTTCAAGCCCAACGCCTGGATCGAAATCCGACCCGACGGCGCCGTGACCATCTGGACCGGCCGCTCCGAGATGGGGCAGGGCGTGCGCACCGCGATGCCGATGATCGTGGCCGAGGAGCTCGAGGCCGATTGGACGCGGGTGCGCGTGGCGCAGGCGGACGCCGACCCGGCGTACGGCGATCAGTTCACCGTCGGCAGCCGCAGCGTCCGCTCGGGCTTCGAGCCGCTGCGGAAGGCAGGCGCCGCCGCTCGCGAGATGCTGATCGGCGCGGCGGCGCTCACCTGGAACGTGCCGCGCAACGCGTGCCTGGCCCGGAACGGCTTGGTGGAGCACGTGGCGACCGGCCGCTGGCTCGGCTACGGCGACCTGGCGGCGCGCGCCGCCACGCTCCCCGTGCCGGCGGACCCGCCCCTCAAGCCGACCTCCGAGTTCCGCATTCTCGGCAAGCGGATGCCGCGCCTGGACACCCCGGACAAAGTCAGCGGCGCGGCGGTCTTCGGTCTCGACGTGCGGGTGCCGGGCATGGTGTACGCCGTGGTGGCGCGCTGCCCCGTGTTCGGCGGGCACGTGCGGACGTTCGACCCCACGCCGGCCCTCGCCGTGCCGGGGGTGCAACGCGTGGTCCAAATCTCGAGCGGCGTGGCGGTGGTGGCGGAGCGCACCTGGGCCGCGTTCCAGGGAAAGAAGGCCCTGAAGATCGAATGGGACGAGGGTGCGACGGCGCGGTGGAGCAGCGACGGGATCTGGAGCGCGTTCGCCGCGGCGGCGACGCGTCCGGGAGAAGTGGTGCGCGCGGTGGGCGATGTGGACGCGAATCTCAAGGCCGCCACGCAGACAGTCGAGGCGGTGTATCAGGCGCCCTATCTCGCCCACGCCTGCATGGAGCCGATGAACTGCACCGCACAGGTGCGGGGCGGCCGCTGCGAGATCTGGGCGCCCACGCAATCTCCGCAGGGCATCCAGCGGGCGGCGGCGCGGGTGACGGGCCTTCCGGTCGAGGCGATCACGGTGCACGTGACCTACCTGGGCGGCGGCTTCGGGCGGCGCGGAGGACCGGTGGACTACGCGACCGAGGCGGTGGAGCTGGCGCAGAAGATCGCAGTGCCCGTCCAGGTCGTGTGGACGCGTGAGGACGACATTCAGAACGCGCTGTACCGTCCCGCCACCTACAACGTGCTGCGCGGCGGGCTCGACGCGCGCGGCGCGCCGCTGGCGTGGAGCCACCGGTTGGTGGGGCCCGAGGGCGGGTCGTTCTTGATCACGCGCGGGGCGGACGAGCTGATCTATCCCGTTCCCCACTTCCGGCTGGAGCGGGTGATCGAGGATCCCGGCATTCCTGTCGCGCCGTGGCGCGGCGTGGGCCCGTCGCAGAACGGCTGGGTGGTGGAGAGCTTCGTGGACGAGCTGGCGCACGCGGCCGGCAAGGACCCGTACGCGTACCGCCGCGAGCTGGTCGCGGGCCAGCCGCGGCTGCTAGGCGTGCTCGACCTCGCGGCGCAGCGCGCGGGCTGGGGAACGGCGCCGCCCCCCCGGGGCCGGTCCCGCGGCATCGCGCTGTGGCAGTTCGGCGAGACGTTCCTGTCCCAGGTGGCGGAGGTGTCGGTGGCGCCGGACGGCACGGTGCGGGTGCACCGCGTGGTGTGCGCGGCCGACTGCGGCATCCTCGTCAACCCGGACACGGTCGAGGCCCAGCTGCAGGGCGCGATCGTGTTCGGCCTGACCGCGGCGCTGTATGGGGAGATCACCATCGAGCGCGGGCGGGTGGCACAGAGCAACTTCAGCGACTACCGGATGCTCGCGCTCGCGGAGATGCCGGAGATCGAGGTGCACCTGGTGCCGAGCGAGGCGCCGCCGAGTGGGGTGGGCGAGGCGGGGCTGCCGCCGATCGCCCCGGCAGTGGGCAACGCCATCTTCGCCGGCACGGGGAAACGAATCGCCGGTTACCGATCGGGCGGGTGGTCTAGCGGGCCAGGGCACAGCCCGGCCTCACACCGTCGTCATCACCACCGGCGCATGGTCGCTCGTGCCCACGTCCGCCTCCACCACGCAGGCGCTGGCGCGGGCCGCCACGGTGGGTGACGCGAGCATGTAATCCAACCGCCAGCCGATGTTGCGCGCACGCAGGTTCCGCCACGGCGCCCACCAGGTGAACAGACCCGCATTGTCGGGATCGAACGCTCGCCCCAGGTCCGCGAGGCCCGTGCCGAGCAGCGCTGCGAACAAGGCGCGCTCCTCGGCCCGTTGGCCTATCGCGTCGGGTTTCCGCTCCTTCGGATGCACGTCCATCTCCGTCCGCGCGATGTTGATATCGCCGCACAGCAACAACTCGCGCCCCTCGGCGTGCAGCTGCCGCGCCCAGTCCGTGAGCCGCGTCAGGAAGTTCAACTTCGCGGGATAGTCCTTCCCGCCGTTCGGGACATAGACGGTGGCGATGACCAGACGCCCGAGCTCCACTTGCACCATGCGTGACTCGAAGTCGAACGGAGGATGGCTGTATACAGGATCGCTGGCGACCAGCTCTTTGCGAATCAGCAGCGACACGCCCGAATAGCCCTTGCGGCCATGCCAGTACGCATGATACTCCGCGAGCCGGCACTGCTCCGGGATCTGCGTTGGCTCGGCCTTCAATTCCTGCAGGCACACCACGTCTGGCCGCTCGCGCCCCAGCCACTCCCGCACCTGGGACGCGCGGGCCCGAATGCCGTTGACATTCCAGGTGGCGACTTTCATGCCTTGGCGCTAGAACGATAACCCTTCGAGACGTGGGAGCTCGAACGGCCGTTGATCGCGCGTTGACTCGAGCGAGCAGAATTCGGGTTGCTATGCCCGCCGAGCGTGCCTACGTTCCCGTCATGCCTCCCGCCGCCCCGTTGACCGCGGAAGAGCTGCTGGCCCTGCCCATCCCCGACAAACGTGTGGAGCTGGTGCGCGGTGTGCTCATCGTCCGAGAACCCGCCGGTTACGCGCACGGTCGGGTCGCGATGAACTTGGCGGTGCTACTTGCCACCTACGCCGAGAGCGCCGCAGCCGGTCAGGTGTTCGCTGCCGAGACGGGGTTCACCCTGGCGCGGGGGCCCGACACCGTCCGCGCGCCCGACATCGCGTTCGTGCGTCGCGACCGGCTCCCTGACCCCGCCACCCAGGGGTTCCCCAATCTGGCTCCGGATCTCGTGGTCGAAGTGCTGTCGCTGGGTGACCGGCCGGGCGAGGTCCTGGCTAAGGTGGCCGACTGGCTCACCGCCGGCACGCGGCTCGTGTGGACTGTCGATCTCGAGCGGCGAATGGCGCGCATCTATCGCCACGACGGCAGCGAGACCTTCGTGACGGCAGAGGGCGCGCTCGATGGGGAGGACGTGCTGCCGGGGTTTAGTTGCGCCCTCGTATCCATCCTGTAGACGCTGCCTGAGCGCGTTAACCTGTAGACGCTGCCTCAGCGCGTTAACCCCGGGGCATGGCCCCGGGGTTGGCCCACCCGGACTTGCCTCCGAGCTCCCGCAGCCGCTCCACCAGCTTCACCATCGCCCACGTGTCGCGCTCGCAATAATTGAGTAGGTCCTGGCGCACGCGATCGCGCTCGTGCCGGGGGATCTTGTCCGCCACGAACAGCAGCCGAGCGATTTCGACACTCGCGACCCGGCCGTCCACGATGACCAGATCGCTGTAGGTCAGCTCGGGCACGAGCGGCGTGAGGATGTCCTTCAGACTGAAGCTCCCCAGGAAATCAGGGTGGTACACGCAGTTCTTCACGACGGGGTGCAGGTCGATGAGTTTGGCCTCGAGCGCGGCGAGCTCGGTGGCGAGCTCGGGCACCGCGCGCTGCAGCTCCCGGATGCGGGTCTTCTCGAACGACGTGTACATCACCACGCGGCTGGCGTTGGCGGTGGCGCGGACCATCGCGGCGGCCAACGGGGGGCGCGCGTCCTGCGGCCCTTCGGCGAGGAACGCCGCGTGCGTGTAGCTGCCGTCCGGCTGCCGCTCGTGGTAGCTGAACTGGGCGGCGGCCTGCTGCCAGGGAGCCATGCCCGGCCACACGGGGATGGCGCGGATGATCGTCTCGAAGTCGAGGAAGCCGAGGCGGCCTCCAAACCGCTCCAACTCACCCGCCAGCGTTGGCTCCACGACAATGCGCCCCTGAGCCATGGCCTTGAGCTGGCGCTTTTGCGTGAAGTTGAGCTTCTCGGTCCGCGGTAGATCACTGATGGACGTGATGCCGCGCTGCAGGTAGGCGACGGTCTTTTTCGGGCCGACGCCGGCCAGGTTTCCGATGTGCTCCGGCCCATGGGGCCAGCAGCGGCCGATGAACGGGCACTCGCGCGGCTCGAAGCACTGTGCTCCGATCGGAACGTCGGGGAGCGGGCCCGCGAGCATCTCCCGCTGGCGCGCGATCTCGTCCGGGACCTGGGGGAGGAACGCGGCGACGGGGCTGGTGACGTCGGTCCGGGCGAACAGGTCGCCCGAGTCGGGGTGCCGGAACTCTTTGTTCAAGTGCAGTACGTCCGCGGCCGTGATCTTCACGCCGCAGGCCGCGGCGACGCGGGCCTGCACGGCGACGTCCGGAACGTGCTCGTCCTTCTGAGAGGTGGACGACTTCACCTCGGTGAGGCGGTAGCCGTCGCCCTGTTTCTCGAGCACGTCGATCGCGACGTAGGTGTTGTCGGCGATGAACGTCGCTTCGAACACGGCCGGGGCGCCTTCGTCCAGCGCCTTTCGGGTGGCGGCGACCCGCTCGGCGCGGGCGTCGTGCGGCAAGTCGATCAGCACGCCGCCCGGATAGCGCGTGCGGGCCACTTCGCCCACCTGGCGGCCCTGGTCGAACAAGTCTTGCAAAACCTTGTCGGGCTGCAGCTCGACGGCGTCCGGCTCGTGCACGGTCCACCAGAGCAGCTTGTGGCACTGGCAACCGGTGACAAAGCGGGATTTGGAGAGGCGCGCGGCCTGCGTGGTCATGGCGCGAAGCGTAGCGGTGGGGTGTGACAGTGGGCCAGGACGTTACCCTGGTGCCGCCCGACTCACGCCGGCGCGCCGAGCACGCGGGCGAACAAGGCCGGCAGGTTCAGGCGTGCGGCGACCGTGGCGAGCGGCTCCCACACCAGGTCCTCGCTCACCACCTCCGGCCGTGCGTCGTCCGGACGCCACCGTTCGACGAGCCGCGCGTCCAAGTCCACGATCCAGTACTCGGCGACGCCGGCGCTCTGGCAGATCCGGCGCTTGGCGCCGCGATCGCGGGCGGCGGTGCTCGGCGAGAGGAACTCGATCGCGAGCACGGGCACGCCGACTTCGCTCCACCGCTTGAGGATCTGTCCCGGCTGTTTCCGGATGACGAACACGTCGGGCTGGACGAGAGTGCGAGGCGAGAGGACGATATCCGCCGGACTTGTCAGCAGCTGCAGCTCGTCCTGTCCTTGGAGCGCTGTGCCGAGGGCGAAGTAGAACTCCCCGAGCACCGCTTGGTGCGGGTATTCCGGCGCCGGGGTCACGACGTGCACCCCGTCGAGCAGCTCGTGGCGCAAGCCGTCCTCGGGGAGGGCCAGTAACTCCTCGATCGTGGTGACGGCGGTCTCGCGTGTGGGCATGGCCATAATCTCGGACTCCTCGGCCGATGAGGGCAAGCCATGCAGCGATCGTAACGCCCGCCGGCCCGGGAGCCGGCATCGAATCCGCGCGGGCGACGTCATACCAACGCCCAGGGCCCTACGGGAAGTGTTGGGTCAGCTGAATAGGCGCTCCACGGGATAGCGGAACACGTCTCTATGGACCTTGAGGACGTCGAGCACGTCGAGGCCGGAGGAGTGGCGCACGTCGTACAGACAGAGCGTGCCCACCCCGAACCGCAGCCGCAGCTTGTCGTAGCTTTGCTCGTACTCGACCAGCTCGTGCGGCGCCAGCCGCTTGCCCAGACCACCGGACACGTCCCCGACCACGCGCAGCGAGCGCGCCCGGGCTGTGGCAGCCGCGGCGAAGCTCGTCTCCCAGAAGTCGAGCTGGGCGCGGGCAGACGAGGCATACTGCGCCAACACGAGACGCCCCGCCGCCACGTCCGCCTCGATGGAGGGGCGGCGCCGCTCGAGATGGACGACGATCTGCCTGCGCGCCTCGGGCTCGGCGGCGAGGTAGCTCACGGTCTCCGGCAGTAGCCCTTCGGCTAGAAACGACACCGCGAGATTCACCCGGCTCAAGTCGCTGGCGTACAGACCGCAGAGGTGGCTCCCTTCGGTGTGCGGGAGCTCCGAGAGCGCTGGTGCGCCGGCCGGCTGCTCCTCTACGAACGCCAGGAGATCCCTGCGCCTGAAGCGGCGCTCCCGCCGGCGACCCACGCGCAGGCACGCCAGCCGGCCGGAATTCGTCCAGCGCCGCAGGGACGTCTCGCTCACCTTGAGGAAGCGAGCGGCCTGCTTGATGTCCAGGAGCTCTTCGTGGTCGCTCATGGCGGCATCGCCTCGACGCGCTTGGCCCTATGCTTTTAGCCCACCGTCGCTATATTGGACAACAAAGACCAGCAAAGCATATCAGTAGCCAATCTAACCTTCCGGCCGCAAGATGGCAAAAGCTGAACTTGAGGACTCAGCAGCAACACGCATCCTCATTGTCGAGGACGTGCCCGACGACGCCGAGCTCATGAAGTGGGAGCTGCGCCGCACCCTGGGGCCATGCACGTTCGTGCGCGCGCAGTCCGAAGGCGACGTGGTGCGCGCGCTACACCTGTTCGGCCCCGATGTC
>Ga0209577_10003353_pt1 | contig 15097 bp, 11 predicted proteins | sample GraSoiAngelo_109_FD_185874 | JGI IMG/M metagenome (GOLD analysis project Ga0209577, IMG submission 185874) | Grasslands soil microbial communities from the Angelo Coastal Reserve, California, USA - 14_0903_12_20cm (SPAdes) (version 2) | ecosystem: Environmental > Terrestrial > Soil > Grasslands...
GTCTTTTTCGCGGCGATAGACTTTTACGGTGCCGGTTTCGCCCAACTCGATTGCGACGATGCGCGGCGTTTTGTCCGCGCCGAAAAGAAGCTCGTTATCTTCGAAAGCCACAATTGGAGAATCCTCGACTTCGCTCGGAATGACAAATAGTGAGAAGCGCCCTTCGTTGTCATGTCGAGCGTAAGTCGAGAGATCTCTGACTATTTGTAGCCGGCGTCGCTCACCCCGAAAGCCGCGGCCGGCGACCGCGGCTACAGCAATTCAAGAGATGCTTCGACTTCTCTCAGCATGACAAGTATCGGTAGGGACATGAATGTTCGCCTTCTTCTCCTGCCGCTGCTCACAGCGACACTGCCAACTTTCGCACAACAAACTTCGCAACAAATCGCAGACACGGAATTGCCATCGCTCCTCTCGATTTACAAAGACGTTCATGCCCATCCGGAATTATCGACCCAAGAACAGCGCACTTCTGCGCTACTCGCGAAGGAATTAAAAGCAGTCGGGTGCGATGTGACTGAGAACGTCGGCAAATACCAGAAGCCCGACCAAAAATGTTATGGCGTCGTCGGCGTGATGAAGAATGGCGACGGCCCGGTGGTCTTGGTGCGGACCGACCTCGACGCGCTGCCAGTGCAGGAAGAAACGGGGGTGCCATACGCCAGCACCGTCGTGACCAAAAATGAAAAGGGCGACGATGTCCACGTCATGCACGCCTGCGGGCATGACGCTCACATTTCGATGATCATCGGAGTGGCGCGTTCCCTCGCGAAAATGAAAGACCAGTGGCACGGCACGATCGTTTTCGTCGGGCAGCCGGCAGAAGAGCTTGGCACCGGTGCACGCGCCATGTTGCGCGACGGACTTTATACGCGCTGGCCGAAACCAAATTACGCCCTCGGGTTTCACGACAAAGCCGACATGGAGATCGGCCACATTGGGGTAACGGAAGGTTACACCTACGCCAACGTCGATTCCGTTGATGTCACCGTCCACGGGATTGGGGGTCATGGCGCTTATGCGTATCGAACAAAAGATCCAGTCGTGCTCGCTGCGGAAATGATCAATCAATGGCAAACGATCGCGAGTCGCGAGAACAACCCGATCGATCCCATTGTCATTACCGTTGGTTCCATCCACGGCGGGACCAAACACAACATCATTCCAGATGAAGTGAAAATGCAGCTGACGGTTCGTACCTACAAAGCGGATGTGCGCGAACGCGTCCTCTCTGCGATCGAGCGAATTGCTAAAGGCTGCGCGACCGCGGCGGGGCTGCCATCCGACAAAATGCCAACCGTGAACGTGCTGCGCGATCAATTCACACCCGCAACTTATAACAATCCTGAATTAGCCAGACGCCTAGTCACGGTTTGGAAAAAAGCGCTCGGCGATCAGAATGTCGAAATGGTCGAGCCGACCATGGGCGGGGAAGATTTCTCCGAATTCAGCCTGCTGCCAGAGCACTCGATTCCGGCGGTGGATTTTCATGTTGGCGCAGTCGATCCGGCGAAAATTGCGGAATCAAAAAAGCCCGGCGCATCGCCGCTGCCGAGTTTGCATTCGAGCAAATTCGCGCCCGTGCCGGAGCCAACGATTCGCACCGGGATGGTAGCAATGACCACGGCGGTGCTGGATCTGATGAAGAAGTAATTCTCGCACACCCGAGCGTCGCGCCTGGCGGTGAGAGTCCGCTGCCGCTCTTATTAACACCGGCCTTTAGGCCGGTGCCCCAGCACTCATTCGCAAGGAAAGCCGTTTCAACGGCTTTTCTCCTCCTGCCAGCGCAAGCCATGGCGCTCGATGAATTCCCGGAGCTCATCGGCGAACGTGCGCACCCGATGATGTTCCTCCTTGCCCGGCAATGTAGGCAGCAACCTGTGCGACATTAGATTCCGACACCGAAAAGGCACCATAGCCTCTTCCCCAGGCAAATTTCCCGGGCAAAATATTGTTTGCGTTGACCCAGTGGGACGAATTTCTCTTCAGAAGCTGGATCAGTTCTTCGATGGATAAACCCGTTGGAAGATCGACAAGCATATGGACGTGATCGGCGTTCACGTAGTTGATCTTCATGTAAACGCCTTTGGTGTCGGCGTATTCAGTGAGGTAACGGGATAGGCGAGCCGCAGCCTCTTTATTCAGCAACTTTTCGCGGTTCAAGGTTCCCCAGATTAGGTGAATCCAGCAGCGGGAAGAGTCACCGGCCTAAAGGCCGGTGTTAATGAGAGGGTAACTGACAGCCGAGGGATCCCGTTGCGTTAGCTTAAAGGTTTTATGGCGGGATCCCTCGACTGTCGCTCGGGATGACGCCTATTTTGGAGCTATTTCACGCGCACGTTCTTTCGCAGAAAGGTTGGTACATCCAAGTCCTGACCTTCCACAATTGTCGGCTCGCTTTTTTCAAAACGACCGCGAGTGAGCGGTTCGAATTGCAAAACTTCCTGCCGGGCTGCCGCAGCTTTTTCGCGCTTTAGGTTTTCCGCTTCAACTTTCGGCGCGATCAACGGTTTCTTTTTCGGCGGAATGATTCGCGGTGTGGTGGGTTGGGGCGCGCGCTCGATTTCTTGTTCCATTTCGCCCTCGGCGAACTGAGATTCTGCGACGGCTTCACGCGCCGGCAAAACGTCTTCAACCGACGGTTCTGGTGCGGGAATCTCTTCTCGTTGAAAAACTGCCGGTTCTGATTCGATCACCGGCTCTAATTCCGTTGCCTCGGGTTGAACAAACTGGACGATCTGAGGTTCGGCCGCCGGTTCGACAACAGGCTCCGGGGGCGGGGGCGGCGGCGCCGCCGCGTAAGCCTTTGATTTGCGCGGCGCAGCTTCCACCTCGTCCGCGGGCAGCGAGCTAATCAACGTAACGCTCAATCGATCGCCCATGCGGCCATCGACGGCTGTGCCGAACAGGAGTTGGGTATGTTCACTGATGTGCTTGTTCAATTCGCGCATCAAAATTTCCACTTCCGATAAAGTCATGCCCGGCCCGCCAGTGACCTGGACCAAGACTCGCGAGGCATCGGCCAGCATGCGCCCGCGATCCATCAACGGATTCTTTAATGCCTGGGCCAACGCCTGGTGCGCACGATTGTCCGAATCGCTTTCGCCATAACCGAAGAGGCAACGTCCGCCTCCGCCGCGCAGTGCGGCAAGCAAGTCGTCAAAACCGATGCGCATGATTCCCGGCCGCTGGATCAAGTTCACAATCGAACGCAAACTTTGGCTGATTGTCATGTCGGCGATAGCAAAAGCCTGATGAATACCCGCTTTCGGTGCGACCAAATCAGCCATGCGATCGTTTTCGAAACAGACGACGGCGTCGGTGGTTTCGTGCAAGCGCGCGAGCGCATCGCGGGCTTGGGCCGTGCGACGTTTTCCTTCAAAAGTAAATGGCATCGTCGCGAACCCAATGACGAGCGCGCCCATTTCGCGCGCGATTTGCGCGATCACGGGCGCCGCGCCGGAACCGGTCCCGCCGCCGAGTCCGGTGCAAATGAAAATCAGTCGCGCATCCGCCAGCGCCTGGCGGATCTCATCGGCGGATTCTTGCGCGGCATCGAAACCGAGGTCAGGATCTCCGCCAGTGCCAAGACCGCGCGTAAGAGAGCGCCCCAGCTGCACTTTCACCGCCGCGACGGAGCTGGCGAGCGATTGCACGTCGGTGTTGGCAGCAATGAGATCGGATTTGTCCATTCCGTCGAGCACGACGCGATCGAGCGCGTTCGAGCCGGCGCTCCCGACCGCGATTACTTTGATCGGAATGATTTGGTCTTCCCGTTCCGGCAAACTGTAGTTTCGGCTTAGTTGAATCATGTCGTTGTTCCTTGTCTATTTCTTGTTAGGAATTTCCTTTTGCTATCGCATTTCTTTTCGCTGTCATCCCGAGCGCAAGTCGAGGGATCCCGGTGCGTTACCTTAAAGGCTTCATGGCGGGAGGATCCCTCGACTGTCGCTTGGGATGACATTGTTTTGGTGAGAGAGATGTGGTGTTCCTTCATCGTATTCCCGGCAAAAAGCGGCTGAAAATGCGACCGAATCCGCGCCGCTGCGGCCGCTCTGCCTGTACCGCCTGGGCATATTTGATCAACCCGATCGCGGTTGAAAATTGCGGGTTCTGAAAGGCGGAGGTCAATCCCGACATGGTCTGGGCGTGCGAGACCCGCGCTGGAATTTCAAAAATTTCTTCGGCCAGATTGTCGATACCGCGGAGCAAACTGCACCCGCCGGTAATGAAGATCCCTTCGCCAATGAAATTGATGAAGGATTCCTCATCCAGCGTGCGTTTGAGCAGCTCAAAAGTCTCGCGCATCCGCAAGTGAATGATGGTGTTCAGGGTCTCGCGTTCGACTTCCTTGCCCGCGAACCCGGAATCATCCTTTAACACCACGGTTTCCCCCGGCAGACAATTTCCCAGAATGACGCTGCCTTCATCGATCTTTAACTTCTCCGCTCGCGCCATCGGGATGCGCAATCCCATCGAAATATCGTTCGTGATGTGATCGCCCCCGATACCAATTGTTCCGCTCTGCTTGACCGCGCCATCGACATACAAAATGAAATCGGTAGTACCGCCCCCGATATCGATAACCAGAGCACCGAGATTTTTCTGTTGTTGCGTCAACACCACCTGCGCGGAAGCCAGCGCGTTAAAGACAACGTCTTCCACTTCCAACGGCAGTTCCTTCACGCAACGAATCGTGTTCTGAATCCGGGTGCGCACACCGTGGATGATGTGAAAATCGGCTTCCAGTTTCTGGCCAAGCATGCCAACGGGATTGAGCACCCCGTCCTGACCATCCACGTGATAATGCTGGATGATGGAATGCAGAAACGCATTCTGCGCTGGGATGCTCACCTCGCGCGCATTGATCTTCACATCCTCGATGTCCTGCTCATCGATCTCCTCGTGATCGTCCGGCAACATGACGCAGCCACGATTGTTAAAACTTTGAATGTGAGCGCCGGTCACGCCGACGTAGACACCCTTGATCATGACATCACTCTTAGTCTCGGCGTCGCTCAACGCTTCCAGGACACACTTCATCGCCGTCTCAAAATCGACAATCTCGCCTTTGCGGACCCCGCGTGATGGCGCCTGTCCGACGCCTAAAATTTTCGTCGTCCCGTCTAGGCGCGCTTCCCCGACAACGACGCAAATTTTAGACGTCCCAATTTCCAACCCCACCATCAGATCATTACTGGCCATTTCCTATTCCTTCTTTCCTTTCTGAGTTTGTTTCTGCAATGAAAACGGTTGCGGGCCATTTTGATTTTTTCCCGCTGCCGGCGCCGGCGACTTCGCGCTCGCTTTCGCCGGCGGAGGCGCCACTGGAATTGCTTTCATGATGCGCGGCGTTTCCTCCGGATCTATTGTGTCGTTAATCACTTCCGCTGCTGGTTTCATGAACGTGACCGGAATATTCCGCTGCACCAACAGGTTGACGGTTTCGATCTCGCGCCGGGAATCGTCGGCATAAACGAGAAACTGTTCGAGGCGCTGAATTTGTTTCTCCAGATGATCGAATCCAACTGTGATCCTGGTGTGATTTTTGTCCGTCACCACCAGGCAATAGCCTTTGGAAGCATCGATCTCGCGAATTTGAAAACGCGTTTGCATGAAGCTACCGGCGCTTAAACGCAACAATTCCAGGGCCGCTTTCGCTTCAACCGATTGGACAATTTTCCCAGGTTCGAGCGATTCGCTGGTGCAGCTCGTGATCAGGGGCAGTCCGAGATATTCCGGCAACAATTTTTTCTCCTTCATCAACACCCCACGGGCATCGATCAAAAAAGCGACCTCCGATTGAAATGGATCGGAAATTTGTTTTTCGCTCGTGATCCAGGCGATCGGTTTGCGCTCAAGGATGCGAATATCGATCTCGCCCGGCAATTTGCGCACCACTTCTACTTCATCCACCTGTGGCAATTGCTGCAAAACGCGATGCACGTGCGCCAGATTGACGTGAAAAATATTTTCGCCCTCGCGCAAATCGGCAGTCCTTAAAACCTGATCGCGCTGCAGCGTGCCATCTGTCTGGACATCGATCATCGCCAGGCGGTACTCTGGATTCTCGAAAAAGAATCGGCGCATGCCGATCCGTGCACCGAAATAGATTCCCGCACAGATGGCGGCCGCCAGCGCGATTTTTGAGATAAAAACAAGCACTCGCCGGTTGCGATATTGCGTGGCCTTGCGCGCGCGCACTTTCACATCCAGCAAATGTTGTTGTTTGCGCTGGCGCGAGTTGGAAACGCGCTGATTGCGCGGCCGTTTGCGGGTAGAACTGCTCAATTTCATTTCGCACCCTCCCGCCGCGCGCGTGACAATTCGATAATACGCAGGCAAAGCTCGTCGTACTTGATCCCGACCGCGGCCGCCGCTTCCGGAAGCAAGCTCGCCTCCGTCATTCCCGGAATTGTGTTTACTTCCAAAACGCTCGGCTCAGCGTTTTCCGGCAAGAGCACATCGACTCGCGAGTAAACTCGCAACCCAATCGAGCGATACGCCCGCAAGGCCAGATCCTGAATCTTGCGCGTCAGTCTCTCTTCAATTTTCGCCGGACAAACATGTTCCGCTCCGCCTCCCGCCTGCGGATTGAGAAACGGATACTTGTTGGTGAAATCGTAAAAGCCGCCTTTGGGAATGATCTCGAGAATGGGCAGCGCTTGATCCCCCAGAATTCCGATCGTCAATTCGCGACCGGGGACAAACTCTTCTACCAGGAGTTGGCGATCAAATTTGCGCGCTTCGCCCAGCGCGCTCTCCAACTTATCGGCCTCCTTAATAATATAGACACCGACAGTCGATCCCTGCCGCGGTGCCTTGATGACCAAGGGAACGGGCAACATCGGCCGTTCATTCGCACCAATCACCTGCCACCGAGGCGTGGTGACACCAGCCGCTTCGAATTTCTTTTTCGATTCGATTTTATCGAAAGCCGTTCGGCTCTCCTCTACGCCGTCGCCGGTATAGGGCACACCGCGATTTTCCAAAATCTGTTGGAGCTGGCCGTCTTCGCCAAACGTTCCGTGGATGGCGAGGAAGGCGAGATCGATATCTTTCGGCAATTCAAAATTTTCATCGCGAACATCGATCTCGAAAACCTCCGCGCCGCGCGAGCGCAAGGCTTTTGCGACGCCCCGAGCGGTCGCGAGCGAGACATCGCGTTCCGAACCCGGTCCACCCATTAATACTGCAATCTTTTTTGGTAGCGCGTTCATTTTTTTCACCCTTCTTCCCCCACGATTTGCACTTCGGTTTGTAATTCGACGCCGCGCTTTTCTCGCGCAGTCGCTTGAATTTTCGCAATCAACTCCAGCATTTCCGCCGCGGTCGCGCCGCCGTCGTTGACGATAAAATTTCCATGCACCTCCGAGACCCGCGCTTTTCCGACGGCGCAATTTTTCAAGCCAAGCTCATCCACCAATTTCCCCGCGGGAATGCTGTCCGGATTTTTGAAAATGCATCCCGCGCTCGATGCTGCCGGTTGGGTTGTTTTACGTTTATGCTGCGATTCCTCGAGTTTGCGCACGATCTCGTCCTTCCCGCCCGGCACACCGTGAAATGCTGCCGAGACGGCGTAATTTTTCTCTAGCGTCGGCACATGCCGGTAATGCACTTCCATCTCCGACGGGGTCATCGTCTGTGCATTCCCTTCAGCATCGAGAACACGCACGCTGACGACATGCTCAAAAGTCTGTCCGCCCATGGCGCCGGCATTCATTCGCAATGCCCCGCCGACTTCGCCCGGAATCCCTTCCATCCATTCGAGAGCGCCAATGCCGGCGTCGCGCCCGGCGTACGCAACTTGCTTTAACTTCGCGCCAACACCGGCCCTGATCTCATTCCCATTCACTGCGATATCGTCGAACTCACCCCCGCACGGATGAACGACCACCCCGGTGATTCCGCCATCGCGCACCAGGAGATTCGAGCCGCGTCCAATGACAAAGAGCGGAAGATTTTCTCGTCCACAAAAACGAATCAGCTCGGCAAAGGCTTTCTCCGTGCGTGGCTCGATCCAAAACTGAGCCGGCCCGCCCACGCGCAAGGTAGTGTGTTTCGCCATTGGCTCATGCAAACGCACTTCGCCTTCTTCGCCCACGATCGCCTTTAATTTTTCCGCGACCACCAGCTCCGCCGCCAGAATCGACAATTGCTCGTGAATATTTCCCGCGCCCAGGCTAAGGACGAGATCACCCGACGCCAGCATGTTGCCGACATCGTGATGGACGCGAGCGAAGCGCGATTGATAAGTCACGCCGCGATGACCATGCGTGGAAATGGCATCGGCAATAGTCTGCCCGCTAATCCCGGGAATGGGCGGCTCGCTTGCCGGATAAACATCGGTGATAACAACGCGATCGGCCTGATCGAAGGCAGCGCCAAATTCCTGTCGCAACGCCTTGGTTCGGGTATAGCGATGCGGCTGAAACATTGTCAGCACGCGACGGCGCCCTGTCGAACGCGCAGTGGCCAGCGTCGCCCGAATTTCTGTCGGATGATGGGCATAGTCATCGACCAACAGAAAACGGTCGCTGGCATATTTGATTTCGAAACGCCGGCGCGCGTGCCGAAATTTGGCCAAGGCATTGGCAATCTTCTCGAACGGAATACCGAGCTCGGTTGCCAATGCGATGACCCCAACGGCGTTCTGGACATTGTGCCGGCCCGGAACATTCAGTCGCGCTTCGCCCAGTTTTTGACCCTGCCGGAAAACAGAAAAGACCGAGGCAAAATCCTCCAGTGAAACATCTTGCGCCCGATAATCGACATTTTCGCCAAACCCGTAGGAAACCGAGCGGTCGGACTGACAAACCCGCGTCGTAACCGCGTCGTCGGCGCAGAAAAAAACGTTGCCGGAGGTTTGGCCGATTAACTGATGGAAGACCGCTTTGATTTCCGCCAGGTCTTCGTAAAAATCGAGATGTTCCGCCTCGATATTCAAAACCAGGATGTGTTCGGGATGAAAACAGCGAATGGTGCCGTCGCTCTCGTCCCCTTCGGCCACAAAAAATTCACCGCGCGGATCCCAGTGCGCGTTTTGTCCGAGGATCGGAATTTCCGCGCCGACGTAATGCGACGGGTGCAACCCGCCCTCGCGCAGGACATATGCGGTCATGGCCGAGGTGGTGGTTTTGCCGTGCATGCCGCAGATGATGATTCCGCGCTTTCCCTGCATGATCGCGGCCAGCGCTTCGGCGCGCCGGGCTCTTCGCGTTTCCGATTGGCGCGCGCTAACGAGAATTGGATTGTCGAGTCCGATCGCTGAGGAATAGACGATCAACTCGGCTTCGGCCGCGTCCTGCGCGCGATGTTGCGGGAAGAATCGCAGACCCAGTCGCTGCAAACGTTCCACTTCCACCGAAATCGATTTGTCCGATCCGCTCACCTGATGTCCGAGCTCGAGCAGGAGCGCGGCGATACCGCTCATCCCGCTGCCAGCCACGCCGATAAGATGAATGCGATGATGCTCACGCGTGAGAAATCGCGCTAGACTGAGTTGAGCAGGCCCGGTTTTCATGCAGCGGCGATTGTATATTTCTCCATCGTTTCCACTACCGCGGTGGCGGCGTTTCTCGTCGAAAGTTTGGCCGCGTTCTGCGACATGCGCTCCAGACGCCCATGATCTTCGATGAAGGGAAGGATTTTTTGCGCGAGCGCGTCGTCTAGAATTTCCGATTCCTTGACCAGGATGGCTGCATCTGCCTTCACAAACACTTCGGCATTACGTGCCTGATGATCATCCGCGGCGTAGGGAAACGGAATGAGGATGGCCGGCAAGGCGAATGCGGCCAGTTCGGCCAGGCTGGCAGCGCCGGATCGAGCAACAGCGAAATCGGCGGCGCTATAAAGTTCCTCCATCCGATGATGAAACGCCGCCACAAAAGCCGGCAGCTTGGCGCGCCGATAATTATCAGCCACCAGTTTTTCATCGCGCGTTCCAGTCAGATGAATCACTTGCAGCCGCGCCCCATCCACTGACGGCAGCGACTTGATCATCGCTTGATTGATCCCACTTGCACCCTGGCTCCCGCCCATCACCAGGAGAGTCGTAATATCCGCACTTAACCCAAGTTTTTCCCGTGCCGCCTTACGATCGAGACGCTGCAATTCTGTCCGAATGGGCGTGCCTGTCACTTCTGTTTTCACTTTGGGGAAAAAGGGCGCGCATTCCTTGAAGCCGAGCAAAACTGCCCGCACCAATCGGGCGGTCATCTTGTTGGCTTTGCCGGGGATGGCGTTGGATTCGTGAATGAAGGTCGGGACGCCGCGCATCTTTCCGGCGAGGACCGGCGCAGTGGAAGTGAACCCGCCCATCCCTAGAACGACCTGCGGGTTGAACCGTTGGTAAATGGAACGGCAACGCCTGAAACTTTCGTTGAATCGACGAACAAATCCGAGGATGGCGGGTGAAAAAGGCGATGGTAGACCAATGGTAGGCAATTTTTCGAATGGAATCTCCGGATGCTCTTTTAGGGCGAGCGCATCGACATCTTTTTCCGAAACAAAAAGCAGCACCTCGTGTCCGCGCTCGCGCAACACTTCGGCGACGGCCAGGCCCGGGAAGAGATGCCCGCCCGTTCCTCCGCATGCAATGATCGCGTTCATTCTGAATTCATCTCCTCTGTCATCCCGAGCTGCGAAGACAGCGAGGGACCTCTCATCGATATCTGCGCGCGCGAAAAAATATTTTGCTGGCAATGACTGTGTTTGTGAGATCCCTCGGCGTCTCCGCGCCTCGGGATGACACGTTTTCTCCACTTCCCTAAACTTTGTTTCACGTACGCCGTTAGAAACCGCGAGCGGAGGGACGCGTTTCCGCGCGTTCTGGACGTGCAGAAGCACGTCCCTCCGCGTTCTGCTGCAGGCAATCTGAAATCTGAGATCTGAAATCCGAAATCCTTCATATCCTTGGCGTCATGCGGGCCTGCATGGTGATGCGTTTCTTGTTCCCCGGCTCCAGCTTGGCCTGGCGGTAAATGTTCAACAAAATGCCGACACCAAAAAGGCAGGCGGCAAGATTCGATCCGCCGTAACTGATGAACGGCAGTGGCAATCCTTTGTTCGGCAGCAGCGAAGTCGTGACTCCAATATTCACTGCCGCCTGCAACGCCAGGAGCGAAACAATTCCACAACTCAGCAGCATGCCGAAGCGATCTTTGGCATGCAGCGCGATCATCATCCCGCAAACGATGATGACGATAAACAAAAAGACGACCAGCAAGCTGACGCGTAATCCCAGCTCCTCGCCGATCATCGGAAAAATGAAATCGGTGTGTGCGTAGGGCAGGTAGAGCATTTTTTGGCGGCCGTTGCCAAGGCCGAGCCCTTCCATTCCGCCGCTGCCCCAGGCGATCAGTGCCTGCATTTGCTGCAAGCCGGCGTCCTGTTTGTAGTTTTCCGGATGCAGAAAGGCGAGGAGGCGGCTCATTCGCTCCGGCATGCAGGTGGCGGTGAAGATAAATCCACCAAGCGCGCTGGCGGAGCACACCCCGAGCAAGATGGCGTTTGTTCCGGCGACAAACATCATCACCAAAGTTGTCGCGCCGATCAGTGCGGAAGTGCCGAGATCGACCTCGGTGATGATGAGCGAGACTAACAGTCCGGTGGCGACGAGTGGTATTACGAAACTGAAAATCACGTTGCGGGTCCTGCTTTCAAAACGCGCGAACCACCACGCCAGAAAAAATACTGCGGCGATCTTGGCGATTTCCGATGGCTGAAAGGTGATCGGGCCGGCGCCGACCCAGCGGCGCGAGCCGTTGATGCGCAGTCCAAAGTGCGGCACAAAGCAGAGAGCCAGGGTTCCGAGCGCGAGAAGGAACCACAGCCACCAGGTGTGATACCAGAAATGGTAATCAACCAGCGCGGCCGCAATCAAAGCGGCAAGGCCAATCCCGAGCCAGAGTGACTGCCGTTTGATAAAGAAGTATACATCGCCGTGGGCATCGCGCGCGAATGCGCTGGTGCTGAAAAGCATGACCACCCCGATGACGAGCATCGCCAGCACCGCCAGAAATAGAAAATAAGCGCTGTTGCGTTGCATTACTCTTTTGGATTGGGGAGCGCAGGCTGCCAGCCTGCCGTGTCCGGCAGCCTGCCGGACACAGGTCTTTTAAGGCGAAACCACAAAGCGAAATCTTGTGTCGTCGGCAAGCTGCCGACGACTGCAGGCTGGCAGCCTGCGCTCCCCAGACAATTGCATTTAAAACGCGGGGTCATTCGGTCCCTTTCTTTGCCTTCACGGCTTTGGTGGGAATGATGAGCTTTTGCCCGATCTTTAGTTTGCGCGGATCGTCGATATGATTCGCCGACAGCAAGTCGTCGTACGAAACCTTGAATTTCTTCGCGATGTTCACCGGGTTGTCGCCTTTCGCGACGGTGTAAACTTTCGCGCCTTCGGGAATTGCATCGTTCGTCTTCGATTTCTTCGCTATTTTCGCCGGCGACGGCTGCGTTGCTTTCGCTTCCTCATGGCTGGTTGAGGACTTGGCCAGGTGGCTCGAGCTGATGGCCGGCATTCCACCCTGCCGGCTCTTGATCGCGTTGAAGGCAATGATTCCCGCCACCGCGACGACGTGCAGTAAAAGCACAATCAAAAGCGCTCGCGAAAGTTTCATGTTCGGCTCTGACGGATCGTCGAAGTCCGCGCCGGAAGCGGTAGCGCGGCGCGTTGTCGCCGCCCGCAATTTCTTTTTGCGCGAAAAGATTTTCGGAAACTTTATCGCTTTCATCTGGGCAAGGCGTGGACGAGACGCCGGAATTGGTCGCCCCGGTCGGCGTAACTCTTAAACATGTCGAACGAAGAAGTGCCGGGAGAAAAGAGGACCACATCGCCAGTTTTCGCGGCCGCACGCGCGCGTTCGACCGCATCCGCCAGGGAGCGGGCGATTTCACATCGCGTTGCTTCGCGCCAATCAACGGCAATGCGGTTCGCCATTTCACCGAGAAGAATCGCGGTATGCGCTTTTTCCTTCACCAAATCGCGCAGCGGTTGGAAATCGAAACCCTTGTCTTTCCCGCCCGCGATCAGAACCACCGGTTTGGTTTGCGCCTGCAGCGCTTTTTCCGCCGCATCCAGGTTCGTCGCCTTGGAATCGTTGATGTAATCGACCCCGGCGATCCTCCGGACAAATTCACATCGATGGGGCGCTGGTTCATATGCGCACAACGGCTTCGCCATTTGCTCGAAGGCCAATCCGCGGATGTGGCCGACCGCGAGCGTCGCCATCAAATTTTCGATGTTGTGCGAGCCCCGCAATTTGACATCGGCCAGCCGCAATACCGGAGTTGTCTTGAAACAAATCGTTCCATCAGCCAAACGAAAATCCGCGCGATCGTCGTAGGCGCTGAAGGTCAGCCGCTGTGCCTTGATCTGCGGCAGGTAATCGCTCGCATTGACGACAGTGAACTCCTTCTCGGTCTGATACTCAAAGATGCGCAGCTTGGCCCTGCGATACTCCGCGACTGAGGCATAGCGATCGAGATGATCGGGCGCGAAGTTTAACCACACTGCAATCTGCGGGCGAAAAGTCTTGATCGTTTCGAGTTGGAACGAACTGACTTCGACCGTCAGAACATCGAACTTCGATTGATTGCGGACGACTTCGCTCAGTGGTTTGCCAATGTTGCCACAGGCGACGGTGCGTTGACCGCACGCCTTCAACATCTGGGCGACCAATTCCGTGGTCGTGGTCTTGCCGTTGGTGCCGGTGATGGCGATGAGCGGCAGCTCGCAAAATTGCCAGCCCAGTTCGAGCTCGCCGATCATTTCAATGTTTCGCGACGAAAAATTTCGCGCGAGTGGTGAATCGGGATCGATTCCAGGACTTAGAATCACCAGGTCACAAGGATCGCGGCTTGTTTCCGCGGCCGGACCGCTGATCACACGCACGCCATGGTCGCGCAGGTTTTTGATCGTCGATTCCGGCAACTTATTTTCCGTCGCGCTGTCGAGCACACTGACGTTGGCATCTTGCGAGCGCAGCAGTAATGCGGCCGCTGTCCCGCTCAATCCCGCGCCGAGCACAGCGATATTTTTATTTTGGCAACGCGGGTTCATCGCAACTTTAGCGTCGCTAATCCGAGGAGTGCGAAAACGGCGGACAAAATCCAAAACCGAACGATGACGGTGTTCTCCTTCCAGCCGACCAGCTCGAAATGATGATGAAGGGGCGACATCGCGAAAATACGGCGCCCGGTCAGTTGAAAACTCAACACCTGCATGATGACCGAGATCGCTTCGAGGACGAAAACGCCGCCGACGACAGCAAGGAGAAATTCCTGCTTACAACAAATGGCGACGACGCCGATCATCCCACCGATGGAGAGTGAGCCGGTATCTCCCATGAAAAGTTTGGCCGGGTAACAATTAAACCAGAGGAAACCAAGGCCGGCACCGACGAGCGCGGCACAAACCACCGTCAGCTCACCGGTGAATGGATAAAACGGGACCTGCAAATATTCCGCGATCTTGAAATTACCGGCGGCATAAGAAAGAAAAGCGTAGGCGAGGGCGACTGTGACGGTGCAACCGATGGCGAGACCGTCGAGACCGTCGGTCAGATTGACCGCATTGGAGGAACCGACGATTACAATTGCAAAAAAGATGAGCGTGAACCACCCCATATTGGTGATCACGGGAGCTTTGAAGAACGGCAGATAAAGCGAGCGCGCCTGGACTTGGAGCAGCGGGCTGGTGAGAAAAACCACGGTGACCACGGCCGCCAGCACCAATTGCGCAGCCAATTTCACCCGGCCCGGCACGCCGTCGGATTTTTTCTTGGTGACCTTGAGATAGTCGTCGAGGAATCCGAGGACGCCCAGATAGAGCATACTGAGAAGTACGAGCCAGACGAAGCGATTATCGGGACGGGCCCAGAACACGCTGGCAAGGAAGACCGTGCCGATTACCAGCACGCCACCCATGGTGGGGGTGCCTTGTTTTCCACCGTGCAGTTCGGCCAGACGTCGCACTTCCTCGACGCTGCGGATGGGCTGGCCGATCTTGAGCGAGATCAATTTTCGGATGACGAAATTCCCAAAAATCAACGACAGAGCGAACGCGGTCACGGCTGCCGCGACCGCGCGAAAG
>Ga0209577_10003354_pt1 | contig 15096 bp, 12 predicted proteins | sample GraSoiAngelo_109_FD_185874 | JGI IMG/M metagenome (GOLD analysis project Ga0209577, IMG submission 185874) | Grasslands soil microbial communities from the Angelo Coastal Reserve, California, USA - 14_0903_12_20cm (SPAdes) (version 2) | ecosystem: Environmental > Terrestrial > Soil > Grasslands...
GGCGATTGCATCGACAACTCCGCAAATCCGATCTCAAAGGCCAACTCGAGATCAGCCAGCGCGAATTATCGAAGCAGCGCCGCGTCATCGAAAAGCAACTCAAGAAAAAGGGCGCGTCCGTACCCGAGCCATCGGCCGCATTTATTTCGCCCGAAGAACTGGCCAATCGTCCAAAACCGAAAGTCGTTGATACGACCGCGTTGCCGAGCGAGACGGCTGGCACGCGAAGAAAACCCTCGCTCGCCGAGCTGCGCGCGGCCGGGCAAAGATCGACAAGTACTCCCGGCCTAACGAGTCGAACCTGGGATCCGAAAACTTATGTGCTTCCCGGGCTCGACCTGCTCGACGAGCACGATCCAGAAGGCCGCGGAGGCGCCGATCCCAGCGAGCTGCAGCGGGTCCAGCAAACTTTGATCGACACGCTCGCACAGTTTGGAATTGCGGTGGCGGCCGGCGACATCACCAAAGGGCCAACGATCACACGCTACGAAGTCTATCCAGCCAAAGGCGTCCGCGTGGACAAAATTGTCAGTCTGGAACGCGATCTGGCCCGCGCCACCCGCGCCGAGCGCATCAATATTCTGGCGCCAATACCGGGCAAGGACACGGTCGGCATCGAGCTCGCGAACACACGCAAAGTGAAGGTCACATTACGTGAACTACTGGAATCAACCGATTGGGAAGAGGCAAAAGCGCGCGCAAAAATTCCGCTCGCGCTCGGGAAAGATGTTTACGGCAAGGCGATCGTTACCGATCTGGCCCAAATGCCTCATCTGCTCGTCGCCGGTACGACCGGAAGCGGCAAGAGCGTCTGCATCAATGGACTCATCGCCAGCATGCTTTCCCGCTTCACGCCGGAAGAACTGCAATTCATTATGATCGACCCGAAAGTGGTTGAGCTGCAGATTTACGCCAATCTCCCGCACTTGCGCTATCCATTGATCACCGATCCGAAAAAAGTGCTGCTGGTTTTGCGCGGGCTGATCGACGAAATGGAACGGCGTTACAAAGTTTTCGCGCGTGTTGGGGTGCGCAACATTATCGGTTTCAACGCGCGACCGGTGAAAAAGAAAGATGTAGAGGCCACCGTCTCAGCGGCCAAGGAGAAAGCCGCGACGGCGGTCGCTACAATTCCGCGCGAAGATGAGATCCAAATTCCGGACAAGATGCCGTACATCGTTGTTATTATCGACGAGCTGGCGGACTTGATGCAGACTGCGCCGGCGGATGTGGAGAGCGCGATCGCGCGCATTACACAAATGGCGCGCGCAGCGGGGATTCATCTCATTGTCGCCACCCAAACGCCCCGCGCCGATGTCATCACGGGCGTGATTAAGGCGAACATTCCGAGCCGAATTGCGTTCCAAGTCGCGAGCAAGATCGACAGTCGGGTCATTCTCGATGAAAACGGCGCCGATCGTCTGCTCGGCCAGGGCGACATGCTTTATTTGCCGCCGAGCGCGTCGCGATTAATTCGCGCGCAAGGCGTGCTCGTGACCGACGAGGAAATTCATCGCCTCGTGGAATTCGTTTCCGCGCAAAGTCCGCCAGCGTTTGACGCGGCCATGCACGAGAAATTGCAAGCCGCGAGCTCGACGAGCGAGGAGGTGACCGACGAAGACGAGGAGCTGGTTGAAAAATGTCTCGAGATTATCAGGCAGGAAAAACGCGCTTCCACTTCACTTCTCCAGCGCCGGCTGCGCCTCGGTTACACCCGCGCGGCGCGGATCGTTGATATTCTGGAACAACGCGGTATTTTGGGGCCCGGCGAAGGTGCGAAGCCGCGCGAGATTCTTGTCGATCTTGACGCCGCCGTTTAGCCGGCGCACACGATGACAATCGAAGGTCTTGGCAAAAAATTTCAGGAAGCGAGGTTGGCGCGCGGACTTACGCTCGATGAAGCCGCGCGCGTGACCAAGATCCGACCGGCACGACTGGCTGAGATCGAGGCAGAGGATTTTTCGCAATTTCCCAGCCTGGCCTACGCGAAAGGTTTTCTACTCATCTACGGGAAATTTTTGGATGTCGATGTGACGCCATATCTTGAAGCCTTCGAAGATTCGGAGCACGTCACCGTCGACGGCTACTCTTACCTCCAGGACAATCCGGCGCCGAAACCGGCGCGCACGCCCACCGTTCGCAGAACAACTTCCAATCGCATGTCGGCAACGCCCCTCGTCATTGGAATCATCGTGCTCATCGTTGGGTTTTTCTTCATGAAGCTAATTCTTAACATCCAGCGGATCGCGCCTCGTCGCACCGAGCCTACTGCTCAAGCGCCGCCGACCGCGCCTGCTTCAACTCCCAAACCCGTGGTCACCGCGCCGAGTCAATCGGCGGAAACTGCAACTAAGAAAATCGCTCCCGCTCCCGCTGCAGCTCCGCCTGCCACCGCCGCACCGGCGATTGCCGCGGCTTCTCCGCCGGCGTCCAAAGAGCCAGAGGTGCGCCGAGCTGAGCCAGTGCGTCCGGAAGATCTTGCAAAAGCTGCTGCGGCTAATTCGTCTCCGGCGGCGGAACCAAGGGGGCCGAATCGAGTAGCCATTCGGCCGCTGAAGAAAACCTATGTCAAAGTCGTGGTAGACAATGAGGAGGTGAAACCGGCTTTCGAACGCTGGATTTCACCAGCCGATGGCACGGTGGAATTTCGCGGCCAACATATCGTGGTGCGTGTGCTTGACCGAGAGGCCGTTCAGATCAAGAAAAACGGCAAACTCGTGGAAGAAGAAGACGACGACGTCACCGTTGAATAGCGCTTTCATCGGTCCTCTCCGCCCATGAGCACGAAAGTCGGGATGATCAGCCTGGGTTGCGCCAAGAATCTTGTCGATGCCGAGATCATGCTCGGCAGCGTGCTTCATCGCGGCATGGAAATCACTTCGCATGCAGACGATGCCGACGTGCTCGTCATAAACACGTGTGCGTTTATCGATTCCGCGAAAGAGGAATCGATCGAAGCGATTTTAGAAGCATATCAACGACGCGAACTAAACAAACGGCCGAATCAAAAACTGATCGTGAGCGGCTGCATGTCCCAGCGCTTCTCAAGCGAGCTGCACGAATCGCTTCCCGAAGTAGATGCGTTCATCGGGCTGGATCAAGTGAAGGAGCTTGGTGCAATCGTCGAGAAACTGCTCAGCAAAGAAGGGCGAGATGAAGATGTCGATCTTGATTTCGTCACCGCGCGACCCGGTTACATTCCCGATTACGACACACCCCGCTTTCGCCTCACCCCGGCGCACTCGGCTTATGTAAAGATCGCCGAGGGTTGCAATCATCCGTGCAGTTTTTGCGTGATACCGCAAATGCGCGGAAAACATCGGAGCCGGTCTCCCGCCTCCGTGCTCGCGGAAATTCGCGGTTTGATCGCCGAGGGCGTGCGCGAAATTAATTTAATCAGCCAGGACACAACTTATTACGGTATGGATTTGTGGGCGGAAAAGGCGGGACCGCGGCAACTGGTGGATTCTTCGCGCGGCCCCACGCTCTCAGCGCTTCTGCGCCGGATCCAGGAGATCGAAGGCGAATTCTGGGTGCGGTTGCTTTATACGCATCCGGCGCACTGGAGTGATGAATTGATCGAAACCGTTTCGCAATGTGACAAGGTCGCGCGTTACATCGACATCCCGCTGCAACACATTGATGAGTCGATGCTGCAACGCATGAGGCGGGAAACGTCACGCCAGCATATCGAGGAGTTGATCGCCAAACTGCGCCTCGGCATTCCCGGCGTCGCCTTGCGCACGACCTTCATCGTCGGATTTCCCGGCGAGAGCGACACGGATTTTGAGACGCTGCTCGAGTTTATCGAGCGTATCCAATTTGAACGGCTCGGTATCTTCAAGTATTCTCAGGAGCAAGGGTCGCGTGCGGCAAGAATGCCAAATCAAATTCCGGCGAACGTCAAAAACACACGGTATCGTGGCGCGATGTCGATCCAGCAAAAGATTGCGCACCGGCTGGCGCGGGAAAAAGCTGGTCGCAAATTGAAATTGCTGGTCGATCACCCGCATGTCGCTCGCAGCGAAGCCGACGCGCCGGAGGTCGATACGCGGGTAATCTTGTCCGAGCCTGCGCCGGCCGGACAATTCGTCTGGCGCAGAATCACTGCAAGCCGGGGATACGATCTCCTGGCTTAAGCAGCCGTTGCGGCGAGAATCAAGTTAACGAGTGACAAGTGGCGTATTTTCGCGCAATTTTTAGGACCGACTCGCCAAATTTTCATGGCCGACTCAAACGAATCCAAAAAAGAAACAGTCCGCATTACCTTGCCACCGCCCGCGGCGAAGCCACCCGGCGCGAGCAATGAATCGCGTGAAACTGTGCGAATCAATCTGCCGGCTCGTCTGCCATCGACTCCCTCGGGTCCACCTGTCTCAATCGCGCCAACTCCGTTGCCACCCAAAGCTCCCCCTCCGCCCTCGCCTCCCGCCCCGGCGCCGGAGCGACCCGTCGCGAGCTCCGCAGCGCCTGTGAACATTCCCGCAGTCGCGAAATTGCCGGACTCTCCGCCGAGTCCGCCTTTCGGGCCTTCACTGAGCCCGAAGAAAGAGACCGCGCGGATCGCGCCGCGGCCGGATCCGACCAAACCGGCACCGACGGTCGAGATGAAAAAAACTCAGCCGCTGATCACGATGCCGGAGACCGTTCCCAAAAGCGCTCCGCTCACCGTGGCGCGCGATCCGGTCAAGATTGTCGATGCAATTCCAAAGCCACTCTGCTGGGCCGTGCTTGGCGTTTCCGCTGTGATTTTGATTATTCAAATTTGGAATTACTTTTTGTAAAGGCATGGAAAATTCCGCAACCATCACCGTCGATGAATCCACCTTCGACCGCGAAGTGACGCGAAGCGACAAGCCCGTGATTGTCGACTTTTGGGCGGAATGGTGTGGGCCGTGCAAATTAATCGCACCGCTCCTGGACGAGATCGCGCGGGAAAAAGCGGCCACGATCAAGGTCGCAAAGGTCAATGTGGACGAGAACCAGAATCTCTCGTCCAAGTACAACATCCGCGCCATCCCAGCCTTGCTTCTCTTCAAGAACGGGCAGCTTCGCGATCAAGTTACGGGAATGACGAGCAAGAAAGATTTACTCGGCCGGATCGACGCGCTGGTATAAAGCAGTTAGCGATTTAGTGAATTAGTGATTTAACGAATTCACTCGCTCAATCATTAATTTGCTGACTGATTTTGCGCCCGGCGCGGCTCGAACGCGCAACCTACGGCTCCGGAGGCCGTCGCTCTATCCAGTTGAGCTACGGGCGCAGCTTCTTCCGATTATAACGGTCGCATTTCGAAGCACAACCGGCCGCGGCCGCCCCTAAGATCGACATGGTGTAGCCACGGCGCTGCGGGCCGCCTCACATTTCATCTTCACTCGCCATAGACGAGTGGCTACAGCATTTCAATTTGCATTTCACGCGCGCCCGTTTGAAAATATTCGCCCGCCAGCCGGTGGGACTCTATGAACCGCATCATCGATGCTATTGAAAAAGAACAGCAAAAGACCGATGTGACGCAATTTGCCGTGGGCGATAGCATTCACGTTCATACGCGCGTCGTGGAGGGCGACAAGGAGCGCATTCAGATTTTTACTGGCATCGTAATTGGCCGAAAAGGACGCGGGCTCAACGAAACATTCACAGTCCGCCGCATTTCCTACGGTGAAGGCGTCGAGCGCGTCTTCCCGCTGCATTCACCGCGCATCGCAAAAATCGAAGTAGAAAAAGAAGGCCGGGCGCGACGCGCCAAGCTCAATTACCTCCGCACGCGCAAAGGCAAGGAAGCAACCGCAGTGCGGGAATGAGTGATTTAGTGAGTTAACGATTTGATTCAATCTCTGAATCGCTCAATCATTAACTCGCTCAATGTATCGGCGCTGTGGATTCCGTTACGAAAAGAAATTGCGCGCCATCGGTGCCGCCCGCATCGCAGGGATCGATGAAGCCGGGCGCGGCGCCCTGGCCGGTCCAGTTGTCGCCGCCGCGGTCATTTTGCCGGAGCGATTTCGGCATCGCAAACTCAACGATTCGAAACAGCTTGCACCGGAATTGCGCGAAAAAGTCTATGTCGACATTACGAGCAATGTGGAAATCATTTGGGCGGTCGGCGTCGTCGATCACCTAGAGATAGATCGAATCAACATTTTGCGCGCGACCCACAAGGCGATGCGCGTCGCCATCACCTCGCTCTTTACGCCGCCCGATCACGTTCTCATCGACGGACTGCCTGTTTTTCCCTTTCCATTCCCGCAAACCGCGATCATCGACGGCGATTGTTACAGCCTGTCGATCGCCGCCGCCAGCGTGATCGCAAAAGTGACGCGCGACATGATGATGCGTGACTTCTGCGCGCGTTTCCCCGAGTATTGTTTCAGCCAGCACAAAGGCTACAGCACCGAGCTGCATCTCACCAAACTCCATGAATTTGGGCCTTGTCCAATCCATCGCCGATCTTTCGAACCAGTGGCGCAGCCGCTTCTCGCGCTCGAAGGAGTCATTCAGGTCGGAACACCTTCGGCGCGGTTCGCTCGGTGAAAAGCTGGCCGGCCGTTTCCTGCGCAAGAACGGTTACAAGATTCTTTATCGCAATTTCCGCGGACACAGCGGAGGTGAGATTGACATCGTCTGCCGCGACGACGACACGCTTGTCTTCGTCGAAGTGAAAACGCGCACCCGCGAAGATTTCGGCCGGCCGGTTGAGGCAGTCGGCTCACAAAAACAAAAACGCATCTCGCGCGGCGCGCTCGCCTGGCTTCGCCTGCTCGACAATCCCGACATTCTTTTTCGCTTCGACGTCGTCGAAATAATTATCGCGGAAGGTGCAAAGCCACGGTTCGAGTTGATCAGGAACGCATTCCAACTCTCGGCGCCTTATATTTACTAAGCGCTAGAGCAGTTCGTAACAGAGCACGCTGAGGCAGTAAAGGGCGGCAGTTTCGACGCGAAGAACAATCGGGCCGAGGGTGATCGGGCGGCAACCGTGGCTCTTCGCGAGCGCAAGTTCCGCCGGCGTGAAATCGCCTTCCGGCCCAATGAGCATGAGCACCCTTTCGGGAAGAGGTCGATGTTCACTCGAAAATTCGGCGAGAATGTTCTTCAAATGCAACGCATCGGGTTGTAGCGAGCCGATCAGGCGCAGGTCGAAAGTTGTAGTGGCCGCTGTCTTCAGCGGCAGGTTTTGTGATTTGCCAGTGGGGACACCGGCCTCTACAGGAAAATCGATGAAAAAATTCTTTAGTTTTCGCGGCGCATGCACATGCGGCAGCCAATTTTGCCCGCATTGTTTCGCCGCCTCGATCGCGATTTGCTGCCATTTCTCCTGTTTTTGTCCCGCGGAGGCGGGATCAACATCGACAATCGTTCGTTCGGAAATTAGCGGCGCAATTTCCGATGCGCCGATCTCGACCGCTTTCTGGACGATCAGTTCCATGTTCTTCCCTTTCGGAATCGCCTGGCCAAGCGTGATGCGACAACGAAGCGGCGGCGTGTTGCTCTCGTGGAGCCTGCGCAAATGAACTGCTCCGCGCTCAAAATCGACAATCTCGGCCGTGATCTCGCTTCCGCGTCCGTTGAAGAGAACGGCCTTATCCCCGCGCAGCATTCGCAAAACATCGCGACAATGATGCGCTTCCGATCCGCTTAGAGTGAGCGCATTGGGATTCCAGTTCTCGGGCGCAACGTAGAAGCGATGCATTCGATTAAACGAACTGTGAGAAATTCCTCGACTTCGCTCGGAATGACAGAACCGGCTACTGGAAGAATTCTTTCGCGCGCTCGAAGAAACTTTTGCGCATGGGTGTGTTCTCCTCGCCGCAGAGCGCGGCAAATTCTTCGAGCTTCTGGCGTTGTTCGGCGTTCAAGCGCGTCGGCACTTCGACGATCAGGCGAGCGAGCAAGTCGCCTCGCTCACGCCCGTTAACATTAACGATTCCCTTGCCGCGGAGTTTAAATATCTGTCCGCTTTGCGTTCCGGTCGGCACTTTGAGATGCGCTTTGCCCTCCAACGTGGGCACGTCCACTTCGCCACCAAGCGCGGCGCTGCTGAACGGGATTGGCACTTCGCAATAAAGATTATCGTCCTCGCGCTGGAAAATTTTGTGCTCCTTGATGTGAATGACGACGTAAAGATCGCCATGCGGACCGCCGCGCGTCCCGGCTTCGCCGTTGCGCGAGGAGCGCAGCCGGGAGCCATCCGCAATTCCGGCCGGGACCTTCAACATGATGCGGCTCATTTTTTCCAGGCGTCCCTCGCCCTGGCACTGGCGGCACGGTCTCTCGATGATCTGACCGGCACCGCGACAGCGCGGACAAGTTTGAGAGACCTGAAAAAAACCGCGTGAGCTGATCACCTGGCCGCGACCGCCGCACGCGGGGCAATTGATAGTACGCGAACCGGGCTCCGCGCCACTGCCCTGACATTTGTCGCAGGTATCGAGCTTTTGGATCTCAATTTCTTTTTCAACGCCGAAAGCCGCTTCCTCCAGCTTGATCTGCATGTCGTAACGCAGATCGGAGCCGCGTTGTCGATCCTCGCCGCGCGTGCCGACGCCGCCGAAAAACGTCTCGAAGATTCCGCCGCCAGCACCGCCAAATACCTCGCGGAAAATATCGAAGGGATCATGAAACCCGCCGCGGGCGGCGGTTCCCTGGGCAAAAGCGGCGTGGCCAAAGCGATCGTAAGCCGCGCGTTTATCCGGATCCATCAAAACATCGTAGGCTTCGCCGATCTCCTTGAATTTTTCTTCGGCGTGCGGGTCGTCCGGATTTTTATCCGGATGGAATTTGACCGCGAGCTTGCGATAGGCGCGCTTCACCTCTTCCTCGGAGACGTTTCGCTGAACACCGAGGACTTCGTAATAGTCTCGCTTCTTCGTAGCCATTTTACATATTTGTCATCCTGAGCGCAGCGTTAGCGAAGGCGAAGGTTCTCTACTTTCAAGTCTTAAGTGGCGCCAAACTCAAACGTGCAAAGTAAGAGATTCCTCGACTCCGCGCGGAATGACAAACGGCGATTTATTTCGCCGGACCGCTGGAGACCACCACGCTTGAAGGCCGCAGAAGTCTGTCTTTAAAACGATAACCGCGGCGGGTTTGGCGAATGACCGTTCCTTCCGGAAACTCCTGGCTCGGTTCATGCGCAATCGCTTCGTGCAAGTTGGGATCGAACTTCTGGCCGACTGCTTCGATCGGCTGCAATCCGTTTTCGGCCAAAAAATCGTTAAGCTGTTTGAGCACGAGGTTCATTCCGGAATAAATCGGCGAGCTTTCGCTCTCCTCGCGCGCCGCCGAAAGGCCGAGCTCGAAATTATCGACAATGGCAACGAGCCGCTCAAGCAACGAGCTGTTTGCGTACTTGATTGCTTCTTCTTTTTCGCGCGCACACCGCTTTTTGTAATTTTCAAAGTCGGCCTGGCTGCGCAGCGCGAGGTCGCGAAAGCGATCGAGATCGGCCTGCAAACCGGCCATCGGATCTTCGGCTTCGATCTGGTCAACTTCCGAGAGAGCGACCGGTTTTTCAGGTGACGATGTCGATCTTTCCTTCGCGAGGTCAGGTTTATTCGCCTCTTTGGAGTCGGTCACGGGAACTTTTTTCATGTCTTTCGGATTGCGATCAAAGTGATGTCGTCATTTTGTGGTTGCGAACCGACGAAGTTTCGTAAGTCGTCGATCAATCGTGTGACGATAGCCGGGGCGCCGTTCATTGCGCTCGCGCGCACCGATTGGATCATCCGTTCGACGCCGAATTCGTCTCCTTCCGTGTCGATCGCTTCCGTCACTCCATCGGTATAGAGGACCAAGCAATCGTCGCGCTCGAGCGGGACGGCGACGTCGCTGGTGAGCCTATCGAAGACATTTCCGCTGTCAATTCCGAGAACCATACCCGGCGGCTTCAAAGACGTGACGGTTTGTGAAGAACTTTTGTAGAGCAACGGCGCGTCGTGCCCGGCGCGCGAGAGTATCACGCCATCGTGCGCGTGATCGAGAATAAGATACGCCATGCTGATAAACATGTCCTCCTTGATGTCGGGGTAAAGCTGGCGATTCACCTTTTGCAAAACATCCGCCGGCGAAGGATTCTGCGCCGCCTGACTGCGCAAAACACTGCGGCAAATCGCCATGATAAGCGAGGCCGGGACACCTTTGCCGGAAACATCGGCAATCGCCACGCCGAGACGTTGATCGTCCACCTTGATGTAATCGAAGTAATCACCGCTGACCTGACGGGCGGGGACGTTGATTCCGCTGATCTCAAATCCGTTCACTGCCGGAGCTTCAGCGGGCAGCAGAATGCGCTGGATATCCCGCGCAATTTCAAGGTCGTGATCGAGCCGTTTCTTTTCGTTCGCCTCCGAGTAGATGATGGCATTGTAAAGGGCAAAGGCAGATTGCTCGGCAATGGATTTGAACACCACAAAATCGCTTTGCGAGAACGGTGCGCCCATCGGGCCATTGGCCAATGCGAGCACGCCCATGTTTTGTTTACCGTAAAGCAGCGCGCTGATCATCATTGAAGCGGTGCCGAAGGACGTGTCGCGCAACTTTGCCAGTTCCGGAGCCTCGGAAAGCTCATTCAAACAGACCGACTGTCCTGCTTGCCAGACCCGTCCAATCGTCCCCTCACTAAGCGGGACGGAATGAAGCCGCAGATAACTCTCGAGCGCAATGGGCGTGGCCGCGGCTTGCTGCAGGATGTCGGTTGGAACTTCAACAAGCGGCGGGCAGCCTTTGGAAATGAACGCCGGTACCAGCTTCGCGCCCGTGCGATCGGCCATGTAAAGCGCGCCGCCGTGGGCGTCAAGAATGCGGGTCGCTCCTTCGACAATCAGTCGATGCAGGTCATTGGGCCGGATCGTTTCGCTGAAGGCTTCCCCGAGTCCGTGCAAGAAATCGAAGACGAGCGTTTCCTCGACTTGAATTTCTTCTTTCGAGCGTTCCAGCGTCCGGATCCTCCGGGCCTGCCGTTGCGAGGTGTAGATCCACCCCGCGACAGACGCGAGCAGCAGTCCGAAGAGAAGGATCGGCCACATGGTCACGGGGCCCGCTTACTTCGACGCTGTCTCGTGATGAAGGTCTTGCTTTAGATAATCGAGGACGTCTTTGAAACGGAAAAAATTTTCTGGCGCCGCCTCGCAAAGCGCTTCGTGCGCTTCCAGCATCGTTTTCGTTTGCTCCTGCTTTTTCTCCGACGACTCGCCGCTGGATTTTTGCCGGAGCGATTCGCACTCCGGTGCCGACGCACCATTAGCATGAATGCTGAAGATTTGATCAAGACCGAGCCCGGAGAGGAGCTCGCGGCTGCGAGTTCCGCAGTGAACGACATGAAGATGACCGCGGCCGAGCTCCTTCAATCGCAGCGCCACGCCGGCCATTGTGCCCATGAAGGTCGAATCCATCATCGCGCAATTGGCCAAATCAATCACAAATTCGCGGTAACCGCGATCGACCATTTCGCGAGCGAATTCCTTCAAGTTTCCGCTATTTAGAAAACTTCCCTTACCCTCCACCTTCACCCACACGGCTGGACCGTTCACCCCTACTTGAATCGATGACTCCACGGCTGATCAATTAAGATACAAGATCGACAACCAGGCTGTCAAACCTCGGCCCGACACCGGGGCATGGTCCGAATTGAAATGCATCGTAAAGACTTACCTTCAAAGCCGGCGTTCAGCCCGGCTCATTCCCACAAATAGGACCGGTTTTCCGCCACAATCTGGCCGTTTTCGATCAACAAGCACCGCCACGCGATCACGCGCCCATCGTCGAAATAATCGTCACCGATTACTTTGAACTCGGTTTTATGAGTACCGTGAACATTCGGATATGAAATCTCCTGCGCCTGAACAAGGGCGTGCAGTTTCTCCTGCCGGTACTCGAGGCGCACGGTGAGATCGGCCGGCCGTTTGACGCGCCAAAAGAAATCGAAATAGTTACCAAAACGCTGACGTTGATCGAGCTTAGTCACCGCGCCGAAGAGGCGATACTGTCGTTCGAACGCAATGGAGGAATCCTGATTCGCGACGGTTCTCTGCGGCGCCGTGCTCGACAGCGCTCCCGGCGAAAGACTGCTCGCCGTCCTTGGCGCCCCTTGTTTCGGCGCTTTTTCGCTGAGCAAATAAAGTTTCGTCTTTCGAATCGCGAAATCTTTATTCAAGGCGACCGGCAGCGGCGTCACTTTTACGAGCAACTTCGGCTCCTCGGCGGCGCCAACCAGAGCGCTTAGGCAAAAGATTAAACCCACCGATGTAGCGCCAAACTTCATTGGCTAAATGAAAACGGTTCCCGCGCGGCTTGTCAATGCAGGCCGATTGTCGATGAAACAATGTTTCGCTCCATTACCATCCGCGCATAAATTTTCGCGTGATGGATGTTCGTTATGAGCGCGGCGTTTATTTACCGAAACACGATTTATGGCTCGACCCGTGGGATGCAAAGCGTTTTGCCTTCGTCTCACACGCGCACAGCGATCACATCGCGCCGCATGCCGAAATCATCCTCTCCGAAGGCACCGCCTGTTTAATGCAGGCGCGTCTTCCCGGAAAGCGAAAGGAGCACATTCTGCCTTTTGGCGAACAACGGCGTGTGCACGATGTCGATCTCATGCTCTTGCCGGCCGGGCACATCTTTGGTTCCGCGCAAATTTTTCTCCAGACCGAAAAACAATCGCTCCTTTACACCGGCGACTTCAAATTGCGCCGCGGAAAATCCGCCGAAGCGACGGAATGGGCGTGCGCCGACACACTCATCATGGAAACGACCTTCGGGCGGCCGCGCTACCGTTTTCCACCGACCGAGCAGGTTGTCGATGAAATCGTTGCCTTTTGCCGAGAAACGATCGGCGATGGCGGAGTGCCGGTCCTGCTCGGCTATTCGTTAGGCAAAGCGCAGGAAATTCTTTGTGCGCTCGAAGGCGCGGGTTTCATGCCGATGCTGCACGGCACGGTCTTTCAAATGACGCGCATTTACGAGCAGTTCGGCCAGTCGTTTTGCAAATACCTGCGCTACGATGCAAATGAAGTCGCGGGCAAAGTTCTTATTTGCCCGCCGAGCGCAAACCGGTCACGCATGCTGGAGAAAATCGCGCGCAAACGTGTCGCCATGATCAGCGGCTGGGCGGTCGACCCGAATGCGATTTATCGCTATCAAGTTGATGCCGTATTTCCTCTTTCGGATCACGCCGATTACGACGATCTCATTCGTTATGTCGATCTTGTGCGGCCGAAACGCGTACTTACGCTCCACGGCTTCGCCGCCGAGTTTGCGCGCGATCTGCGAGAAAAAATCGGCGTCGAGGCATGGGCGTTGAGCGAAGAAAATCAAATGGAACTCACGCTGGGAACTTTCCGATCTGTAGAGGCCGCTGTCCCCGGCGGCAACGATAATGCCGCTGAGACGACGGCCACTATAGAATCGGAGTTCGCAACTTTCGCCAATGTCGGCGAAGCGGTCGCTACGACACCGGCGAAGTTAGAAAAGGTTCGGCAGCTCGCAGATTATTTGCGCACGCTCCATTCGGATCAACTTCCGATCGCGACAACGTATTTGACGGGAAATCCATTTGCGCAAAACGACCTGCGCACCGTGCAAATAGGAGGCTCGATCATTTATCGGGCCATCATGAGCGCGGCGAAATTGAACGAAGCGGAATTTCGCCAGATCGCACACAGCCACGGCGACGCTGGCAAGACGGCGTTCGAGGCGCTCGATGGCCGCACGCAGTCGGAATCGTTCACGATTTTACAATCGAAAGAATTTTTTGAGCAACTCCAAAGGGCGCGTGGACCGATCGCCAAGACCGAATTGCTGCAAAAGCGATTGTCGATCTTGTCCGCGCGCGAAGGTCAATACGTCGTCAAGATTCTGACCGGCGATCTGCGAATCGGATTGCGCGAAGGTTTGGTTGAGGAAGCAATCGCCAGAGCGTTCGAAGCTCCGCTCGACGATGTAAAGGAGGCGAACATGCTTCTGGGCGACATCGGCGCGACCGCCCTGCTTGCCTCGCAAAACGAATTGCATCGCGCCGAGTTGTCGATCTTTCGACCGATCAAATGCATGCTGGCAAGTCCCGAGCCGACTGCGGAAGCGATTTGGAAAAGATTTGTCGATCAAAAATCGGAAAGCGTTGTAGCTGCCGCTGTCCCCAGCGGCAGTTCCACAACTCTGCCGCCAGAGACGGCGGCAGCTACAACCGTTTATGCGGAAGATAAGTTCGACGGCATTCTCGCGCGATCTGAAGCGGGTCACCGATCAATTTCCGGAACTGGCTGAGCAGGCGCGTAAGTTCGATGTCGATCTTATCCTCGACGGCGAAATCGTCGCGCTTGGGCATGAACGCAAATTGACCTTCTTCGATCTGCAAAAACGTCTCGGCCGGAAAACAAACGGCACGGATTTGTTTGCCGGCGCATCGACCGATGTTCCGGTCGCGTTCATCGCCTTCGATCTTCTTTGGCTTGACGGCCGTTCGTTATTAAAAATCCCGCTGCGCGAGCGGCGCGAACTTCTGCGTCAGTTGCGATTGCCTTCGCAATTTCAAGTAGCCGGGACTTTTCCGGCCCAGTCAGCGAGAGAAATCGAACAGATTTTCGAGCAAGCGCGAAAACGTTCAAACGAAGGATTGATGGTCAAAGATCCGAAAAGTTTTTATACGCCCGGACGCCGCGGTTTGTTCTGGTTCAAATTAAAGAAGGAGCTGGCCACGCTGGACGTGGTGGTGGTCGCCGCGGAGCTCGGTCATGGCAAACGCAACAACGTCTTGAGCGATTACACGTTTGCGGTGCGCGACGAAACAAGCGGCGAACTTTTGCCGATCGGAAAAGCCTACAGTGGCCTGACCGACGTCGAGATCGCGGAATTGACCGAGCATTTCAAACAAAACACGATTGTCGATCGTGGCCGCTATCGCGAAGTGAAACCGGACATCGTGCTCGAGGTCGCGTTCGATTCCATTCAATCGAGCACGCGTCATGCAAGCGGCCTGGCGCTGCGCTTTCCGCGGATCAAAGCGATCCGGCACGACAAAAATGTCGACGCCATCGATACGCTCGCGTACGCGCGCGAACTGGCGGCCGAACGGCCTCGCATCTCCACGACCT
>Ga0209577_10003356_pt1 | contig 15096 bp, 9 predicted proteins | sample GraSoiAngelo_109_FD_185874 | JGI IMG/M metagenome (GOLD analysis project Ga0209577, IMG submission 185874) | Grasslands soil microbial communities from the Angelo Coastal Reserve, California, USA - 14_0903_12_20cm (SPAdes) (version 2) | ecosystem: Environmental > Terrestrial > Soil > Grasslands ...
CCGGTGTAGGGCGGGAGCGTAGTGACCTTGGTCCAGGTCTTACCTTCGTCCGTCGACTTGTAGAGCGCCGTGCCGTTCGGCCCCTGCGGAGCCGCCCCGCCGCCGCCAAATCTGCCGCCGGCGCCCTGTGACGTCGCGAAGATCACGTTCGGCATGTCGAACGCGTACTCGACGTCGCGCGTGCCGTTCGCGTTTTCCGGTCGAAGCGTGTTTTCCCATGTCTTGCCGCCGTCAGTAGTGCGGTATATGCCCTGGCCGTCATGGCGCGCGTCACGCTGCGTCGAAACGACGACGATGTTCGGATCTTTCGGGTCAACGACCATCTTGTTGATCTTCGCTGTCTCCTCCAGCCCGATGTGCGTCCACGTCTTGCCGGCATCGGTCGATTTGTACAGGCCGTCGCCGGACGAACCGCCAACCGAGTCGCCCGTGCCGGCATAGACAATGTTGGGATCGGACGGCGCTACCTGAATGGCACCGATGCTATCGACGTTCGTGAACTGATCAAAGATCGGGGACCACGACACGCCCGCGTTTGTCGTTTTCCAAATGCCGCCAGCGGGTGCCCCGAGATAGAACACGCCCGGCTGCCCTATAGCGCCGGTCACAGCCGAAACTCGTCCGCCGTGAAACGGGCCGATGTTGCGCCAGCGAAGACCGGCAAAGAGGTCGTCGCCAGAAGCCGCATTGACCGCGACGCGAGCGCCGACTGCATAGGTTGAACCGCGAGGGTTAACCGCTGCCTTAATCAGCGTGATTCCGAACACAGCAATAATAAACAAAACGCGGTAATTTGTTTTCATTCAGGGATTGACTCCGGTTTGAGACACGCAGCCCGGTAAGATCGCCGGGGTGATCGACAAGAACGGCAAGGCGATCAAGGGCCGCCTGCGCTCCCTATGAAACTTCCAGCGATCCATATTATCGAGATAGGTGTTACGAAGCGGCACACCAAAAGAATCTCCCGGAGATTCCGGGATCATCCAGGATTTGTCCCTACCTTAAAATCAATCGCCGTAATTTATCACAGGAGACGTCGGGAGATAACGCAAGTTAACGATTTGGTAGTGTCTGAAAGTTGTGTTGCCGCTCCGCTGAAAAACTCACTCTAAGACTTGCGGCGGCTAGATTCTAAAAACCGCTCCCGCCGCTCGCGTCCAACGATTTGTTGGGCCGTGTCATTCAGAAGTAGGTTTCTTCGGTGCGAGCGATGTTCGAGTAATCAAAGCGTCGCGGCCACCGTGCTCGCGCATGATTTTTCGTTTGCGCGATTTGTAGATACAACTTCACCGAGCGGCGCATCGGGATATTTTCCCAGTGGTGCGGCGCGCGACGGTGCACCCGTGACTCCAGTTCATCCGCAATATCCTCACTGAGTACTGGCCCCTGATACGCAAGAGATTGATTTGCGACGTGACGGTTAGCTCTGTTTCGTATTGCCTTGCGCAGAGGCACGTTCTTACGCGACGCGTGGGGCGATTCACCGTATACATTCCGACGGTCACGTTTGTAACAAAGTTCTTTCTTTTCCTGACGTGTGTGCTTCCTCATAAACAATTAATGCGGCCCAACGCCGCGCATCAGCGGGCGCGACAGGCGGTTGATGATATAGGCTACGCTGAGCCGCTCTCCGCTGCATGGCGATGCTATGCTGCGGCACGGCGAGATCAGGGCTTCTTACTCCTCTTCTCGTTCAAATCCCACATCCTGTCCGCCAAATAGTACATGGCGAATGTCACTACCAACACCAGCGCGGCGAATAGCGCCAGGTCGTACGCCCCGAAACCTCCGCCACTATGCTGACTGTACACCGCCACCGAACTACTGACCACGCCAAGCAGCAAGCCCTTAACGACAGCCTTGCGGATGTAATTGCTCCTGCCCCCGGCTTGCACATGATCCCACGCGCCTACCTCCCTCCGGGTTAATGGGCGGGTGTTCTCCCGCCGCACGAGGAACGCGAACACGGCGAAGGAACTTACGACTAGGGTATAGCCTGCGAGTAGGCGCACCCCGGAGGAGCCGAGAATGAGCCAGCCGCCTGCGCTCATCAGTGCCACCAATATCAACAGTGTGAGACCTGAACTCTTCCCGCTCATCTTTATCACTTGGTCAGGCAGATAGCAGTATAACGCCGCCATCAGCGGGAGGCACTAGCGATTAGCTTGAGAGCCGCCCTGGTGCCGCTCCGCGGCATGGCAATGTTAGCCGTCGCCGTTTTCGGAACTAGCTGCCTCCGATTAAATCCTTCACCTCGTTCGACAGCCTGGCATCATTCACTCTCCTCCATTTCAATTCAGTGAAAGAGTTCGCCAGATTGACCCCGATTCTGTTCGCATATAAACAACGGCGTGATCTTCATCCCTTTCGGGGATGTATAGAATGGCATTCTTTCCGACGAGCGACGAATCAATCCCTTCAAAGCCGGGACTCAATGTCATCTTGCCGCCGACGATGATCGAACGATTCCTCAAGTCTAAATCGAACGGGTACGCGAGATAATTTACCAGGAACGTGAAGAGCCGCGGGTGAATGTCTTGTGGGAAGGTCAGCTGGTAGAGATTCTCTGATTGTTTATGTGGCTCGATTGTATAAGCAGGGTATCCCTCATTCTTGTACGTCTCGGTAAAATCACGGATGATTTTCTGAATCTCAGATCTGAAACATGACCAAGTTACGGTCCTAGACTTCGGGATTCATTATTAATTACACTGTCGCCCGGTTTCCTTATGCTCAGTTACCTGCTGCTTCGTTTAAAGACTGTCAGAGCGCGCCGGAGGAATCGCTGGCGGCGCCGTTTTCCTGAGTTGATTCAAGCGAAAGCCACGAAAGTTCTGAAGAGTGCGAAGGGTGAAAAGCACGTCGCCGAGGTCGTGTTCGGGTTGGCTGAACGTCTCGCGCGCGTCTTGTCGTCACTCGACCGTGGCCCCTGCGTTCTCGACGACCGGTCGTTCGCGGTCGGCTTTCAACACACGCTGAGTTGGATCGCATACCAGGAAGACGTCACTGGCAGCGAATCGAAGCTCCGCGCCTATTGCGACATCACGGCGTCGCTGGCCGTCTTTGATCTGCTCGTGCGGGAGATCGCGAAGGAGCTTTCGCTTCCCGGCGTGGGGGGGGAAATCAACGTCGCGCTTCGCCTCGCCGCCGCGGCGGGGAGCTGGCGCGAACCGCTGGTCGCCGCCGGACGGCGCCTGCTGTCGGCAGGCAGGTACGACGAGGCCGCTGATTGCGCACGTCGCGCCCTCAGCGTCGTGTCGGCGTGCCCCGTGTCGCAGCGCCTCCTCATGGATGCGCTGCGCGCGCGCCGTCGCGCCGGCGGCACGGTCGAGCCTGTCGAGCGGAGCGGGCTGGCCGACCTCCGTGGACGCTTCTGCCCGAGGCCGTTTGAAGTGCTCGTGAGCGGGCAGTCAACGCGGTGGAATGAGGACACGAACCTGACCGAGCAGGTGATGGGTTCGGCCTATCTTTGCGATTGCGCCGCGTGGCTCCCGTACGTTGCCGGCAACGTCGTGGAAGCTGAATCGCCGGACGCGGTGTGGAACTCGGAACAGGCTCAGGAGATTCGTCGCTCCGTGCTCGACGGCGACTATTCTTATTGCAGCCGGACGCTGTGCCCCTCGATCCTGAACGACGCCCTGCCGCGGTCGGAAGAGGTTACATCTCCGCGCCTGCGCCGCATCATCGAGCGCCGCGAAACGTTTCTCGAAGATGGCCCGCGACTCATCGCGCTCGGCCACGACAGCTCGTGCAACCTGGCGTGCCCTTCATGCCGCGTCGGCATCGTCATGGCGGACAAAGCGCAGAACGAGCGGCTCGACCGCGCGCGCGACCGGGTGGTCCTGCCGCTGCTTCGCGGTCGGCAGGTGGGTCTCCACCTAACGGCGTGGGGCGACCCATTTGCCAGCCGGCACTACCGCTCGATTCTGGAGGCGCTTCGGGAGCCGGAGTTCGACGGCGTCAAGCTCTATCTCCTGACGAACGGCCTCGGCCTGACGCCTAAAGCTTGGAAGGCGATGCCGCATCTGGCCGAAAAAATCGTGGAGCTTCGCGTCTCCGTCGACGCCGCGACGAAGGAGACATACGAGAACGTTCGGCGCCCCGGACGATGGGAGGTGATTCGCGAGAACCTGACCGTGATGGGCGAGATGAGCAGGGCCGGCACGTTCCGGCGAAACCGCTTCGCCGGCGGCACGCAGTCGGTCAGCAGCGACCTCTTTCTTGACGCCAAAGACCCCTTCAGCTTCGTGCTCGCATTCGTCGTGCAGAGCGCCAATTTCCGTGAGATGCCCGCCTTCGTAAAATTGGCAGAGGAGGTCGGCGCGGATGCCGTCGTGTTCCAGAAGTACTACAGCTTCGGCCATGAGGGCGCCGCGGTGTTCTCGGCCCGGGACGTCGCGGCCCCGACACATCCCGAGCACGAACAACTGCAAGCCGTCCTCCGGGACCCGATGATGCAGAGTCCGCGCGTCGTCCAGACATTCATCAGCCAACTCGCCCGCCGACCAACACCATGATAAGTCTCCGCGCAATGATGCAGTATCGTTACGTCTCCGGAATACGGGGTCTCTGGGCGACGTGGTTCGGCCGTGTCCGCGTCGCGAAGCGTTGGGCTGGTCGCGCCCTGGCCGAGTTCGAAGTGAGCAGCGGAAGGCGCGAGGAGATTCTCTCGTCGCTCGTCGCCGATGCCCTGTGCCTGGCTACACTCGCGGACGAGCTCGCCGCCGACGGCGGCGGTAGCCGTCGCCGCTTCGCCGAGTCGCTGCTCGACGCCTGCCAACGCCTCGACTCCGGTGACGTGCGGCACAGGAGCGCGAGACTCCGCTCCTACGTTGACGTCTCCGTTCAGGCGAAAGCACTCCGCGCGTTCGCGGATTACCTGTCGCCGCGAAAGGCGTTCGGCGGCGACGCCGCCAACGTGACCGCCCTGCTCCTCGAAGAGCTGCCCGACTCGCGCCCCTCGCTGCTCGCGCACACGGAGCTGCTGATCGAGCGACGGCGTCTGGACGAAGCGGTCGCCGTCATCCAGAGGGCGCTGCGCATTCAGGCCGTCTGCCCCTCCGCCCAACAACTGCTCAGCCGCGCCTATGCGGCGCAGCGCGAGGACGGCGTCCGCGCCGGCGAGCTGGACGGGACGAACTACGACCTGAGCGATAAGTTTTGCCCGATGCCGTTCACCCACCTCTCCACCGGCCACAAAGGCGAAGCGTTCGCCTGCTGCTGCCCGGCGTGGGTTCCTTTCGCGGTGGGAAACGTGCTCGACGCGCCGTCGGCAGACGCCGTGTGGAACTCGGATGTCGCGGCGGAGATTCGCCGCTCGGTGCACGACGGCGACTTCAGCTATTGCAGCCGGACGCTCTGCTCCTACATCGCCGCGCAGAAACTCCCGTCGAAAGCGGAAATCACCGACCCGTTCCTTCGCCGTTACATAGACGAGCGGTCGGTCGTGCTCGAAGAGGTTCCACAGATGGTGGAGTTGAACCACGATCCGAGCTGCAACCTGGCCTGCCCTTCGTGCCGCACGGAGATTATCACCGCGAAGGCGGATGAACAGGACGTTTACGCCGAATCGGCCCGGCGCGTCATCCTGCCGCTGCTTCGGAAAGTGAACGGGCAGAGCTACATTTCCGGCGGCGGCGAAGCGTTCGCGAGCAAGCACTACCGCTCCATCCTCGCCGCGCTGAATCGCGCCGAGTATCCGGGCCTTTATCTCTACCTCATCACGAACGGCCAGCTACTGACTGCCGAACGGTGGCGCCAGTTCCCCGATCTGCGGGAGATGATTGACATCCTCTCCGTGTCGATTGACGCGGCACGCGCCGAAACCTACGAGCGGCTGCGGCCTCCGGGGAAGTGGCCGACCCTCATGAAGAACCTCGAACTGATGGCAGAGATGCGGCGCGCGGGGTCGCTCCGGCGCCTTCAGATCAACTTCGTCGTTCAGGAGGAGAACTACCGGGAGATTCATGAATTCGTCGAGCTTGGGATTCGCCTCGGGGTGGACAGCATGTGGTTTCAGCGGCTGACCAACTACGGCGCGTATGCGGAGGGCGCGTTCGCGAAGGCGGACGTCACCTCGCCCAGTCACCCGAAGCACGCGGGGCTGCTCGACATCCTGCGAAGCCCCGTCATGAATCATCCCGCCGTTGACGTGGAAATGCTGATGCCGCTTCTGCCCGAGGTGGTCACCTCGGAGATGCGTCTCCCGCTGCTCCGCACCGCATCCCGCCGCGAGTCCCAGGAACTGCGTTGGAGTGCCATCGACGCGCAGCGCGGCATCACCCCGAAGTAGCCGACTGCCGCAGCTCGTCCCGCCCGCTGACCCTTTTTCAGTTGCCCCTTAACAGGTCTTATCCGCCCGACCGCGGCCGGCGTCTGCCGCTACATGCGGCGGAGGTAGCCGTCCACGTTCCAAGTGACGTTTCTTCCGAAGTAGTCGCAGAGGCCGCGGTCAACCTCGTACCTGCCGGGGCGTTGCGCCAGAAACTCCTCGATGGCGCGCAGCGGCCCCCCGTCGTAGAGGTCGGCGACACGCATGTCCGAGAGGATGCCGTCCTCGATGACGATGTACTCGCCGGGGCGCAGCCACGGGTCGAAGAATTCGAGCACCGCGGCGGTCGTTCCCGAAAGGTGGCTGGAGTCTTCGACGACCATGAGCGGGCGCGGGAGCGCGCTCATGACGGAGGGCGGGAGGACTTCCCAAAGCTCGCGCGCGTCGCCCCGCAGGAACCGGACGGACGCGTTGGCCTCCGTCGCCGGGACTTCGAGGTCAATTGAGAGTACCTTCGTACCCAGCCCCAGAAGGCCCGCCTGATCCGCGAACCAGACGGCGCTCCCGCCCATGTAAGAGCCCACCTCGACGAGCGTCCGCGGCCTCGCCCGTTCGAGAAGCATCGAATAGATGGCGAGGTCGAACGGGTTCTTCAGCAGGGGGAGGCCCCGGTAACTGTAGGCCATCGCCCCCTCCTGTATCTTCATCAGCAGCTCGTAGCCGATGTCGCTGCGCGGGGTCTGCGGGGTCATGATTCCTCCAGCATCTCCAGGAAATGCTGCTTCGCCGAACGGAGCAGCTTGGCCTTCCGGCCTTTGAAACGGGCGGCGGCGCGATCCATCAGCTCGACCTTCTCGGCCGTGGTCAGGCTCTCGACGGTCTTTTCGCGTAAGAACTCTTCGGGGATGCGCCGGGTGTTGAGGAAGACGACGGAGTTGGAGCCGGTGTCGCAGACGTATTCGAAATACTCGGAGTAGAACTCCATCGTGACGTGAATCCAGGCGACCCAATGGTGGTAGAGGTAGTCCTGCTGGATGACCACGGACTTGCCCGGGATCAGATGCGGGAAGAACTGCCACGTCACCCAGTCGCACACCGTCCAGTGTTTCGCCAAGTCTATGAAGAGGATTTCGACGGGCCCGCCCTCCCAGGGCCAGAGGCGCACGTCGCCCGGATGCACGTCCACGAGGCCGGCGTATGGCTCGATGTTGCGGTCGAAGAGGGGCCTGAAGCTCTCGCCCGCCCGCGCCGACTCGGGGAAGAACGAGCCGACGGTCCACCCCTCGATCTCGAAGCGGTCGTAGGAGCGGATGAGCTTCTCCTCCTCGACGCCCCTGCGCCGCAGGTTTCGGCGCAGGCCGTCGGCGAGCGCCAGCGTGGAGCCGCCGAGGAAGCACCCGGCGTCAACTATGGCACCCTCTCCCGTGTACCGCTCCTCCGCGAGGTAGTGAAGCAGCCGCAACTCGCCAGGCATCAGCATCGTCGGCACGCGCGCGCAGGCCACGGGCACGGCCCTCCGGCGCCACGCGGAGGCCGGGGTCAGAGGTTTTCGTATCGGGCGTCGGAACACCGCCTGGAAGGTGTTAGCGTTTCTCACCAGCGCCGTGTCGGTGCGGTTCGACAGCCGCGTGGCGGCGTAGGCGGCGGTCCACGCCAGCGCGCGCCGAACCCGTCCGCCCTTCTCCTGCGCGTACTCCCACAGAATCCAGCCGAGCGTCTGGGCGATGGAGTGCACCGGCAGCACGCAGACGACTTCGAGCCCCGCGCGGTGCCCGAGCGCGCAGAGCCCGTCCGCCGTGTAGCGACGGAAGTCTCCGGGGCACGCGTGGAAGGGTTGCAGGAACGGGACGGCGACGACGACGTGCCCGCCCGGCCTCACCACCCGCGCCATCTCGTGCATCGAGCCCTCCGCGTCCGCGACGTGTTCGAGCACGGCGTTGCACAGGACGCTGTCGAACGCCCCGTCCGCGAACGGCATTGATTCGAGCGGGCCGACGACGACCTCCGCGTCTTCGGAGGCGATGTCGTACTTCGTCACCCCCGTCACCCCGTTGGCGAGCAGGTAGGGCGTAACGTCGCGGCTGCCGCACCCGGCGTTTAGCATATGGCCCGAGAGGTAGAGTATGACGGGGCGAAGCTCCTCTTCGAGCGACTGGAAGTGGACGGGGCCGACGCGGGTCGCATTCTGTGAAGTCACGCGGCCCCCCCGGCGGATTGCGTAAAGGCTTCCAACATGGCGGCGACCTCGACGGCCGAATGCCCCGCCGAGACCCGCGCGCTCGCCGCGCGCCCCATCCGCTCCCTCAGCCTCGCGTCCCGCGCGAGCCGCAGGAGCGCCGCACGGACGGACGCGGGCTGGCGGGGCGGCACCACGATGCCCGCCTCCCCGACGAAGGTGCCGTTGCCGCCCACGTCCGTCACCACCGAAGGGAGGCCGCACGACATCGCCTCGGCTAGTGCCACAGACGTACCCTCCCCGAAGGCCGAGGCGATGAGGAAAACGTCGGCGGCGCTCAGAAGGCGCTGCACATCTTCGCGCCAGCCGAGCCCGACGAAGTTCGGCTGCCGCGGCAGTTCATCGGTCCCCTTCCCAACGCCCACGGTGACGACGCCTGGAAGGTCGCGGACGGCTTCGAGCACCCCGGCCCAATCCTTCATCGGGTCAACGCGTGCCACCGTCAGCACCAGGACGGCGTCCTCGGGTACGCTGAGTTCGCGCCGGACGGGCGTGCGCAAGGCCGGGTCGCGCCGGAATTTCCGCGTGTCCAGGCAGTTGGGAATCACGAGCGAGCGCGGCTCGCGGAATCCGAACGAGCGGTGAAAGTCGCGCGCCTGCCCCGCGTTATAGACGACGCCGTAGACGTAGGGCGAGAGCAGCTTGCCGAGGCCGCCGAGGTTCCTCCGCGTGGACTGGTTGCCGTAGATGTCTGAATTGTAGATGCCCCATACCAGCCGCGTGCCGCGACGCCCGGCCAGGCCGAGCGCCAGAAAGGCGAAGACGTTCGCGTGATACATCCACCCCTGCACGACCGCGGGGCGGCGGCGGCGGATCAGCCTCGCGAACCTGAGCAACCCGCCCGGCGCGTCCCTCCAGCGCTTGACGCCGAGGCCGATTACCTCAACCCCCGCGGCCTCCAGCGTCGGCCGGAACACCCCCTCGGCGTGCAGACAGACGACGCAGGCACGCCCCGCCGAACTCTGTTGCGTGATGAGGTTCGTCAGCAGTCGCTCTGCCCCGCCGCCGTGCAGGTTGTTCGTCACGTGCATTGTGAACTGGCTCATGTGTGAGTCTCCGGGCCGCCCTTCGCCCGCGCTGCCGAAGCGTGCAGCCGCGGCCCGGCGGGGTTCGCGGCGCCCGGACGCAGCGTCGCCTCATTGTAGGCGGCGTCGAGGTCCACCATGCCCATGCAGTAGCGCGACGAGGTGACGGTGAGGTGTAGGGTACCCATGCGCGCGTCGAGGATGGTGACCGAACCGTGCTCCATCTCGAAGACTGACAGGTCGATGAAGAGGTCGCTGACGGCGACCGACTGCACGAACGTTATCTCCACGCGCCGACGCTCGCCGGTCGAGGCGGGCGCGGGGCTCTCGCCCAGCAGCGCGGTCGTCGTCGCGTAGATGCGAATGCCCTCTTTTGTCGAACAACTGAGCCCGAAATGAGGTGCCGCGACCGCGCGCTCGAACTCGACCTCCATGACGAACGTGACCCAGTCGCCGCGCTCCACGCTGGCCGCCTCGGCGACCCCGTCCGCCGTCGCAAAGCTCCTCACAATCTTCGCGCCGCCGGCCCCGTACCGGAGCGTGTCGGGCGAGCTTTCGTGAACCGGGCGCTCGGGCACCTTGAAGAACAGGCGGTAGTAGCGGTCAACGCCCGCCCCCGGCTCGCCGTCGAACACGAGCTCGCCGCGGTCGAACAGCAGCACACGGTCGCACAACCCGAGCGCTATCTCCGCCGCGTGCGTGACGAGCAGAATCGTCGTGCCCCTCTCGCGCAGTTCGCGAATCCTCCTGAAGCACTTCTGCTGAAAGCGCGCGTCGCCGACGGCTATCACCTCGTCTATGAGCAGGATGTCGGGCTCCGCGGCGACGGCGGCGGCGAAGGCCAGCCGAAGGAGCATCCCGGAAGAATAGGTTCGCAGCGGGCGGTCGAAGTATTCGCCGATTTCGGCGAACGCCTGTACCGTCCGCTCCGTCCCGGCCCGGTCGCCGCCGCGCTTAGCGATCACGTCGTGGAAGAAGCGCACGTTCTCCCGCCCCGTGAGCGCGGGGGCGAAGCCGCCCGCAAGGTCGAGGAGTGAGAACACGCTGCCGCTGACCGTCACGACGCCGGAGGACGGCTCGATGACTCCGGCGGCCAGGTGGAGCAGCGTCGATTTTCCCACCCCGTTCGGCCCCAGTACGGCAACGGTCTGCCCGCGCGGGATGTCGAAGGTGACGCCGCGCAGGACCGGCAGCGGCGTGTGATAGACCTTCCCCAGAGGGTGCAGCGCCTCCTTGACACGTTGGAGTGGCGAGGCGAAGTACCGAAAGTTCTTCACCACGCTGTCGAAGGCGATTGCCGTTTCGCGTCCCGTCATCTGTTACCCCGCAGGAGCCACCCGAGGTAGCGTTCGACGGGGCCGCCGGGCTGCATGCGCTGCCGAAGACCGCGCGCGCGCCTGCGCGACCAGGAGGCGACGCGCAGGAGCGGCAGCAGGCCGAGGTCTACCATCGCAAGGGCCGTCAGCGTTCGCTTGGCGGGCTGCCCCGCCGCACCGTCGCAGTACCCGGATGTGCCGTAGCCGGTGGCGAGCATGTAGTAGCGGTCGGGGGGCGCGCACTCATCAAACGCCTTCAGGCGCGCGGGGAGCAGCCCCGGGGCGCCTGCCGTCCAGTCCTCCGCCAACTCGAAGACGGGTAGGGGGCAAGGCCAGACCTTGATGCCGCGTGTCACGCAGAAGTCGGCGAGCCCCATGAAGGTGCTCTCGAACGCGAGTTCGCGCCAGAGCCTGGCTCGCTTGAGTGCTTCGCCGCTGACGAGGAGTCCGCCCGTGAAAGTCGCGCCCATGAAGAGGGCGAAGGACGGGTCGCCGCCGAGCGGCAGCACCGTTTTTCGCGCCGCCGCCCCCGAGACCTCGGCGGCAGGCTGGAGGCCGTCAACCCCCGCGCCTTCGAGCGCCGACAGCATCAAGGCGAACGCGTCTGCGCGGACTCGAACGCCGGAGTGAATCAACAGAACCGCCTCGTCCTCCAGCTTCGCCATCTCCGCGTCGAACGCCCCGGCCTCCTCCACGGTGAGGTCAATGTTGTGCACGGAGAACTCGCACGCGGTCTGCGGGAGTTCCCCGCCCTGGCGATTCAGGACTACGACGCGACGCACGGCGTCGGTCACGGCGAGTGATTCGAGCGTCTCCCGCAGCCCCGCCAGAGACCCGCCGTCCACGACGGCCACTGCGCGGCGCGCGCTTTCTGCCGGCATGCGCGGCGTCAGATATCGTCGTGCGTCCGCGTGAAAGCGGCCCCACGCGCGCCGAATCTCGTCCTGCGTTTGCGACGGCGCCGCGACCCACCCTCCGGTGTCGAGCGCGCCGAGCAGCGATTTGCAAAGCGACTCCGCCGTGCACTCGAATAACACATGCTCATGATGTGACTCGTGCACCAGCTCGGGGACGCCTCCCACACGCGAGGCGAGGAACGGAATTCCCCACGACAGGGCCTCGTAGACCGTGCAGGGCGAATTGTCGGCGGGCGACGCCATGACGGCGAGCCTCCCGCCCTCGATCAGGTACGCCAGCGCCTCGGGCTGGCCCAGGTTCGTTAAGGTCTGGACGGGGAACTGCCACTCTGCGGAGCGCCGCGCGATGTACTCCAGACTGTCCACGCCGCCGCACTTCTCCGCCTTGCCCAGGAACGTCACGGACACCTTTCGTTCGGCGAACTCCTGCCTCAGAGCGTGCACGGCGTTGCAGAACAGCCGCAGCCCTTTCCTCTCCTCAAGGCGGCCGAAGAAGACTATCTCGTTCGGCAGCGACACGCGACCGTAGTTCACCGCGGGGAAGTCTGCCGGCCCCTGCCCCTTCTCTCTCAGGCGCTGCGAGGGGAGACAGTATTGTTGTACGAACGTCTGCTCGGGCAGCTCGAAGCCGCGCTGCCAGGCCCACTCGATGAGGTAGCGGCTCGGGCTCCACAGTACGTCTGCACACTTCACGCTCAGGTGCTCGGCGTAGTTGTAGGCCGACAGGAGGAGGCTCGTAGGCAGCGTGTGGTTCAGTTCGAGCACCCACTCGGAAGGGCTGTGGAGGGCCACGACGAGCAGCGTCTCCTGAAACGCGAGCCCGAGCTTTTTGGCGACGAGGCAGACGCTCCCTTCGCCGCCGCAGTCGTTGAAGTGAACCACGTCGAAGTGCCTCGCGGCGAGGTACTCGTAGACGAGGTGAGGGACTCCGAAGCCGCAGTCCTTCACAGGGCCGCCGACCGACCTCATCTCCTCGATGGAGAGTGCGGCGAACTCTATCCCCAGTTCCGCGTAGCGCCTCTTCCAACCGCCGAGTTGCACGTCGGGAGCCCAGACGCCTCCCGTGTAAAGGACTGTCACGCGGCTGCCCGCGGCGGCGAGGTGTTCCGCCAGGCCGGTCATCGCGGTCCCTATCCCGCCGTTCTTGAACGGCCCGACGATTTCGTTCGACACGATGCAGACGGACGGCTGCCAGCCTCCCGCGCCCGCGTCTGCTTCGTAGCCCTCCCGGAGCAGCCGGGCGGCGGCGCGCCGCCGCCCGTCGCTCCCGAGGGACTCGACAATCCCCTGGGCCGACTCCGCCGGCCCACCCGAACCGTTCGGCGAAGGGGCGCGGGCACCGGCGGGCGCACCGAAATCGACGCCCGACACAGGCAGCCCGACCAAGTGGTGCGGGAGCTGCCACGCGACTTCGGGGTCGGGGACGTGCGCGACGGGAGTCACCTGCCCCCGCCAGGCGAGCCCCATGATCTGCTGGGTTTGATAGACGAGGACTTGAAAGCCTTCGCGCTCCAGTAAGCGGAGCCCCGCGGCGACCTCCGGCGAAGCCAGGTCATGAAAGACGAAGGCGCAGTCCCGATCGGCGTGCGGCAGGCAGGCGCGCACGTCGCGCTCCGGCGCCGACCCCTCGTGGTCTCCGTCTATGGCGAACAGACTCCATTTTTCGATGCGCCCCGCGGCGACCTCCTCGACCCCTTCCGGACTCCGACCGGCGGTGAGGTTGACGTTTGCGGACACGCCGCACCCGGCGAGCGACCGCTCGACGACAGCACGGAACTCAGGATCGGCGTGAGCGGGGTCAATAACGTCGAGCCTCACCCCGGCCAGCGCGAGGTGACAGGTGGACCACCCAAGCCAAGCCCCTATCTCCAGTGCGGGCCTGCCCGTGAATTGCAGCGCGACGTTGTAAAGGAGGGTCGCCTCGTCGCGATTCATGAAACCCATCAGTGGGTATCGTTCATCGACGTACCAGCGGTGTGGGACTTCGCGGCGGAGGTACTTCCAGGGGTGGCTCAGGCGGTCGCCCGGACGCATGTGCGGGAAGTGAGCGTCAGGCAAGACCACGCGTAGGCCGGGCGAAATGTAATCTCTATCCGTGAACGGGAGGGACATCTGGTCTTAAAGCAACTCTTGGCTCGGGTCTCACCGGCAAATCAGAATTCGGCGCTACAGGCAGTCCCAGAAGTGGGCGCGCAGGCGTCTGAAGCACGTTGATCCAACCAAGAGCATGCCGAGAGAGATGACCCAGAACGTCGCCGTCTCGTACGCGGTGGGGGCGGCGAACACCTTGGGCATCAGTGCATGCCGGTAGCCCGACACGATGTAGCTGGCGGGGTTAAGCGCGAGCAGCGTCTGCCCGCGGGGCGAAAGTTGAGCGCCGGCCCAGGCGATGGGCGTCAGCCAGAACCAGACCTGCATGGCCGAAGGCAACGCCTGCTGTAAGTCTCGCACGACCACCGTGACCGACGACAACAGCAGGCCGGCGCTCACCGTGAAGGCGACCAAGCAGAGGTAGAAGTACGGGACGAGCAGCAGCCCGAGAGGGCTGCCGTAACCGCCGGCTAAACACGCGGCGCCCACCAGCGCCAGAAGGAATGCGTGCGGCACCGTGTGCACGAGCACCGCGTCCGCAGGGATAATCTCAACAGGAAAGCGGACTCGCTTGACCAGGTAATGGTGTTCGACTAACGAACCCGTCGCGCCGTAGATGGAAGCCGAAAGAAGCAGCCACGGAACGTAGGCTGCGGCGAAGCCGAAGATGTAGGGCGCGCCTCCCAGCGGAAGTTTCAGGGCGAACGCGAAGATTGCGGAAAAGATGAGAAGCGGTATAAGCGGCGTCAGAAACGTCCACAGCGCCCCCCCCACCGTACCGGCGTACGTTTTCCTCAGATCGTGGACGGCGAGTGACCAGAGAGCCCGGCGGTTTGTCCACAGCGAGGTGATCTCCCCGATGCCGGTGCCGTGCCGCCAGGGAGAGGCCTCTGCGCCCATCCGAACATGACACTCCTGCGAATTCATACTTGACTAACGCCTGAGACAGACTTTGCGGCGCCGACATAGCGCTCTAGAATAGGCTCTTCATCGGGATGCTTTGGAGATGACTAGACCGGCCGGCGTCGGCCTAGCCGCGTCACACTCGTCGCACCGTCGAATCGGAAACTGCGGCAGGCTATCACGGGAGTTAGCAAAATCCAAGCGGGAGAGTTCTCAACTCCGCCTGATCGCGCGGTGGTCTTGCTCGATAGTCCGCTCGCAAATGACTAAAATGAACCTGCTCGCTAGTTTTGTTCGTCGGCACCACGTAGCGGATCTCCACTTCCTCATTGCTGAC
>Ga0209577_10003357_pt1 | contig 15094 bp, 8 predicted proteins | sample GraSoiAngelo_109_FD_185874 | JGI IMG/M metagenome (GOLD analysis project Ga0209577, IMG submission 185874) | Grasslands soil microbial communities from the Angelo Coastal Reserve, California, USA - 14_0903_12_20cm (SPAdes) (version 2) | ecosystem: Environmental > Terrestrial > Soil > Grasslands ...
TATTCGCGTTGCCAGGGGTAGTAGTCTTATATCCACCTAGGCCCTGACCACCGCAGCCGCCATCGAGCCAGATGGTAAACCAGGTGCCGGTTGGGCGGTTGTACAAGATAACGGGGTCGCCAACCGTATTGGAGAATGGACTTTGGCCGTTAGCGCCGGTGAGGCGAACGAATGTGCTCCCGCCGTCGGTCGACACCGATGCGCCTGAGATATTGATTGGGCTCGCGTTGCGCCCGCGTGAGTCATTGTACGCAACCACGATTTGGTTCGGGTTATCCGGGTTACTCGCGGTGAATGTCTCAGACTGAGTAACGTTAGGATTGGTTTCCACGCCTGTGATCAGGTCAACGTCGGTGGTGCCAAACGCTGAGGGCTGCAGCAACTGTTGGACAAACTGCGAGAAGGCGCCGCCTGGAGATGCTGAGCCTCCATTTGCCTCGCCGCATGCAATCATGATTGCTCCTGCCCGGAAGTTCTCCTGCTTGTCGATGCCTAGGTCGCGAATTTTAGCACAATCGAATCCCGCGGGGACGAGCGGGTCGGTGGGGTTCAGGACAAACCTATACTTTTGCTGTGCTTGGGCGGAGAACGTGCCAAAGCCCAGCAGTGCCAGCAAGACGCCAGCCAGGATAACAAACAGGCCGATTAGAACACGAACATTAAAAAACCCTGCTTCGCCGAGGGTACGGCGGGCAGGGGCCGACTGTGAAGTGAAGTTTTTTTTCATGGTGGAGTGTCATTGGAGTTGTACGATTCTTGATTGAAACGTTTTGAACAATCAATCGTTTTTGTTTTGTGCCCTGGACGGGGCAGTTGTTAGGTAACTCCGAAAACTCGCGAGGTTCTCCGGTGAGGTCCCGCCTTAACGTTTCCAAATTGTGCTACAAGCTAAGGCCGCGGGTGCGGAGTCGGCCGTGGCCTCGGCGTTGGAGCAGGCCTTGGTGTCGATGTTGCAGTAGGCGTCGGCGTTGGCGTTGCTGTCGGCCCCCCAGTCTGGATTTCCCAGGCTCCACGCCCGTGCGTGGCGGCGCCCAGAATGTGCAGGCTGCCATTGAACGCCACTTGAAAGACCTGAGCGTTAGGAAGCCCCGTGCCGAGGCGGCTCCAGTTTACTCCCAGATCGGTGGTGCGATAAACGCCATCGTCTGCTCCGATATAAAGCGTGCTCGGCGAGGTGGAGTTGTCGATCTGAATAGACCAGACCGGCAGATTGGGAAGGGTGCCGCTGATGTTCGTCCATATCGCGCCGCCATTGGCAGTCCGGAAAACATGACCCGCAGTGCTAAACCGGTTAACCACGGCGTATGCGACCTGGGCGTTAGAGGGATCGACCTGAATCTCATTGACTCTGGCGTTGCCTGCCGGCAGATCATGCTCGGTCCACATCGTCCCATGGTTGGTGGTAACGAAGACTTGGCTGGTCGAGGCAAATTCTCCTCCAGTCGACGCATAGATTGTATTGACATCTGAGGGAGCAATTCCGATTGCGTCTACATTATTTCCGCCACTATTAAATCCGCCAACCCCCGCTGTGGCGATGGCGGTCCACAGGTCACCCGCGTTCGTAGTTTCCCACACATGGGTGGCGCCATATAGAACGCGGTCACCATTGCCCTGATCAACAGAGAAAGGAGCATAGAAATTCTGCGTGTTATCTGCTGACATGCCCACGGTTTTAATGACCCAGTTATTGCCGCCGTCGTCGGAACGGCTGAAGAAATTCCCGGGCCCGAAGCTCGATACAGGAGCTTGATGATAGACCCGGCTGCCATTGGTGGGGCTGAATGTGGCCAGGCCGCCATCGCCGCCATCGGTCTCGGTCCAGAGTGGAGCGCCCGTGTAAAGCTCGGTGCCGTTGTCCTGGCTGCCGCCGATGACGATGTTGGCGTTAGTTGGGTGCAGGCCGATGCCTTCGAGCTGGATCGTGTTCAGGTTGCCGTTGAGATCGGTCCACGACGGGACAGTTGGATCATCCAGGCGATAGATGCCGCCATCGTCGCCATCGAGCAGTTTGCCGTTGGCATCAAAATCGATCCCGTGGTGATCGACGTGGGGCTGCACCACTACGCCGGTATGTGAGATGTCTGTCCAAGTCGCTCCGCTGTTAGTGGAGCGCAGCATGCTGTTGCTGTCCCTCGCTCCAAACGCATAGACAATGGCCGAGCTTGTAGGATCGACAGCGAGCGCGGTATCGTACCAGCCTTGGACGAGCATGTAGTTAGGCGTGCCGGCCGTCAAGTCGGTAAAGGTGACACCAGCATTATCGGAGCGCACGAATCTCGCCAGATGCCCGCCGGCGGTGGTATTGTCCTCAGCTGCGATATAGAGCACGTTTGGGTTGTTGGCTTTTGAAATCGCGACGGAAATTCTGCCGAAGGATGCTCCGACAGGCGCGGGCGCCGTGTTGAGCAAAGTCCAGGTCGCGCCGCTGTCGGTGGATTTGTAAACGCCGTTATTAGCGGCGCCATAGAGATAACCGACTGCTGCATACACGGTGCTGGGCGTGTTGGGATCGACCACCACGTCGGACCACGGGTAGGCGGATTCCTTGCCGTTGGCCATCGTCACGTTCGTCCAAGTCGAGCCAGCATCGACCGTTTTGTAGACGCCGGTGATGCCCCCGGTGAAGACGCCGTTGTTGCCGAAGTTCGCCATCGCCGCGTAAGCGATATTGGCGTTAGTTGGATCGCCAGCGATCCGCGAACAAGTCATCCGATCCGCGTTAAACACGCCGCCGGGCCCCGTATTCAAGGTAAAACTCTCGCCGCCATTGGTGGAGACCAGGATGCCCCGGCCAAAATTGGAATCCTCAGAGTTATTGGCTTCGCCCGTGCCGGCATAGATCACCAGTGGGTTGCTTCGAGCGACGGCCACCGCGCCCATCGACAAGGTGCTCTGTATATCCGTTAACGCGGTCCAGTTTGTTCCGCCGTTGGTTGTTTTCCACACGCCCCCGCCGGCTGGCCCCACATAGATCGTGTTGGCGTCCGTGGGATCGGCCGCGATTCCTGTGATGCGACCGCTCACGTTTCCGGTATCATAGCCGGCGTAGGCGCTGTTCAACGGCGCAGGACCGATTGCCGTCCAAGCCACCGTGCTGAGCTGGATTGTCGGGAGCAATGGCGCCTGCAACGGTCGCAAAGGCTGTGTTCGCGGCGTCCAAGGCGTCACCTGGCGAGGACGAAAAAGGGGCGATCGAGTTCCGGTTTGCGCCAGATTATCGCTCTGGCTGCTTGGATTCTGGCTTGGGCTCTGGGCGGTCGCGCTCGAAAACGCACCGGTACCCAGCAACGCCAGAAACACGCCCGCAACAGCGATGAACAGACCGATGAAAACGCGCAGGTTTAAAAAGGCAGATTGCGAATTAGATTTCTTTTTCATAAGTGGAGCATGGGCCAGAGCCCGGGTACTTGGTTAGGTTGTCGCCGCCTTCGCCAAGGCTCCGGCGCCTAGGGAAGCAAGGCGCCCGCGCGCTGGCAGATGAGGAGTGAGAAGCTCAGTAAGCCGCTCAACGATTTTTCTGATTTGTTCTGGGTTGTGATCAGACACATTACGGGGTTTAAGAGCAGCTTTTTACTGAAAGCGCCGCAAAACTGCAAAGACAATTTTTAGAAATTTTTCCAAGAGAAGATTCAAGCTGCGGGGAGTCGATTTTTCTTAGATCGCGATTTGCGATTTGGTGAAGGTAGAGCAAGCGTCCCCGCCCGCCGCGGCGGGCCAGAGGCATGCGCTACTTTGAACGGCGATTGGCGCCTTGATTGACGGATGCTGCTGGTAACGCCGAGTCAGCGACGGGAACTTGCCCGCCCGGGCCAGCTATTCGTGAGATGGATTCCATGAGGGCGACTTACCAGAAAGCCTTCTGGGCGGAGGCCCATCGTAACCGTGATTGACCGGATCGATCCGGCGCATCGGTTTCTCACGAGTTTGTTCTTCGATCACGTGCGCGACGAGACCGGGCGTGCGGGCAATCATGAAAATGCCGTTGAACGCTGCAGGGTTCATTCCCAGATCGGCGAGGATGGCACCGATAGCGCCATCCACGTTGATGGGGAGCGCCTTCTTTGCATCGGCGAACGCTTTTTCGACGGCGCGCGCTGCTTTCATATGCACGCCATCGACACCCGCTTCGCGTGCCAGCTCGAAAAGCCGCGCAGTGCGCGGATCTTTCGTGTGATAACGGTGGCCAAATCCCGGCATCCGCTCACCGCTCTCTCTCATGGCCGCCAGGGTGCGCGAGGAAGCCTCATCCAATGAAATGGATTCAGTAGTCGCGCGATCAGCAATTGCTCTCAGTTGTCGGGCGCAATCTTCAATTGCGCCGCCATGATGACGATTGATCGACATGATCCCGGCAGCGACCGCCGCACTCAAGGTCGCCCCGGTCGATGCGACAGTTCGCGCGGACAACGCGCTTGGAGGCGTCGCGCCGTGATCGATGGACGCCACTAGAATCGCGTCCATCAGGCGCGCGATGGGCGGCGAGGGCAGGTCGCCAGTCAAAATCAGATAAACCGCTGCGCCAAAAGAAACGCTCCCCATGAGTTCGGCAATATCGTATCCGCGCACTCCCACTCTGTTAGGTTCAACGCGCGTGATAGCAGTGTTCCATGTTGCTTTCCGGTCAGCTTCGCTCATGAGACTTTGTCCTTTTGTTTTTGTGAGAATACTGACAACTGCGTCCGGCAATTCGCCAAAGGAATCGACTACGGTGGCGCCAGCTTCGCGCAATGCTTTTACTTTACCGGCGTGCGTGCCGCGGCCGCCCTCGATGATCGCTCCTGCGTGACTGAATCGCGTGCCTTCGCGCGCAGCCTTGCCGCCAATGTAGGCGATCACCGGCTTGGTGACCTTTCGAGCGACAATGAGCTGTGCCAATTCTTCCTCCTGCGACGAACCGATTTCACCGAAGATCACGATGGCTTCTGTAAAAGGATCAGCTTCGAACATCAGCGCGGCATCGGGACTTCGAACCCCCAGCACCGCATCGCCGCCAATGTGCACGATGGTTGAAATGCGGACGCCGGCTTGCCCGAGGTAATAGCCAGTGCTCGAAGCCATGCCGCCGGAGCGGCTGATCACTCCGACTCCCTTCGGGAGGCCAGGTTTAAACCATTGTCGCGCGCTTTCCGCGCGACCGCCGATCATGCCGACCACAGCCTTGCCTGGGCTCAATGCCCCAAGCGTGTTCGGTCCAAGAAACATCGCACCATGTGCTTTTGCTGCCGCTGCGATTTCCATGGCGTCCCACACTGGGACGCGATCAGGCACCAGGACGGTTAGTTTAATTCCTGCAGTAATCGCAGAGATCGCAGCATCCTTAACGCCGGCTGCGGGCACAAAAAGCACAGAGACGTCGATGTTACCTAACGAATCTACCGCTTCCTGTGGCGTGTTAAACACAGGAACTCCGAGAACAGTCTGTCCACCTTTCCCTGGAGTAACGCCGCCGACCACATTGGTTCCATACTCGCGCATCAGGCGTGTACGTGCTCGACCTTCGCGACCGGTGATGCCCTGCACCAGTACGCGTTTCTTCTCGTCGATTAGTATTGCCATTTATTGAGCGTTCCCGATGAGTTCATTTAATCCTGGAATGTCGAGTTCCAAATAGAAGCCTTCAACTTCGGCGAGGCGACATTCGACGTCGCAGGCGAGGAGTTCGGAATCTTTTGTTGCGAATTCTTCGTCAGGCAGCGATGGCGCTGGGATACCGTCACGGTCGATTATCAATCCGCCGCTATGGGTTTCGACAGCATTGCGAATCTGTGGCCACTGCTTGGTGTCGATCCAAACACGACCGTTTTTCACGGGAAAAGCAATCGTTGGTGAATCTTTGACGAATTTCGGTGCACGCGGGATGCGTGGTTTCCAATTTTCCTCAGCGCTTTCGACGAGTTCGGCAAACCGTGCGGCAATCGCGGCCGGCGTGTCAGTTTTGCGATAACCCTCTACCGACGCGCGGAGTAACTTGGACATCCTCTGCAAAATATCCACTGCGCGATCTTCGGTGTTACCACCCAAACGAATCACCGCAGGAATATCGAGACCCACTTCCCAAAAAGCTTTAGCCAACCCATACGCCGACCAATATTGCTCCTGGCTGGCGACACCAGAACCGGAACCGAAGTATCCGACGAGGTTTGGCTGAGCCAAAATGATTCGCGCCGCGCGATAGACTTTGGATGCGGACGGGTTCCCGCTCGTATCGGTGAAATTGGCGATTGTGAATCCCGCATTCACGATTGCGTCCATAGACATCATTGAGCCGCCGCCGCCCGCGCCGTGAAAACCAACCAGACCTTTGGAACCTTTGGGAGCAGCCGTCGCCAACTGCGCGAAATAAAACGTTCCGCGATGATCGCTTTGTTCGACTGCGTAAGCGACGCGTTCGAGAGCAGTCGGTGGATGATCGAACTCGCGCGCGATTTCGATTCCCAGATCGGGGTGCCGCACCACGGCGTAATCGTCAATCGTGATCCGGCAATCTGCTGCGACGAATTCTCCGCCTTTGGTCAAGACGAGAGGATTGATTTCGAGCGACCGCGCTTCGACGGCGCGCGCGGCGGCAAACAACTCGCGGATCGATTCGGTCAGTTGCGTTGCCTGCTTTGGTGAAAGTCCACTCGAAGCAACCGCTTCATTCACAGCTGAATTTGCAGGGCCTTGATCGACATCGCATGGGATGGGTTGCGTCGAGGCGGCGCGTTCTTCAATCCCAGAGCCGCCGCCGGCGGCGAAGACGATCATTGGCGCGCGGGTGGCGTCATCGATTGCGAACGAAAGAAAAAACTCCCGATCGATGTCGATCTTCTCCTCAACGAGCACGGCTTCGACTGGAAACTGACCGACTTTTATCGCCAGCATTCGCGTAACGAGCGCACGAACTTCATCCGGCTTTTTTGCGAACGCCACGCCACCAATGCTGGCGCGGCCCGTCGTCCACGCCTGAATCTTAATGACGACTTCGCCGCCTAACTCCGTTGCTGCCGCGATCGCCTCTTCAGCGGTTCGAGCCGAGCGGCCGCGCGGGATCTTGAATCCATTCGCGGCAAGAATGGATTTGCCTTGATATTCGTGAAGTCGCGCCATGGCTCGGTGCTATTTCGGACGAAAACGCCCAACGTTCAATGCTGAACGTTTGACTACGAAAGTATTCGTGAGCAGGCATCAGACTCGGAATTGCGTGGTGAGCGGACGAACTGTGCTTTCTGGGTTTGTTCTCGACTATCGGCAGTCGAGTCGAGATCTTATTGTTCGCGCAGTCGTTGTGCGAGCACCGATATGGCTGCCGAGATTAAAAAGGAAATTGAGCTCGAGATCGCGCATGTGTTGTTCACGGACATCGTCGGTTACTCGAAGCTGCCCATCCATCAGCAACGAGCAGTAGTCGAGCGCTTAAACGAGATTGTCCGAGGCACGGATGAATTCCAAGCCGCGGAAAAGGCGAGGCGCTTGATTAAAATCCCAACAGGCGACGGCATCACGCTGGTTTTTTATCATAGCCCAGAGGCGCCGGTTGAATGCGCGTTGGAAATAAGCCGCGCGCTCAAGAAGTATCCGGAACTTCAACTGCGAATGGGAATACACAGTGGACCCGTAAGCGGGGTCATCGACGCAACCGGAAAAGCGAACGTGGCTGGCGCCGGCATCAATATCGCGCAGCGCGTCATGGACTGTGGCGATGCCGGGCACATTTTGCTGTCGAAGCACGTCGCCGAAGATCTTCAGGAATACCCTCACTGGCAGCCGCACCTGCATGAACTTGGCGAGTGTGAAGTAAAACATGGCGTTCGCCTCTCCGTGGTGAATCTGCACACTGCTGAGCTTGGGAACTCCGCGGTGCCGGAAAAGCTGAAAGCGGCGCGTGTCGCTGCTGGTGCGCGAAAGAAGCGCGCCACGTTACGGTTGCTGTCATTAGCTGTGGTGAGTCTGCTCGCTGTGATTACCCTGATCGGTTTTCTCCTTTTTCGGCATAGGCGACCGCTTGCCACGGTTGAGTTACCGTTCTCCGAGAAGAGCATCGCGGTGCTGCCGTTTGACAACCGAAGCCGCGATCCCGACAACGCGTATCTTGCTGACGGCATTCAGGATGAGATCCTGACCCGCTTATCGAAGATTGCCGATCTGAAGGTAATCTCGCGCACGTCCACCCAGCATTACAAAAGCGCGCCCGAAAATCTGCCTGATATCGCCAGGCAACTTGGCGTCGCCCACATTCTGCAAGGAAGCGTGCAGAAGAGCGGGGACATCGTGCGGGTGAACGTGCAGCTGATCAAAGCGGCTAATGATTCTCATCTGTGGGCCGATACACTTGATCGCAAACTGACCGACATCCTTTCGGTCGAGAGTGAGGTGGCCAAAGCCATCGCCGACCAGTTGCGAGCGAAACTGACCGGCGAGGAAGAGCAAGTTATCGCCGCCAAGCCGACTGACAACCCAGAGGCTTACGATGCCTACCTACGCGGCTTGGCCTATACGTTGAAAGCTGGTGCCAACGACCCTGTTAACGCCCTTGGTGCGCAGAAATACCTTAAAGAAGCGGTGCGCCTTGACCCAAAGTTCGCCGTTGCCTGGGCGCTTCTCTCGTACGTGGACGCGCTCGGCTATCTAACACAGAATCTTCAACCAACGGTCGCTCTCCGTGAAGAGGCGCGGCAGGCAGCCGACACCGCGCTCACCCTTCAGCCCAATCTTGGCGAGGCCGTATTGGCCAAGGGGAATTATCACTACTCCTGTCTAAAAGATTACGACACCGCAGTGGGTTACTTTGAGCAAGCGCGACCGCTTCTGCCCAATAGCAGCCTGATTCCTGAACACCTGGCTTATCTCGAGCGGAGACGAGGCCAGTGGGAACGAAGTGAGTCGTACTTCAACGAAGCCGAGCGGCTCGATCCACGCAACGCCTTCCTCCTCACCCAGCACGCGCTTTCCTACCAATGCCTACGTCGTTTCCCCGAAGCGCTGCGAAAGCTTGATCAGGTTCTCAATATCACACCTGACGATATCGACACGCACGTCTATAAGGCGGCTACCTTCCAAGCCGAAGGCGACCTGCCACGTGCTGCGGCTCTCCTCGCTCCCCTGCATCCGAACGCCGACCAGACACTGGCGTTGGAAACACAGGTTGGCCAGGCGATCCTGGAACACCGCCCCGCACCAATCATCGCTCGACTAAAGGAGATACTGGCCAAGCCTGACCCGGCGTTGGGTTACCTCAATGGCGAACTGCGCTTTTGGTTAGGCTGGGCACAGGAAGTTGCCGGTGACCATGCTGCCGCCCAGGAAACTTGGAAACAAGCGCGCAGCGAACTAGAACCTTTCCTCACGCAACAGCCGGAGAATTGGGTCCTTATTGGCGATCTCGCGCTGACCAACATGGGTCTTGGAGATAAAAACGCCGCATTCGCTTTAGCCGAGAAGGCGATAGCCGTGAATCCGATCGAGAAAGACCCGATGGATGGCCCTGGTTCGATCGAGATCTTTGCCCGCGTGTCCGCGAAAATGGGCGAGCCCGACCGTGCTGTGCGCGCTTTGCAGAAGCTGCTCTCGACACCGTACGAAAGCCCGCTTAATGCCGCAAACGTGCCGCTCACGCCCGCGCTGCTTCGGCTCGATCCGATGTTTGATCCGCTCCGAAATGATCCGCGCTTTGAGAAACTTGTTGTGTCGCCTGCGCCAAACGATGCGAAGCAATGACGCACACGAGTAAGGGAATCGAAGAAACTTCGCTACGGCTATCCGCCCACGGCCTGGTAATGGCCGAGGCCGCGTTTCCACATGTAGTTTGCCCAGGCCCACGCGAGGAACAGCCAACCGGTCTGGATCACCAGCGCTTGCAGAAGGTCAGCCCCTTTTAGTCGGCCGAGAAAAATCGCGATTGGACAAAACAGCTCGTAATAGAACGGCAGCCATTTCATCACGGCCTGGACCGCAGGCGGCATGATGTCGATGGGAAACATCTGACCGCCCAGAAAGTATTCGAACGAGTAAACGATAAATACGATGGTGGAGATTTCCAGAATCCAAAACGCCATCATCGCGAGGCTGTAAGTAATAAAGAATTGAATCAGCGCAGCCATCAACATCGATGCCGTGGCAAACACATAGACCAGCGGATCGGCAGGCAGCACGATGTAGTCGCGGTAATAAATAAAGATCAGCGCGATCGGCGGCAGAGTGACGAACGTGTAAACGAGGCGGCCGCTTAAAAAAATGCTGAACCGGTACGCCAAATAGCTCATCGGCTTGGTCAGAAGCGCATTGATCTGGCCTTCGCGAATATCGGCGGCGATCTGCCATTCATCCTCCGTTGGGGTGACCAGATTGCTAACCAGAATCGTCAGCAAATAGTAATAAATCATCGAACCATAGTCGTAGCCGTGCAGCCCGCCGCCGCGCTCCTTGAACACTGCGGCCCAAAGAAACACCGTGCCAGCCAGTGGAATCAGGCCAAACAGCGCCCGCAGAAAATAATTCCACCGATAAACGAACGTGTTCTGGAGTCCGATGTTAAAAACCGAAAGGTACTTCTCAATCTTACTCGTGCTCATGCTCATGCTCGTGATCGAACCGAAAAAATATCGAGCACGAGCTGGATTACGAGCACGAGCATGAGATCAATTGCAGCGGCGGTCTGTGACCGCCGGAGTGTTGGAATCTTCCGGATTTCCGCCACGCTGTTGCGCCAGCTCGACGGCGAGATTGATCGCCGCGATCATGCTGTCGGGACGAGCACTTCCCTTGCCGGCAATTTCAAATGCGGTGCCGTGATCGGGACTGGTGCGAGGAAAAGGAAGGCCAAGCGTCACGTTCACACCTTCGTGAAAGGCGTGAAGCTTCAGCGGGATCAATCCCTGATCGTGATACATGCATAGTACCGCATCGAATTGATCTTCAATCGCACGGTGAAAGACAGTGTCGGGGGAGTGGGGACCGGTGAAAACGGGATGTGATTGGTGAGAAGTGAGAAGTGATCGGTTCAGCTCGGCGACCGCCGGCGCAATGATTTCGATTTCTTCGTGTCCAAGTTTGCCGGATTCGCCAGCGTGCGGATTTAATCCAGCGACCGCAATGCGCAGCGCGCCGATGGAGCGTGAACGAAGAAAATCCGCGAGCAACAAACCGACTCGGACAATCTCCGATTGATTGAGCGCGCCGGCGGCCAGGCGCAACGGAAGATGCGCGGTAACAAGCGCGAGCGTGATTTTTCCACCGGTCAGACACATTGCGAAATTTTTGATACCGCAGCGCTCGGCAAAAAATTCCGTCTGTCCTGGGAACTTGAAGCCCACTTCGTACATCCGCGCTTTGTGAATCGGTCCAGTCACGATTGCATCGAGCTCACCGCGCCGCGCGAGTGTGACCGCTTCTTCGAGCGCCGTCGCGGCGGCGCGCGCAGTTTCGGCGGTAGGATTTCCTGGCCGAGAACCGGAATATTTACCGATGACTTTGCATTCAGCGGTGCGCGTAATACGATTGGAGTTTAGAGCGAGATCGACAATTTCCGGGCCGATCCCGGCGCAATCGCCCAGCGTAATCCCAATGCGCGGCTGCATGGTGCATCTTCATCAGGTCCGCGTTGCGTAGCAAGGAGCGATTGGAGTCAATCTTTCATTCAAGATCGGCCGCAGATCTTTCCAACAGCTACTTTATCAGGAGCCGTTGCTCTGTTTCGCCCCGGGGCGATTTCTTATGAGACGAGCGATGCCCATTTCGGGAGGCGGAGCTTTCGATTCGAGCACAGCGTCGGCAACCATTTCACCGATCACTGGGCCGTGCTTGAAGCCGTGTCCTGAGCCGCCGCCAACAATCCACACATTCTCCGCATCGGGATGGCGGTCTAATATGAAGTTGTGATCGTTGGAGTTTTCATATTGGCAAACCCGACTCTCAAGTAATGGCGCGCCGGCCAACGCTGGAAATCGCATTCCCATATAGTCTCGAGCCGCTGAAAGCCTTTCCTGCGAGATCTCGCGCTCCATGGTAGTGGGATCAATCACTGGCCCGCGCGTGTCGTCAGCGATCTTGAACCCGCGCCAATGGTTTCCGGGAACCCCAAAAAACGGGCGTTTGCCACCGTCAATCCACGTCGGTAAGTGATCTTCGTTGAAACGTACATCCCCTGCCGGGGTTCCAAAAAAGAAAACCTCCTGTCGAGTTGGCGTGATACTGGAAGCCAGGAACGGAAAAACTTTGCCAAGCCACGGACCGAGAGCAAAGAGATAACAGTCGGCTTTCAAGATTTTGCCTTCGCCAAACGTGACTCCGTCCATGTGATTGGCTGTGATTTTCCCAGGAGTGGCTTGGCCCTGCTGATACTGTCCGCCTTGTCGAAGAAATGCACTCCAAACGGCTTCACACGCGCGACGTGCGGCAAGAAAACCGGAGTCCGGCTCATAAACACTCCAAGGCACTCCATCAAAATTGATTTGTGGCCAGCGACTCCTGCATTCCGCGGCCGAAAGTTTCTCAAAGTGAATTCCAGCTTCGTTAAGTACTGGTAACGCCGCACTTTCATAGGAATCGTCAGCTCCGGCCATACGGAGCGCGCCACTTCGAAAGAAGAGTTTAAGATTCCATCGCTGCTCGTATTCCTGCCACAATTGCAGGGCTCTGGCCACCATTTTGGTGTAGAGAATGTGCGCGGGACCATACGTGGCACGAATAGTCCGAGTCTCTCCACCCGAGCTACCACGGGAGTTTCCAGGTCCCCAAGCATCAATCAGCGTCACCTTTGCTCCCCTTTGCGCTAGCTGCAGCGCGGACCATCCTCCGAAGGCGCCCGCGCCCACAACGATCACAGAAGGCCGAACGGACCGAGCGAATGTGGGTGAACCAACGAGATACGCTGCTCCGGCCACTGTGGAGATTTTCAGAAAACTCCGCCTCGAACGCCTGGTGTTCATAATCGTGATCTCCGGGAGTGGCACACCAAAGAGCGATCTTAGTCGGGAATCGTAATAGAGTCGATAGGGGAGCGGACCGCATAATTTTTTGGAGAATCCAAGTTTGATTTTCCCCGCGGTTTAAGGAAAAGTGGTCGCCGGCATGCAGCACGTCACCGCGTTCTCAAGTGCGCAAACTGTCCCTGCTGCGCCCACGACTGCGCGTAAGCCGAGCTTGTGGATTTTGGACAGTTGGCGCGACCTGGTTCTCTACGTCTGCACGCCGCTGTTAATCGTGCCGATCTTTCTCCTGGCACAGGCGCGCTGGAGCGCACAAGACATTTATCTATTCGTCGCTGCATTCGGCGCGATGGGCCATCACCTGCCGGGAATGATCCGTGCCTATGGCGATCGCGCGTTATTTCAGCGCTTCAAATGGCGCTTCATTTTTGCGCCGATTTTTTTGGTTGTCGTCTGCGCCGCCTTTTCCATTTGGGATCTTAAAGGCATCGTGCTCGTGGCTTTTGTCTGGGGCGTTTGGCACGGCATGATGCAGACCTATGGATTCTGCCGTATTTACGACGCGAAAGTCGGTTCGTTTGCGCAGCTAACGCGTCGTCTGGATTTCGCATTGTGCGGAATCTGGTTCGTCACTGCTGTCCTGCTTTCGCCGCAGCGAATGACCGATACACTCGAAACCTATTATTCGGCCGGTGGACCTTTCATCCCGCCTGCACTCCTCCACACTGCGCAGCAAGGGTTGCTGGCGGTGGCGATCGCAGTTGCGGGATTGTTTCTTGCAAATTACATCTGGTCGTGGGTTCGCGGACAGCGACCAAGTCCAGTGAAGCTGGTGCTCCTGGTCACGAGCATATCTTTCTGGTGGTACTGCAATAACATCGTGGCGAGCGTTCTGGTCGGCGTTGCGTTGTTCGAAGTCTTTCACGACGTCCAGTATCTCTCGCTGGTTTGGATTTATAATCGCAAACGGGTCGAGTCCGACAGCGCGATTGGCGGGTTCATGCATTTTGTGTTCCGGCGCAGCGGCTCGCTGATTGGTCTCTATATTGGCTTAATCTTCGCGTACGGAGCGCTCGGCTATTTCAAGTCGAGCGTCGGCGTCGAGTCAGTCAAAAGCATCCTCGCCGGAGTAGTGACGGCGTCGGCGTTGCTCCATTTTTATTACGACGGATTCATCTGGAAAGTGCGCGAGAAGTCTACCAGACAATCTCTCGGGATCAGCGGCGGGACAGCGGATGTTTCGGCAAGGGGTTTTCTTCCGGGCTGGGCGTTGCACGGGGCGAAATGGGTAGGCGTTTTCGTCATTCCGCTGGGAGCGCTCTGGCTTGGACAGACGCACACGGCGCGAAGCGAACTTGATCGGGTCGCGATGATCGCGGCCGATCTTCCGACCAGTTCCCGGGCGCATTTGAATCACGCTACTGCTCTGCAGGACGCCGGGCGAGTTGATGAAGCGGCCGAGGCCTTTTCCAATTCGCTTCGTCTAAACTCCGATTCCGCGAAGGCACATGCCGGTCTAGCGACCATTCTAATTGGGAAGGGAGAATTGGATGAATCGCACAAGCATTATGAAGCGGCGCTGAAAATGGAACCGAGCAACGCCGAGTACCACTCCGGTTATGCTTACCTTCTTGAGCAATTAGGCCAAGATGATCAGGCGGCGGCGGAATGCGAAGCCGCAATCCGGCTGGCGCCAAAATCCGCGCTGGCGCACCATAGCTACGGCGCCTTTCTGGAAAAACACGGCAAGTTGGACGAGGCGATTGCGCAGTATCGAGAGGCCGTGCGCGCTGATCCTGGTTTGGTTGATGCCCAAATAGATCTCGGGACTGCGCTCCTGGAAAAAGGCGATTTATCGGAAGCAAAAGTGCATTTACAAGCCGCGATCAAGCTGGATCCAAAGCTCGCTCAGCCGCATAACTATTTGGGAAAAATTTTTATGCGCGAAGGCGACGTTTCCGCTGCGATCGTGCAATTTGAAGAAGCTTTGCGTCTGCATCCCGACTTCCCGGAAGCCGAGGAAAACTTGCGCATGGCCAGGGCAGGCGGCGCGGAGTCGTTAACGCTGTCTCCACAGTAGAATCGTTGGCAAGTCACCAATCCGTCCGGTGTGCGGACCTGTGGCCGGTTGATCTCTGTGCTGCTTTTCTCATCGGAAAACGGCCCGTAGGGCCGTGGCTACAGTG
>Ga0209577_10003359_pt1 | contig 15080 bp, 12 predicted proteins | sample GraSoiAngelo_109_FD_185874 | JGI IMG/M metagenome (GOLD analysis project Ga0209577, IMG submission 185874) | Grasslands soil microbial communities from the Angelo Coastal Reserve, California, USA - 14_0903_12_20cm (SPAdes) (version 2) | ecosystem: Environmental > Terrestrial > Soil > Grasslands...
CATCGCCGGCAGCAAGTCTGAGCCGGAAAAGTGGTAACAAAGGTAGGAAACTACGATAAGACCCAGGCTCAACCCGGCGAGCCAGATGGGTTTCTTGAGTGCACGCCGCAGCCAGTGTTCGTGGAAGCTGACAATCTTGTGGAAGAAGCCGCTTTGGTGAGCGTCTTCGGCAGCCAAGAGGCGGGAGATGGATTCCGCTTCTGATTCAGTATTGTTGTTGTCCTCGCGGGTCTTGTCGCTGCGTTTGCGGATGAAGTACTGGCTAAGATTGGGAGTCCAGGTAAGCGCCAGAGCCAGTGAGGTGAGCAGCGACACGGCCATGGTGACGGCGAGCGCGCGAAAGAAAGTTCCAGTGACTCCCGTGATTGAGATCAAGGGCAAAAAAACCACGATGGGCGTGACGGTGGAACCGATCAGTGGCACCGTGATTTCACCTAGCGCGCTGTGGATTGCCTGCAAGCGCGATTGCCCGACATCGCGATGCAACACGATGTTTTCCACCACCACGATGGCGTCATCAATCACCAGGCCAACCGCGGCCGCCAGTCCGCCGAGGGTCATGAGGTTAAAGCTCTGCCCCAGCAACTTCAGCGCGATGAAGGTAAACGCTACGGTCACGGGAATTACTAATCCCGCCACGATTGAGGTGCCCCAGTCCCGCAGAAAGACGACCAGAATGATCGACGCCAGAACCAATCCCAAAAGAATGGCATCGCGCACGCTTTTAATCGATGCCTGCACGATGATGGACTGGTCGTAAAAAGGCTTGAGTTGGATTGCGGGGGGTAGTGTTTTGCGGATGCGGTCAACCTCGGCATGCACTTCATTCGCCACCTGCACGGTATTGCTGTCGGGTTGACGAGTGAGGTTCAGGAGCACGGCCGCTTTGCCGTCCGCCGTGACAATTGTATAGACGGGCTTCACGCCGGCAGCGACCGTGCCCAGGTCACCCACCCGAACCGGAATTCCAGCCTGCGTGTTCTTGATTACGGTGGCTGCAATTTCTTCCGGCGTGCGCACTTGCCCGCTGATCAAACCCAGGAAAAGTTGATGATTCTGCTCCAGCAGGCCCGGCGAATCGATTAAATTGGTTTTCCGTACCGCGTCCAGGATGTCGGTCACAGTAACATTCGCAGCCAGCAATTTGGCTGGATCGGGGGTGATGTGAAACTCCGGCTCTTGCCCGCCCTGCACGATGACCGTGGAAACCCCGTCCAAACGGTTCAATCTTGGCTTGATCTCATAGGTTGCCGTCTCCCATAACTTGGTCAGAGGCACGGTGTCCGAGGTCAAGCTGTAACCCATGATGGGGAAACTGGCGAAGGTCATGCGGTGGGCTTCTACTTTTGCGGTGTTGGGCAATTCGGGCTGCACTCGCGATAGCGCCGCGTTTACATATTGCAGCGTCTGGAACATATCCACGTCCCAGCGAAAGAACAAGTCCACTTCTGCGGAGCCGCGGCTAGTGATCGAACGCACCGAGAGCAGGCCGGGAACGGTGTTCACGGTCTCTTCGATGGGACGAGTAATGGTCACCATCATTTGATCGATCGGCATCACCCCGTTGTCGACCGAGATCAGAATGCGCGGGAAGTTAGTCTCGGGAAAAACCGAGACTGGAATGGTGAAGGCCAGGTAGACCCCCAGCAGCGCTAACGTGAGGATCAGGAAAATCACCGACTTGGAATTGCGTGCAAACCAGTATGAAGGTTCTGCGCCGTTCACCGATATTTTCCCCGTTCGCTGAGGTTCAAAGGTGCCTTCGTTCCCTGCGATGCTCTCAGTTTCTCCGTAGAGATTGTCATTTTACGTGGGAGTTGTCCAATCCACTTTGCCGCCTTGCCCAGCGAAGTCCAGTCCCGATTTCGCTTGATTTTCCCGCGAAAGGCTCCGATTCGGGAACGGGTTCTTCGCCAGCATATTAGAGAGTTCTCATCCCAATCTGCAAAGGATCGCCAACTGTAACCATCCATTAGGATTCGTCCTTTCGTCCCGGCGAGCGAAGCTTTGGCGAAACAGTTGCTTTCTTCGCATACGTGATCGGTTTGAGCAGGAATACTCAACACTCAGATTAAACGAGGCAGCAAACGTCATGATCAATATCGAAGATATCAAAATAACGCCGCGCGATGAGCAGGTGCTCAAATTGCTGGTCCAGGGCTGCAGCAATAAAGAAATTGCCAGTGTTTTGAACATCAGTCCGCGCACGGTCAAGCAGCATTTGCGCACTTTGTTCCTTCGGGCCGGTATTCGCGAAGGACGGAAACGTGTGAAACTGGCAACCGCAGTCTTTGTTAAGGAGCAAACCCAATCATGCAACCACGTGATCAGCTGACCCCCAAGGAAGTGCAAGTAGCGACCCTGGTTTGGGAGGGGCATACCAACCGCGAGATCGCAGGAATGGTCGGAACCACCGAACAGGTCATCAAGAACTACTTGCGTACAACGTTCGATAAGCTGGGAGTTTGGAGCCGGCTGGAATTGGCTCTCTATGTGGCGAGCCATGGCGGGGCTGAATGGACCAGCGAGATCGGATTGGTCCGTTAGCTGCGTTCCATCACTGCCATGCTGCGGCCATGGTGACGGCCTTTCCTGGTCGAGTGCTCGCTGCCGCAAGTCCGCTTTTGGCGTGCTTGAACCAGTTCGGCGTGATTCACAGCCTTGTCGCAAGTACCGAGATGTGTGGAGGGGGTTGGGGCGAGTTCTCCACAGGCGTGTGACGGCATGTTCGAGCTCGTTGCGATTCGCCAATGAGGCAAAGATCGCAACAAAAGCTGGAATTTTACGAGGCAGCAAGAGTATTCCGATTCCGGATTGCACTATTTTGTGGCGATTGCCTGTGAACGACGGGCATGTCTATGAAAAATCAGCACATTAGGGTGTGAGAATTAAGTTGACTGGGGTACCTGGGCAGGAGTAAACAGCACCCACTTCACTTCGTCAGCGGAATTGCAGGCCGCTCGGAAATTTTGGGAAAAACTCCGTCGGGCGAAGACTCACATACGCGATCACGCCCTCGTAAAACGGAGATCTTACGCTTTTCCGTTGCGCAGTATGGCGGTCGCCCAGGAGGAGGGAGTGCACCTGCGATAGTGCAACTATTCGCTGGTTCGTGGAGTCGGAGCGAGTCCGCCTTCGACATCGGAAATAGCTCGTGGGACGTCGCAACAAGTTCTCGGCCAATAACCGCTTCCCCCAATGTTAGCTACAAACATAAAGCGGATCCTCACTGTACTCGTCGTGGATGACTCTCCTGAGATGCTGCGTTATTTGCAGTTCCTACTTGAATTGGAATCTTACCGCGTCGAAACGGCTGGTAATGGTCTCGAGGCGCTGCAACGTCTGCGTGACGGATGCAATCCTGATGTAGTTCTGCTCGACATCCAAATGCCTCACCTGGACGGATTTTGCACGCTAAAGCGCCTCTTGAAGGTTCGTCCTGACCTGAAGGTCATTATGTGTTCCGCAATTTCGGATCCTACTAAAATACAGCAGGCGACCGCACTCGGAGCGCAGGCTTACCTGACTAAGCCAGTGCGGCAACTGTACCTGACCGCTGCATTGGAAGGCTGTCTCGACTCTAAAGCAGAGGCGAAGCCCGCCCAGGCACGTGAAATCCCGGTCCCTGCACCCCGGCTCCAATAGCGCCATTTATCATAAGCGAGCGTGATCGTCTTCAATAATTGTTCGCCAGCGAACCTTAAAGCGAATTATTTGCGCCACGACGACTCTTCACCCGCGCAATTCTCCACTTCTCAAGCCGCATCGCCTGACTCGCGTGCTTCGACGCAATTATTGACATTCCTTGACAATCTTTTGGCGATCCCCCAGCCTACCTGGATGAACATTGGCGCAATCCATAAGTCTCAGCTGGGAGGAGACTATGGAATTCAACCTCAGACTGCGGGGAGCTTTGGCCTTAATGGGTGTCGCCACCAATACTTTGAATCTCTTCCGATGATGGAACGTTTGCGAGCCAGCTGGCCGCGTCTTAAGAGGGGGAAGAAAAACTCCCACACGCTTAGGGCACATTTCTGCAAAACGTTGCATTTTAAGAGTGTTTGCAGGGCTAGCTGAGCAAGAAAGCGCAGTGAGGTCAAGCATTCGCCGCCCCCGGCTGCGGCAATCGAATTGCACCTCGCACAGTGCTGTCCCAGGCCGCGTCCTGATCCCTGGCCGGGGAGTCGGACTTGCCACCAAAGCGAGAGTAGGTACCAATGGCATACAAGGAAGTTTTCTGGATGGCTTGCGACTCCATCGAGCCGTTGCGAGCCGAGTATGGACCCTTTCACACCCGCGACGAGGCAGAAGCGGAAGCCAAGAAATTAGGTTTCGGCTACCTGCTGCGCTACGAGCACTTGATCGACGCCAACGACGAGATTCAGGATGTGCGTTGCATCTTCTTGGAGCTGCATAACGTCCAAGTGGCCGCCAAGCCAAGCCTTGGGCTTCACACCCGTTGCGCCACCTGCGGCGAATCCGCCACCCACGAGCAGCCCTGGCAGGCGGAAGTTTGGGCCGATATCCACGAATTCGAACATTCCCGCCACCACGTACGGCTGTTCGAGCACACCCGGGGGGAGGGTTTGAAGGAAATCGGCGACTGGCGAGAATAGCAATCTGAGTCGGCAGCGGTGACCCTCCTCCACTCTGCTCCCGTAGCGTGCAGGGAACGCCCTAATTTTGCTAGTATGGCCCCGGACTCCAATGAGGTGCTGGGCTGCTTACAGCCCGTGAGCACCGGGTCGTTCAATTCCCAAACGGAAGGCTATGCTGCTAATCATTTACGCTCTGCTCGCCCTGGTTCCGCTGCTCGGCATTGTCTGGGTTCTGTCGCAAGGATCTTTTCCCCCCACCGTTGATGACTTGTTCACGTCGCTGATTTTTGGCTTGATTTCAGCAATCTTTGTCCTCAGCGCATTTTTTGAGGTACGCCGCGGTAAGACGGCCACAACGAATTCGTCCAAGGGCGCTGGCTCGGCGCGTAGACTGCAAGCGGCTGGGAACAATTCCCAAATCCAGCAGGGAAGGGTGGAGAACGTCCTTTTTTTCGAATCGCAAACCGGGGAGCCAAACAAGTCCATTGTCACTCTCAGCGATGGCCCCGGGGCCTCACGTTGGCTTGTCTTCGAGGGCGATGTTCGCAACGCGTTGCCGGTTGGTAAGAAAGTGGAAATCACCAGTCGGCAGGATGCGGGTCGGAAGATCCTGCTCGACGTCCAGTACGACTGAACTATCCATCCGCTCCCATTTATGATTCATTCCGAAATGGGAGCACGTAGGTAATAGCTCCGCTCCTCTGACTCCGCACTTTTGCGCCCCAGTGACATACAACAGACCTGAGCGCTTAGTCGGGAGGAACAATGCATCAGGTGAACCGCCGCAAACCGGCGCCGCAGCCAACCCTTGACCGGACAGATGAGATCCAGCAGCAAATTCAGGAACTTTCCGGACGTGATCTGCAGTTGTGGTCGATTACATTGCTGGTTTTGCTGGTGCTGGCGAGCGGCCTGATCGCCCTGGTAGTGCCAAACATGGTGTGGAAGCCGCGAATCCTGCACATCGAGCAAAACTATTTACCGCAGCTGTTTTTCGGGCTGATTTCGCTGATTGTGCTCTTCAATATTTACTTACTCAGTCAAAAGCACAATCTGAATGTGACCCGCCGGGCGCTAATCCGCGAACTGGTTGTGAATGAGCGGTTCGAAAATCTTTCTCTTATCGATCCTCTCACGCAGTTGCTCAATCACCGTGCGACAGAGCATATGCTGCCGCGCGAGGTCGCCCGCGCCACTCGCAGCGGCAAGGATTTAACATTCATTTTCCTGGAGCTTACTGACCTCGCCTCAGTCAATTCGCGGTTGGGAGACCAAACCGGCGACGAGCTTTTACTCGAATTCTCCAAGTTGATGAAATCTGTATTTCGCGGAGGAGATATCGCCTTCCGTTACGCCGGCGATTTATTCCTGGTTGCGATGCCTGAGACCAGCGAACAGCAAGCTGAGTTCCCGATGCGGCGGCTGGCTACAGCCGTCGAGAACTGGAATCTCACCAGTGGAAACAGCTACGAAATGGCTTTTACCTGGGGAGCAGCCGCTCATGTGCTGGGCGCTGAACTGCCGAATACGTTACACACCGCAGAACGCAAAATTCGCCAGAAGAAGCACAGCCTGGTGCCCATTTTCTGAGAGCTTAAGTCTTTGCAGTACTCTGCTCGAGGATTTTCGACAAGCCGCTTGCGGCCGCCCGGTCAATGAACCAGATCAGCTTGCCTTGTGCGGGCGTGACCAACTTGGCGGGAAATTGTTCGCCCGGAGCGTCGCCTTCCAGCACTTCGTGCAGGGCATTGGTTTTATCCGCTCCGGCAACTAGAAAGCTGATGCATACGGCATGGTTAAGGACAGGAAGCGTCATGGTAATGCGATGTGTCTGAAGCTTCGCGACCCAATTAGCAACTACCAGACGAGATGTCTCGCCCAGCGCAGAACTGCCTGGGAAGAGGGAGGCGGTGTGGCCATCGGGTCCCAGTCCCAGAAGTATCAGGTCAAAACGAGGAAACTCTCCCGGTTTTAATTGAAAGAAAGTTCTTATCGTTTGCTCGTATTGAGCCGCGACTTCGTTAGCATCCTTTTCTTCGGCAGGAACCCGGAAAATATTGCTCGCGGGGACGGGTACTTTGGAGAGCATAACCTGGTTCACCATGCGAAAGTTACTGTCTGGGTGGTCAGGCGGAACGTGACGTTCATCACCCCAGAAAAAATAAGTTTGCTTCCACGGGATTGAAGCGCGGAATTCTCCTGCAAGGAGAGAGTAGAGTCCCCTTGGTGTAGATCCGCCCGAGAGTGCGACTGTGAAACGCCCGCTTCTGCTGACGGCTTCCGTTGCCTGCTGAACAAACCGCTCTGCAGCGGCATGGAAGAGTTCCTCAAGGTTGGATAACACGCGAATTTCCGGAGAAGCATTCATTGTGGCCCCAGCGTTGGCTCAACCCTCAGCAACCAGCTTTCACGGCACAGCGGGCAGCCCCGAGTAGGGCTGCTTTTTCGTTGGTGATCACCTTCACCGGAATGGTTTCCAGCAATGCCTGCATGCGGCCCTTATTCAGAAAGCTTTGCATAAACACGGGGCCAGCCAGCTTGGGAAGGATTCGGGGAGCGATGCCGCCTCCCAGAAAGACTCCACCGGTTGCCTTGAGTTTGAGCGCGAGGTTGCCTGCCTCGGCGCCATAAATGGATATCCATAAATCAAGGGCTTGCTCGGCAAGCGCGCACTTGCCGCTGAGTGCGGCGCGCGAGATAGCAGGACCCGGATCCCCCAGTACGATTTCCTCTGTGAGCCACCTTGGTTCTTCTCCCCGGCCGGTATCGCGAAGGAAGTAAAAAACGTTCGCCAACCCCGGCCCGGAAACAATACGCTCGTAGCTCACATGCCCGAAGCGCGCCAGCAGGTAGCGCAGCAGTTCTATCTCCAACTCATTGCGCGGAGCAAAATCACAATGGCCGCCTTCGCACGCAAACACATGATATTTCGTGCCATCCCAGTACAAGCCCGCCTCGCCCAGGCCCGTGCCGGCGGCAATAACTGCCTGGTTTCCTGAAGCCGATCCTTTGATTTGATTCAACGTGACAAAGTCGTTCTCGGTGAGCCCTTGGATCCCCCACGCGTTGGCTTCCAGATCATTGATCAGCAGCGCGCACTGGATGTGCAGTTCCGTCGCCAGACGTGAAGCTTCAATGATCCACGGCAGATTCGAGGTTTCTACGCGCCCGTTCTGGACCGGTCCCGCCACACCAAAACACGCAGTATCAGGAGGAATGCCCTGGAGTTCAACAAACTTCGTGACAATCTCGTCCAAGCCACGATGTTCGCGGCTGGGAAACACTGCTTCCGAAAATAGTTTCAGATCGCCGTTTTGCGATTGAAAATAGGCTAATCGTGCATGGGTGCCGCCGATATCGCCGGCCAGAATCATTTCTCGAAATTCCTCCAGCGGCGGCCGTCCCGCTCGATCAGTTCATCGGCTTCTTTTGGCCCCCACGCGCCCGCGGCGTAGTTGGGGAAGTTGCGCGGGGGTAGCGCCTTCCATACATCCAGAACCGGACTCACGACACACCAACCTGCTTCAACCATGTCCGCACGTTGAAACAAAGTCGCGTCACCAATCATGCAGTCATGCAATAAACGTTCGTACCCGGTGCTCGGCTGCTGTCCGAAGTAGTCGGCATATTCGAAGTTCATGTCAACGCCACCCAGCCGCATCACCGGTCCCGGCACCTTGGCGGCAAACCGCAGCGATATGCCTTCTTCCGGTTGGATGTGGAGCACGAGTTGATTGGGCATGAGATTTTCCACCGGCGTGTCGCGAAACAAAACAAATGGCGCACGCCTGAACTGAATCACAATATGCGTGTTCCGCGCCGGCATTCGTTTACCTGTCCGCAAATAAAAGGGTACGTCGGCCCAGCGCCAGTTGTCGATCAAAAGCTTCATCGCCACAAATGTCTCGATGCGGGAATCGGGCGGGACGCCCTCTTCGGCACGGTACGCAGGCACGCGCTGTCCTTCGACGATGCCTTCCCCGTACTGCCCGCGCACGGTCCTCAGCAGCACTTCCTCAGCGCTGAAGGGCTGAATCGCGTGCAGAATCTTGGCCTGCTCATCGCGCACCGCATCGGCCTGAAACGAAATTGGCGGCTCCATGCTGGTCAGGCTGATGAGCTGCATCATGTGGTTGGGCACCATGTCCCTCAGCGCTCCAGTCTGATCGTAATAACCGCCACGCTTCTCCACCCCGACAGTCTCGGCCACAGAAATTTGTACGTGGTCGATGTAGCGACGGTTCCAGATCGGCTCAAAAATTCCGTTGGCAAAGCGAAATGCCAAAATGTTCTGAACCGTCTCCTTTCCCAAGTAGTGGTCGATACGATAGATTTGCCTCTCTTCGGCGACTTTCAGAAGTTTCGCATTCAGTGCTCTGGCGGATTCCAGATCGTGTCCGAACGGCTTCTCAATCACGACTCGACGCCACTGACGATTCTGTTCCGTCATCAGGCCCACTTCGGCCAGATTGTCAACAATTACTCCAAAGTATTCTGGTGCAGTCGCCAGGTAAAACAGGTAATTGCCGTGGGTGGAGTGGTCCTTGTCCACCTTTCCCAATGCATCCTTCAACTGCGGATAAAGATTCTTGTCATCAAAGCTTCCCGCGATGTAATGCATGCGGCGAACAAACCATTCCCAGAGGTCCGGATCCACCAGGGCAAACTTGCTCACATCGTCGGATATTCTTCGGCGAAAATCTTCCGTGGACATGGGCTGGCGCGCCACTCCGACCACCGCGAACTCGCGTGACAAGAGTTGCAATTTTGCCAGGTTGTACAGCGCGGGAATCAGTTTGCGCCGGGTCAGATCGCCAGAGGCTCCGAAGATCACCATCACGCAGGGATCTCCGGGTTTTCCGATGTGTTGCGCGGTGGCCGCCGGCATGACCGCCGTATCTAGCATGATCTCACTCCCGAGACAGAGATGAACTGGGAACCACTGAACTGCTGGGAACTCAGGCGGTCCTCGCCACGACGGAGGGTTCCACGTGGCCGCCAAATTTCTGCCGCATGGCAGAAAGTATTTTTTCGGCAAACGTATGTTCCTGGCGCGACCGGAAGCGGGTGTACAACGCCGCGGAAAGCACCTCCGCCGGGACCGCCTCTTCAATCGCAGCCTGGATAGTCCACCGGCCCTCGCCGGAATCCTGAACAAACCCGGTGTATTCGGAAAGGGTTGGATTCTCTGCCAATGCCATGGCGGTGAGATCCAGTAGCCAGGAGCTCACCACGCTGCCGCGCCGCCATACTTCCGCAATGTCGGCCAGGTTGAGGTCGTACCTGAACTCGGCGGGCAGCTCCTTGCTGGTCGCGTTCCGGAAAATATCGAAGCCCTCGGCATACGCTTGCATCAGCCCATATTCAATGCCGTTGTGCACCATCTTGACGAAATGACCTGAGCCTGAAGGCCCGCAGTGAATGTAACCTTCTTCCGCCGTACCGCCCAATTTCTCGCGACCGGGCGTCCGCGGAATGTCGCCGCGTCCCGGTGCAAGAGTCTTGAAGATAGGATCCAGCCGCTGGACGGCTTCTTTCGGACCACCAATCATCATGCAGTAACCGCGCTCCAGTCCCCAAACCCCGCCACTCGTGCCCACGTCTACGTAATGAATTCCCTTTTCGCCGCATTGCTTGGCTCGCCGGACGTCATCTTTGAAATACGAATTACCACCATCAATCATCGTGTCACCCGGCTGCATGCGTTGAGCCAATGCTTGCACGGTCTGTTCGGTTGGGGCGCCTGCGGGCACCATCACCCAGGCGGCACGCGGAGACTTCAGTTTACCGACGAAATCATCGAGAGAGCTGGAACCGACCGCGCCTTCGCCCACGAGTTGCTTGACGGCTTCCGGACTCAAGTCAGACACTACAACTTGATGTCCGCCCCGCAGGAGCCGCCGTGTCATGTTGGCTCCCATCCGGCCCAATCCCACCATGCCTAGTTGCATGATCTCGCTCCTTCTTCCCGACGGCGTCCTTCGAACTTCTCGGATTAATCCAGTGCCTGGTTAACGGCGGCATGCAAGGCTGCAAAGCCCGATTTAAGATCCGCACCCAAATGCACCCGCAGCGCCCGCCGGCCGCGTTCCGCCAGCACCTGGAAGTCTCCCCTGGCCTGGGCCGCCTTGACGACCCCAAACGTGTATTTCTGCCCCGGCACGAGAACATCCTGCGGATCATCACAAGTGACTTGCAGAAAAACTCCAGAGTTTGGACCGCCCTTGTAGGCCTGCCCAGTCGAGTGCAGGAAGCGTGGCCCAAACCCCACGCAGGTGGCGACTCGCTTTCTGTCGCGTACCAGCTTGCGGATCGCTTGCATCTGCTGCTCGTTGACACCGTTCATTTGCACATAGCCGAGCAGCGCGAAATAGTCCGCGGCATGCATGCGGTTCAAGTGCGCGCGCAAATATCCTGCTAACGATTTGTCGTTCCCCGCGCTCTTGGCCAATTCCGCCGCATTCTTCTCGTCCGTGAACAGCTTGATTCCTTTGCTTTCCAGGAATGGCTTTTCCGGGGGCAGGGAGCCAGTCTTCTCGTACTCCGCCGTCAAATTCCGCGTAGCTATCTTGCTGGCCTCTACGTCTGGCTGGTTAAACGGATTGATTCCGATAACGGACCCAGCTACGGCAGTTGCGATCTCCCAACGGAAGAATTCCTGGCCAAGATCATAGATGTCTGCCATGGAAATGCGCACCACCGGATGGCCGGCTTTCTCCAGCGCAGCGACCTTAGCATCCTGTGCCGCGTCGGGCGCCGATTCCAGCCGCACGTACGCGAACAGCCGGTCATTGCCATAAATGTCGGGCGGTCCAAGTTCTTCGCGATCCACAGGGATAATACCCTTGCCCTGCTTGCCCGTGGATTCCGCGATTAATTGCTCCAGCCACGCTCCAAGATCGAAAATTTGCGGCGAAGTGATAATGGTGAGCTTGTCTCGTCCGCTCCGCGCTGCCGCACCGAGAATCAGGCCCAGCACTACGCCCGGATTTTCTTCCACCGGCACGCATGACATGCAGGCCTGCACCATCTCCTCGGTACGGTCGAGGAATCTATCTGTGTCAATACCCATTGCCGCCGCGGGAACCATGCCGAAATTAGACAGGGCCGAGTAGCGCCCACCTATGCTTGGCAAACCGTAATAAATGTTACGGAACCGGTCTGCTTCCGCGACATGCTGCATCTTTGATCCAGGATCGGTGATTGCGACAAAGCGGCTTCCTGCCTTGTCGGCACCCACTACCTGCTTCAGCCGTTCATAGAAATATTGCTTGAAAATGTTGGGTTCCAGAGTGCTTCCCGATTTGCTGGAAACGATGAACAGAGTTTTGGCCAAATCAACGCTGCTTTCGGCAGCCTTTACTTGCGCGGGATCGGTGGAGTCCAGAACATACAGCTCTGGAAAACCCGGCTGCTTTCCAAATGTCATCCCCAGAACTTCTGGACACAGGCTCGAGCCACCCATTCCCAGCAGCAGGATGTGGGTAAATCTGGCTCGCTTCACATCTTCCGCGACTCCGCGCAAGATCTTGGCATTCTGAAGCTGATCTTCAGTAATCCCCAGCCAACCCAGCCAATTTGCTTCGTCGGTTCCTGTCCACAAAGACGCATCACGCTGCCAAAGACGCCGCACCTTGCCATTCGCGCGCCAATCGTCAATGGCAGTTTTTAACGAAGCGGCCAGTGATTGCGGCAGTGTGTAAGTTTGCTTGTTCACTTTGGGGGTAACTGGGCAACTGCTGGTCTTCTCCACGGCTTCGAGCAATTTGTCAAAGGCGTCGGCAAACAGCTTGACTCCGTCCTCCGTCAATTTGTCGGTGACTTCCGTCATGGATATCCCAACTTTAGGCAGTGTTTCCATCACATCTTTGGCGGCCTCGACGTCCTCGGTAAGACTATTCCGCAGCCGCCCATGATCACGGAACGCGTCGAGCGTAGCGGGTGGCATGGTGTTCACCGTGTCCGGCCCGATGAGTTCCTCTACGTACAGTACGTCACGATAATTAGGATTCTTCGTGCTGGTGCTGGCCCAGAGCACACGTTGCGTTTGCGCGCCCTTGGACGCGAGCGCCTGCCATCGCGGTCCGCTGAAAATCTGCTGGTAGCGTTGATAGGTCAGCTTGCCGTTGGCAATGGCCACTTTCCCCTGAATGCTCTTCAGTAAGGCCTGCTGCTTGGGATCAGTCGTTGCCTTAAGCAGTTCCGCGACTTTAGAGTCGATGAGCGTATCAATTCGGCTGATGAAAAAGCTGGCTACGCTCGCAATACCGCTGACATCTCCTCCACGAGACCCAAACTGCTCGAGTGCAGCAAGGTAAGCCTGCGCAACCTGCTCATACACTTCTTGCGCAAACAGCAAGGTCACGTTGATGTTGATGCCTTCGCTGATAAGTTGCTGAAAGGCGGGAATGCCCTCGGCCGTTCCGGGCACCTTGATCATCACGTTCGGCCGATCCACCGCCTTCCACAGGCGGCGTGCTTCTTCCAGCGTACCTTTGGTATCGCGGGCGAGATATGGGGAAACTTCCAGGCTGACGTAGCCATCGCGGCGTTTCGTTTGCTTGTAGACGGGACCGAGGATGTCGGCGGCATCCTGAATGTCCCGAATTGCCAGTTGCTCGTAACGTGCTTTTGCGTCCAGATCGCTCTTGCCCTGCAGCGCGCTGAGAATGTCGCTATAGTCAGTGCTTCCGGTAATGGCTTTCTCAAAAATGGACGGATTCGAAGTAATCCCTTTCAGCCCATCCTCTTCAATCAGCCGCTTTAGTTCGCCACTAGTGATAAGGGTGCGGCGGATGTAATCAAGCCATACCGACTGGCCATATTTCTCCAGATCCTTCAGGGGATTGACCGCTTTGGAAGTTTCAAGAATTTCGCTGGTCTGCATAAGTCCTCGCGATGTTAGAAATTCCGTCTACTTATATTAGTGGCGGCTGCGGACGTAACTGCGGCAGTCTACCTCGATTGCCCGACCAACTCACGTGCAGCCGAAATTACAGCGTCCGGCGTAAACCCGAATTTCTTCTGCAATTCTTTTAACGGCGCCGAGGCTCCAAAGGTACGCATTCCCAATACCCGCCCTTTCTCGCCTACATATTGCGACCACCCAAAAGTGGAGGCTTGCTCCACGGCAATCCTCGCCGTTACTTCTGGCGGCAGAACCTCCTCGCGATAGTCGCGATCCTGATGTTCAAAAAGATCCCAGGACGGCATGCTAACCACTCGGGCCTTGATGCCTTCCGCCTTCAGCTTCTCGTAGGCATCCACGCAGAGGGCGACTTCACTCCCCGTCGCCATCAGAATGACGTCGGGTTTTCCTCCCGGTGCGTCCGCCAGAATATACGCTCCCTTGGCTACTCCCGATGCGGGTGCATACTTGGATCGGTCGACCGTGGGTACGGCCTGCCGGGTGAGTACCAGCGCCGCTGGCTCATGATGCAGTTGCATGATAACTTTCCAAGCCTCGACTACTTCATTCGCATCCGCCGGTCGCATTGTCATCAGTCCCGGAACTGCTCTCAAGGCAGCGAGCTGCTCGATGGGCTGATGCGTCGGCCCATCTTCTCCCAACCCGATGGAGTCATGTGTGAAGACATAAATGACGGGGATCTCCATGATCGCGGCCAGCCGGATGGGAGGTTTCATATAATCGCTGAAAATCAGGAACGTCGAGCCGAATGGCCGCACCTTTACCAGCGACAAACCATTCAAAGCCGCTCCCATGGCATGCTCACGAATGCCAAAATGCAGGTTCTTGCCTCCGTAGTTATAGCGTTCGAAATCGCCGGCGCCTTCGAAAGTGAGCCGCGTCTTAGTGGACGGAAAAAGGTCCGCAGCTCCGCCCATCAGCCAGGGAATGTTTTGCGCAAGTACGTTGAGCACCTTGCCCGAAGAATCGCGAGTCGCCAAACCTTTTGCGTCCGCCGGGAAAGTCGGCAGATTCCGGTCCCAGCCGTCCGGCAGACGACGATGTTGGATTTTGTCAATGTGGTCAGCTAGTTCCGGATATTTACTCGCGTACAGCTTGAAGTCGCGCATCCACCGTTCGCGAAGTTCGTGTCCGCGTTTTCCAAGGCGCTCGCGAAAGGTTTCCCGCACCCCGTCCGGCACCAGAAACTTTGCATCTTCCGGCCAGCCATAAGCCCGCTTGGTGAGCCGGATTTCATCTTCGCCCAGAGGTTCGCCATGCGCCGCGCTTGTGTCCTGCTTGTTGGGCGCACCATAGGCAATGTGCGTGTCCACAATAATCAGCGTCGGACGATCTTTTGTGTCGAGGAAAGTCTGGTACGCCCGCGCCAGCAACTCGAGGTCATTGGCGTCACCTACTCGTGTCACATTCCAGCCGTATCCCTGAAAACGCGTAGCCACATCTTCGCTGAACGCCAGATCGGTATGTCCTTCAATCGTGATGTGGTTGTTGTCATAAATCCAACACAGGTTGGAGAGTCTCAGGTGTCCGGCCAGCGAAGCCGCTTCCCCCGA